>SL_5KL_010_SEDDRAFT_10000290_pt1 | contig 32355 bp, 59 predicted proteins | sample SodLakKL_010_SED_FD_9118 | JGI IMG/M metagenome (IMG submission 9118) | reverse complement strand
GGTGGCACGGGGATAATGTAGTGGCGGAGGAAAAATATGATGGATCAAGGTATCTTATGTATATAACACCAGAAGGTAGCCGATTCTTTTCCCGGCGGAAATCAGATGTAACCGGGTTTCCTGTAGAAAAAACAGAAAATCTTCCTCACTTGAATAAACACAAGGCGGAAGATTTAATTATTTTAGACGGGGAAATTATCGCTGGTGAATATCAAACCTCTAATGAAGTAACAAGTATTATAGGTTCTTTACCAGAACGGGCTATTAATTTACAAAAGGAACGGGGTTATGTAAACTACATTGTCTTTGACATTTTAAACTACTTTGGAAGGTCGTGTATAGAAGAACGGTGGAAGAACAGAAGGAAATTATTGGAATCAGTAGTCCCAGTTATAGGTGATGAATATATTCATTCTTCCCCTTATGTTGTTAAGAACAAATGGGAATTTTATGAAGAAATTGTCAAAAAAGGCGGGGAAGGAGTAATTCTAAAAGATATTAACGCTAAATACTTTCCCGGTAAAAGCCCTGTTGGAAATTGGATTAAGGTAAAGAAATACGAAACTTACGATGTAATAATTACTGGATATGAACCTCCTGAAAAATATTATACAGGGAAGTATCCCGAAGATTGGGCTTATTGGGAGTGTAACCATTCGGGAGAGATATTCTTTAACAAGAATGAAGCAATAAAACAAGGTCGGAAGGTTTCTCCTGTTACACGGTTTCATGCTAATGGTTGGATTGGGGCGATTAAGTTTGGGGCTTACGTTAATGGTGAATTTAGAGAAATTGGTCGGACTTCGGGAATGGATGATTCAATTCGGGCGGAGATAAGTAAAAATCCTACTGATTTTATAGGGCAAATAATAGAGGTAGGATGTATGGGCGTAATACCAAAAACAAAAGCACTTAGGCATCCCCGTTTTCTGCGGGTGAGAAATGACAAAAATAAAGAAGAATGTATTATCTAAGGAGGGAGTTGCATGAATAACTTTGACAAATGGGATCGGGTATTTATGGTGGCGGAGTATTTTCTTGAGCATGAAACAACGATAAGAGAAACGGCTTATGAGTTTGGGTTTAGTAAATCAACGGTACATTTGGATTTAACGAAAAGACTTAAAGAAATCAGCCCTTGTTTATACAAACCTGTTAGGCATCTTTTAGATAAAAACATAGAAGAAAGGGCAAGTCGTGGTGGACAAGCACTAAGAAGAATAGTAAAAGGAGAGGATAATGATGAAAACACGCACTAAAAAGGTTTATAGTTCTATTGATGAAGTAATGGATGTTTATTTGTGGAAAAACAATTACGAAGGAAGTAACTCACATCAATCTGTTTTCTTTTATGGAAATACTTTGTATTCGTATGGTTATCATTTTCCATTGGCGGTTAAAGTAAAAGATTATTACTTGATTAACGGAGATGGAACAACACCTACTACGAATAAACATCGGTTTGCTTTATTTAATAAAATAGACAATAGAAATCGGGCTACCATTCCTTTTTCAGCTTTAAATCAAGTATTTCGGCGGGATGGAGAGAGTATTTATTCGGTAAATACAAGAGATGAAGTATTAGAGGACTTTAAGATTATTGATAAAAAAGACGAAGAATGGATTCCTACTGACAGGGTTGATTCTAAAGGTCGTCCAATCTTTGAGCATCGTTTGGAAGCAGTTGTCTTTTCCTTTAAAAATGGTATTTATGTTAGTTCAATAGACCCTACCGGCAACGGAGTAAAATACTTTTTATCAGAATTACCTTATCTTGAAGTTCCTACAGTTGATGGGGCTTTTCAATCCTTAAAACCGGCGGAGGTTTTAGAGGCGGAAAATAAGGGAATAGAAGTCTATAGACAGGGCGAGTTCTTCTTTATTCCTACTGGCTATAAGGATAAGGATATTGATTTTACAAATAAAACTGTAGTAAAGAATTTTGTTATTCCCAATAAGGACAAGCGGGTTGAGTTTCGACATTATGCGACAAAAGGATTTATTACGGAGGATAATGAAGTTTGGGTACAGGGTATTGTTCGGCATAATTTAAAGGAACACAAACAGTTGAAGTTATATGAAACAGGAACGGCGGAAAAAGAAAGAGAATGGTTTAAGGTTTATGAAAATACGGCAATAATGAGTTGGTCGGCGGAGGGTAATGTAGATTAACTTTTAATAAGTTTTTATTTTAATGCTATTAAAACTATGGCATAATATAATCAAACACAAAAATTAATTGGAGGGTATTGAATGGAGCAAAATATTGTGATTATCCTTGATGATGAACAACGGCGGAAGATTAAAGAGGAGGGGATTGATGTATTACTTAAACGATCTATTAAAGAATTAGCTGTATTCTATGTAGAAATATTCCATAAGGAACCAACGAATCTGGATTTAATTGCTTTCGGTATTCTTTTAAATGAGGTTTATAAAAGTGGCACATCTATTTTAGATGAAGGGGGTGGATTAGGGTTTATTCAAATAAAGAAACCAGAGGGAGTGGGCAATATACATGACAGTATGCAGGATCAAAACTCATAAGGCAGTAGCGGAGAAGGATTGTCCACAAGAATTATTGGACGACTTAGTTAAGGATAACCCGGTTTATTATGAATATCAGAGGTTAGGGATAAGCACAAGAGGTATATCTCCTACTATTCAGCTTTATCGAGTTAATAATGGAATGGTTTATATTCCTCGTGCTATTAATATTAGTCAATACTTTCCAAAAATTGACTATAAAGATGAACGGGTAGAGGGTGCGGATATTGATGTAAAATCGGATATTAAATTAAGGGAGCAACAAGTTCCGGCGGTTAAAAAACTGGCGGAAGCTGAAAATGGTTTATTAATTGCTCCCTGCGGTAGCGGTAAGACAGTAATGGCTATTGAAGCGATTGGGCGGGTTAGGAAAACTACTCTTATTTTAGTACACAAGGAATTTCTTTTAGAACAATGGCATAAAAACATAAGAGAAATATTAGGGGAAAATGCAGGAGTTTACGGCGGGGGAAGGTTTAATTGGCAAAACCATAAAATAGTAATAGGTATGCTTCAATCTATATATGCTCATAGAGATAGACTACCCGAAGGATTAATTAATTTTCCCGGCATTGTGATTCAAGACGAAACACACCGTATATCGGCTCCGACATGGGCGGAAGTAATCCAATTATTTCCAGCTAAAAGAAGGTGGGGTTTAACAGCAACACCGAATAGACCTGACGGGTTGGATTTTATTTTCCGTTCACATTTAGGTAATGAAGTATATCGGATTGCTGAACAGAAACTATCTCCTACGGTTTATATGGTTGCTACAGGGTTATACGTTCCTCACCGGGCTTATATTGACAGACGTAATAAATTAAACAGGGCACAGTTAATAAACTATATCGTAAATGATAGGGATAGAAACAGGCTTATACTTAGGTATCTGATTGATGCGGCGAAGGCAGGAAGGCAAATTTTAGTATTAACAGAAAGAGTAAACCATGCAAAATTTTTACAAGAATCCTTCCATCATAACCTACCGGATTCGGGATTAAGTTCCGCTTTATTTATCGGGGAAACAACGAAAGAGGAAAGAATAGAGGCGGTTACAAAAGATGTTATATTTGCTACATCACAAATGGCAAAGGAGGCATTAGATATACCAACATTAGATACTTTATTTTTAACTACTCCTATCGCTTCTCCTATTACTGTTCAACAGAGTACCGGGCGGATTTTAAGGGAAGTGCCGGGGAAAAGAAATCCTTTGGTTTTAGATTTTTTGGATAGGAATAGTGTAACAATCGGTATGGCAAGAAAACGGCGGAGGATTTATGATGAATTATGTTACGATGTAATAGCAATAGACAGATAGGGTGATTGATTATGACGGTTAATTGTGAATATAAACTAAATTGTGCTTTGGCAAAAGATTGTAAGGAATATTGTTTTGAGGAGGATAATAGTTTTAATTATAAAGGAAAAATTTACAGTTATAAAAATAATCGTATAACTATTATAAAAAAAGGTCTTTATCAAGGAGCAGACGGTAAGTTTTACCCTTACGGTGGTAGAACGGCGGAAGGATCGGGAGCTAAAGAATTATGGGAATTTTTAAAACATCTGTATATATTGAGGTAGATAATATGAATAAAATAACAAAATCTGAAACCTTACTAAAATATGCTGAAAGGATAATTAATATATTATTAAAAAGAGAGGAGGTTTTGAAAGATCATATTCGAGCAATAAAACGCCGGTTATAAGAAAGTAAATATTTAATTAAGGAGGACGAATAAAATGGAAAAACAAGAAGCAATTCACAGTCTATTGGGTATTGATATGAACGTAGTAAACTCGGCGGATTCGGGAAAGGTGTTTGAGGAATACAAGAAGGTAGAAGAACTTAAAAAGGAACTCTCAAAATCGGAAGAAACATTAAAAGAAAAGTTAAAAGAACTGGCGGAGAATCAAGGGGTTTTAGATGAAAAAGGATCATATAAAGTAGAACTACCAGACGGAAGATGGTTTAAAAAAGAAGCAAGGACTTCGGTAAAGATTGATAAAGATAAGATTAGGGAACTGGATGAAGAAAGGAAGTTTTCTTTTGTCCGTCCTAAAATTGAGTTAATAACGGACAGGGAAAAAGAGGATTTAATTGATAAGGCGATCAACATAATTTTAGAAGAAACAGGCATTACAGAGATAGTTAAGGAATACGATATATTTGAAGATGGTATAGAATATGCCTATCAAAACGGGGAAATAGACGATAATGATCTTCGGGAAATTATTAAACAATCTGTATCTTATGCACTTACTAAATCAAAGGGGTAAACTGTATGGCTAAGGAATATATTGTCGGCGGAAAAAGTATAAAAATGTTTACAATCGGGGAAGTAGCAAAAGAGTTGGGTCGTTCTCATTTAACTGTAAGAAAATGGGAAAGGGATGGGGTGTTACCCCCGGCGGAGTATCGTTCTGAATCAAATCGGCGGTTGTACACAGAGGCACAAGTAGAAGCAATTAAAAGGATGGTAGAAAAACATAACGTAAGAAAGGGGGTTAAGATTCCAGAACAATTTATTTATGATGTTCACGATGCTTTTAGGGATGCAGACAAAGAAAGGAGATGATATGAGATGTGTAGAATTATCTTTATAGTATCATTAACGATTTTGGCGGTTTTGATGGTGGGTTGTGAAGATGTGGTTGTGGAACCTTATTACGAAGAAGTAAATGAAGAATTGGGCTTGCTTTTCAATAATATGATTAAAATGACGGAGAGTATGGAACATGCGAAAATTGAAAAGTATTACTCTAAAATTGAAGAAAATGTAGAAAATATTAAGGAAATGCAAGTGCCGAAACAATTTGAGGAATCTCACAACAAGATAGAAAAAGGGGCGGAGTATATTGATGAAGCAAGTGGTTTACTTTACCAAGGGTTTTTAATGGGAGATTTTGACTTACTTGAAAAAGGAGATAAGTATGCTTTTAAAGCCGGTGAGTATTTAGGGGAAGGCGTTGCCATAATGGAAAATATTAGAGAAGAAGATTTCCCGGAAATGGAACAACAAACTCCTACGATACTTAAAAGAATTATGGAATAAAGGGTTTCAACGTGTTTCCGGCTTTGGTATAATTAAAATAAGGAAAGGACAGGAACTTGAATGACGGAAGTAACTGTTTACCAGAGAGAAAATGTTGTTACTGACATTGTAGTTGATGGACACGCAAAATTCGGGGAAGAAGGACAGGACATTATTTGTGCAGGTATTTCGGCAATATGCACTACTACTTATTTTACAATGGAACGGTTTTTAAATTATGATTGTTTAAAAACAGGGGGTGATGGTTACTTACATTTTCATTTCCAAGATGATGAAAAATCACAGTTGATAGCAGGATCATTAATTACGGGGTTACATTGGATAAGTACGAAGTATCCAGAAAATATTTCTTTAAAGGTGGCTTAAAAAATGGATGAAGATAAGGTTGTAGTTAAAATTGGTGGCGGGTTTACGGTGAACTTAGGGCAATACGAATCAGCCCGTATTGACGCAGGAGTAGAGATACAAGGTAAAAAATCAGAACTGCCGGAACTATGGAAACAGGCGGAGAAGGAAGTTGAGGAGCAATTAGCTGGACAAATAGAAGGGCTTAAAAAGATGTATGATGAAAAGAACACCTTATTAGGGTTACGTAAGGAACCCAAATTTAAGTAGGTATCATTAACCGTCAAAGACGGTAAAAATAACAAAAGGAGTGATCAGCATGAGTTGGCTGGCAGAAGGTTATGAAAGGGTAAGGGAAAGAAGTAAGCAGTTAGAGGATCAGATGAACAAATCATTTGTTCCTACCTTCATTCTTCGTGAAGGTGAAGAAGCAGACATTCGGTTTTTAACAGAGGAACCTATTACGTTTTACGAACATTTTGTGCCGGGGCTGAAAAGAAGTTTTACGTGTTCTGGAAGTGCAGATTGTCCTCTTTGTGGGTCGGGTAATAAACCTTCTTTTAGGGGTGCTTATCTTATTATTGATACCCGGACTGATGAATGGGAGGACAAAGAAACCGGGGAAAAGAAAACCCGGAAGGATTCAGTAAAGGTAATGAAACACGGCATTAAGGCACTACAGGTTTTAGATCGGAAAAACCAGAAGAAAGGACTTAAAAAGTTCGATTGGAATGTATCAAGAACCGGGTCAGGTACTACTACGGCTTATGATTTTGAAGCTATTGACCCTCTAACCATTGAAGAACCCGAAGAACTTCCTGATCTGAAAGAAGTCCTTGCTCCGCAGGATAGGCAGTATATAATTCAACAACTGGCAAAAATTGGTCATGGTGTTCCCGGCAATCCTGTTAATGTTGGCGATGAAAACGAAGGAGTAGTATCTTTTGAATAATCTATAGGTGGAAGGGTTTGTCAAATACTGGCAAACCCTTCTTCTTTTTGTTTAAGGGGGATAAATATGGTAGTAGAGGAAAGAACTTTACAATGTATAGACGATATAATAGATCAATTAAAAGGAAGCACATTATTATCTTTTGACTTTGAAACAACGGGATTGGATATTTCTAAAGATGTTCCTGTTGGTATTGGTATTGCTTCTGATACCGGGGTTAATGTTTATCTTACCTTCCGCCATGATTGGGAACCGTGTTATTGTGAGGAAGAAGTTATGGGTAAGTTAAAACAATTCTTCGATGATGAAAACTTAATTCTTATTGCTCACAATCTTGTATTTGATATTCAATTCTTATGGAAGGATTATAACATTGATATATCTTGGCGGTTTGATGAACATAAAGTGGCGGATACTCAATTAATGAGTTGGTTGGATAATGAGAATAGAAAAAATCATAAACTTGAACATCTTACAAAAACAATTCTAAAAGTAAATATGAGTAATTTGGATGATATTTTAGCAGGTAAACCTATAACACAGGCGGATATGGAAGAATTATCGGCTTACGGAAAATTAGATGCTCTGGCTACTTTAGAGTTATATAAGTATTTCCATAACCGGCTGGAAAAACAGAAGTTATCGGAAGTATTTTGGAAAGTAGAAATGCCTTATTGTAGGGTATTGGCACGGATGAAGAAACGTGGTATTGATGTAAATATGGAGTTATTGGATATTTACAAGGAACGAATTGACCGGGATATAAACGAACTCCAAAATCAGTTATTTGAACTGGCGGGTAAAGAGATAAACTTTAATTCGGGTAAACAATTAGGGGAGTTATTATTTTCAAAACCGCCGGAGGGATTAGGTGCGCCGATTATTGGTTATACGGCAGGAGGTAAGAAACCTAAAAAGGACGGATCACTTGCCCCGCCGAAACCAAAAACAGACAAGGAAACATTCAAAATTTTAGAGAAACACGAAGGAACTTCATATCAGGATTTTGTAAGAACTTACCAGAAATTCAAAAAACTATCTCATACCCGTTCTAATTTTATTGATGCTTTACGGGTTTTGATTAATAGCGATGGTAAAATTAGGACAGGATTTTTACAGTTTGGAACGGTTACGGGAAGGTTGTCCTCTACTGGCCCGAATCTACAAAATCAGCCGAGAGATGCTACATGGATTGATAAATATTACATCGGTCAAACGTATCCTATTGAAGAATTATACACGACAACCTTAAAAACGGCGGATATTTTAGAGTATAAAATTCCTGATTCAAAAGAGGAATTAGAAAAAGTATTTCCTTATCATATAGTAGAAGAAAAAGACNCGGACACAAAGGAAATATATGAGGACGAAGAAGGGAAATATTTTCTGGTTTATCGTAAAATTAGGGATTTGTATTACAACAAACATGGTAAATTAATTGTCGCTGACTACTCACAAATTGAAATGAGGTTAATGGGGCATTTCTCACAAGATGAAAACTTACTTAAAGCCTTTGAGGAAGATAAAGACGTTCATACATGGGGTGCGGCATTAGTTAGTGGGTTAAGAGAAGAAGAAGTTACAAAGGATATGAGGCAAAATGCTAAAGCTGTAAACTTCGGAACAATTTATGGTAAGACACCTTACGGTTATGCTATGGATTGGTTTTCTCAAGAACCCGATTTTATTAAGGGTTATGATAATTACGGTAATCCTAAGATTAACGACAAATACTTAAACAAAGCGGAGGACTATCTTAATGAGTTTTTCGGATCATTTCCCGGTGTGTTAGGATTTATGGATTATACAGAAGCATATTGTAAGAAATACGGCTTTGTTAAAACATTAACGGGGCGGAGAAGAAGATTACCGGCAATTTTAGCGGAAAAAGAATACCAACGGCGGAAAGCTAAGAGGCAAGCAATTAATAGCCGTGTGCAAGGCTCTGCGGGTGATTATATTAAAATGGCTCAAATTCTTTTAGAGAGAAAGTTATGGGATAAGGGAATAACTCAAGCCATCCAAGTCCATGATGAAATTGTATTTAATCCTACCTGTGAAAACCCGGAACAATATTTTACAGAAATCAAAAATATTATGGAAAATGTTGTTCAATTACGAGTTAAAGTTATTACTGAACCTTCTATTTGTAACTCATGGGGTCAGGCAAAATAACGTATATTCGGGTTTATTTTTCAACTGATTTATAGTAAAATAGTATTAGGGCGGATGGATAAAAAGGAGTAGATGGTAAAAATGAATAGATTTCAATATATAGTAATGTCTGGCATTACTATATTCTGTTTTTTGGGGATTTTGACCTATTTACAACCAGAAACGGAAGTAAATTCCAATCAAAAGAAAAAGGTTACTTTCAAAGAATCATTATTAGATGATTTTGCTTATGAAGAATACGAGCAAAAGGAGAAACTAAAATTGGATGAAGATACAACAATTTACAGGCATTATTTAAAATTTGAAGCAGAGGTTACAGCTTATACAGCAGGGTATCAATGCACAGGAAAAACACCTGATCATCCGCAATATGGGGTAACAAGAAGTGGGCGGATGGTTGAAGAAGGGGTTACTTTAGCGGCTCCAGAAGTATTTCCTTTTGGAACGGTTATAGAAATACCGGGTGTCGGTAAAAGGGTTAATTATGATACTGGAAGTGCGATTAAATACCGGCATGACACCGGAAGGTTTGTATTTGATATTTACGTAAAAACTTTGGCGGAAGCAAGAAAATGGGGTCGGGAGGTTTTAGAAGTAAAAGTATATACGGATAATTTAACGGCGGAAGAAATAGAAGCAATCAAACAGTATTTATAAGGAAGGGAGGAACGTAGATGTCTAAAGGGGATAAAAACAAGCCAACAGAACTGGACTTTGATACGGTTATGAAGGAGATTAACAAACAATACGGTGGTGGAATTGCGAGTTATGCTTCTGATGCAAAGGCACTTAATATTTCACGTATTCCTACAGGTTCATTTGCCTTGGATGTAGAAACTGGCGGAGGATTGCCGGAAAATAGGATTAATACAATAGTTGGGCCTTATGAATCAGCAAAAACGACATTAAGTTTAAAAACGGTTAAAGAAGCACAAAAGAAATACCCGGATAAAGATGTAGTTTGGGTAGATGCAGAAGGGGCATTGGACTTACAATGGGTTAAGAAGCAGGGTTTGGAAACGGAACGTATGATTATTATTCGTCCTCTTTATACGGAACAGGCATTTGATATTATTTTAAATATGGTGCGTGTTCCTTCCATTTCTTTGGTTGTTTTGGATTCACTTACTGCTCTAACGCCTTCGAGAGAGGCGGAGGAAAGTATGGAAGATTGGCAAATGGGTCTTAGTGCTTACCTCAATTCAAAGTTTCTACGAAAGTTATCTTCTGCTTTATGGACAGGAAAAACCCTTAAAGATGACAACAACAAATGCACGGTTTTATTGTTAAACCAATTAAGAACACAAGTCGGCGGTTACGGTGGAGGTAAAGATATACTGCCCGGTGGTAGGGCATTAGATTTTTACGCTATGCTTCGTATTGATTTAAAGGCGGGGGAATGGAGAAAAGGAACAATTAGAGGAGTAGAGGAAGTAGTTGGAAGGGAAATAAATTTTAAAACAGAAAAGAACAGGACATTTCCCGCTAAAAAGAAAGGTAGTTTCGATTTATATACTCAAGATTTCGGCGGTTTTAGGGCAGGTGGTATTGACCGAATTAAAGAAGTATTAGTTTATGCAGTAATATGGGATATAGTTCAAAGGAGTGGAGCGTGGTATTACTATACAACGGAACAAGGAGAAGAAATGAAGTTTCATGGTAATAATGAATTGGTTAAATATTTTAGGGAATACCCGCAGGTAGTGAAGGATATTGAGAACGCTGTATTAAATAAGGTTATCGAAAGTTATATAGAAAAAGAAACGGCGGAGGATTCAGAGGGAAATATTACGGAAGTTTAATCTTACATCGCAAACATGACTATTATATAATTATATTAACATTAAAAATTAAGGGGTGGTTATAGTGGTTAAACCAACTTATGAAGAATTGGCGGATTTTGTTCTAAGGCTTCAAGCTATTGACTGTAATGAGATTCATCCTGTTGACTGTAAAAATTGTGTTCTTCTCTACACGGGGTTTTGTAAGGAAACGGATAACTTGGCAAATTTATTAGACGAGGATTGAGGAATACAATGAAGAACAATGAAGCTAATTGAGGGGAGGGGCAGGTATTAAACCCTTTACACTTGGGCAGGATTCACCAAAAAAGAAGAAAAAGAAATCTACGAAACAGGAAAAAAAGTGGGCGGAAACTGTAGATGGAAAAGTGCAACCAGCTTCTGGTGCTACTTGGCACAGCAAAGGAGATGTAAAAGAAAAACTGGCGGAAACAAAAGAGTTATTCACGAAATTTCTATGGGATAATAAATATACGGATTCAAAATCTTTTAGAATAAAAGGAGATGATTGGGAGAAACTAAAAGAATATGCGTTTAAAGCGGGCGGTTATATACCGGGTATGCAAGTGGAAATAAACAGTAAAGAACTAAAAAAACCTGTTGAACTAATTGTGATTGAGAAAAACGACTTTTTAATGTTAAAAGAAATGGTAGATTTAATAATAGAAAGGGCGGAGGATAATGAGTAAAATTAGGGGTTTTAAAGTAGTAAAAGGTTATGAGGATAAGGATATTAGTATGCCGGAACGGTCAACAAAATTATCGGCAGGGTATGATTTTAGGTCGGCGGAAGATATAGAAATACTTCCTTTTAAAGAGGAAGGTAAACCTGTTTTAGTGCCTACAGGTATTAAGGCATATATGCCGGATAGTGAAGGATTATTCCTCTATAACAGGTCAAGTAATCCTATTAAAAAAGGACTTTGGTTGTCTAACGGTGTCGGTGTTGTTGATGCAGATTATTATGGTAATAGGGATAATGATGGGCATATTATGTTTCAATTTATTAACATTTCTCCCTTTCCTGTGAAGATTAAAAAAGGAGATAAGATTGGTCAAGGTATATTTATGGAATATAAAATGGCAGATAATGATGTTGCAGAAAGAGAAAGAACTGGCGGAATGGGAAGTACTAATTAGGAGGGTAAATATGTTAGGAATAATCGGAAAAAATGTAGAACCAGAATTTCAGGAGTTAATGAATAGTTTTCCTGAAGAACTAATGGAATTGGAAGGATTGCAGGAAATTGATCCATTTACGTTGGCAAAGGAGTATTATAAGAATGATGTTCTGGCGGATCAGAGTATTGATCCTAATGCAAATATAACAGGTAAATCGCCTGTTAATTTTTATTCAGAGGTATCGAAACCTATTTTAAAACTTCGTTGTTATTATCTTTTGTGGAAATACATTAATAAAAGATGGGGCTTACAAGAAGCAAACAATATCATTACAAATATTGTAAGCGGTGGTTTATATTTCCACGATGCTTCAAAAATTGATGTTCCTTATTGCTATTCACCCGATACATCTTTTTTAATGCACGAAGGCAGACCTTACGGTTGGCTACCTTCTGTTGCTCCTAAAAAATTACAGTCTTTTATGGGGCAATTAAGGGAAGTTACGATGGATTATTCTCAAGAAAACGCCGGGGCTATAGGGTTGGCTAATGCTCTTGTAAGTATGGCGTATTATACAAGGGATGATAAGAGTATAACGGATAAGGAAATAGAGGACGAATTACAGCAGACCGTCCATATTTTCCATAATAGTTTTAGGGTTGGAGGAGATGCACCTTTTACGAATCTATCACTATTTTGTCGTGGTTCTTTATATGATACTTTTAAAAACTCTATTTATCCAGATGGGTCAAAGGTTATTGATAATATTGATGAGATCATGCGAATACAGGAAATATACGCCAAGTTTTTCGTAAAAGGTTCACCAAAAACAAATAAACCTTATCGTTTCCCGATTACTACGGTTAATATTAAGACGAATTATAATGGGAAAATTATTGACAGAAGTTTCTTTAATTTTATGGCGGATTTGAATAGGGAAAAATGTGTATTTAACTGGCATATTGGCGAAAAAATAGCCACGTGTTGTAGATTAACTTCGGATTTATCGGAGTTGAAAAATCAAATAAGGACAGATACTTTCGGAAACGGCGGATTGAGTATAGGTTCTCACCGTGTAGTTGCTATTAATTTACATCGGGTTGCTTTGGTAAGTAAAAAAACAGGACAAAATCTCTTTCAGGTTTTAGAGAATTTTATGGAACAAGCAAAGAAATTACTTGTTGTCCATAAAGAGGATATTCTAAAACGGCGGGTTGATGAGGGTATTCTCAAATTCTTTAGAATAGGTTGGGTTAATCTTAATATGTTTTTCAGTACATTCGGCTTTACTGGATTGTATGATTCTTATGAGGTATTATCAATAGACAAGGAATTTACAAATTATGCTTCTGATGTTTTAACATTTATGGAAAATTTTGCTAAAGAAGCAGGGCAACAAAACAAAGGTTTCGCTTTCAATGTTGAGGAAATCCCGGCGGAAAATGCAAGTCCAAAACTTGCAAAGAAAGATGCCTTTGTTTTCGGTACGGAAAGGAAATTATTGTCTAACCAGATGGTTCCTCTTTACACTGATCACTTTGATTTCTTTGATCGGTTACAGGTTAGCAGTAAATTGATGAATATTGTTTCTGGTGGGGCAATCCTTCACCTTAATATTAACGATGATTTAACGCCGGGGGCGAATAGGGAATTACTTCGGCGGATTGTAGAGGATTATGGTATTCCTCATTTTGCATTAAACAAAGGATTTAGTACCTGTGTTAATGATCATACGGAAGTTGGGGTATATGAGTTTTGCCCGGAGTGTAATGATGAGATTAGTTATTATACTACAAGGGTTGTAGGGTTTTTTACTGATACAACGGATTGGGCAAAAGCACGGAGAGAATATGAATTTCCGCTTCGTAAATGGTATGGTAACGAAGAAATTACCGAGGAAGAAAGGAGTGGAGTTGTTTGCAGACAATCCAAGTAGGGGGTTGGCAATTCCCTTCTTTTAATTCAACAGAGGGGGTAGGGGTTGATTTATTCTTATCAGGTTGTGCCAGAAATCCAAAGTGTGAGGGTTGTTATAACCCTTATATGTGGGATTTTAAATTTGGGGAAGAATTATTTATTGAGGATATAATATTACTTCTTACTCATAAATACAAAGATGCTGACAGCATAGCAATTTTGGGCGGGGAACCGTTAAATCAAAAGAATATAAAGACCCTTTTAGAGCAAATAAAACTTCACTTTCCTACGAAATGGTTATGGTTATATACTTCTTATGAATTGGAGGAGATACCAGAGTATATTCTTTTTTTAGTTGATTATGTGAAAACAGGGAGGTATGATCAATCTTTAGGAAAAAAAGGAAGGTTATCAAGCTCTAATCAAAAAATTTGGCGGAGAGAAAAGGATTGTGATTTTATCCAGTATTACTAAAAAGGTAATTGTATCCAGTTTTATTTTATATTATAATGGAGAAAGAAGGAGGAATAGACATGGCATTAGCTGATCTTTTGAAAACTTTTAAAAACGAAAAAGAAGAAGGATTGTTACAGGAAATTGATCGGTATTTAATGTATAGAGATGGAGCCGATATTGGACGGAGTTATGAGGTACGAGCAGAAGGGTATCACCACCCTTCTGTTCTTGCCTCATTTGACTGTTTACGACAATACGTTTACAGTTGGATTGATGCGAAAAGAAGTAATCCTTCGATTAATGCGAAAGGGAAACGGATTTTTCATACCGGGAATGATTTTGGGTATCGTATTCAAGGATATTTATATGAGATGGGTATTTTAATCGGGGAATGGTTATGTACTGCTTGTGAATATCGTTGGATGGATTTGGATGATCCTTCACCTAATTATTGCCCTAAATGTGGGCGGGAATTAGAGATATGGTATAACTTACATTACTTAGAAATCCCTCTTTTAGATGATGAAGAAAAAATGGCGGGTAAAGCAGATGCAGGGGTATTAAGGGAAGGTAAGAAAACATTATGGGAGTTTAAAACTATAAAGAATAGAGATCAAAGAACAAGTTCTTATGCGAATACTTATGAAGATTTGGTTCAGCCGTTAGATCATCATAATACACAGTTCAATCTTTATATGTATTTGGCAAATAAACTTTATGGCAAGAATAAAGATGATTTTACTTCCGGCGGGTTTGTGTATATATCGAAGAATACACAGGATTGGAAAGAGTTTAACCTTACATTAATGGACGAAGTAATTCAAAAAGCGAAGGTTAAAAGGGATTTGGTTGAACAACATGTAGCGGATAAAACTTTGCCGGAACGTGCAGGAATGGATAAAACTGACAGATTTTGCCGGTTCTGTCAATGGTTAGATTTATGCTGGACTTCTGGACATACTTTTTCTTCGGTTGATAGGAGAGTTATGGATGAATAAGTTTGGGGATTTAGTTGGTGTTATCGTTGTTTTAATAATTGTATTTGGAGTAGTGTTCTTCATTCCGGCTTTGTTTATCTACCTAAGCGGCGGTATTTTAGGGATTGAACTTACATTTTTAAACGGCTTAGTATTATGGATTACCTTATTAATTATTGTTGCTTTTGTCGGTTCGGTAATTAAGGGGGTTCTAAAGTGATTATTTCTGATAACACAATAGATGATGTTTGGCGGTGGGCAATATTTGAGTGCGTAAGAAATGGGCGGGATTATGAAATAAAACATGGTAGCTATATTGGACAAAAGAGAAGGCAGTTTCCTTATGTAGTTTTAGAGGTAAATACACCCTGGAAAAGACCGTTGGCAGTTCAAATGCCGGAAGGTAGTGGATTACCGGCTCCTACAAGTGAAGAAGCAATACACGAATACTTTTTAACGAGTATTATTAACGATGATAAAGGTTGCTTTGATTACACTTACGGACAATATATTTATCCACAATTAGAACGTGTAATCGAAATAATTAATTCTTCGGATGGTTATACGAATCAGGCTTGTATAACTATTGGAGATAAGGATTCTATTTACTTAGATGATCCGCCGTGTTTACGGTCAATTACTTTTAAACGGGTCGGAGAACAGTTAAATTTGGCGGTTTATTTTAGAAGTTGGGATTTATTTGCCGGACTACCAGAAAACTTAGGTGGGTTACAATTACTAAAAGAGTATATTTTAACTTACCTTACGTTTCCTATAAAAGACGGTTCAATTATAGCTTTCAGTGATGGATTACATTTATATGAGATGTATTTTCCTATCGTTAATATATTAAGTGCGATAAAAATACAGGAAAGGAGGGGTTAAATGTTAGCGGTGGTTAAAGATATGAAGATTAACGACAAAGGAGTAACGGTTACTTTTAGCGAAGTGGATGCAAATGATGAATTGTTGGTAAAACTTCGTTCTAAGGTAGGAGAAATGGTAGAAATAAATGTTGAATTTGACGAAGTAGAACAGGAAATGTTTTCTGTAAAACCGGAAATCAGCCAATAAGGAGGAATACACATGAGCAGACAGGTTGGAGATACGACATTAAGACATAGGGTTATAGAACAGGTAAAAAAATCTGGTATGATTATGCCCTCCAAGGTTACTCTACCAAAACAGTTTCAAACAAAAAATGGGAATTTACACGTTCCTTATGATTTAACAGATATTCCTACAGAAGAATTAGGAAGGTATATGACTTTATTTACACAACTAAACGGTTATTATGAAGTTATTGTTTCCTGTTCTTATATTGACTATGTTTCGGCGGAACGGGCAAAAGATTTTACAGAAGCACAAGTATTATTAGAAATAGCAAACACTCAAAAAGGCACTTTAACGGAGAAAAAAGCAATACGGAATACTGATCCAAGAGTAATAGAGGCACAGGATTGGTATGACGATAGGAAGGCGATTTATGAACTTTCTAATTCAGTCCTAAAAAGTTGCGAGAAGTTGGTATTTATGATTAGCCGGGAGATTACACGTAGAGGTCATTACCAAGCAACAGAGGGTAGGAATGTAAACATATACAAAAATATGGAAGATAATCCAAAATTAGATTTTGATGTAGATAATAAGGAGGATACAAATGAAGAAGTTTAATATCCCGGAAGGTAAGTTTTTAAATGGAAAATCGGCGGTTGAGAGTAAGGAAGATGCAGAGAAATTAATATCGGAATTACAAGCGGTATCAACAGCGTTATTTAGATGGGCTACTGAAAACAATATACATCAGGAATTAGCTTTATTTACCATGAACTTGAGGGATAAATATGACAAAAAAGATTCAAAGGATTCTCGGAATTGATTTAAGTTTGCGTAATACAGGTTTGGTTTTATTAGATATATCTGGAACTGTTATTAAATCGGAAACAGTTGCAACGGATAAATCTATGTCTTGGATAACTTGTATTAACAAAATAGAGAATACTTTAGCAGATTACTTACACGAAGCAGATGCGGTTTTTATGGAGAACTATTCTTTTGGCTCAAGTCATGGTAGGGAATTAGCAGGAGAAATCGGCGGGGTAGTTAAAAAATTAATAGCAGATACAACAGGAGAACTACCTACATTAATAGCACCAACTACATTAAAATTATTTGCTACAGGTAGGGGTCAGGTTCCAAAGTGTCCAGAGGGGGAAGTTAAAAGTAATTGGGGTAAAAAGTGGTTAATGCAAGAAGTAAAACAGCACTTTGATATGGAGTTTGACACAGATCATGAAACTGATGCGTTTGTGGTTGCCACAATAGGAAGGATACTGCACTTAATAACGGCGGGGATTTTAGAAATGGATTCCTTGCCTAAACACCAACAAAAAGTAATGAATACTTTAATTAAGGAGGAAGTTAGATATGGATAAGGTTACATTGAAAGTGGCGGCCTCAAGCAATCCAGCAAGTGTTGGAGGGGCTATTGTAAGAAATTTACAGGAGAATAAAAATGTGGAAATCCTGGCTGTGGGTGCTGGCGCAGTCAACCAAGCTACGAAGGGAATTGCTATCGGGGCAGGTTACGCCGCACCACAGGGTTTGGCTATTTCCACACGTATCGGTTTTGCTGATATTGACATTGATGGACTACAGAAAACGGCGATGAAGTTTATAATCCTTACGAATTAGGAGGAAAGACTATGTATATTATAGAAAAAGAGATACACTTAGATGCGGCACACAAGATAGAAGGACACGAAAGTTGCGGTTTCATTCATGGACATAGGTATCGTGTTATCGTTACAATCGCTGGAAAAAAATTGGATAAACACGGAATGTTGGTTGATTTTGGGGATTTAAAGAGTTTACTTTCTAAATACGACCATTGTTATCTTAATGAAATAATTAATCCTACAACGGCGGAGTATTTATCAAAACTATTCTTTTATGAAATACAGGAATACTGTGATAAATTATCCCATACACCAAAAGTTGTAGAGATTAAGGTTTGGGAAACACCTACTTCTTGTGCTACTTTTAGAGAGGTTTAACTATGGTTATTGTGTTAATATCTGGAAAAGCGGAACATGGTAAAGATACTTTTGCCGTTTTTCTAAAAGAGGCGTTAGAGGAAAAGGGGTATAAAGTCGGTATTTATCATTTTGCTAAAGCAGTAAAAGAAGAAGCGGCGGAGAAGTTAGGGTGGGATGGTAAAAAAGATGAACAAGGACGTAGTTTACTACAAAAACACGGTCAGGGCATGAGAGAATATGATCCCTATTATTGGTGTAAAAAGTTAGAAGAAAAACTAACGGGGGATGAAGATATAATCTTATGCCCTGATACACGGTATAAAACAGAAGTGGGTTATTTTAAAACCCGGTTGGATAGTAACTATACTGTTGTTACTTTACGGGTTAATCGTTATCAAAACTCCCGCCCTTATGATAATAACCTTACGGTAGAACAGAGAAACCATATTAGCGAAACAGATTTGGATGATTTTCACTTTGATATTCGGGTAAAGTATGATGAAGGCGTGGAAAATGTAAGGAGTATGGCTCACAGCACAGCGGGATTCGTAATGCCGGTAAAAACGGTAAAGGGGTAAGCACATGAAAGTTAATGAAATTTTTACCAGCATACAAGGGGAAGGAAGATTAATTGGCACTCCCGCCCATTTTGTAAGGTTTTTTGGGTGTAATTTAAACTGTTCATGGTGCGATACAAAATCGGCGGTTTTAGAGGAAGGTAATTATGAAGTATTAGAACCTCTATCTATAGCAAGTAAAATAGCTAATGGTTATGCAAACATGGTTGTTTTAACAGGTGGGGAACCATTCTTTCAAGATTATGATAAACTTTATAATTTATTATTTTTGTTACGATCTATTAGACGGAGGTTTGTTCAAATTGAAACAAATGGAACATTAGTGCCGGAAATTAATCTTTTACATTTAGTCAATCATGTTACAATTAGTCCGAAACTTTCTTCTTCGGGTAATGGTAAAGCGGTTGATCTATCAAAATGGGTTAGCCGTTCTAAAACAACACAGGTAGAGTTAAAATTTGTAATAGCTGATACTAAGGATTTTATTGAGTTAAAATCTTACTATAATTTACTGGAAAAGAAACAAGGTAATTACTTACCATTAGTTCAATGGACATTACAACCAGAGTGGGGCAATAAAGAAATCTTTAAAAATTTTTTAGATTTAACAAGAAATTATATACCAGAGATAGCGAGTAATGTTCGGTTTATTCCACAGATGCACAAATTTTTTGATTTACGATAGGAGGGTAAAATAATGAAGGATTTTACAAAGATAGTAAAAAATGACAAAAATGGAAAGTACACAGTTGTAAGGGAACTATCAGATGAACTAACGGAACAGCAGATTAAAGAGCAGGTTCAAAATCTGGAACACAAAAAAGAAACCATTGAAGATGAACTTGAAGCAGTTGAGGTAAGGCTTGATGTATTAAAGACAGCATTGAAGGAAGGAAAATCGGAAGCTGATACTACACTACCGGGATTGAAAATGCCTATCTAAAGGTGGTTATTATGGGGAATATACAAGCACTTTTTCGGCGGATTTTAGAAGAAATCGGAGAAAATCCTCAAAGATCAGGACTAATAGATACACCACATAGGATAGAGAAACTTTATAAAGAGGTATTTTCCAGTTTAAATGAACAGGAACCAGATGTAACAGTTTTTCCCAATGAAGAAGGGTATAAAGATATGGTTATTGTTCGGGATATACCTTTCTATTCTATGTGTGAACACCATTTATTACCTTTTATCGGGTATGCTCAAGTTGGTTATTTACCGGCGGAGAATTATATTGGTCTTTCCAAAATAGGTAGGGTAGTAGATTTCTACGCTAAGAAACCACAAATACAGGAAAGAATGACAATGGAAATAGCGGATTATTTATACGATAAAATACAGCCGAAAGGGTTAATGGTTATTTTAGAAGCGGAACATCAATGTATGACAATCCGGGGTGTAAAAAAGGCGGGGTCAAAGACGATTACTTCTGCAATTAGGGGTAAGTTTGATAAGAATGAGTTTATTAGTCTATTACAAACAGGAGGATAAACATGGCTTATAGACCTATAGTAGCTATTGATTTTGACGGAACTATTGTTGAAAATGCTTTTCCAAAAATAGGAAAATTAGTAGAAGATGCCAATAATGTAATTGCCCGTTTATACCAAAACGGGTGTTATATTATTATCTGGACTTGTAGAAAGGATAAATACGAAGAAGATATGGTTAATTTTTTACAGAAAAACAACATTCCATTTCACGCTGTTAATGAAAATGCACCGGGAATTGATTTTACAGGGCGGAAAATATTCGCTAATTATTATGTTGATGATCGAAATGTTGGGCGGATGCCGGTATGGTTGGAGATAGAGAAGGAAATATTAATGCACGAATACTTTAAAGGCACGTTTTGGGGTAAGGAGGGGAAATAATTGCATATACGGAAAGGGTCATTAGAAATAGCAACGGGTAGGGGTAAAAGATTTATACTCAAACCGTATGATTTTTTTACGGCGGGGTTTAAAACAGTTCCCTATAATGAAGTAATTGCTTATGAAATTTCAGAGATTTTAGGGTTTCATGTTGTTCCTCCAACTAAAATATCAGCTACGAAAGTAAATATCGGCGGGAATGAAATAACAATGGAAGGATCGTTACAGGATTATATTTTAGAAGCATTACCTTTAAATAAATATGTAGGACAGGTTAATCAAGAGGATATAACAAAAATGGTGGTATTTGATGTTCTAATTTGTAATACGGACAGGACTTTGGATAATGTTGTAGTGGATTTGTTTCAAAAACCTCATGCCATTGATAACGGGTTTTCATTGTGTTTTCACTTACCAGAAGAAGCAGAACAAAGGGATTTTACGTTTTATAAGAATCCCTTTGACATACAGGAACCCGGTTTAAATATTGACCCTTTAATTATTGGGTTGGTAGATATTGATTACGCTATGGAATTGGTTTCAACAATACAAAATCAGGACTTCAAACTGGATTTGACTATTAATTTCGGCGGGAATGAAGAACAACGAATAAAAGAAATACTACAAACAAGGATCAAATACCTACCAAAATTATTCCATGAACAAGTTGCCGGAGGACAGCATTATGAATACGTTACTCCTGTTTAGTGGTGGGTTGGATAGTTTTATTGGTTGGCATTACCTATCACGACCAGATTGCTTATATATTGATTTAAAACACAAATACGCCGGAGTGGAAAAAGAACGGATTAAGTTATTACAAACAAAGTTAAATATAAAGGTAAAATATGATAGGAGGTTAGTTTTAGGGGATAAAGAGGAATCCGATGGAAATATACCTATGAGAAATTCTTTCCTTTGTCATATTGCCGCTTTACATGGTGGGGAATGGATATATTTAATCGTGCAAAAAGGGGAAACACATTCGCCGGATAGGAGTATTAACTTTCTTACAAAAACTCAAAAATTATTAAGTGATATGTTGGAAAAGGAAATTACTATTGAAACACCTTTTCTTAACATGAGTAAAGTGGATATGGTAAAATGGTATAGAGAACAAGGTTTATCTACTGAAAACTTACTACTTACTACGAGTTGTTATAATATCGGCGGAAATAATGGAAATCAATGTGGTTATTGTTCGGCATGTTTTAGGAGATGGGTTGCTTTCGAGTTAAACGATTTACAGGAGGAATATTATATTAATCCTTGGGATACTGAACTGGCTCGAAGGTATCTTGCGGCGGCTCGAAGCGGTGAATATAAGGAACAAAGGGCGGAGGAAATAATATCGGCACTTGAAAGAAAGGGTATTGAATAGGAGGTAAGACCGTGAAAATCTATCTGGCCGGTGGAGAAAGTATGCACAAACTATTAGCTGAACACGGGGCTAAATATGTTCTAATATCTTACTACTACCTAAGAGAAAAAGGCGGAAGGACAGTAGAAACTATTTTAGATAAATTTGATGATGTATTCTTAGATTCGGGAGCATTTACATTAAGGTTACAGTTAGAAAAGAACGGAGTTAATCCGAGTAGTCGCTATGCCTCTGATCAAATAGATGATTACTTGGAGGATTATGTTCAGTTTATTAATGAGTACGGAGAACATTTTACTTTGGTTACTGAACTTGACGTAGGTTCTTGGCAACAAAAAACAAGGTATCGGGAACAGTTAAGAGATAAAATAAAGGCAAATGTTACTTTACTTCCTGTTGTTCACAGGGCTGATCCTAATAGATACGTGGATTATCTTTGTGAAAAATACCCTTACGTTGCTTATGCGGGTCTAAAAGGGTATTCGGTGGCGGAAAATAGGAAGTATATTGCTCAAAGGTTAGCACCGGCTAAGAAAAACGGAACTCCTATTCACGGCTTTGCTTTAACGGCGGTTGATATAATGAGAAATTTCGGATTGGCAAGTGTAGATAGTGCTTCATGGCTTCATGTAGGAAAGCACGGAATGACGTTTTGGTTTGATGGAAGGCATTTAAGGGCTTACGATAAATTTAATAAGTGGGTCAGGGCAAGGTTTAAAAGAGAAGTTAAGGGGTATGGGTTGAATTGGGATCGGTTTATGGACGACCATGCTTACGAAACAAACTCTTTTAGTTTAATACAATGGCTTAAATTTCAAGAGTATTTAGAAGAACAAGGCAAGTTGGGGCAGTTTAAAGAAAAACAAGAACAATTTTGGCGGAAAGAAAATGTTACTTAAAGACATAAAAGAATTACCTATTATCAGTAATGGGGCGGGTAGGTATGTTTATGATTATGGGGATCAGGTAATTAAGATTCCTAAAAACTTTAAGGAAACGTCAAAATATCCTTCTTTTTCTGATACTCCGCAAAAAGAACGCTCAAGGGTAATGCAAAATATAGTTGAATTAGAGGTTTTTCTAAACTGTCCGGCGAGATTAAAATATTTATTATGTGATATTCCTTATTACTTTTACGTTGAAGATATACCTATTATCTTTCAGAAGAAAATGAAAACATTTAACTCAAAAGAGGCGGATTATTTTAGAAATTACGGTAAAAGAAATAAGTTAGAAGCCTTTTGTCATAAGAATAACCTTAAAAACTACGATCAATTAGAGAAAGATATTCGGGAATTGAGTAATATATTTGAGTTAGAGTTGAAAGAAATTCTAACGAATTGGCGGAATTGGGGATATGACGAAGAAGGAATTAAACTAATAGATTACGGTTGTTTAAAAAGAGAAGTAAGGCAGAAACATTATAGTAATGGTTATAAGGTGGTGATGAAGTGAGTAAAAAGAAATCTAAGGCAAGGGAACAAGTTCGTGGGCCGGAGGAAAATGAATATAACGAGTTAATAGCAGAAGATGGAGGGGAGGTAACAGACGAGTTGCAGGAGATATATGATTATGATCAGGAAAAGAAACAAAAACAAGGAGAGCAAAAGGAATACAAAGACAGACTTCCGGCGGTTCCAAGTAAGCAGACTATTGTTGCTGATACTTTTGATATTCCAAGAGTATGTGATAATTGTTATTTACAGGATAGGTGCAACCATTTTGAAGAAGGGGCTACTTGTCGTTTTAGGACTTCGGTATCTATTGACCAACCACATGATATATTTGAACTATTACGGACATTGATAGAGATGCAAGGTGAACGGGTAATTTTTGGGCGGTTTATTGAAATGACGGAAGGCGGTTATGTAGATAGGAATTTATCAGAGGAAATTAAAAGGTTAATGGAAATGATGAAAAACTTTAAAGAGATACTTCAAGAGGACGATTCTATTAACATCAGTATTAAAGGGAAAAACGCTGTTCAAGGTAGTGGTGGTATTTTATCAGAGATTTTCGGCGGGGGAGGGAAAAAAGAATCTGATGGAAATGAAGAAAGTAGAGATTAACTGGCTAAATAAAGAGATAAGTCAGATCGGGTTTGGCGGATTGGCATTAAAGAACACGCCTTTGGAGGGTGGTATGAGATTGGTTTATCACGCCTATGAAAAAGGGGTGAATTTTTTTGACACGGCTCGGTCTTACGGTCATAGTGAAGCGATTATTGGGCGGGGTTTATATGGTTTTAGAGAAAATATAATTATCTGTTCTAAAACTAAGGTAAAGAGATTAAAACCATTAATGGACGATTTAGAAGAAAGTCTATATAATCTAAAAACAGATTATATAGATATTTTTATGTTGCACGATGTTAGAAACTTAAATATGATGTTCTACGATAATTTGGAAGCACTTACTTTAGAAAAAACGGTGAAGAAGGTTGGGGTTTCGGTTCATCGACTGGAAATTCTGGAAGAAATTGTTAAACAAGGTATGGTTGATGTGGTTATGTTTCCCTTTAACTTCATTGAATCAGAAGCATTAAATACAGGGCTTATTGATAAGTGCAGAAAAAAGAATATTGGCATGGTTATTATGAAACCAATCGGCGGAGGGATGATAAGATACCCTGAAAAATCCTTACAATGGATTGGTAGAACTTTAAAAGACGCTATTATTATACCGGGTATGAAAACAATAGAGGAAGTTGATATTAATACGAATCTCTTTGAAAAATCTTTGAAATTTCCAAGAAATTTCCCTGAATTATGGGAAGAAAAATCACGGTTAGGGCATCGGTTTTGTCGTAGGTGTGAATATTGTTGTGTTTGTCCAGAAGGGATTAATCCTTCTATCATTATTCAATGGCGGGAGTTGATGATGAAAAGGGATGAAGGATTTTTAAGTGATAACAAACTAAAACAAATAAAAGCCGGGTTAGAGTGTAAACAATGTGGTTTATGTGAAGAAGCCTGTCCTTATAATCTAAAATTAACGGAATTGGTTCCTCAAGAAACCCGGCGGATTTTAGAGAAGGTGGGTAAATATGAACATTCTAAAACTTGAAGCATCAATACTAAGGTTTTCTGTATTATTTCAAGTAAGAACAAAGATACAACATACCGGGGTAACATATAGATGGTATAACATCATTAGACCTTTACTTATAAGCGGATTTACAGGGATAACGGTTGTTGGATTGGATATTCTTTACGGTCGTGTTTCATTTATCGTTGATTTACCGTTTGGTATTCTCTCGGATGAACAAAAGGAGGGTTACCGTAGTCCGTTCTCAACTTGAATTTAGTAATAGAAAAAGCATAGTATCATGTCATAATGGATAATAATTATCCATTGAAAAATAGTGTTTGTTAAGTTTTCGTGTTATATAGGAAAGTTTACAAAGAAACTGGCGGGGTAGTTAAAGTATTAACTGCCATACATTATATATAATATATAAGGAAAGAATTTATTTAGCCTTACTTTACCAAAAGAACTTAAAAAATTTTTAAGTTCTTTAAAGTAAGGCTTTTATCGTTTATACGTTGGGTTTACACTATAATTAGGGAACAGGCAATCCCTGTTCTTAATCTTTGTTAGGGAGGGTTGTTAATGATTCTATACTGTGATTTCTGCAAGGAAGATGGGAAAATGAAGAAGGCACGGTATGATGCTCGAACTACTTTCGGGTATTGGGCTTATCTTTGCGAACCGTGTTTCGGATTTGCCGGTGTTGGATTGGGTGTTGGAAAAGGACAAGTCTTAAAGAGAATAAATACGGAAACGAAAGGTGGAACAGAAAATGAATGAGGAAATTATGAAAAAGGCGGGCTTTGGAAAGGAAGTTGAAATGGTAAAAAAGGTTATATGTCCATTTTGCGGTAAAAAGGTTAAAGCAGAGGATTTCAGAGATCAGCTATCAATTAAGGAATACAGAATTAGCGGGTTGTGCCAAAAATGCCAAGATGATTTCTTTGGTAAATAAGAAAAAGGCGGGGTAAAGCATGGATCAATTCAAAGGGATGATTACCATTCGGATGAATAAATCTTACGGGTTTAAGTTAAAGGAATTAATTACCGATTTCGTTACTCCTTTGGATAACTTTGAATCAAAAATTACTGTTCGGGTGGAGGATAATAGCGAATTGGTATTGGGTGAATTTATTGGTCATTTTGTGGATATTCACCATGTTATTAATTGGTTAAAAAATGCCTGTAAGGAAGCAGGTATAAAAACTTTTGAGGAGGTCGGTTAAGATGGAACAACAACTGTTTCTGGTGGTAGGGTTTGCTTGCTTATATGTAAGTGTTGGGGGTATTATCTACCATTTAGTTTACGGAAAAAATAACAAGTAACTATTCCATAGTAACTAAGTAGGGTTTACAATATAATTAACGGAACGGGCAACCTTTGCCCTCAAAACACGTTAAAGGAGGAAACAACATGAGTTTTTGGGATGAGCAAGTAGAATTGGGAACGGTGGAAAGAGATGAAAAGGGAAACTGCATTAAGGTTACTAAGTGCAAAAAGGGTTCGCAGTATTACATTGACATTCGGAACTATTTCGTCAACAAACAAGGGGAAGTTGCTCCTACAAGGAAAGGGATAGCAATTCCGGCGGATTATGTAAAAGACGTAGCAGATATACTACAGGATTCTTTAGACGAAGTGCTTACCTTAATTCAAGAGTAGGAGGGTTGACTATGGACGAGCAGGTAGTATGCAGGTGTTCTAAATGTAAATATCGGTTTCGGGTTTTAGCTGATGAATATGGGGATCATAATTGTCCTAAGTGTGGATTTACTCCTAAACCTAAAAAGCGACCAGAAAAAATGATGATGTTCAAGGAAATAAGGTCGGGAAATGTTCAAGCACTTGGGAAAAACGGGTATATGAACTGTAAGGGAATTGAGTTGGATTACATTGATGAAATGCCGGACGCTATAAGAATATATCCTATTACTTCCAAGTTAAAGGCGGGTAGAAGTTTTATCGAAATTCCTATTGATGAAGTAGAGGACTTCTCCCAATTAATTTTAGATTATCTCAATCATTTGTTTGAGGAGGAATTTAAATGTTAAAAATGTTTCGGACTTACGCTGGCGTTAGGCGTAGGCAAAAATATGATAAAGGGCCAACGTATAATGCTGAAAAATCTAATGAAAACAAAGGGGATAAAGTTGGGCGGTCTAAAAGGTTAGTTTCATGGTGGCGGAGGCGTAGAAGATTTTAAAGGGGTGGTAGTGATGAAATAAACGCTTATACGTTAAACAATTAAATATTTTAGCCGAGTAATCTCGGCTGCTTTTTTAAGCTGATAATTTAAATATTATCAGCTTAAATTAGGAGAATAGAAGGAGGTCAAAGCGTATGGAATTAGAAAATTTGGAGTTATTACCTGAACACATTAGAGGCGGGGTGAAAAGGTATGTGGAGGAAGGAATAGAACCCGGCGGATTTTTAAGGGCAGTTATCAGTAATGATCTAAGCGGAGCATTTGGAAAGGCAGACAGTATTAACTCGGCTAACTTAGAGAACATTATTAAGTGGTTCTACAATTACGCTCCAAGTCAATGTTGGGGATCACCGGAGAAAATGGTTAAGTGGATGAAAAAAGGCGGAATGAAAGGAGAGTTTAATAATGCACATAGAAGTCAAATTAACGATGGATAATTTTAGAGAAGAAGGTAAGGTTTGTTACGGAGATGTTTTTATTGTTGAATGGGAAAAAATTGACAAAAAATGTGCCTACCAGTTAATGCAGGTGGACACTAATCGGTTAAAGTTAATGGCTCTCCACGATGCTAACCGTAAGGATAATTGGGAATGTCGTAATTTCAGCACTACGGTTGACGAAGTAAAAGAACACATTAAAGATACGCTTCACAAGGAAGCAATTATTATTTATTACATTCCCCGTGAAGAATTAAAAATTACTATTGGTCGTATTGAGTAACTTGAATTTAGTTAGTTTTTCTTCATAGTATTATTATGTTTGGGGATAAACTAACGAGATTCACGATTTCCGGCAAAAAGAAACTTATAAGAATTTTCAAAAAAGGGGTTCTAACGTGCCTAAGTAGGGTTTATACTATAATTAACGGAACGGGCAAACTATGCTCTTCCAACACGTTAAAAGGAGGTTCGTCAAATGACGACAAAAAACAATGCTGACCAGTTGGCGAAGGAGTTAGGGCTTAATCCTGATGCCCTGACAAAAGAGGATGAGGTTGAGATAAAGGAACAACCTCAAAAGTCTAAGAAGTCCGGCGGAAAGAAAAAGAAACAAGAAAATAAGGAAACCACGCAGGAAAAATCGGAAAAGAAAATGAAGAAAAGGGTTGCCGATCTTTCCAAGGAAGGCGAAATCTTTGGAGTGCCTGTCAACCATCTTCAAAAGCCCATTACCTTCAATGAGGACGGCGAGCCGGAGGAAATTGTTGTTACCTTCAACAAGGCGGAAGTTGAACCTTACCGTGATCAAAACGGGCGGATTTTGTTGGAGATTCACCGGGCTAAGTACCGCAAAAAAGGCGGGGATAAGTTGAAGGTTATCGCCGAATTTAATGATGGTAAAACGGAAGTGATTACGGAAACCAACAATCACAGCCGGGGTTGGAAAAGGGCGAAAACGTGGGCTATGCTTCTTACCTTGGCATTTGACCCGGACAACGATGTTAAGGTTTTAGAAATGGACAACACCCACGAAGTCGTTTAATTAACCGAAAATGGGCGGGTATTTTAGAATATCCGCCCACATTATTTTCTTGGAGGTAGTAATTTATGGGAAATGTTGATAAACGGTTTATGGAGTTGTTGGAACAAAAGAAAAATGAACAAGAACAGGCGGAACAGGAAGAAAAAGAAAATCTATTCGATCCAGATGAACTATTACATGAGAATATGCACACTTTACTTGGTTTTCTTGTTCGGCGGTTGGATGAAGATGGATTACGTAATGAAATAACAAACAGCTTGGATTTTATTTATCATACGTTACTCTTAAAAGCAGATACTTACGGAAAAGCAGTTGTTCTTTCAACCTTCCTTCTTTTAGCGGTAATGGATGAACCAGAGTTAAGAGAGGCTTATGACGCAGTTGCGGAGTTGAAAAAGAACTCAAAATAGAGAGGGTTTTATCCCTCTCTTATGACGCATAGGAGGTCTGTTACCGTAAGGGCAGATCCCGCTAATGCCCCGACCTCCGGGCTTACGAGTAGTTATACGAACAAAGGTTGGCTACGCCGATAAGGTAGCTGTTTAACTACTTGCGGAGTTTCCCCTCCTATGCGTTATAAGAAAGGGATAAAACTAAAAAGTATTTCTTCCTTTGTTTACCAGTTCCTTATATACTTAAAATAGGGAAAGGAAACACCCAAAGTATAAGGAGGAATAAAAGTGTTTATTAACAAAAAGGAAATGGAAGTATTAGAACAAAATGGTACGGTTTTTATTCTTGCGTACGACTTCAATAAAAACCATAGTGGAATCAAAAGGGTCGTCCAAAGTGTGGAAAACCGGCTCAAAACCTCAAGCATCAGCGACTTAATACACGGCATGGTAATCGTGCCGGATGGCGGGAAAAGGGAAAAAACTCGCTATGTATTGGTTGGAATCCCGGAGGACTACTTGTACCTAAAGGATGGGGTTAAGCATCTGGACTTCATACACAAAAGCATGGGGTACAAGGACGAGCATTATAAGGAATTAAAGGTAGGTCGCACAGTTGAGGAAATCCTCAAAAAGTTAAACCTCATACTGGCAAAAAATAAGTATTCCGGGGTTCAGGTGGTGGAATCGTGGCAGTTATGGGAAGGGCATCTCTACTTAGAGGAGGTCTAAATTGGTCGTTTTCATGGCAACAATCCTACTTATAGTCGTAGTCAAATATATGTAGTCAGGGGAGTGGTAGATGGAGTTTATTTTCACGGTGTTTATTCTGTATTGGATTTGGTGTCGTGTATTAGACTTATAAGGAGGTCGTTTTATGGAAAAAGAGAAAGAAAAATTACCGGCGGAGTTTAAAGGGAGTGTAGTTTCTCAAGCAACACTAAACCCGACACATCTTATTGAGAACTTTGTTCAATTTATTGAACAAAACTACCCACAAGACGAAGGGTTTATTGACTTCGTTGCACAGAAACTAAAGGAAGAAGGTTGTGTAACGTGGGAGGATTATACGAAGAAAAACCTTGAAGAAGCGATGTATTTCCTCGAAGATTTATTTGATTACATTGGGGAAATAGCACCAGAAGGAACCATTTTCGGCGCACACGAAGGGGATGGTGCGTTATTCGGATTTTGGGAAGTAAAGGAGGATGAATAATGAGTTACGGTAATGTAATCTGTTCTTATTGTGGCACAGAGGATATTCCTAATCAGCTTTTTACGGCGGTTGATGAAGGAATTACGGAATGTTTGGAGTGTGGAGCAGTAAACGGGGAACATGGAAAGTTACCAGAGGAGGATGAAGATGGAACTGGTTAGAGTGGAGGAACCCGTTGTAACTATAAAGCTGACTTATAAGGAATTGATAGCTTGCATGGGGGCTTTGAGGGCAGCCGATAACAATGATGTAAAACATGCGGCATACACGGAAATGGAAATGCCCTTTGAACAAAGTATTTCTTCGGAAGAACAAATTAACCTATCCTTTGCTTTTGAAGAAACGGCGGTTGAGGTAATAAAAACTTTAGTTAAATAGAAAGGAAGGGGATATAATGCACCCGACTATTTATGACAAAGCAGTATTAATCTCCAAACTGGTTTCAAGTTTGGAGCCGGACAGGAAAACAGAAAAAGTATTGTTCTCTTACTTTCAAACAGCGTTTCTTCCTGATGTTCGGGTTATAGAGGATTGGCTTCGTGATAATCCTTCCTTGGGAAATATGCTTTTAGCAGAACTACTCGGAAGGGTTGTTGATCTTTATCAAGATGTGGAACTTGAAGATGATTCGGCGGAAGATGAAAGGTTACTGACACAAGATGAAAAAATGGAACGGGTAAGTGAAGGAATTTGCCGGTATTGCGGATATGGTTTTAGAGTGGCAGGGGAAAAATACTACCGTTGCGGGATTCGTGATAATACGGAGTGTCCACATGATTTGGTTATAAAAGAAATTTGGGCGGGGAGTTGAAAAGGATGAATATTAAACCAATATGTCCTACGTGCCAAAGTTCTTATCCTCTTGAAAAATGGGTTGACGTTACTATTGAAAAAAATAGAAATAAATACGAAAAACCGGCGGATACGAAAATAAACCTATTTGAAAAAGGATGGCAGTATAGGGAATACCTTTGCCCGAATGTTGATTGTAGGGCTACACCAACCGGGTTAGAGATTAAATTTGTATTTATCGAATTACCCGGCGGGAAGTCAAGGTTATTTGATAACTACCAAGCACTATTTATTAAGGAGGTTTACGAAACCGCTTACACACTCGGTAAAATGGGGATAGAGAAACTTTAAAGTTAAACCTTTAATAAGATTAAACAAAAACGGCGGGTACTATAGAAAATGGTATTCGCCGTTTTTATTTTATCTATTAATAGAGATAGTTACGTAAGAGTATATCTTCTAAACCTAAAACCCGCACCAGACCCCAAAAAACCGGCGGGGAAGGAGAATATAAAGGTAGCTTTAATATTAAAAAGAATATATACATACTATAATTACATTTTTAGAAACATTTAATAAGAATAGAGAATAATAAAAACCCCACCGGGTGTGCCCTTAGAATGAACTCTCCCTCGCCCTCTCTCACTTGAAATTAGCTTGAATTTAGTCATAGTATCGTCATAGTATTAGACTTGCTTCCTCTTTCAACCGAATACTCTCGATTACTCCTTTTTGCTCGGCGGGCACGGAGTTGAGTTTACCCAGTTTCTCCCTCTTTTAGAAGAAAAAGTAAAAGTTAAGTTTTCGTGATAGTTGTAAAATGGAAAGTATTTAATTATACGTGATTCCTTACAAGCACCATTTATGTTACAATATTGACAAATAGTGTTTTACAGTGTTTTACACTGTTAAACAGTGTTTTACAGTGTTTTACAGTGTTTTACACTGTTAAACAGTGTTTTACAGTGTTTTACAAAGGAGTGATTAGCGATGAATAAGTATTTTGG
>SL_5KL_010_SEDDRAFT_10000289_pt1 | contig 32371 bp, 26 predicted proteins | sample SodLakKL_010_SED_FD_9118 | JGI IMG/M metagenome (IMG submission 9118) | reverse complement strand
GCTCCCCTTGTTCTGTACTATAGTTATAGCTAAAAATAATACCCGCACTTGTAGTAAAAACCAGCCGGTTACCGTCTAGTATTAAGTCAGTTATGTTATGTCGGAGATTCAGACCAGGATTAAAGGGGGAGCCTTGGGTAGTCCAAGTTTCGCCGCCATCCATGGTCNTAAAAATTTGAAAATTAGTAGCCGGTGAACCAGAGATTAGGCTAACTCTTGCAACTATAAAACCTATACTACTATCAAGGAATGCAATCCTGGCATTATGGGAAATAGTATAGGCCCCTTGTATCATTTTAGCGTCAATGTCATAAGTTGACCAATCTGCCCCTTGGTTCGTTGTTTTATGCACTTTCATGCTAGCACTACGCCGTCTACTTCTACAAGCAATAAGAGTATTCTCATTTATTATCTCAAAATCAGAGAAATCAGAGCTTGTGCCTTTATCTATAGCTTGCCAATTTACTCCCCCGTCTGTAGTTAGGTAAATATCACTTGAATTACCCGAGAACCAACCTACATCAGAGTTATAAAAATCAAGGATTCTAATATTCCTTCCCATCTCCGTTTCTACTCCTAACCAAACGGGCCCCTGCTCAGTTGTTGAAGACGCATTCTCTGTATTAGCTACAATACCGTTATCTCCAACCAACCATCCCTCGTTGGGATTATGCATATAGATATCATTAATAGAACGAAGTTGAGCTAATGATCCCGCTCTTCTCCAAGTTAGACCCTGATCACCCGTCCGATAAATTGAACCCTTGGCATCAGTGGCAAATGCTATATCCGGTTCTCCAGGAACAAAAGCAAGAGCTTGTAAATCACCCTCTATAGGTTCAAAATCCTCTCCTAACCCATTATATAAGTCATAGCCCGGTCCTTCTGAGCCATTATTAGTAGGACGCTCATTATAAATCCCCGCAACCACCTTAGAGAATTGAGTTACAGGAATATTCTCTCCCGCTTGATAAGCCACAGGTTCTTTGAGCGACCAATTTAAACAGGGCACTACTGATAGCGTATTAAACTCAACTGTTAAATTACCCCCAGATGAATGATTCTCATTATAGACCCGGATTACTAACCTCATCCGGTCTCTTTTAACTACATCAAAAGGACAAGCAATATAAAGCTCCTTAAAGCCGTTTTCCCAAGGCTCATCTCTTACTAAGAAATGGGCATCTTCTAAGGTAGTAAAACTAGCATTAAAGTATTGAGCTATAATAGAGACTCTAGCAGGGATACCTGCTTGATCGCTACTAAGGTCAGCATCAAGACGTACCCGGTAATTATAATCCGGTTTAACGTTTTTTATAAGAGCTTCAAAATGAGTATTAGAGATTGTAAATGATACCTTATCTCCCTGATTATCAAAACCAGAAAGCTGACCTCCCGCAAATCTTAAATCCCCGTCATTTGTATCCTCTAAGGTTTGATCGACTTCTATTGAAGTCCAGTCAGTCTCTCCTTTTTGAGTAAAGGAGAACCTATCTCTACCCAGAGGGTCATCGTCGTATCTATAGTCCTGCTCATCAATAAGAGGGAAGAACCTTCGGTCCATATTATCTCCGCCAGGCAGGGGACTACTTATCTGCTCTATAGCTTCGTAATTACCAACCGAGGCTTTAAATCCATCTTTAATAAAAGAGAGCTCTCCAGGACTATCGCTGTTCTGAGGTAAATCTCCTTTACCATATTCCAAAGGAAACATCTCTCTTACATCCCACAATCCGGGGAAAAAGTCCTCCACCTCAATAGAATTATTAGAGTCATCAAGGTACCCCCCGGTGTCTGATGGCCCTTTCCAAAAAAGCTTAGCATCAGGGGCTAACCATTTATGTCCGCTTATCTGTGCAGTTCTCTGGTCTTGAGTAAGGTCTTTCCAACAAATACCATAGACCAAATCGTCCTCGGTATTATAAACCAGAGATTGGATAGGGCCATCAAACTCTTCATTTGAAGCAATTTTAGTCCAAAGGTCTTCGGTCCCATTATATCTCCATAACTCAGCTTTATAACCATCATAGCCGCCCAATCCGACAACGATGTCATCACTACCGGGGATATCTACCATTGCAGTTACGGGGTTAGCATTGGGAGAGGGTTGAAATGATTGACCATCCCAATTAGGCGGTACTCCCAAGTTCCATAGTTGGTGGTCCTCCAAGTTAATGGCATCGGCTAAATCTTGACGACTAACTGACATTTTCTCTGACAACTGACCCCCTTCTTCCTTATAGACAGTCTCTAGTAGTCGACTGATTAGAAAAGAGAGAGGGACATTTTCCCACCATTGAGTCCCGTTCTTAACCTTTTCTGCATTCACTTTTTGAAGAGGCTTAGTTAAGGCATGCAATTCTAAGTCAGCAGTATCAGAGTTTAAAGCCGTTTTTACTCGAGAAATATAAAACACCCCGATGTCGTGGATAGAAGATTTACCTTGTTTATCTGCTATCTGAGCCGAAGCTTTAACTCTACGATTAGGCCAGGTATTCGAACCCCCACCTTTTGTGGGACCGAAACGAGCTTTAAAACCATCAGCCGTATATAAATCTTCGGTATTGAATTGATCCCAGAACCGGGATTGTACAGGATTATCTTTGGGTGTAGACATTATGTATTCCTCATTGTAACTCTATTGAGAGTCACGTAAAAATTACCTTGCTTATTTTCTATTGCTTGACTAATTCTACCCATGTTCTTCAAAAGGTTCTTACCCTTTGTCTCTTCGAAGTCAGAAAAATCTACCCAAGAGGGACCTCGGGGCACATCAAACTTCAAATTAAAGAGAGTAGCCATCCTCTCAGGACTCGGGTTCTCAAAAGCATTATTCCATTGAATAGCATATATCTTTCCAGTGAAATGCTGGTTAAATGCCACCTCTTGATTGGGACTATTTCTTCTGCCGGAGAATTGAGGTGCATCAGATGATATTTGGCATCCTATGAGCGGATTTACATCTAGAGTAATGCCGCCTTTATACCAATCATTTGTAGTTTCAAGGTCAACCTCAAAAGAACGACCATTCACATAAAAAGAAAGAGCGCGATCAGAGAAATCCATGTCTTGAGAAGCATCGGGGTCCCATACTAATAGCCTCCGAGGGTAATCACTAGACCGAGCCCTGAAAACCTCATCCTCTGATGTTCTGAATTGGAGTTTATTAAGGGAGCCAATCCGGTAAACAAAGGCTAATTGAATTAAACCCGAAATCCCCTTATCCATGAGGCTATCTATAAAGTCTCCGGCCTCTTCGGAGTAAACCTTACTCCACTCCTCTCTGTTCTCATGCACACAATAGAGGTTGAGAGAAAGTTGGCCATTATCTCTTTCCATAGCAAATTTAAGTACTCGATGAAAAGAGGTCTCAGCACTTGTATCATGGAGATAGAGCAGGGTCTCAGACTCTCCGTCTTGCAAAGGGCGCTCAATCTTCACCCAAATATCGAATTGATAATTCAGGGGATGAGGGGGGAGCCCATCGGATTTAAGAAAGTTATCAAAGTTTGAAAACGAACTAAAGCCTCCCCCCGATCCTACCATCATTATCAAATTGGGGGAGGGGCTAACTAGAGGCTCACCCTGAGGCAATCGATAAGATATAAAGTTCCCCTGAGTATCAGTATTCCAACGAACGTTAGAGAGATTGATGTTCCTACGGCGTCTGTCTCTGTTATTAAAAGCTAAAGAACCAGATTGCTCATTCAACTTCCAATGGCCGATGTCACCAAAACCCGGCCAAAGCCCGTTGGATTCTTCCCCCGTATCATAATCAGTCCCATCATCCTGAATAAAAAGCTTAGGGGTTATTGACTGTATATCATCGATTTTCATCTTATCTTATTTTGAAAGTCTTATATAAGGCCCAGAGTCTTATATGCCGCCATTAGTCTTGTTCAGTAAATTTAAAATGAAAAGTATATCGATTCAAATCCCAGTGGTTCTTTTGCTCATTTGTGATTTCAACTCTACCGATTAAACAATGGGGAACTCCCGGCAAATAGGGGTGAAGTGTCAAATGATAACCCCGGTCTTGCCATCTTAATAAAGCCCGGAACTTATCGTATACGTTCAAAGGGATATTTACAAAATCAGCATCAATCTCATACCTCCTCTTATCCCCTGTTAAAACACTAGAGACATTAAATTGCTGACCATTAGCCATAGTTAAGGTCTCTTCTTCTTGAATGGGTCTTCTATTAACCGCTAAGGTATCTTGATTGGGGAAGTGATCAATAATAACACAACCGTTCTCTCCTCCCGGGACATCGCCTTGATGTTCAAGCCATATTTGGTCAATGAAAGCCATTAATTCAATCCCCTGGCCGCTGGAATTGTCGATGTATGAATCTTGGCCTCTTGATTTAAGTACAATATCAATTCTATTAGACTCATCGTCGCCAAGGCTATCTAATTCAACCTCATTGACCTTTGAACTTACTAAATCCGTCCTCCATTGGTCTTGTGTTGGGTGAGACTCATCAAGGAGGGCTTTAGTTGACATCATACTATTTTGATAATGGTCTTGGCTCCCCTGACCTACAAGGGGACTCCAACGAAAACCAACAAAGAACTCAGAGCCCTGGAAGTTACTGGGGTCTATATCAGGAGTAATATAGCCTTTCCAAGTTACTCCCATGCGGTACTCCGTTTGAGATATAATACCAGAATAGCGAGGAGAAACGGGCTTTATGACTTGAGAAAGAACCCCAATATTCTCATAAAAAGATCCATCCTTTTTACTCTCATTATTCGCTATTGACAATAAAGCTTGAGCATAGTCTGTGGTGTGACCTCCAGGGTGGTTAAAGCCTAATATCAGCGGTGTTTTAACCTCATTATCAAAGTTGATGTCTGAAACAAAACTGACCTCATTATTAATAGCTCGAATGTAAAAAGGAAAACCAACAGGAAATACTCCGGGAGGCAACTCAGCATAAACAGCAAAGTTGGGCTCTGCGTTAATGGCATCAATAATTACTTGAGCAAAAGATAAAGGATCATTTTCATAATCACTAATAGTGTCTCCACCGAAATCAATTGTTATCTCAGTAGAGCCATCTGAGATCCGTACATTCGGGATATTACTACCACTAGCCAATCCTCTACCAGAAGGCAAATCAAATCGGATAAGGGAAGTAAACCGATCTGATGTAATAGAATCTCCTACCTGGGCTATAGAATCCGATCCATCTTTCTTAAGGTAGCTGTTGTTTGCACCACTGATACGGATGTTGTACTCAGCTAAACCCCCCGGACTATCTGCGGTGTAAAGAGCCTTAGCATATCCGTCTGTATTCTTTGATAACATAAATCGGAAGATACCACTATTCGGGCCGTCCTCATAAAACCAATCATAGTTATCTACAGATAAATAGTCTTGAGTTCTAAAAGGCAATAATGCCATATTCCCCCAAGAACGAGAATGATTACCGCTATCGAGGGAGCTATTATAATTAGAATGAGAGGGGAGCTGAATTTCAAAAGCTAGATGATCATCAGCCATAGCATCCTCATAAACCTCAATTTGACCCTGCTGTGGCTTATATCTTCCTCTTCTATTAAGAGAGCTTATCCCTCTCTGGAGACCCAAGGTCTGTATCCGTTGGTCAAGGGGCATCCAATTATCTCCGCAACCCGTTCCATAGACCGTTACTCTGTCCCCCGACTGATAACCAAACTTATTAGCCCTGTCAAGAGGATATATTTCTCCGTTCTTCCAAGCAGTTAAACTTTTGAGGACTTCCCCCACAGCTCCAATACGTATAAACTCTGAGTGATTAGGCCAATCAGGTGAGGTGGATAATCCCAGCATAGCTTTATCTCCATGCTGTATAAAATTACTGGGGGTGTTTTGAGGACCCCGATTAACAGCTTCAATACCAAATTGTGTATCTCGAGGTAATACCCTACTTTTACCATAAGAATCCGAAGATAGCCGATATTCTAATAGAGTTCCTCTTTCAAATTTTCGATTTCTTAAAGGAACCGCTATCCCCATTTCCCATGGAGAACCAGTGGGCTTCTCGGTATGTTGAGTTCCAACGTCCGATTTACCAATAGAATCAATACCTGATAGAGGTTGTCTCTTTGGGACTTGTGCCATAGTTATTCTCCTCTGGGTACATTAGACAAATCAATTCTTCTGTCGTCAATAGATTGTTGTATGTTTTCCATCATCATTTCTGCCATTTCTCTGGAGAACTCAACTGCACTTCCCGAGCCAATGAATATTTGCTCACCTTCAACAACCACAGTGGGTGAGATATTAACTACCATGTTATCGGCCCGGATAGTTCCTCCGAATTTACGGGACCGGCTATCATCCCCGCTCATTCCATCTTGAGAGTCCTGCATTTGCCTTTGAGCTCTCTGGAATTCAATTTGAGCCTGTTGATAAGCCATTGTAGACTGTCTTTCAATCCTTGAAGCAACTGCATTAGCCGTTGCCATGATAGCTCCACCCGCCAATAAGCCAAGTGCTGCTGGGATGTTACCTGATTGAGCAGCTATTCTAGCAGCATAAAGAGAGATCTCCCTACCTACATCTCTTACAAGATTAGCTATCCGTTCTTGTCGGAGATGTTGTTCTCTAGCATTGAGATACTGCTGTTGAGCCAACATAATATGAGAGTGCTCAGCATGAGTAATCTCACCGTGTTTAAGCTGATCGAGATACTCAAGGCGGAACCGATGACGATCCAAAAGGATCTGATCATCAATCTCTCTCATCTGTTGTGCAAAGTTCTGGTACATATCAATAGTAGGCTGGAGATTATCTACTATCGACCGGGTAAGCTCCTGTCTTCTTTCTGTGTCAGTCTGTCTTTCAAGGACTTCAAGATATTCCTCATTAGCCCTTGTTAGCTCACCCATCCATTGATATTGTTGCTCTAATTGTTGGAGCCTTTCCTGGGCCTGGAGCCGTTCTTGCCCTCTAAGGTCCTCATTATTATTAATGTAATCCCTTAAGAGCCTTGCATTTTCACCAATTGCCTGTCGTTGACGATTAAGCAACTCAATCTCGTTTCTTTGTTCCCGGAGCTGGGTGCGCATAGCATTAATGCCCTCCCTTCGATCGCTAAGGATATGTCCCATTACAGGCAACAGCCTCTCTCTAGCTGTAAGCTCTTGTTGGAGCAATTGAGTTTGGTGGGTTTGCTCTCTTATTGACATCAACTCCTGCTGGTGCTGAAGCTTATCATTAAACTCCTGTTGAGCATCATTAAGTTGGTCAGTTATATGGGTAAGATGTGCTCTTGAGAGCTCTAATCGAGCCTCTTGATCGGCTAACCGAGATTGTTGACCGTGCAGGATTACCGTCTCTTGTATAATATCACCTAAGAACTCTTTTTCATCTTTTAATTGCTCTATTCGCTTATCCATCTCTTCAAGGTCCCGCTCGGCTAATAATCCCTTCCTCATTTCTCTTTCTCGTTGAAGCTCCTGAAGATTCTCAGCTACAGCTTCTTTTTCACCCCTTAGTGCACGGACCTGCTCTTGTCTTTCCCGTCTTGACTCTTCAATAGTCCTGTTATTGGACATCTGAGCAAGGGTAGCCTCATTCAATTTCTCAGTAGACTCAAGGAGAGTTCGATTATAATTCAACTCCATTTGAGTAATAGCCCGGGTGTCATTGATATCTCTCCTTCTAGCTCTTTGATCTTCGGCCCGAGTTACCTTTTCAACTGCTTTTTCTACTGCCTCATAGGCCTTAGAGAGCTCTAAAGCAGATACCTGTAGCCTTTCTTCTTCATTCAGATTACTAACCATCTCCCTTTGAGCTTCCCTTAGCCTCTGAATTTTAGTTTCATAAGCAGATATCTCCCTGTCCATCTCAGAGGTGTGCTCTTGAACCTCTCTAGCTTGTCGGAAAGTAACATCAGTTAAAGCCTCTATCTGGTTAAGTAAAGGCCTTACTTCTCTTTTATTAAGTTCAGCTGCTTTAGCCGAGTCTTCCATATTAGAAATCCAATTCCGGGTATGCTCTTCTAGGTCCTGTAGCTCAGCACTAAATCCGTATCTTAAAGCATCTGCTGCTGGACTATCTCGCCCCGTAGTCTTTTCAAACTCAGTCATAGCATCATTCATATCCAAGAGGACTCTTTGGAATTGCTCTGGACCATCGGCCTCAACCAACTTACGGTTAAGGTCATCCAGCTGATTAGCAAATTCCTCAAAAGGACCTATAAACTCCATCCTCTGGCCTACCCTACTACCTATTTGTCCACCCAGCGTTTCTTCTAGTCTACGTGTTTCTTCATTAATTGCTTTTATCTCATTTTGAATACCGATAGTAGTAGCTTGAACTCTTTCTTCTATTGCTTGTCTCTCTGCCCTTTGGACTTGCCTTAATCCTTCGACTCTCTCTTCATATCCCTGGATTGTTTCCTCATTTTCATCTTTAAGGATCTGTCTACGAATTTCGAATTGTCGCCTTAAATTCTCAGTTGTTTCTCTACCCAGTGAAAGCCTATCCAGTTGAGCATTCCTCTCTGTATCAAGAATAGTCCTATAGAGATCTTCATGGAGCTCTTTTTGTTCTTCATTAGCCTGTCTCGTGTTCTCAGTTCTTACCGAATCAGCCCATCGTTCAAACCGTATCCTTGCAGTCTCAGATACATGAGTAATTGCCTTTATAGCCTCATGGCGTTCTCGAAGCAGAGCTTCAAACTCTCGATTATTTTGACGAGCTTCATGTAATTGTTGAACACCGTGGTGAGATAGGAGATCAGTTTGTGCCTCCTGGCTTTTTTCTTGGAGGTCGAGCAAGAGCTCCTCGTATTTTTGAAAAGTCTCTAATTTCTCTTGACTCATCATTTCCAAGATATCCCTTTCTTCATTAAGCGCCTCCTTAAGGCGTTCAATTCGCCCCTTTAACTGCTCCCTCTGGTCCTCATCCTCGCTTTGTATATACTTATCTTTTAGTTCAAGAAGTCGGTCATAATGCTCCCTGACTTGATCTTCAACTTGTTTTAGGGGACCGATATCTACCCCAAATATATCTGCCCTCTCTCTAACAGCATCAAATCTTCTAGAAGCCCGTTCCACTGTCCCAGCTAATTCTTGATAAGACCGCTTAAGTCTTTCATTCGCCATTGTTAACTCATTAGCCCTTTCACTCGCTCCCGTTAAACGGGATATTAATCGGGTTATAACTTGTATAACAAGAAATATAGCCGCAAATTTTAGAAATGCTGCCATAAGGGTTCTAGCAGCTATAGCTGCTGCTCTCATTGCTCCCCCCGCTGCAGTAACTGCTGCGCCAAGGGCTCTAAAAGGAGCTGCCATACTAACTACAAGCATCCTTAAACGGGTTTTTGCCCCTTTATTGGCTAATACAGCATTCGTATTAGTAGTAATAGCAGTGGTAACCCCCGCGTATGCTCCTGATAGAGTATGAAGGCTAGCTTGTTTTTTACTTAATGTAGCTATTTTCAAGTCTCCTGACTTAATGCCCGCTTGGAGAGCAGTGTTAGACCTTATCGCCTCTAATCTATTTTTTTGATAAGCTACCCTAAGGGCTTGTAGACCCTCTACTTGCTCTCCCGTAACTTTGTTAACAGCTACTAACTTAGTATTTTGGTTACCCAGCCATGTTGTATACTCCTGAGTGGCAACCGTTTGATTTTTAACAGCCGATTGCATAGCCATCATCTTCTCAGCGTGTTTAGCCATCCTTTTATTAAGGATTGACTTAGCAAGCAATACTTGCCCGATAATGACTAACCAATCTCCATATTTAATAATTAGTTTTAAGATAGTTCCGCCAGCAGCTCCTACCACAGCAGATAATTCTTCAACGAATTTGGCTACTCTTGCAGCCCATCGATCAATATCCGTGCTGTGAGCCTCGTTAAGCTGGTTAAAAAATTCGGCCGATGATTGATGGCCTCGGGTAAGTGTCCTGTTAAATTCTTCAAATACAGGCCTTAGTGTATTACCGAAAGCCTCGGAATTGCTTTTAGCTGCTCCCTGAAGAGAGATCATACTTCCTTCAAAGGTGTTAAGCAGGTCATTAGCATTACCGGTGAACTTAGCGCTTTCATTCATGACTGCTTGATAGATAGCCATGTGCCTTTCAAGGCCCTCTATCTCCGATGCTTGTTGACCTGTAGCAGCAGCATGGGATCTTACCATATCGGTCATCCTTTGACTAACTCCAATAGCTTGTAATCCCTGAGCTCTTTGGTCTCGGAAGGCCTCGGATGCCCGGATAACTGCGTCAGTTAAATCCCTTTGACTCCTTGCATTAAAAGATGCGGCATCAGTAAAAGCCCAAAGTAGATTAGTAGCCTCTTCGGTCCCAAGTCCTGTTTGAAGGATATTTCGGAGAGCAACAGCTGCTTCATCTGCATTCTGAAGGCCTCTCTTTTCAAATTCCCGAGTTATTCCTTCAAGGTGACGAAAATCTTCGCCCATAGAGATAGCAGTTCTTCTTAAGCCTATCATCCCTTGGTCAACTTCGATAATGGTTTCCCTTGCAGATGACATAGCGTTTCTAAGGCCTCTAGTGGCAAACAAGACAACGAGGATCTGGTTCCTTAAAGCACCCAAAGACCTTCTCAGTCCCCAGAGGGCTTCATCATTTTTAGAGATCCGTTGCCTCATTACGTTCCATTCTCGGTTCTGGTCTTCTAATGAATCGGTAGTTCTTCTTGAAGCGTTTGTTACTCCCTCCTTAGCTTGAGTAGCCCTCTGGCCTTCTCGGGTATTTCGCTCCATCTCAGTATTAAGGCGCTTAGTAGTCTCATCCATTTGCCTTAAGATACCGTCTAACTCTTTTGTACGGACACTAGCCTCGCCCGTTTCCCGGTTAACACTTACAAGACTCTGGCCTGAAAGTTGATTAAGGACCTCCCCTTCTCTTTGTATTTTTCTGACCAATGCATCCCTTCGCTGAGTTAACTGTTGAACTGCTTCGGAAGATGCATTCATCTTAGTCCCCATCCTCCGTTCAATCTCAGTAATTTGTTGCTGGGTTTCCGTATAACGCTGTTGAGCCTCGGTCAGCTCATTCACTCTCTCAATAGTTTCCCTTATTATATTAGCCCTTTCCATGAGAGCTGCTCTTTCCTGCTCAATTCGCTGAGGGTCTACTTGTGCACCCCCCTCAGTAGGTTGTTGAGCAAATCGACCAGAAGCATCCCGAGGCTGTCCAGCTGCTGCTTCCATCTTACGATAAGAGTCCTCTATTCGAGATAGGGACTCCTCAAGCTGCCTCATGCTCACCTTTGCCCGACCCGCTTCTTCTTCCAAGGGTTTAAAGGTAGTACCAGCTGCCTCTTCGGCACGGGCATATAAGTCTTTTAGGTCTTCAAAGGTGTTTTGTAGATTTTGCGCTGCCTCTACACTCCTTTCCTCGGCCTGAGCCATGGAGCTTGCTCTTTGCTCGGTAAGTTGAGCTAGTTCACTCTGTTGAGCCTTAAGACGGTCTTGAATATCATTATATTTTGATAAAGCTGTTCCTGCTCTAGCCGCTGCTTCCCTGAAAGCATCAAAGTTTCTCCCTGCATTCTCTGCTGCCCCTTCAATTTCTGTCAAGCCCAGTGCTACGGCCTTAGCCTTAGAGCCATGTCTCCTTATTGCATGTGTAGCCTTATCTACGTCCTGGAGTCCTTGAACACTGATGTTAAGGAGCATATCCAGACGTCTTTGCATTGCATCACTCATAATACTAAAATTTAAAAGCCGGAGTTAAATTGACTTGAAGCCTCTGAGAGGTCCATATTAGCAAGGAACGTCTCAACTTTAGACATAATCAATCGTTCATCTTCTGGCATCATTTGTAAGAAATCTCTAGCTGGCACTGGGACTTGAAGTACCGTAGCCGTCATTTCCCTTCTCATAAAATCAAGGGTATTCTTGGTATACGCTTGATCAGTGCTTTGTACAGCTCCCTCCACATGGTCATAGTCAATCAAGAACCAACCACCGGGGTGGAAGAAAACGGGCAACTCCCAGATACTGCCTTCAAATACATCTTTAGCATAGGGGACCCCCGTTGAACCAATACGGAGCATATAAACCTCCCTTTGGCCTCCCTCAGCAGAGCGGGTAGGACCGGGTCTCCTTTTTATACTATCTCTTAAAGCCCCTGTGCCTACAAGTGTAGGGTTATCGGGATTTATGCCTCGGGCCTTTCTTACCTTCCTTGCTTTATCCCCCAAGGGCGGCATAGGAGAGGTTCCAAAAAAGTCACTATTAAAACGGTGTTTAATTCTATTGATAAGTTGGGGCGCAATTTCATCGTACACCGATGTGAGCTCCCCTAGCCGGTTCTTTATTTGACCAGCAGGCCGAGTAAAGCTTTCCATTGCTTGAACTGGATTGCTAAAGGTAGTACCACCAATCGTAAATTTGATTCCAGCCTTACGCATCTTGTTGAAATGGATTAGAGCCCTTTGGACCTTGAGGTAATGCAGGTCTTTTTGGCTTTGAGGAACTCGAGTTTTTATCTGAAAACTTTTTCTTCATTTTAGACATCCTTGATCTTTCATAAGAAGCTTTCTCCGCCTGAATTGTCCTAAAAACCTCCATTAATATAAGAGGCTGATCCAAGAGCCCCCCTTCAAAGGGAAGACAATTATACTCCCTGCAAGAGAATTCCATCTCTAACAAGAAGTTATGGTGTGGATCGACTATTCCAGTGGGACAAACTTCCCGTGGTTGACTAAAATAAGAACGTAGTATTTCGAAGGGTGAGAGATGAGGGAATACGGCTTCAAGTGTCTCGAGTTCCTCAAATATCCCTTCCTTATCTAGTGTCTTTCTTTCTTCCCCAATAACATTGGGACTAAAATCGTCCGAGTCAAAAAGAGGAACCGAGATAAAGTTCTCTTCTTGACCCGGATACTGATCTAAATAACAATGACGTGATTCATACAGCTTATTTGCTATGCAGAAATCACAGTCATAGGTGTTCATCCTTTCCCTGCTTTCTTGCTTCCAGAGGCTGAAGTAGGTGAGGATTTGGAGTTTTTTTTAGAACCCGCTTGAAGCTGAGCCATATTACCTGCCGCATCAAATATCTCAATCAAGATATCAGAGGGAAGATCATGGCAGACCTTAATAAGGGTCTCTTCATCTTCAATAACGGGGATAACGCCCTTTTCTTCTTCATCAGGGTAATTATCAGAAAACTCGTAATTCTCAACTTTACTTACAAAGGTAATGAACTCCTCAATATCCGCTGAGTTAAGTTTTCGGACATCAAGGTCACGATACCCCTTACGGCTCTCCTTTGAAGCTGCGGCATATCTCCGCATGGTTTCATTTGCATCCTTACCGGTTTTGGGTTTAATCCAAAAACAAGTGGGATTATCAAGGTTATCCCTTTCCATCTCGGGGATGTAAGGGACTGGTTTTTTCGATACTCCTTTAATTGCCATTTTATTTCTCCTTTTTTAGTTGTCCTTTGATAAGGTACCTTTTATGTGTTTGAGTGTTTCAATTATTCAGGCAATCGAGTCAAGAGGGTATTATCATATCCGAAACGGAGCTCAACTGAGTTTATATAACCTTCAGTTTCCGTATCCTCGGGTACATAACCCTGAGCTACTGTAGCCCATTGTCTTACTCCCTCAAAGGAAGCAACAACCATGTGCTCGTTTTCACCTTCCATATCATACTCACTTACCCGAGCATTTACCATTATACTCATAAAATTTTTCGGGTTAGTGGTTCCTGTCTTAAACTTATTGACAGTATTACCGTCATGGTCTAGCAGGTAATCATCTCCATCAAATTCACTTCCGGATTGTCCCCAATAGAAAACAAGTTTCCGAGGTTCTCCTTCAAGGAAGCGATTAATGAAGTAGTTTTTACCTGCCCCGCCTCCCTGGCTCCAGGGTACTGTTACAGAACCCGAAGCAAGGATTCTGCTCATAATAGACGAGACGGCTGTGGGATCGTTGAAATAGCTGAATTCAACGTTGTTCTCCAAGTTAAGTTCAAACGAAGGAATAAACATTTCTACCCATTGCTCGTTCTCCGGGTCCCACATAGCAGCGGACATATCTTGATGCTTAAAGGGAAGTACTCCCCGAACAAAATTGACTTGACCATCTGACAAAGCAGACTTATCGTCTTGTTCCCAGTTAGCTGCCCTTACCGTAGCTTCAATAGAGGTAATTTGACCTACCTCGCCATTAAAGTTCAAGTTGCTGCAAACTCCTCCCTTCATTATTTGGTCAACTTCTTCGGATTCATTGGTCCTTTGAAGCAGCCGAATCAACTGAAGATAAGTAATGGGGTCCGCAGTGTCATAGGGGCGGCATGTCAAGATGTTCAACTCCGTGTCATCAGATTCTGCTTCCTCAGCCCCAGCTTGGAAAAAAGAAAGACCGAACAAACTTCCATGATAAGCATCTGCTAACATAGGAAGAGTAACCTCAGGAGGATCCGCCGTTTGAGCAGTATTCCGCTCAGGCATGTCAACCTGGGCAATTCCCCTTGCTTGGTCATCTTCAATAGTAGAAGCTGGAGCGGGAAGATTGGGATGATCGGTCAGAGGTAATCCAAAGACACCATCTTGAACACCGATATCACCCGCGTCAAAAGTGGGGTCAAGCGCCACATGATCTCTCAGTCCATCGTTGCTTTCCAAGTTAAATTGTTGAACCCCGTAAAGATCTTGCCATCGAGTTCTAGTGTTGGTAGCCATATTTTTTCTCCTTATTTATTTAAGACCTTAGGTGTCTTTAATAGCACTACTTTTAAAGTCGATTTATGTTGATTTTTCTTTTGGTTTTCCAAAAAAGTAATATACTACAGGTACTAAAACTGGAGCCCAAGGGGCTGCCAGTTCCATAATGCTTAAGATAAAAATCTGCCAAGAAGACACCTTATCACCCGGGTCCTCCGGAACAATTAGGGACTCTGTTCGAGGCTCATCAACCCGTTCCTCTATAATATGATAACCCGGTGAGGTCTCTGTCACTATCTGAAAAGACATGAACAACCCGATGCTTATCAAAATAGACAAGACAAGAACTGTAAAAAACAGCCTGGGAGGTTCTCTTCTCAGTTTAGGCATTACTTATCTTCTTTTTTCTCTTTCTTTTCGAAAAAGTTCTTGCTAGAAGCAGAGCCAGAAGGCTTCTTGTATTCATCAGCTTTTACTGTCGGTTTCTGCTCAGCAGTAGCCTCTTTATAGGTACCCGGCTTAAGGCCAGACATCTCTTTAACAGTAAAATCAACAGGCTTGCCTTTTTTAAAGGTTTTCACTTTCTCGCGATCTATCTTAGGGGCTCCAGCCACCTTAGCAAATCCGCGTCCTTTTTTCAATTGGAGTGTTGGCATATTCGATTGATTGAGTTTTAGGTTTAGTTAATTGTACCACTATTAGCGACAAAATTCAATGTAAAGCTTACTCCGTTGGGACTAGTTGATCCTTATAGGTCTGTACTAAAAACATTAGAGAACTACCATATAGCAAGCCACTGGGGCTTATTAATTGACCAAAATCTACTCCTCGATATTCGTAATCAATAGCTTTACCTCCAAAATCACAATTAGCAAACAATATCTGCTTAGCCTTATCTATAATGCCCATATTATTATCGAGGGCTTTTGCTGAGTTGTCTGCCCGAGATAATACATTAACGTAAAAGAGAAGATTATAGGTATCTATACCTGTAAACCTTCGGGAGTATACTGCATCTTCTAAAGATAAAAATATAACTGGGTAATTTGTTTGAGGAGTAAGGGTTAAGTCCTTAAAAGAGGCTACCTCAGGTAAAAACTCAACAGAATATGACTTATATACGTTATATATAGCATCGGCCATTGTTTTAGAGTCAGCAAAACCTCTTTCTACGGGGTGCTCATTCAACAAACCGTTTAATAGGGGCTCACGGGAGATAAAATCAATATCTAATGTTGAGTATTGAAGGAACCCATTTCTCCAGGGCATTGGCCGCTGAGAGTAATTGATAGCCGGGAAACTCAACTCATAGGTTGTATTTTTACCCTCTTTATTAGTGATAAAGGTGTTATCCCCGTGAGGGTTAAACAATGCCCTGATATTATCAATAATGCCCATGGATTGCCTCATAGCAGACCGGGACTTATTATGATGGCAATAGGCAAAAATTCGTACTCTACGGATATTATTGATTAATCCATTATAGATGCCACCGTTTCTCTCTTGTACGGGGATAGTGGCTACGTAAGGAAAACGGCCGGGATTACGAGGAGCACCCTTATAGTTTCCGGCTATAGACCGGAAGTCAGGGCTAGAATTAAACTCCTCACTAAACATAGATTGGATGTTATCTAGCAACTCCTTAAATGAAGTTGAAGTATTTGCAGACATCTCAATAGTGCTTTAAATAGCACCGATTAGTAATCCGTGTTCCTTTTAGATACGTCAGTTCCTGTTTCGTCTATTTCATAAGGCAATGAGATTGGAGTAGTGTCCAATCTGTTCGGTGCAGCTCTTAAATGAGCTCGTCCAAATCTTATTTGATTAAGTGCCTGATTGAGTTGATTTTGATAGTCCGATGCAGTTGCAGGTGACTCGGGCATATCATTTGTAAAGGTCTTCTCAAGGAAAACAATAGCTGCTTGTAAACTAAAGAGAGATACAATCTCGGGACTGTAGCGATAAACCGAGAAACTTAAGATATTATTTTCCTTAAAAAGGCCTTCAAAGCCTTCTTTCTCAATCAAGAAACCTGCTTTACCCATGGCATCTACGTCCTCATTGCCATAATCAAAGTCCCCCAAGAACCCATAGGTATCTGATATAGCTCTTACCTGACGGAGCCCATCGGTTTTTAAAAACTTCAAATAAACAAACTGGGTTGATGCTTTCTTATCAAGTTGTATATGCGATGTTAATAGCTCCCCAGAGCCTTCAGGTTCAATTGACCTTTGCTGGTACCAATTAGCAAGGTCCTCTTCAACCTTGGAGGTTGTTTCCCTGAACTCCTCAACAATAGATTCGGGGTTTGAAGCCCAAGCATCTACCATAGAGCCCTCTAGATTATAATAAGGTTGGATAAGGGGGTATAGCATACCCTCGGCTTCCATTATCACATTATTGAGGTGCGACAGCGAGTAAGATAAAACACCCGCTGTCGTATCACCTCTTTGATTCATAATCTGAGGAACTCGATTAATCAAATTCGTTATGGTAGAGAACCTTTGGATCATAACCCCTTAGTTAGGATTTTTTCTTTTTTGCTTTTGAGGACTTAGTTTTGACCTTATCCTCTTCTTCTGCTTCATCCTCAACAAATTCAAGATCGCTGAGCAATTTTTCAAAAGAAGTTACTTTTTCTGCTAACTCTTGTACTTTTTGATCTAGTTCTCCCATCTGTACAACAGACTCATTGAGCTTATCGCTCATCCGCTTAACTACCTCATTAGATGTATCTGAGCTTTTAGTTGTAGCGGTTTTCCGTTTATGTCCAAAATCAGCCATTTTTCTCTTATTTTGAGTTTAGGTTAAAAAGGGGGTAGCCCCGAATAGGGCTACCCCAAGAGATTACGCCGTATTGCGTACAATGTGACGATAATCGGAATGACCAACTCCTCCATGGTAGGAGAACCGGAACCGAGCAACGATCTGATTGGTGAATGCCAATTCAGAGTTAGCTCCCTGAGAAGCCGTTGAAGGCGGATAAACGGTCAGCCACTTGAGCTGATCTTTCGGTTCACCCAAGTACCAATTAGTGTTATTGGCCAGGTAAGTGGTATCAATAACCCGGAAATTACCCAGAGCCCGAATCGGGTTAAGGGTCGGGTTCATGCTTGGCTCAGCACCAGAAGTGGCATCCCCACCACTGAACATATAGGTAGTGGTGTTCATGATATTGTAAGCCGTAACTGCAAGAGCTCGGGGTACAATAAGAACCGAGGGAGTAATGTTGATCTTATTACCGCCCTCATCTACCATCTCACTAAAGAGTTGCATTGCGTTATCAATGCTTTCATAGGTCTCCAGCGCATTGCTAGTAGCGAGATTGTCATTGACAACTCCATCAATAGAGCTGTGATCAGCTGAGTACATCTGTCCTTGATTCAAAGCAGTGCCTTTGTAGATAGCACCCTGGAAAGAGCTTTCATTGAAAGCAGTTCTAGGAAGGCACTCAAGGGTTTGAATGATCATGCGAGCCTTATGTTGACCAGCAGCTCGACCGATATTTCGGGCACGATTCATTACTTCGTTGGTGTGATCCTCATAAATGGTTTCTCTGGTAACAGAAATCATACGACCAAAGTCAGCCATTTGAACTTCCCAGTGCTTCTCACCGAAAGATGTCTCTTCGTAAGCCATTGCTTCTGGCCTCATCTGAGGTTCATTGTCCATTGCTTCGAATCCACCAATTTTCTCTTTATTGGTGAGTCGAGCCTGGCTCTCGGTTACAAGATCCTCATAGTTTCTTACCTGAGCTTCGTATTCCTTGATAATGTCACTATGAAGGATAGTTGAAGCAAAGGTAGGAAAAGCTGAAGTGTTGATCGCCTCTGCTACCCGAGTTACATCATCGGACAATGGATGGTCAACAAGCTCTTCATACATTTGACGAAGGTTAAAGTCTCGTGTAGAAACTTTATTGTCTTTAATCAGAGCAGCAATTTGGTCAGCGGCGTGTTGATGTGCTTCTCGTACATTACTACCAGCCTGATCCTCGTGCTGCTTTACGAGTTGTTTAAGGATTCCTTTCTTCACAATATGTCTCCTTTGTTTTTTGTTAGTTATTAGTTATCAAGCTGGTGATTAGGCGCCAGTACCAGCCGGGAAAAGTCCCCCAAGCTTGGTAGTATCTACCATAATCTTGACTTCAGTAGCATCAGCTCCGGTATCCGCCTCCCATACCCAGCCAATAGCCTCTACGTTATTGTCATCGCCCGTAGCAGCAGTTACTCGGTCTTCTCCGTGCTCAAACTTAACAGCTTGACCGAAGGAATAACGAGCTGATGCTGCGGGAACAACAACTACACATTGTGTATAAACCAGCAATTGCTGAGGTCCATCGCTGTCATCGGACTGCATAGCAGAGACCCCTACGAAGGTATCCCACTGATCGCCATTAGTCATTTTCTCAACGCCATGATCATCCTTACGGAGAAAATCACCTTTCTTAATGGCATCACCAGCGGTCTTCTTGTTGAGAGTAAGCCGACCGTAGACGGCATCTCCCATCTGTCGGATTGATTTTGCTTTCAATTCAGGCATGTTATTATCCTTTTAAATTAGCGTTATTATTTGATTAAGATTTAATGCCGGCTACCAGGGCTTCCTCAGAGAGCTCGGTATCTTCACCCTTGCCCTTATCAGATTCCTGGGTATTTCGAGGACCGTTGCCTAAGACCTCTCCATCGAAATTGGAGATAAACTCCTTACGATCCTTGATTCTCTCAACAATATCCTCTTCCTTCTCAAACTTCTCAAGATCTTTCTTGAAAGTTTCGGTAACCGCTTGCTCAGGAAGCTCATATTCACTAATAAGCTCGCCAATACGCTTACGGCGTTTTTCAATAGCTTCTTTAACTTCGAAGTCATCTACTTTCTGTTTGAGAGTGTCTCTTTCTTCCTTGACAGTTTTAACCTCCTGCTCAAGATTGGACACTTGCTCTTTCAAGCCTTTAGTCTCTTTCTCGGCATTAAACTCCTTTTTAACCTCCTTTGTAATCTCCTCTCGAAGACTATTAAGGATGTCCGGGTGCTCAGCCTTCAGAGATTCCAGCGTTACTTTTTCTTTGCCATCCATGTTGGACTCCTTTTTGTTTGTGTTTTTGCTTTGTGTACTACTAGTTTTGGGTTCTTCACCTTCTTTTGTAGGTTGAGTGTCCCCACCTTTCCCCTTATCAGGTTCTACATTAGCAGAATAGGTAGAGATAAGCTCCTTGTTTTGCTCAACGTAAGATTCCATAATCTGAAGAGCTTCTTGGGCCAAGGCAGATACTACTTCTCCACCGGCCGAGGCATAAGAGACAAAATCGACAGAGTTTACAAAAGTAAGCTCCTTGACATTCCAACGGTCTTTCTTTTTCTCTTCATCTTCGGGCTCATCAACCTCTTCTACTTTAGCCCTTGCATCAATAGAAGCCCCGATTTCTTTGGGGTGACGTTCAGCAAATTCAAATATCCAATCGGTCATGGGGTTGCCAGTGGATTCTACAATAGCGTAGCTGGCCCCCTCTTTGGCGTAACATTCAACAATGACCGCAGCAAATTCTTTCAGTTTCCGGCTGGGAGTAGAAAAGAACATATCTTGGTGGTCAATATACATCTTACGGCGTCCCGAAGAGTTGATAAGGTGGGCAAGGGATTCTGCAACTTCCCTAGAGTAATAATAGCCGTTTTTAGACCACCCCTCGGCTAAGAGCTTAACTTCCATCCTCTTAACTTTCTTTTCTTTCTTTTTCTTCTCATCATCATAATCCTCCAACATACGAACAGAACCCGGCTCAGACTTATAAGACAGGTCTGTTTCCTGGGGATTACCATTAGCAGGAGGTGTTTGAGAATGAGACTCGAGAATGCTGGCTATCTTAGTTAGCTTCTCCATCGCTTCTTTAATCTCTGTATTATCCATTTTTTCACGATTTTTAGAGTTATTATGAAATTAAGTAACTATAGAAACTCTTTCAAGGACCTCAAAATATAATCTTTGATGATCACTTATTATTTTACATCGGGGTATATTTCCCTCATTTTATGAGTCTTCTCTTTCTCCCGAGCATCATTAACCGAGGTACCCAAGATTTTTATTTCTATAGTACCATAGTACTTTCCGCTATTAAATTGGTCCAGAAGAAATAACAAATTCATCCACATAGGGCAACCCTGGCCGAATTTGTTAACTTCGAAAGATTTATTAAGAGCTCCGATTACTTTTTCTCTTATCTCTGCTTTCTGTTTTTCGTTGTACTCTAAGAGGTGTGGATTCTTCATTATTTCCTTTTACCTTTAGATTTACGGCCCTTTTCCGGATGCACCTTGTTATGCTTAGCAGCACTCATCTTTTGGAAATTAGAGGGCTTGTTATTGTTCTTATTCTTATCTTTATGGTGAACTACTTCACCCGGTTTTGCCTTAGTCACCCTTCGGCGATAGGACTTAGATCTACCTTTCTTCCAACGCCCGTTCTTTGAACCAAAGCGTTGCATAGATTTATTAACTTCAGTTATGCCTATTTCACCGTCAAATCGACCATCGTCTGGGTTATTAAAACTCATGGCTATTATCCTCCGAAAGCTCTTTATCTGCGATTGCATTAACAATCCAGGTCTTTAAAGGCTCAGATTTAATATCCAAGCAAACGGGGTTTTTCTCCCCCTCTATGCGGATAATTACAGTTACTTCTTCTATATTGGTCTCTTGAGAGGATTGTTCTTCCTCATCAATGATACCGCTAATTGGATTAAAAGGTGATTTCTTATCTTCCATGGCAAGTCTCAATCGTCTTCGTTATTATCGTCATCATCGTTATTATCACCATCTCGGCCCTTATCTCCAGTGGGCTCGCTCTTGCCATCATCCCCCTGGTTGCCTGGATCCCCGTCTTGATTATTATCGGGATCGTCCTCAGGGTCTTGGCCATAGCTATTGAGCTCTTTCATTGTCTCTTTTTCAACCAACAAATTATGAAGCTCCTCTTTCCAATTGTAACCCGCTTTTGCAGCAAGAGTAGCCAAACTAGCAATACCCATTTCCTTATGGATCCGAAGAACTTCTGCCTGGGCTTTTAGGTCTTCCCGTATGATTTCAGGAAATTCTATGCCAAGTGGAATATCAATCGTTCTAACCCTTTTTTTATCCGGTTCGGGTTCTATTAGCTTATCCACTTCTTCCCTTAAATCCTCAATATTTTTACCTTCAATATAGGCCTCGTTAACAAGGTGGAAAGCTTTGCGAAGGCTTTCTTGAGAATAATCGTAAATTTTAGTATACTCCGGGAGCTCCTTAGCTCGGACCTTTTGGTCAATGACCTCCCTATACATTTTCTCAAAAGCCTCCTTAGCATGGGTCTGTTTGCCTTTGATGAATTGACTAAAAGGAGTATCAGCCTTTCTTATGCTTGAATAATTCTGCATATCAGCCCTTTGATTCAAGATATGCAGGGGGAGAGAACTACCCGCCCCAATAGCATGTAAAATAGCCATACCGTCTTCCTTAGCCTCATCAGCCCGGATTTCTGAGGACTCAATCCGATAAGTCTCATTATCAGTCTCAACAAGCATAATACCACCTTTGGGAGCCCGTTGAGCAGGAGAGGACTTATTTGCCCAATCGCTTTGAGAGCGACCTTTAATAGATTTAATCCATACCACCTTTGATCGCTCATGGTTCATGATGATACGGTCAACCAACCAATCCTCATAATATTTGAGATAGCGAAGAACAGGTTGAAGGGGTACCCTACCTCGGATCTCATTATCAATGCCCAGCTTAATAAACTGCATTTGGATTGAGGTCTTAAGCTCGGGGTGCCTTTTTGACCTTCTCTTGGGCATACCACCCTTGGATCGAGTCTCCTCTAAATAATTATCGTATTCAATATCTTGAACCCACCTATCTACAGAGTAAATTTGGGTAGTACCTGTCCTTGAGTCTTGATATGACCAATGGTAAGCAAAATAGTTCTCAACATCCTCGGGGTGAGTTTCAATATCAATAATTTCTTGAGGACGGACCCTCCTCAATTTAATATCACCGGTGTTAAGGTTAATAAAATAAGCCAAGAAAGCTTCACCCTCAGTAAAAAGCATTTGAAGAATTTCCTTCTCTTTTTGAGCCATCCCATTCTTACGGCGAAACTCAGAGATAACCTCTTCTACCTTTTTATTACCCACATTGAATTTTAAACCTGAGCCAATTGTGTAGTTAACCCAGTTATCAATAATAGAGCGACAATGCGGGTCAGAGAAGTATTTTGAAAGCGTAACCTCTTGCATTCGATGAAGTTGCTGTACGCTCTGGTCATAGGTCCGATCAAAATGGGGGTGCCATCCCCCCGTAAAACTCTCTAGTATTTTAAAATCCTCTTGAGCTTGTTTGTCTTCTTCAGATTTAGCCGAGTTACTTTCATAGTCCTTCTTATAGTGGGATTCATACAAACGAAAGCGATCATCTGAGCTTTCTTGAAGACCGGTTTTTGGACTATGAGTCGGGCCGTTATTATACCAGCGCTCGGTCTCATTTACAGCTCTAGAGACCGCACTATCTACAGCCTGATTAAACTCATGTATAGTTAAATACCCGAATCTCTTCCTTATTTTTTCTAAGATTTTTTTCATTTCATCAAGGTTTTATATCTTCAATATAAATAATCTCGGTCATTAGGGTCAAAGGAGTCTTGCCAATCTTCGACCTTATCTTTCTCTAAATCTATGCCTTTAGAAGGGTTTAGTTGAGAATAAAATGAATCCCCCGTTTTCTCCGTATATGACTCAGCATCGTGGAGGACCCCCTCTTGCTCGTTATTAATGGCATTAAAGGCCGAGCCAGCAACAGACTGAATTAAGTCAGAGCTACCCTTTGGAGGGTGGTCAATTTTCATTTTCTTACGGTCTTCTTGAAGGCCTCGAGCTTCTTTAAAGAGAATGGGATGATGGGGAGTATCAATTCGATTATCATAGATAAGCTCTTTAATAGCCTCCCAAGCTGCTAGGATATTACCATCCGTACTTTCTCTTCTTATTCCGTAATTGCTTTTCCCCTGCTTATCTTCTTTCTGTTTAATAGAGAGCACCTTTGTAGCCGTCCTATCTATAGAGAGACGAGCAGCTCGGTATCCCTGGTTCCTAAGGGTTTGAATTGATTCTACGGATTGAAAGCCATCATACGTAATCAAATCAATATAGAAACCCAGGTTAGTTAGCTCATAGATTATTTGACGAACCTCAGAAAGCACAATCTCCTCACCCTGGTTAGCCTTTATCCTCCCAACAAAATCAAAAGCTACAAAAGGAACTCGGTCTACTCTATCCTCTAATCCATTAGGGCCTGTGACTTTTACTCGCCTATCAATGAAAAAGGGAATATGGCACATACTAATACCTACAGCATCTTTGACAACACCCAAGTCAATATGCATATATCGATTAAAGGGGCTGTCAGCATAAAAGTCCTCATCAAAAACCATGGCCTCCTCATCAAAAGGATTAATGATCTTCTTTGAAGACTCCTCCCATTCCAGTATCTTATCTTTTCTCCGGATAAACGGGTTTACACTCTCCGTACTAATTGCCGCTATATCGCGAATAAAATTCTCTGGGTCCCTTAGGAAATTCGGTTTAAGGGAAAGAGGGATTTTAACTGTCTTCCGTTTTCTTTTTCCTTGTTCCATATCAAGAGTTATAAATGCCCCGGAAGAGTTTATTCCAATCAAAGGGCTGAGGGTCAATTTTCCTTCCCGGAGATACATGTAAATGCCCTACGATAAAAGGCGGTATTACCTTATAAATTATCTGTTTAGCAAAGACTAATTGTATAAGAGAGGCATATTGGTCTCTTGAAAACTCTCGTTCTCCGTTGCCCGTTAAACAGACCCCCAGAGATATACCGTTTATGCTTTTATTACCAGCATCAGTTTTACCGTGGAGAATACTGTGGCCTGCATGCCAAGCCCTCTTATCATCGTCCATCAATTGATAAACTTTACCGGAGAAATCAATATAGTAATGGTAGCCTGCATAAATCCGTGAGCCATCCGAGTTATGTGATCGAGAGAGGTAGTTTAGGTCTCCCCCACTGTTATTAGAGCCGGAGTGGTGAATACAGATACAGATAATCTCATCTCCTTTAGCTCTCTGGTTGTAGTTTGGGCAACTAACTGACTTATCTATATCTAAATCGTGAAGGAGAGGTGTTGCTCTACCTGACCCGGGAAAGCTGTCTATTATTGAATTCATAGCCCTAGTTTTTTAATTAAATCCAGTAAAGTGTAACAATCGTTTAAAGAGTCATAGCCTTTTTTCTTATGGTTAAGATTAAAGACTTTAGATATTTCTTCTAATTTATAACTCTTTAAACCCGGCCTTCGCTCTTTAACAATGGGTAAATAGTCAACAAATCTTAATCGATTAAACCCACTGTGAGCACTAACAAGCATTCTTTTATCAAAAGATGCCTTATATGCATATATAGTAAAACCTTTGAAAAATTGAAAGGCTTGTTGAGCTACAAATTCAATAGCTATTGCATCCTCAAACTTCTCCCGTTCAATGCCAGAGGCCTTTACAAATTCACTGGCCTTAGCGGGATTACGGGGCCTTGCTAAACTATCAAATAAACTATCCACCTGACCACGGACAACCTTAATCCCCGACACACTCCATATATTATCCCGATGAGGTTTAAACCCTGTTGTCTCCACATCAACAATACAAAAAGTGCTCATTTTCTCAGCCTCTTTACGTTTTCTTTTATAATCTCAAGAGTCTCTATATCTACCTCAATATACTCATTGTCCCTATAGAACTCGGGGAAAAACCGTTCGCCTTTAGCTTCCCAAGTCGGCCGAATTCGATAGAACCCCTTTAACTCTTCTAATCCTACTCTTTTGAGCTGTTCAATTTTTCTCTCCATAAAAGAGTCAGGGTAAAGAGGAGAAGAAATCATACAAAGCATACCAGGAATAACTCCCTCCCTCATAAAACGAGAAGACATCCTATTCAAAATAGCGTTATGGATCTCCTCAGCTGCATCATAGACATCCCCACCGCTTTTCTTAGAGTCTTCAATAACTTCAAGAAAGTTAGCCTCATCCACAATTCCCGCATAGGCATTATAGCCCAAAGCCGATAAGGCCGAGCTAGTTCCCGCATAAATACAAGTTCGGTTCCTTTCTATCCTTAACTCCCGAGAGAATTTCGGGTTAACAGGGAAATAGTCTTTATTGAATTGAGACTGAAAACGGTCCCATACATAAGTAAAAATAACCCGTCTTGTCTGGGTCTCGGTTCGGGAAAGTAGCATAATAGCGATTACCGAATTATCCGCTAACCCATAGTGCTGCTGAGGGTTCTTATGCATACAAAGCTCGTAACTCAATAACCAGGCTATAATCGAGGCTTTCATTGAGTTATGTAAAATAACCCCATTACCAATAAAGCTATGACCTTCTGGTATATTAAAATCATAACAATACTCTTTATCTTTAAGGCGCTCTATTTCTTTAACCGGGAAATAGAATTCATCCTTATGATAAAAATCGGGCTTATAGCCCAAATAGTCTTCAACGAAAGAGCGGGTTATTGCATCTCTGCCTGATATCTTTCTAACAAATCTTGCCCTTTTAGAAGGAGACCAGTCTCTAGATATATTCTCAGATTTATATTCTCTTAACCATTTTTTAGATATGGGGACTTCATCTCTATAGATTAGTTTACCAATATTCTCTTTATTTTTTTGTTTACTCGGTAAATGAAAACCTATTTCTTGGTAGAACTTTAAAGCATGAACTCCTCTTATTTTTATTCTCCAAGCATCAGCCTCATAAATTATCTTACCTTTAGACCTCCTTCTAGCAACTCGATGGCCAGTGTAACAAACAATACCGAAATTAGCCAACATAACCTGAACATCCTTTATCCTCTGTCTATTAACAGCAGATAACTCAATCAAACCGTCTTTTTCTCGACTACCCCCGTCTGTGTCAAAATAGCCTTGTAAGTAACCTCTTTGAACTTTTTTACTCGCCCTTAGGATACAATCTGGAACATCTTTCTCTCTTGACCCCCCTTTAATCCCTAATGCTTCTAGCCATTTTGCAAAAACTTGATTAGATATGCTAATATAATCTAAATGATCAGCCCCTTGTGGCCTCCTATTTTTTATATTAGGACTATAGTAAAAATTATCTTCTAAACCCTTTTTTACTCTTTCCAAAATAGCCTTATCACCACCATGGGCAGAAATCCTTATAACAGTGGTCTTATTCTCTCTTTTACCTACCTTAGCTATACTCCCATCCCCTGTTATAGCCCCGATAATATAGGCTAAATCAGCGTTGAGTTTTTTAGGGCCTAACTTAACAATATCAGAAATATCGTCAGACCCAAAACACTGCTGATTAACTCTTATAGGAATGATATCCCCTTCTTTTATCTCAGATAATTTTTTCCAAATTGATACATGATCTTCTATAACTCTTATTTTACTAGTAGGAGTTCCTTTTATCTCATACCCATTTTGAACAGTTATCTTTATAACATTAGAGGGCTCTTCAGTTACATAGTAATCAGTTGATTCAACAATTTTATCCCTATTTAATAGCTTAGTTTTATAAGGAGTAAAACCTAATTTAGCATTTTTAGGCATTAATGATTTTATCCTATAAATGCCTTCAGGTTTAAAAACTAGAGTATTACCCCCATAGCACTTGCCACTGCCGATCCCTTCTAAGAATAAAGCTAAGTTTACTTCACGTTTTTTCCTTTCTTCCCATAAGTCTATAATGTCCTCCCATACACCCGGGAAAACGGTATCTTTCAAGTTTAAGAAATAGGGATCCGTTAATAGGGTCTCTACATCTATATCCTTAAACTCTTCAATGGTAGATTGGTTCCAGTCATATACAGCCCCGGAGTCGTCCTGTTGGTATTTTTCAATCCACTCTTCTCCATAATTGGCTAATAGGTCTTTATGAGAAGACGAGTCTATTTGATCAGGCCAAATACCAACAGCATCTTCTTCTTCTCTTTTCCTTTTACGGGCCATTAGTCCTCCTCGGTTAGATCATCCCAGAAACCGGAATCATCATCTTCCTCAATCTCAGCTCCAACCTCCTTAGTAACCTTCTTCGTATTATTGCTGAAATCAAAGTCTCCGGAGATTCTGCCTGATTGCTTAAAAGGCATAATGACATTGTCTAATATCTCGGTCAGTATTCGACGGGAGTGGGCTTGGTTTGTATTAGCAACAATTACCCGGAATATCTGATCAATGAATGCTCGAACGGTAGTAGCATCCAACACAACCTCTTTCTTTATCTTGATTCTCTTATCTTTAGCCTTGATAATAGTATCAGTGATTTTAAGGGCCAACTCAATATTATCTGAAGAAAGCTCCATCTCCTGGCCATCTTTTGATCTCCCTTTCTTCTCCAAGAAATATGCTTTTAAAGCATATAAAAACTTAATGTCATCATCAACAGAAGCAAGAACTCTATCTTCAATATCACTAGCATTTTCAATAAACTCCATTAGAGTCGAGGGGACATTATGCTGGCGATTGAGTTTATGCCAAAGAGAGGTATTACGGGGATTAGTTATTTGACGATCGTGAGAACTACAAGGTCCCACTCCTGGATGATTAGTACCTGCCCCAGCATCTTTATGACAAAGGTGCCCTTTAGGACGGTTATTCCTTTGAACTCCGCATATCCTTTTAGAAGGCTCACCTTGTTTATCTAAAAGGTAAACTTCGTAAGGAGATACTATTTTATATTTGCTTTCTCCTTTAGTAGACATATCAATAAATTAAGAGCTATTTTTTAGTCGCTTTTTCTTTTACTTCATCTATGCGACTAGTAAGACGGTCAATCTCATGGTCATATTTCTTTATCTTCTTATTTTGTTCTGTTATCTTATCGTCAATTTCAGTGAACTTCCGAAAAACTAATGCATAATCAGGTAAGTGTTGAGAGATATGCTCTAGCTTAAGGGTTATCACCTCCCTGAAACTATCGTGCTCAGCCAGCTGAGCACGGAATCTTTCAAACTTACTAGTAGTCTCAGAGTTAGCAGACTCAATCCTCTCATACATCTTAGATTGATTAGAATCGATATGGTCTTTGAGTTTACCGATCTCTCGGACTATCCAACCAAATAAACCCACCACCATCACAAGAGCCAAAAAGATGATGATGTTAATAAGTAGAGGCTCGGAGCCCCCCTCTACTTGTGGAGTAGACTGTGATAACAGATAAAACAAGCTCATGTTATTTCTCTTCTTTTTGAGAATCTACAAAGTTTTTTATCTCTTTATAGAAAGCAAAAAATCGAGTATTATTTGGGAAGTTTTTATTCCGAGAAGCTAGCTCACAAGTATTAAGGATCGTTTTAGCTTCTTTGGGAGTAAAGAAAAAAGGCTTATTCTCGTTGCCTTTTCGGTTCCAGGTACTTGTTTTACCGTCTGGAGAAATTTGGAAATTAATTTCTTTTGTCTCCTCCTCGCTTATCTCTATTTTCTTTTTTATATCATCAAACAAGAGATACTCCTCAATTGAACACCGCTCAGGGAACAAATTGCCCAACATAATACGCGTATAAATATCCATTCCGACTTCAAGGTCACTTTTTTCTTTTGTTTTTTTCTTGTTAGCCATTTTAGCCTCTTTTTATTATTTGGTTAATGGATAAATTAATTTAATCATTTTGGTGAATCATTGAAATAGGATAAGGCTATATTTCATTTATTTAATCGATAGGGCTTTGAAACATATAGACTTATGAGGATACCGAGAGTGTTGATTGAAAATTAATCATCTAATCTTCTCCAATTTGCAGTACTTGTACTACTACCTCCTATAAACATCCATATAGCCCAACTGGAAGGACTACCGGCTTGACGTATAGCCACATCCCCAGGATCAGCATGAGGTGCAAAATCTCTGTCAATAGGTTCATCTGAAACGCTATCAGTAAACCTAAAGACTCTTCCAACCCTTCCTTTCCCGTTTCCTGAGCCTGAGGTTATATCGCCCTGAATATCTACATTATTTACTAAAGTAACATTTTCCTCAAAAGTCACCTTTCCTTGATAGTCGATATAAAAAGACCTCTCGGATTCACTTTGGCCATATAAAAAATCTACTCTTGATAATAACGAAGATCCTCCGGGGTCAACATAATGATGTATTCTAAATTCTGTTTCTAAGTCTTCTGTATTTTCATTTGATCCTAAATCAGGAGGTGATCCAGTTACCTGAGTGTCATAATGGACCCGTTTAAAATCTATGTAATTTCCCGTTGTACTTGAAGTTATATTCATTGCTGAGTCAACCACATCCCATGTAAGGAAGTCAAATCTTGAAAATGTTTTAAATCCGTTAGACATGTTTATTAATAGATTAGAATCAATATTATTAACAATACGACCTCCATTTAAAAGTTGTAATTCTGCTCCACCCTCCTTCGGGTCAATTATAATGGATTCTACTGTATTATCATTTCCATCCTTTTCCCAAAATGTCATTTTTCCATCTGATTGTAATTCAAATGTGTTTTGGGGGTTGAAGTATTCTTGATTACTGTCAATTTGCTCTCTAAAAACCGTAATTAGTGGAGATATATCAGACTGGGGTTGTAAAATATCGAAAGTTCTACGTGCTATATCACCAGTTACTCCGCTAACAGTACTCCATCGGGATCTCATTCTTGTTTCACCCATAGTGAATCCTGACAAATGAGTAAAATTGGAATGAACTCGAAAACTATTATTTGAATTCCTTATCAAAGCACCCGTAACATTAGTATTCCCCATTTCAAGAAGAAGATCATCAGATTCATCTCTTATTTGTAATGTACCATCAAGTGTCATATCCCCGCCTGTCAAGTCACCCTTAAACTCAACATTATCTCCTATTATAAAATCACCATCACTATTATATCTTATACCCTTCGGGTCTTGTGCAGTACCTGTATTACCTACATTAAACCATGTTTGGCCCTCATATTCTAACCATGCATTCGGAATATTAGCGGGACTCGAAGTAACTGAGTTATCAAAAGTAACACCTTTAAACCCATTAGTAAAAACGGGTTGAACATCAACACCAATAACAAAATTTCCAAAAGATATATTACCTTCAAAGTTACCACTTGAACCTGATATATCCCCTTTAAATCTTGCATTACCGTCAACAACATAAAAAGCTTCGGAGATAATATTACCATTATCTAGATCAATTTGAGTCCCATTTTGGGCAAACCCGTCTCCGTCTGTTCCGTCCCAACCGTCAGACTCGATCTTACCGACCACTGCGGTTCCCTGAATTTCAACTCCTGTTCCTATTTCAACTTTGCCCGAGCCAGGGTAATAAATAGCATCCGTTGAGCCCCCAAATAAAAATTGACCGTTGCCGTCCCAATAATCGTCTCCAACCTCTATTCTACCTTCTCCACTAGATATTATAAAAATACTGCCAGAGTGAATGTCATTAGCTGTTATTGTCCAATTTCCAATATCGCCTTCATTAGCGCTTATTTTACCAGTGATATCCGCATCCTGAGCAGTGAATAAGCCCCCAGTAGTCAAAGAGGTATTTTCCCCTTGCCAAGAAATATCTGTGCCATCAAACTGAAAATAGCGGCTAGTGCTACCTGTTCGGAACTTAGGGTCACCATCATCATAGCCCAGCCAAAAACCGGTGCCCGAGGAGAAGGTGGTTCCAGCCGACCTTATAACTCCCTCCGGCTCACCTTCTCCGATAGTAAGGGTGCGAGTAATAGCAGCATCTTGAGTTAACAACAATCCCGTAGCAATAGAATCAAACTGAGACATCAGCCCCCAGTATGCCGCATTTGGGGGGGACTCCCCGCTAAAATCATCCTGGAGAGCATAATAATAATCAGACCCAGACCGAACAACATCTACTCTTACATCATCAGCAAAATAAGTAGCACTGGAATCATATTCTCCTCGGAAAACAAGGCCTGGCCCGGGATCGCCCTGAGGTCCTTCAGGTCCTTCGGGACCCTGATCTCCCTGGTCCCCCTTATCTCCTTTGTCTCCGGATATTCTGGTAGGACCAGCCCAATTAGACTCAAGGTTATCATCGGCATCTATTGTAGCTTTAATCATCCATAGATAATCTCCTTCTCCCACTGAGGGAGGAGCATCTGACCACCCCGAGGGCGTGCGATCTGAGTCATTTAGCGAGGGAGGATTAGTGGGACTTTGATTTACCTGGAACCTGTATTCCACAAAAGAGCCATCTTCCCCAGGATCTCCAGGGTCGCCTTTCTCTCCATCTTCTCCCACAATTTTAACAGAAGAGCTCCAGGTCTGACCGTCATCATTTGAAGTTTGAATCCAATCTCTGCCCTCCTGGAATTCATTAAACCAAGGTCCATTTTCGGTCTCACCGTATCTCACTAATAAAAAGGGAGCAGGCTCACCGTCTTCTCCAATAAACTTAGCAGGATCAGACCAGGTGTTACCTCCATCAGTAGAAAACCGAACCCATTTATGATCAGCATTTGGGTCATAGGTAGTACTCCAGTCACTAGAGCCATCCGAGGAGTACTCAAATATTACCTCGGGAGCAGGGTCTCCATCCTGGCCATCTTCACCCGCAGGGCCTTGTATCTGACCAACATCCTGCCAACTAGATCCATCCCAAACCCATAGGTGACCGGTGTCCTCAGTAATCCAAGCATCCCCATCATCTCCAGTAGCTGG
>SL_5KL_010_SEDDRAFT_10000288_pt1 | contig 32422 bp, 30 predicted proteins | sample SodLakKL_010_SED_FD_9118 | JGI IMG/M metagenome (IMG submission 9118) | reverse complement strand
GAAAATCTTCGTATAGCGGATCGTGATGTCGTCGACGAACCCCTGCGTGCCGTCCTCCAACTCGATCATGTCGCCGATCTCGAACGGCTGGTCCGCGAGGATGAAGACGCCGTTGATGAAGTTCCCGATGAGCGGCGCGAGAATGATACCGATGACCGCGGAGAGGACGGTCCCGATGAGGAGGACGTCGGTGAACCGGACGCCGATGGCCCAGAGCCCGAAGAGGATCGCCGCGGCGATCGTCCCGACCCGAACCCCACGGATGACCGTCTGGGCAACGCTCTGTCTGGAGAAGCGACGGGCCACCGGTCGGCCGAGTAGCCGGACCAGATACCGGGCGATGATGGCCCCGAGAACCGCCATAACGACCACGAAAAGCACCTGCGTGCCGGGAACGTCCGCAACCCGCGGGAACCATTCCGCGAACGGGACCGTTCCCGGAACCACGGTCGCCCCAGGGGGAACGACCGCCCCCGGGCCGGCGACCGCCCTCGAGTCAGCGATCGCCCCGGAACCAACGAACGCCCCCGACTCAGCGACCGTCCCGACGATCGGGTCCATCGTCTCCATCGAGGCCATGGCGTATCCGCGTCCCCCACCTGAAAAAGCGTTTCCTCCCGCGGTGGCGGGGATCGATCGGGGCGGACGCGGCCAGGTGGATGGCCGAACGCAGCAAACCCTAACAGGTCCCCGGTCGAAGTTCGCGTATGTTCGGCCTCTTTCGGCAGGCGGCGTCGTTCGACGTCACCCATGACAGCGCCCCGAGCGAGACCCTCATCACCGGGTTTTCAGCGTACGGGCTCGCGGGACTCACCGCCGTCGACTACCTCGTCGACCACCTCGAACTCGAGGAGACGGGCTACATCCGCGCCGACGGCTTGCCCTCGATCACGCCCTTCGAGAAGGGTCGCCCCCGCCACCCGACCCGGCTCTACTCGCGGGACGACCTCGACGTGACCGTCCTCGTCGGCGAGCAGTTCGTGCCGTCGATGCTCGGCGAGACGCTGGCGACGGCGATACTGGAGTGGACCGAGGCGAACGATGTCGCCGAGATCGCGGTGCTGGCCGGCGCGCCCGTGCCACACGGTCCGGAGGGCCATCGGACGTTTTACATCGCGACCGACGACTACCGGGAGCGGCGGCTCGCGGACGGTTCGGTGCCGGCCATGGAGGCGGGCTTCCTCGACGGGATCAACGCGGCGTTCCTCGAACGGGGGATGGACTCACCGCTCGGCGTCGGCCTGTTCGTCACGCCGGTCCACGCGCAGGCCCCGGACATCGACGCAGCCCTCCGGCTGGTCGAGACCGTCGATGAGGTCTATGGGTTGGACGTCGATGCCGAGCCTCTGAAGGCGTTCGCGGCCGAGATCCGCCAGCACTACGAGGACCTCGCCGCACGCATCGAGGAGCGCGAGCCCGACACCTGGTCGGACCGAATGTACATGTAGGGCCACGGGCGGAGCGGACCGTCTACCACGACGATACGAAACGGGGTGCTACTCGGGGCATAGTAAAAAGCTATACCCTGAGGGGTCGTTGTGGACGGTATGCCTGACGATCTCCGCGCGACGCTCGATTACGTCGGCGACCGGTTCAACCTCGGGGAGTACGAGATCGACGCGTATCTCGCGGTCTTAGAACACGGCGAGTTGACCGCGAGCGACATCGCGGACCGGACCGACATCCCACAGCCACGGGTGTACGACACGGTTCGGAGCCTCTCCGATCGGGGCCTCGTCGAGCTGCGGGAGTCGCGGCCGATGAAGATCGTCGCCGTCGACCCGACCGAAGCGTTCGGCGAGCTACAGTCCTCGTTNNCNGAGATGGTCGACGANCTCGAGGCGCGCTACACCGCGCCGACCCGCGAGACNGAGGCGGTCTCGCTCGTGAAATCACGCTCCACCATCCTCCGATACATCGAGGAGGTGATCACGGGCGCGGAGTACGAACTTGCCGTCTCGCTCACGCCCGACCTGCTTCGTCGCTTCCGCGAGGAGCTCGCGAGACAGGTCGCCTCCGGCGTCAGCGTGGAGCTGTTGGTGACGCCGGCNNCCCGCGCNCCCGACCCNGANCGGTTCGACTACTCNGAGGTGGCGACGATCGCCCGGGCGCGCCGCGGGATCACGACGCCCGTGCTCGCGGTCGGTGACGGCGAGTACTCCGTCTACGCGACACAGGACGCCCTTCGTGATGACCGCGAGCGATACGGCGTGATCTTCAATCGCTCGGCGCTCGGCTTCCTCGTCTCCGGCTTCTTCGGCACCGTCCTCTGGACGACCGCCGAGACGCTCACCGACGACGGGCGGGAACGACCGTTCCCCCGGCGATACGCCTCGATCCGGCGGGCCGTCAAGGACGTTCGCGAACTCGACGGGGAGTTCTACGCCGCCGTCGAGGGGAGGAATATCGAGACCGGCGCGCCCGTCACCGTGCGAGGCCGCGTCGTCGACGTCGCCTTCGAGGACACCGAGGAGGTCGCCTCGCTCGTCGTCGAGACCGAGACGGGCCGCGTCGAGATCGGCGGGCGCGTCGCCGCCTTGGAGGACGTTGAGGGCCAGACGATCGTTCTGGGCCGGGAGTCGATTCCGGAGCTATAAAAGGGACCGTTTATCGAACCGTGTAGGTGGTCAGCGTCGACGAGGAGCCGCCGCCGGAGGCGGTCCAGATGACGCGGAGCTGATCGCCGCCCTCGAACTCGCCGTTGCCGTCCCAATCACCGTCCGCCCAGTCGACGGAGTCGCCGGCGGTGATCCGGCCGTCATCGCCCGCCCACGCCGCGCCGAGGTCGTCGTCGTCGAAGGTTATTGTCGCGCCGTTCACAGTCCCGCGCACGCGGTCAGCGTCGATGCTCTGCCCGCTGACGTGCGTCAGGGTGACGTTCGTGGTATCCTCGCCGCTCCCGCTCTGACTCCAGTCGTAGCTCGCGCTCGGGGAGGTGTCGCGCAGCGAATCGCCGAGGCCGAGGACGAACGTCCCGACGACCGCCGCGAGGATAACCGTGATCGCGACCATCAGGATGACCCCAATGACGGGCGAAACGGCCCGTTTTTCCGTAAAGAGCGTACGAAGGTTCATGATCAACGAGTGATACGTCGCCGACGGGAATAAAACAGCCGTGAGAGGTGGGTAGCGGACCACGTCGTGTCAGGGTGGTCGGCCCGGCCGGTCCGTCCGAGCGCGTCCGTCGATCCGGCCGGTCCGTCCGAGCGCGTCCGTCGATCCGGCCGATCAGTCCATCGGCCCGATCGATCAGTCCGAATGCGCCCGCCGAAACGGCCCCGGCGGTAACATGAGATCATCGAGCTCCGGGAGGCCCTTTAGATTGAAGACAATCTGCAGACGATCGGTCGCGGGATAGCCGTTACACGAGAGCCGGAAGCCGCGCTCGGCGAGCCCGTCGGGCAGGATCGTGTTCGCCGGCTGTGAGAGCTCACCCTCCGCGAGATAGACCGCACAGTTCGCGCACGCCCCACCCCGACAGGAGAACGGCCAGGTGAACCCACGCCCCTCCGCCGCCTCCAGGAGGGTCTCGGTCGGCTCGACGAGGAGGCGGCCGTAATCGGTATCGGCGAGGTCGGCGGCGGCCGCCTTCTCGAACAGCTCCGGGTCCGAAAGCGACCAGCCGTAGTCGTCCACCACCTCGTAATCGAGGAACTCGACGCGGGTGGTGTGGACCCCGTCGTCGTCATCCCGAAGGTCGACGGTGGCCGGATCGGCGCTCCCATCGCCGTTGCGGTCGCCCCGCTGGAGCGTCCCGTACGCTCGTCGCACGAGCTGGAACTCCTCCAAGCTCCCGCCCTGGTCGGGGTGGACCTCCTTGACGCGCTCACGATAGGCACGCCGGATCTCGTCGTCATCGGCATCGACGTCGATCCCCAGCACGTCGAACGGGGAGACCATTGCGTACCCGAACATAGTCGCGTCGGGTTCATAAGCGCCCCACTTCGTCCGTGCGGGGCGACACCCAGGGGGTCGCTCCGGCGGCCCGTATTTAAGTATCCCCCATGAGAGACGGGTGCATGAACGCGACACGCTTTCTGTTCGTCTCCGCCGACTCGGCGCTGATCACCGACCTCGCCTGGCGGGTTCACCGGGAGGGCTACGAAGTCAAATACTTCATCGCGGCCGAAAGCGACCGGCAGATCGGCGACGGCTTCGTTCCCAAAACCGACGATTGGCGGGCGGAGGTCGACTGGGCGGACGTGATCGTCTTCGATGACATCTGGGTCGGCGGCGACATCGGGACCGGCGCGCTCGCCGAGGAGTTGAGAGCGGACGGGAAGGCGGTGGTCGGCGGGACGGAGAACACCGACCGGCTGGAGGAGGACCGCGGCTACGCGATGGAGGTGTTGGAGGATCACGGCGTCACCACGATCGACCACCACATCTTTTCGGAGTTCGACGACGGGATCGCCCACGTCCGGGAGCACCCAGCTCCGTACGTTATCAAGCCGCTCGGGGAGGTGCAGAACGTCAAACGGCTGCTCTATGTGGGCAACGAGGACGATGGAAGCGACGTCATCGACGTCCTCCGGGCGTATAAAAAGGCGTGGGGCCACCGGATGAAGGGCTTTCAGCTGCAGCGGAAAGTCGAGGGCGTCGAGGTGGCCATCTGCGGCTTTTTTAACGGCGAACGGTTCATCGACCGGGTGAATTTCAACTTCGAGCACAAGAAGCTCTTCCCCGGCAACATCGGGCCCTCCACCGGCGAGATGGGGACCTCGATGTTCTGGGCGGGACAGAACAGGCTTTATAAGGAGACACTCGGAAAACTTGCGGACTGGCTCGCCGAGGAGGGCTACGTCGGCAGCATCGACATCAACTGTATCGTCAACGAGGACGGGATCTACCCGTTGGAGTTCACGCCGCGGTTCGGCTATCCAACTATCGCCTTACAGGAGGAGTCGATCGAATCGTCCACCGGCGAGTTCTTCGCCGCCCTCGCACGCGGCGAGGTGCCCGATTTCGAGGTCCACAACGGCTATCAGGTCGCCGTCCGGGTCGTGTTGCCGCCGTTCCCGTTCAACGACGAGCAAACCTACGACGAGAGCTCCCGCAACGCCGCCGTCGTCTTCGGAACTGAGGGCCACGAGGGGATCCACATCGAGGACGCGAAACGGGTCGACGGCCAGTGGCGTGTCGCCGGCGAGAACGGGATGCCCATCGTCGTCACCGGCAAGGGCGACACGATGGGTGCCGCCCGCGAACAGTGTTATCGCCGGATCGACGGGATCGTGATGCCAAACATGTACTACCGCGACGACATCGGCGAGCGCTGGATCGACGGCGACGGGGACCGCTTACAGGCGTGGGGGTACCTCGGCCCCTGAGCGGCTCACAAAAGGCGATTACTGGCGCTGGGGTCACCTCACATGAAGCGACCCCGCGTATCGGTTCTCGGCGTCCGCCGTGTTCGGAAGGCGGGTCATGTCGGTCGGGTCGAACGGCCGGGGCGCGGACGCGACAGCCGTCGGGCCGTCGGGAAGCGACGGATCCTCCTCGTGACCCGGAAGCGCTTCGAACGTCGCTTCGGGGATCGGTCCCCGCTCGGAGTCCGGCGCATCCGTGCCGGCGGTTCGCGTGAACGCAGGAGAGGTCTCAGTCGTGTACTACTGGTGGCACACCCCTACCGACACCCCCATACATCATAAACGTTCATGTAGTATGTGGTCGGTTACCACTGGGCGACCTGCGGTAGGCCGCGGGAACGTCGGGCCAATATATCGACCCGAACACGTTCGGTGGGCATTTCAGTCGTTGGGAACGCGCGAAATGGGGTTGCGGGGTGGAGGATAAGAGGCGATATGGTTGAAAAGACGAACCGGAACGGCGGCGAGTGTGGCCCACGCTCGGCGGATGGGCGTCGATTCGAGGTGTTCCTCCGCGAGGACGCGCCCGACCCGATGCGACACGTCGGGACGGTGGCCGCGCCGACGCCCGACGTCGCCCACGAGGAGGCGAGCAAGCTCTTCGGGTGGTACGCTCGCGACATCTGGGTGACGCCCGCGGCCGAGGTACACCGATACTCCGCCGAGCGGTTGGGCCGATCGGCGGAGTCCGCCGATCCACCACAAAACGGGGACGGGACGGCCCAAGCGTCCGGGTCGAGCGCGGAGTCGCGTGTCCGCGAGGAGACCGAAGGCACCCCGTTCGTCCGCTGTGGCGGCGTCGTTCCGGAGGAGGACCGCGACGACGAAGCCGACGGTCGGCCGGTGAGAACCCACGAGGGGTCCGAGCAATGATCTCCGTGAGCAAACTCCTCTGTGGGCTCGACGCCGAGGGCGACGGCCTCCGATACGACGCCGCCGACGAGTCCTCGAAGCCACAGATCGCGGAGGAACGCCAGCGGCGGCCGGTCGTCGTCTGGAACACGACGAAGCGATGTAACCTCCGCTGTGAACACTGCTATGCCGCCGCCGATCACACCGGTGCGCCGGGCGAACTGACGACGGCGGAGGGGAAGGCGCTGCTCGATGACCTCGCCGATTTCGGGGCCCCCGTCGTCCTCTTTTCGGGCGGGGAGCCGCTCGTCCGCGAGGACCTGCCCGAACTCGTCGCCCACGCCGCCGACAGGGGCCTCCGACCGGTGCTCTCGACGAACGGCACGCTGCTCACCCGCGAGCGCGTTCGCGAGCTCCAGGACGCGGGGCTGAAATACGCCGGCATCTCCGTCGACGGACTCCGGGCACGGAACGACCGGATCCGCGGGCAGGAGGGCGCGTTCGACGCGGCGGTTCGGGGGATCGAGGCGTGTCTCGACGTCGGCGTGAAGACGGGGCTGCGTTACACGATCACCGAGCACAACGTCGCCGACCTCGAAGGCGTGGTCGACCTCCTCGTCGACGTCGGCGTCGACCGCTTCTGTTTTTATCACCTCGATTACGGCGGGCGGGGCGCACAGGTCGCCGACGCCGACCTCTCCCCGGAGGCGACCCGCGAGGCCGTCGACCGGCTCTGTACGCTCACCCGCGAGTACCACGACGAAGGCGAGGAGATCGAAACGCTGCTCGTGGGCAACTACGCCGACGCGGGCTACCTCGTCGAGTACGCCCGTCGGGAGTTCGGCGAGGCACACGCGAGACGGGTCCGGCGATATCTCGAACGCAACGGCGGCGACCCGACCGGCGAGCGGGTCGCCGACGTCGACCCCGTCGGTAACGTCCACCTTACACAGTTCTGGCAGGGCTACGCGCTCGGAAACGTCAAGGACCGGCCGTTCGGTGAGATCTGGTCGGACGAGTCGAACCCGCTCCTCGCACGGCTTCGTGAACGAGAGTCACACCTCACGGGGCGCTGCCGNGAGTGTACCTATCAGGACATCTGTCGGGGCGGCTCCCGGCTCCGGGCGCTCGCCGTTCACGGCGACCCGTTCGCACCCGATCCGAAGTGTTACCTCACCGACGGCGAGCGGGCCTCGGAGGGGCCGGCCGCCGAACGGGCCTCTGGAACGACGAGCTGAAAAACAGAGCGAGCCGGAACGGGCCGGCCGATCACGACGTGAGACGGCGCGGTGGACGGCGATGCGGTGGAAGGCGGATGACCGATCCGCGTGGATTACTCGGGCTCGGATCCACCGGGCACGGCGAGGCCGTACTTCTCGGAGAACCGCTCATCTGAGACCTCCCCGCGGGCGACGCCGATGGCGTCACGGACGAGCTCAACGGCCGTCTCGTCCATCGCCGGGACCGGGACCAACGGTTCGTCCGTCTCCGTCACGAGGACCGGAGGATCGTCCGGATCCGTGACGGGGATCGGGAGATCGCGTTCGCTCGATTCCTCGCGCCGCTCCCCGTTCGGTGCGGGCTCGGGCGATCGGTCCAGGGGGTCGTCGTCGGAGTGTGGTGACTCGCTCATGGATCGATCAACGACCCACGCCGCCCTCCCTGTATCCCTTCATTCCTCAATGATTTTAAATACGAACGGCGAAACACCTACCCGACATCGCGACGAGGGCCCACGTATGCAGGCACGTGATCTGATGGTCGAGGACGTGGTGACGGTGGCGGCCGACGCGGACGTTTCGGACGTCTTCCGGAAGTTCGCCCGCCATTCCTTCTCCGGGTTTCCCGTCGTCGAGGCGGACGGAACCGTCGTGGGGATCGTCACGGAGTCGGACCTCGTGGACCTCTTCGAGGCGGCAGAGGAGACCCTCTGGATACCGATCGGGCTCCCGCCGTTCGTCGACACGCTCACCTACCAGGTCAAACCGCCATGGAGGGACCTCGACCTCGGCGTCGACCTCGTCCGTAACGCCGACCGGCCGATCCGCGACGTGATGAGCACGGACCTCGCGACGGTGACGCCGGGGACCGACGTCGAGGAGGTCCTCAAGCTTCTCTCCTCGACTGACCCCGACATCAACCGACTCCCGGTGGTCGACGACGAGGGTGCCCTCGTGGGACTGATCGCCAGACAGGACGTGATCCGGGCGATATACGAACGGCGGATGGAGGGGTAAGAGTCGGGGTGTCCGAGGTGGCACGCTGCGGTTCACTTCGGACGCGACGGGAACGGTTCGATCTGTTCGATGATCGCGTCGGTGACCCGGTGGGGCTCCTCGTGGACGACCCAGTGGGTGGCACCTTGGATCGTGAGCAGTCGCCCGTCCGCACAGTAATCGACGCTGCGGGTCGCCATCGACTTCCGGAGGAATCGGTCGCCGTCCCCCCAGATCACGAGCGTCGGCACCGACACGCGCGTCTCAGCCGGCGTCGGCCGGTCGCGGACGATCGCCCGGTACCAGTTCACCATCGCCTCGAAGGCGCCCTCGCGGTCCCACGCCCGCCGGTAGCGGTTGAAGTCCTCCTCGCTGAAGGTTCCGGGAAGGCTGGTGTCGCGCAACGCCCGGGTCGCGAGCCGCCAGTCGCCGGCACGGGCGACCGCCTCGGGCAGTTTGGGGAGCTGAAACGCCAGGATATACCAACTTTTGAGCCGCTGGTCCCACGATCGGCGAAGGGTCTCCTCGAAGACCGTCGGGTGCGGGACGTTGACCGCGATGAGGTCCGACAGCCGGTCCGGGTAATGCAGCGCGGTCCACCAGGCGACCGCAGCGCCCCAGTCGTGGCCAGCGATCGCGGCCGTCTCCCGGTCGTAGGCGTCGATAAGGCCGATGACGTCCGCAGCAAGCGTCCCGATCCGATACTCCGAAACCGCCGACGGCTTCTCCGAGAGGTTGTACCCCCGCTGGTCCGGCACGACGACGCGGTAACCCGCGTTCACGAGCGGGCGGATCGCGCGATGCCAACCGTACCAGAACTCCGGAAAGCCGTGAAGCAGGACGAGGAGTTTCCCGTCCGGCGGACCGGCCTCGACGACGTGCAGTCGAACGCCGTTCGTCTCGACCATCCGCGACTCGCCGGGCACGTCCTCCGGAATCTCGTCCGGCGGGATCGAAACGTTCGGGCTGACGTCGATCGGGACCTCGGTCATGGCCCATAGATCGGACGCCGAGAATAAATAACTACGAGCGGCCGCCGAGAACCGATCACCAACAGGTGCGCCCTACTCGCGAGCCGCCTCGAAGGCCGCCTGCAAGTCGGCTTTGAGGTCATCGATGTGTTCGATCCCGACCGAGACGCGGATCAGGCCGTCGGTGAGCCCCGCCGCGAGCCGCTCCTCCCGAGGGATCGCGGCGTGGGTCATCGCCGCCGGTTGTTCGATGAGGCTCTCGACGCCGCCGAGCGACTCCGCGAGCGTGAACACCTCCGTCTCGCGCACGACCGTGGAGGCCTCTTCCAGGGTGCCGTCGAACTCGAACGAGAGCATCCCACCGAAGTCGTCCATCTGTTCGGCCGCCAGGTCGTGTTGCGGGTGTGAGTCGAGCCCCGGATAATAAACGCGGTCGACGTCCTCGTGGTCGTCGAGCCACTCCGCGAGCGCCGCGGCGTTCTCGCAGTGACGGTCCATCCGGACCGGGAGCGTCTTCGTTCCGCGGAGGACGAGGAAGCAGTCGAACGGCCCCGGCGTCGCGCCGACCGAGTTCTGATAGAACCCGAGCCGCTCGTCGAGCTCCGCGTCGTCAACGACGAGCGCGCCGCCGATGACGTCGGAGTGGCCGCCGAGGTACTTCGTCAACGATTGGACGACGATATCCGCGCCGTGTTCGAGCGGCCGCTGGAGATACGGCGTCGCGAACGTGTTGTCGACCGCACAGAGCGCGTCGGCGTCGGCGGCGATCGACGAGAGCGCCGCGATGTCGTTCACGTTCATAAGCGGGTTCGTCGGCGTCTCGATCCAGATGAGCGCCGTCTCCTCACGAACCGCGTCACGGACCGCATCGAGGTCGGTGGTGTCGACGAACGTCGTCTCGATGTCGTACTGGTCGTACACCTGCGTGAGGATCCGGTGGGTACCGCCGTAGACGTCGTCGCCGGCGACGACGTGGTCGCCCGCCGAGAGGAGGTTTAACACGGTGTTTATCGCGCCCATCCCCGAGGCGAAACAGCGGGCGTGGCTCCCGGACTCGAGCGAGGCGAGGTTCGTCTCGAGGTCCGTCCGGGTCGGATTGCCCGTTCGTGAGTACTCGAAGCCGCGGTGGTCGCCGGGGCCGTCCTGTTCGTACGTGGAGTTGGCGTGGATGGGCGTCATCAGCGCGCCCGTCTCCGGGTCCGGCTCCTGGCCGGCGTGGATGGCGCGCGTCTCGATCCGGGCGTCGTCGATGCCGCCGTCGGTCCGGCGTTGATCGTCCATGTTCGGTTCCTCGCCGCCCGGCGTCCTGACTCTTTTCGTTCCAGCCGCCGCCGCTGGCTTCGGATCGATATAAGCCGTCGAGGGTCACCCCCGACGGCGATCGCGTCCCCCCGATCGCTACGAACGCTGGCCCACGGAGGTCAACGACGATAACCCATCGATCTTCGCGGACCGCTCGATCCCGTCCGCCTCGACGAGGTGGACGATGGGGCAGTCGAGCGCCGTCAGCAGACATCGCATCTCGGTTCCCTCCTCCGAGCCGGTAGGTACGTTCTTTGCCGGGATCTGGATCTCCTTTCCAGTCTGGGGGTTGCGTCCCGTGCGTGCGGAGCGGTTGCTCGACGTGACGAGCGAGACGACGCCGTCCAGCCCGTCGCCCTCGGCGAGCGCGTCCGGGAGGTGCCGAAGCGCGCCGTCGTCGATCGGGCCGTCGTAGACGACCGCACCCTGCTCACGGCGGCGCGCCTGCGCGGCCACACCCTGGAGCACCCGGCGCGCGGCGTCCGTGTCCCGTGCCTCCTCCGGGGTGATCCCGACGACCGGACACACCTCGGAGGCGGCGAGCAGCGTACAGGAGTCGTACTGAACCGCCGCGTCGTCGATCAGCCAGCCACACACGTAGAGGTACTCGTCCCCGTGCCGGCAGCGCGTGAGCGACAGCAGGGCGTAGAACGGGACAGGCGCGTCGTTCGGCTGCACGACGATCGGGCAGACGATCGTCGAGCTGACCGCGACGTCACCCACGACGACCTCCTCGCCCCACCCGTCCATATCGGCCTCCTCGACCGTGAAGCGAACCGAACCGTCAACTGCCGTCGGAACGATCGCGAGTTCCTCGGACGCCCCATCGGCGTTGGGGGCGACACCCGCGACGCAGACGCCCTCCCTCGTCGCAAACGCGGCCACCCGCCGACGGCCGTCGACGTCCGTCGAGAACGTCGTTTGCTGCCGGCTGGAGTCGCCGCTCCCCCAACACCAGAGCGCCCCCTCGTCGTCGACGCCACAACGGGCGGCCTCACCGGTCAGATACTGGATGACGCGGCGTGGGGTCACCTCGTCGGCGACGGCGGGGCCACCCCGCGGCAGGCGAGCGTCCGGCAGACAGACGCACAGCCGTTCGCCGAGGGTCGGCTCGTCGTCGAGATACGTATAGAGCGCGTCGATGTCGGCCGCGAACGCCTCGGAGACGCTGTCTCCGTCGGACACCACGTCCTCGCTGTCCTCGCTGTCATCACCGCCCTCATTGGCGTCGTCGAACGGCACGACCGCATTCTTGCGCCGGTTCGACCGGGTGGAGTTGTAGTTCTTCGCCGGCGAAACGATATCGCCGTCGGTGAGCCACCCCTCGAGGGTGACGGAGCCCGAGAAGGACCCCGCGGTGGCGCGAACCTCGGCCGGAACGTGTTCGATGGCCCGATCGCCGAGGTCGTAGGCGGCGGCCGTCTCGGCCCCCTGACGGAAACCGAGCATCGCGCCACTCATCGCCGCCGCGGGCGACGACGTCGTCTTCGTGACCCTCGCCGCGGCACGATCGACGCAGCCGGCCATCGACGTGGCGGCCGCCAGCCCGGCGGCAGCGAGGACGCTGCGACGGGTAATCCCCCGTCGCTCGGTCGCGTTCACGCCCACTGGGCGACCGTTCACATCCCTATCTCGACCGACGGCTACGTGCATGATAGATCGACATATATACGCGTTCTGAGGGCTTAAAATAGGAGCCAACGATCAACGGACGCCAACCTACGCCCCCGAATCGTGGCAGGCCGCCGGAGCGGCTCATCCCCGGTTTAAATACTCCTCCTGCACCGCCACCACCGCGGTAGAGTCCGCACAGTCGGCATACCGCCGGAGCGGTTCGGCGTTGAGTTCGAGGAACGTCTCGCCCCACGTGAACTTCGAGAGGACTCCTTCGGCGGCGTCGGGCTCGCCGAGGATCGAGAGCGCGGCGGCGAACGCCTCGACGGTGGTGAGCCGCATCGGCCGACCGAAATTGACCGGGTTGCCCGCGAGGAGATACGGCAGCGCCCGGTGCTCGCCCGGCAGCGAGAACCGCTTTTCGCCGGCGGACTCCCACGAGCAGTCGAGCGCGACGAGCGCCTCCTCGCGGGCGAGATCGGCGTCGGCGGGCGAGAGCGCCCGCTCCGCGTGGGGGTTTAATACCACGCCGTACGGCGTCGCCCGATCCGATCGGTGCAGCGTCGCGAGGTCGAACCGCGCAAGCTTGCGCGCGGTACACTTCGCGGGGTCGTCGTCGCCCTCGTACCGAACGTGAAGCTCCACGACGGAGTTCGGACGCTGTCGGTTATAAACGGCGCGGGAGTGGGCCCCACGCCGATGGAACGGAGTGGACCGCCGCCGATCAGTCGTCGTCCGACGGCGTCGTCTCGTCCGTGGCTGCGTCCTCCGCCGTCACGGCACCCTCCTCCCGCTTCGCCGCCGAGCCACGGCCGAAGAGACGTTGCCAGAGCGACCGCGTGTCGGGCCGCTCACAGAGCAGCACCGATGTCTCGACCTCGTTCACGATGTCGTAGACGAGCGACCCGCTGAAGAGCCGCGAGAGGAGCCCACGCTCGGTCGCGCCGATGATCACCATCGAGGAGTCGCGGGAGCGGCGGGAGATGGCCGTCTCGACGTCGCCCTCGACGTCGACGGTGAGCGTCGCGTTCCCGAGGTCGTGTTCCTGTGCCCAGCGGCTGAGGAACTCGGTGCCGGCCGCACGCTTCGACTCGTCGTCGACGACGTACAACAGCTCGATCTCCGAACCGCGGCCGTCACGAAGCACGCGGGCGACCTCCGCGGAGAGGTCGGAGTCGGTGCCGCCGGCGGTCGGCACGAGCACGTGTGACGGATCGAAGCCGCGGTCTTTCAACACGAGGAAGTCACACGGGAGCTGGCGGGTGAGCTCATCGAGTCCACGGGAGGTCGTCCCGGAGGACCAGAACGGCTGGTTTGCCCACCCCATCACCACGAGGTCCGCGTTTCCGGTCGCGGCCGCATCGAAGATCTCCTCGAAGGACCGGTGGGAGATGACGGTCTTCGTCTCCACCTCGACGTCGAGCGTTTCGGCGCTCTCACGGGCGGAGTTGAGCAACCGGTCGGATTCGGCGTCGATCTGTTCGAGGTGCTCGGCACCCGCATACAGCGGCGTCTGATCGGGAATGGTGACGATGTGCACCGCCTCAACGACGCCGTCGTTCGCCTTCGCCATCACCGAGGCCAGCTCGATAAGCTCGCTCTCGGTGCGGGGGTTCGCGAGCGGCACCATCACCCGGTAGTCGCTCTTGTCGGGCTGGACGGACTCCGCCGCCGAGACCGCCGCATCGGGCATCTCGTCGGCGCGGTCGAGGACGTACTGACCCAGATAGCCCTGATGGGTCGTTTCCCCACGCGCGTACAGGAAGTACCACAGGACCGACCCGACGACGAACGCCGCCGACAACGCGATCTCGACCGGGCTCATGAAGGCGATCAGCCCGAGCGAGAGGACGATCCCCGCGATCGGTGTGATCGGGTACAGCGGGACCGTGAAGTCCGGGTCGTAATCCGGGACGTCGGCCTCGCGGAAGACGATGAGCGCGGCGTTCATCAGCGCATAGACGATGAGGTGGAGCACCGACGCCGCCTGTGCGAGGATCGCGAGGTCCTGGCCGAGCAGGATGATGAAAAAGACGATCATCCCCCCGGTGAGCAGGATGGACCGGTACGGCGTGGAGTACTGCGGGTGGATCTCGTTGAGCCAGTTGGTGACGATCTTATCGCGACCCATCGCGAAGTTGATCCGCGCCGACGAGAGGATCGAGGCGTTCGCGGAGGAAGCGGTCGCGAGCAGCGCGCCGAGAGTCATGATCGTGGCGGCCGCGGCGGCGATCCCGCCGATGCCGAACAGCTCGGCCGGGAAGGCGAACTCGGCGGCCTGTGCGACCGGCGCGTCGAGGTCGAGCTCCGTCCATGGGACGACGCCGAGCATGATCGTCACGAGGATCCCGTAGATGACGGTGACGGTGAGCACCGATCCGATGATCGCGATCGGGAGGTTTCGACCGGGGTTTTTCAGCTCCTCGGCGACCGTCGCGATCTTCGCGTAGCCCAAGAAGGAGACGAAGACGAGCGCGGTGGCGGGGAGGATCGCCCCGTAGCCCTGTTCGGTGGGTGCCCAGCCGCCGTCGCCGACGATGGTCCCGTAATCGAACGAGAACCAACCCGCGACGGCGAACGCGCCGAGGATGAGGAGCAGGAGGGTGACGATCACCGTCTGGATCCCCCCTGTCTCTTTCGCACCGATGTAGTTGACGCCGACGAAGACGACGCCGGCGATGAGCGCGCCTATCTGGATCTGGGTGATGGTAAAGAAGCCGAAATCGAACGACGGGATGAGCGCGATCGTACCGATAAGCGGTAACGCGACGGTGGCGTCCCCGGCGAACGAGACGAGATACTGGCCGAACCCGATCGAGTAGAACGCGGAGGCGAACGCCAGCCCAAGCCAGTCACCGAGGCCCGCGATCGAGCCGAACATCGGCCCGAGCGCCCGGTTGACGAAGTAGTAGCCGCCGCCGGCTTTCGGCATCGCCGTCCCCAACTCGGAGACCGAAAGCGCGTTCACGAGGGCGATGAACCCGCCGATCAGGAACGAGACGACGACGATGGGTCCGGCCTCCTGTGCGGCGACCCCCGGGAGGACGAAGATCCCCGCGCCGATCATCGTGCCGATCCCGATCGTCAGCGCGGAGACGAGCCCGAGGTCTTTCGCCAGCTCCTCGTCGCTCATGATGTGCGGGTGTGGGGGGCGACGAACGGGGCGGAGCCCCCGCCGGTCGTTCCGCCCGATTTCCCTGTCGATGCCTGTTCCGTCCGTTCGTTCGTGCTCAAGTGCATGGAAGCAGCCTTTGTGATAGCCGAGGAGGTTTCCGTTTACGATGGCGTCCGGCTCGAACCACCACCGTCGGTCGTGTAAACGGGTGCGCCAGTTTGGTATAAAAACGGTTCGGCTGCGGCCGACCGGAGGGGCGCTCCCGATCGGTCACCGGTGGCCCACATCGCGTCATGAGGAACACCGTCATCCCCACGCGGCCCCGTGAAACGGCCCGTGATTCGGCGGATCGGGGGTGTCTACGGATCCGGCTGATCCGGCGGATCGATCAGTATATACACGCCGCGGACCGCGTGAATGACATGGATACGAGCGACGTCGAAGCCACCGAGGCGGAAGACGGCGCGGGAAGTCGGGCACACACCGACGAAACGGCGGGTCGGACGTTCGACCTGTCGGAGGCGGCCGTATCGGCGATCGCCTCGTCGACGCCGGCCGTCGCCGACGCGACCCTGAACGGCGGGGCGCGTGGTTCGGACTCCGAGACGCTCTCGTCGGTCCTCGTCGCCGTCGGCGGCGGCCCGCATTCGGGGGCGACCGTCGGCTTCGCACACGGGCTCGCGGAGGCGGCGGATGCGTGGCTCGAACTGTTTCACGTCGTCCCACCCGCCGAGGGAGGCGGTTCGGCGCGGGAGGACGACACTGGCGGCGGAACCGTCGCCGGCGACGTGGCAGGATCGACCGCCGGCGACATGGCAGGATCGACCGCCAGCGACGCGGCGGGATCGACCGCCGACGGCGACGACACCCGACCGATAGACGAACGGGGCGAGCGGTTGTTATCCGCGGCGGCCGACCGGCTCGGTGGGTTCGACCGCGTCGATCGATGGATGATCGAGGGGGAGTCCCCCGCGGACGCCATCGTCGAGCAGTCGGCCTACTACGACGCGGTCGTCGTCGGTGCGTCGACGACCGGGGCGGTCGGTCGGTTCGTCTTCGACTGCACGACGGACGTCGTCGTCGATGAGTCCGCCGTGCCCGTGATCGTCGTTGAGGCGGACGGTTCGACCGAGTTGATCGACGGCTAACCGTCGGCGATACCGTCATGGGCAGTCTATAAGCCACGCCGATCGCACCCTTTTATTCGATGGCGGCTGCGTTTCCCACCATGCAGGTCGGCATCGTCGCACGGAAGGGGGACCCGCGGGCCGCATCGCTCGCGAGCGACGTACGCGACGCGGTCGAAACGCGCGACGCCGAGGTGTGGATCGACGAGGTGACCGCCGAGTCGCTCGGGATCGGATCGGGCCGGCCGGTCTCGGCGCTCATTGATTGTGACCTCGCCGTTTCGATCGGCGGCGACGGCACGTTGCTGTTCGCCGCGCGCAACGCGGACGGGACGCCCGTCATCGGGATCAACCTCGGCGAGGTCGGGTTTTTAAACGCGGTTCCGCCCGAGGAGGGGGAGGCGGCGGTGCTCGCGGCGGTCGAGCGGTTTCGCGACGGCGGGATGAACATACGTGAGAGCCCGCGGCTCGCGGCGAGCGTCGACGGCTGGCGATCCGTGCCGGCCGCCAACGAGGTGGTCGTCACGGGGCACCGTCGCGGTCCCGGCGGCGGGATCGACTACGAGCTGCGCATCGACGACTCGCGCTACTCCGGCGGGCACGCCGACGGCGTGCTCGTCGCGACGCCGAGCGGCTCGACCGCGTACAACCTCGCCGAGGACGGCCCGCTCGTGCATCCGGCGGTCGGCGGACTGATAGTCAACGAGATGTGCGCCTCGGACGGAATGCCCCCGCTCGTGGTCGACCTCGATGCGACGGTGACGGTGACCGTATCCGATCCGGCCGGCGCGATCGTCGTGAGCGACGGACGAAACCCGCACGCGATCGACGGGCCGGTGTCGGTGGAGATACGGCGAACGGAGCCGCCGATGCGGATCGCCGGGCCCACGGCGGACTTCTTCGAGGGGCTCAAGAAGCTCTCATGAGTCAAATCCGTATCAGAACCGTGAACGCTTCCGGTGGTGGCGGGCCATGACCGAGGCGAACGGCCTCGAACCGTTCGCCGACCAGTCGCGGATGGGCCACGCGCTCGTCGTCCTCGGCGGCGTCGTCGTCTGTCTCCTCGCCTATGTCGGGGCTGCGGCGCTCTTTTTCGGGGTCGACGTGCTCGATCACGGCGCGCCGGTCGCCGCCCGTGGTGTCGTCGCCGCGATCACCTCGCTCGGCGTGTGGGGCTATTATACGGCGGCGTTTATCCGTGGGAAGGGCGGCCCCCTGACCGACGTACTCATCTATCCGATCGTGACGATGGCGCTCGTTCCGGTCACCTTCCGATGGCTCGTCTTCGGTCCCGATTGGGCGGGGCTTCGCGAGCGGTTCAGCTTCGCCATCTTCCGGCCGGAGTTCATCGTCGAACTGGTCGTCCACGTCGTGCCCGGGGTGCTCTTTTGTGGGCTCCTGCTGACCCTGTGGGCCTCGATGCTCGGCGAGGAGCGGATCTCGGCGTGGCAGCGACGACACCTCACACCCGAGTTTCGGGCCGCGTTCGTCGAGGAGGAGGGTGACGGGACGGAAACGGGCGAGGCGGACGGCAGCGAGGACGCCGATGCCGGCCGAACCTAAGTCGGCGATGCCAGCCGAACCTAAGTCGGGCCACCGATCGATGAGCCCCGTCAGCGACCGTTGAGCAACACGACCGCGGAGAGGATACACAGCCCGCCAGCGACGGTCGCGCCGGTCACCGGTTCCGCAAAGAGGAGGGCACCGAGAACGACCGTCACGACCGGTTCGGCGGTACTCACAATCCCGGTCCGACTCGCACCGATCCGTTCGAGACCCGCGAAGAACGCCAGCACGGGCACCGCGGTCGCGACCGTCGCGACGCCGATCAGGACGGCCCAGGCGTCGAGGGTGGCCGGAACGACGACCCCGCCGGTCCCCGTTGAGATGAGGATGAACGTGACACCCGCCGCGGGCAACACGTAGGCGGTCAACACGAGCGGGTCGACCGTCTCCAACACCGCCCGGGAGGTGACGATATAGGCGGCGTAGGCGGTCGCCGCGCCGAGGACGATCACCACCCCGAATGTCGAGGCCCCGGCTGGATCGGCACCGACGACGAGCCCGACACCGCCGAGCGCGAGCGCCAACGCGAGGACGGTTCCACGGCTGATCCGCTCCCCGATGGTCGCCGCCGCGAGCACGACGACGAGCGCCGGATAGGTGTACAACACGATACCCACCATGCCGGCGGTCATGAACTCAAGCCCCAGGAAGTAGAGCCCGCTCATCGTGGCATACCCGAACGCGCCGAGCGCGAGCGCGATGACAAGCGTCCGCCCGCGAAGGGGGCAAAACCGGCCTCGAACCGCGAGGACGATCCAGACGACCATCGCCGCCCCGAGAAACCGGTAGGTCAGCACCGTCGGGATCGAGAGGCCGACCCGTTGGGCGTAGATCCCGAAGATCCCGAGCGTCCCGAACCCGACCGCGGAGACGAGCACGAGCGCGATCCCGAGGCGGTCGGCGCGGACGGCACCGGGCCGCTCCGCCACGGATCGGTCACTCGTCGGCCGTTCGTCCGGGGGACGGCCGCTCATGGGTCGACCGCGGCCTCAGCCCGTCGGAGCACCTCTCGGATCGGGAGGTCGGCCTCGGCGGCGACGGCCGCGGCGTCGTCGTACTCGGCGCTCACGTCGTAGACGTCGCCGTCGGCGGTCGAAGCGATTTTCACCCGCACCTCGAAGGACTCCCCGTCGATGTCGAGGGTCACGGTCTCGAAGACACGGTCGGCGATCCATCGGAAGCTTGCCCCCGACTGGCGGATCCCGAGCGTCCCCGTCTCGCGTGCGAGCCGTTCCGTCACGGCCGGCACGTCGGCTGGTTTGCAGATGACCGTCACGAGGTGGCCGGGGCGGGACTTCTTCATCGTCGTCGGTGTGAGCGTCACGTCACGTGCGCCGACGTCGGCGAGGCGCTCGTGCAGTCCACCGAGCACCTCCGGGGTGGCGTCATCGAGGGTCGTTTCGAGGACGATGATCTCGTCGAAACGGAGCCCAGTTCCGTCGGGACCGGAGGTCTCTACGGGTTTGGAAGCGGTCGAATTCGACACCTCGTGTCCGACGAGCGCGCGGAGGACGTTTGGATGGGTCGGGAGCGTCAACCGGCCCGCGCCGTAGCCCACGTCGACCACGTCGAGCGCCGGGAGCCGATCGACGCCCTCGGCGACGGCCCCGAGGATCGCGGCCCCGGTCGGGGTACAGAGCTCACGGTCGACGGGCCCGCCGACGAGGCTCAGGTCTGTCCGTCCAGCGATCTCGACGACCGCCGGGGCCGGGACGGGGTAGACGCCGTGGCTCATCTCGACCTGCCCGCCGCCGGTCGCGAGCGGCGTCGTCACGACTCGGTCGACATCGAGGTCGTCGAGCAGCAGCGCGGCACCGACGATGTCGGCGATGGCGTCGTCCGCGCCGACCTCGTGAAAGTGCGTGTCGTCGAGGTCGGTGCCGTGAACCGACGCCTCGGCGCGGCCGAGCAGCTCGAAGGCGTCAAGCGCGACGGATTCGACCGCCGGATCGAGCGCCAACGACTCGACCACGTCGACGACGGCCGTATAGCTCCGGTGGACGCCCGCGCCTTCGGCGTGGGTATGCCGCCCAGGCTCATCGGCGTCATGGTGATCGTGGCTGTGGTCGTCGCCGTGGGCGTGGTGATCGTGGCTGTGGTCGTCGCCGTGGGCGTGGTGATCGTGGCTGTGGTGGTCGTGATCGTCCCCGAGATGGTGCCGATCCCGATCGTCGTCCGATTCGTCCCGGGTGAGGAGGACATCGACCGTGGTCGAACGGATCCCGTTTTTGACCGTCTCCCCGACTGCATACCGGACCGGAAGCCGTTCCTCGACGGGAGCGAGGACGGCCGGGTCGGCGCCGGCGGCGACGAGCGCGGCACAGATCATGTCGCCGGCCGCGCCGGTTCGACCGTCGAAAGCGAGCGTTCGCATTGAGCGAGATGGCGCACCCGTGAAATAAGAGCCTCCCGGCTTCGGCAGTTCGGCTCGATCCACCTGCGAGCTGCTCGGGGAAGTGGGCGCGACGGGTGAGGATCAGCCGCCGCTCACGGGCGGGAACAGCGCGAGTTCGTCGCCCTGGGCGAGCGTCGTCTCCATCCCGTCCCCGTGATGGACGTTCTGCCCGTTCCGAAGGAGGTTGATGTGATCGGCGAGCTCCCCGTCCTCAAGCACGCGAGCCCGAAGGTCCGGGTGAGCCGCGAGCAGGGCATCGAAGGCGTCGCCGACGGTGTCGCCGGGCTCCGCGTCGACATCGATGACCCGTGCGCCGGCGATCTCCGCGAGGTCCGCGAACAGCTTCCACTCCATATCGGCATGCCGTCGGGATCACAAAAGAGCGTTGCGTCCGCGGGACGCGAAGCGCGGGCGGCGGGGTTCGGACGGACCGACCGGTCAACGCCGATCCGAACCCGAGCGGGTCGCGTCGTCTGCGCCCTCGGTAGTCGCGTTGCTGCCGTCCGGGTCGGCCACATCGAGGTCCTCGTCGGTCGTCGTCCCGTCCGAGTTCGTCTCCGACGATGATTGTTCCCCGTCGGGCGACGGGTCCGCGTCAGCGTGTGGGTCCGCGGCGTCCGTCGGCTCGTCGTCGACTTTCGACTCCGCATCGGCCTCGAACCGCCGGATCGCGTCCGGTCGCCCGACCAGATAGACGGTGTCATCCGCGGCGAAGCGATATGCCCGCGGGGGGATCGGCTGAACCTCCCCGTCCACGGATTTGACCGCCGCGACCACGGCCGAGACCTCGCCGACGGCTGTCCCGACCAGCGAACTCCCGGGCTGAACGGCGACGATCGCCAATGTCTCGTCGGCGTAACGGAGCAGCGAGGCGAACTCCCGGTCGGCCTGTGGCTCCGCCGGCAGCGTGACGAGCCGGTAGCCCCCCTCCACGGAGAACTTCGCGGCGTCCGCCTCGTCGATGACGAGCGTCGCGACGTCGTCGGCGACGCCGCGAAGCTCCCCGGTAGCAACCCGCTTCGGTTCCGGATCGGTCCGCCACACCTGCACCATGTCACCGGGGGTGGCGTTGTTCGGCGGGTCCGCGGAGAGCGCGATCGCGACCCGACCGGGCGCGAGCGTCGGGCCGAGACCCGTCGCGCGGGAGCCCACCGCGAAATACTCCAACGCCCCGTCTTCCGTCAGGTCGACGTCGACGTAGCCGACGCCGTAGTCGGTCTTGATCCGGTCGACGAGCTGTGCACGAAGCTCCTCGACCGTGAGCCGCCGCGGGAACAACAGCGTCTTACCGGCCAGCTCCGCCTTCTTCTCCGTCGAGACCGGCTCGTAGGTGTCCATATCGCCGATCTCCTCGGCCGCCGGCAGCGTCACCGCCGTGTACCGGCCGACGGTTCGGACGACACGGCTCAACTCGCCTTCAAAGTCCTTCAGGCCGGTGAGCGCGAAGACGTCGACGGCGATGCGATCGCCGGCGTAGCGGCCGACCGGCGTCACCGCGGCCGCGAGCCCGAGCGCGACGACGTTGAAAAAGACCCCCTCGGGGGTCAAAAGCGCCGCGTCGGTGCCACCGGCGAGTTCGCCGAGCGAGGTCGTGTTGAGGTAGAGCGCGACGATGGCGACCCCGAGTAACACCGTGACGCCGTCGGGGATCTCCGTCCGAAAGTACCAGCGGTACGTCAGCGCGCCGGCCGCCGAGACGAGCAGCGCGAGGACCGCGAAGGTGACGAGCGTCACCCCTGCCGCGTACGGGTCGGCGAACGTGACGCCCGTCGCCGTCGAAAGCGAGGAGCGAAGGACGCTCATTTCGCCACCTCGTCGAATCGATTGAGCGACTCGCGCGTGCCGACGATGAAGAGTTCGTCGCCGGCCGAAAGCGCCTGCGTCCCCCGTGGAGCGATCGTCCAGGAGTCGTGTCTGGCCGCGAGGATCGTCACGTCGTAGGCTTCACGGACGCCGACCTCGCCGATGGTGTGTCCGTCGAGCGCCCCGCCGGGAACGACCGTCACCCGCCGGAACCGTTTACCGGCCCGTCGAAGCAGCGTCGTCAGTTCGTACTCACGCCGGGTGCCACGCGAGAGGACGAGGACACGGCCCCGCTTGGCACGTAAAAGCGGGGTGGCCTCCGTCCGTCCCACCGCGACGGTCACCCGACCCTCGCCGCCGGTCGTCGCGGGCGTCGTCGGGATCGCCGGGGCGTCCTTCGCCTCGCCGCCGTCGGTCGCGAGGGTGTCGTCGGGCTTCGGGTCCTTCTTTTCCTCCTTTTTGCCGCCAGACTTCGCCGCGAGCAGCGTCCCCTCGACGACGAGTTCGGGGGTGACAATCCGGACGATATCGCCGCGGGCGAGCCCCGTCGGCACGAGCGCGGGGACCGTCACCGCCCGCTTGCCGGCCGGGACACGCTTCGAAAGGCCCGCCGACGGCGGCGCAGCGGAGACGGTCGCGCGCGCCTTCTCGTCGATGGAGACGGCGACATCGGCGACGTCAAGTTCGGTCCGGAGCCGCTCGGCAAATCGGGTCTCCAGTTCGGCTAAGGGGATCTCCGCCGGGAAGGTCCACTCCCCGTCGGCGATCGCCTGACGGGTCTCGGCCGGCAGCGGGGGGTAGCCCTCCATGTCGCCGACTTCGCCGACGACGGTCACCCGAACGCGGCCGCGCCCGCCGACGAGTTCGACGACGTCCGTCGAGAGCGTGCGATCGCGGAGATTCTTCAACGAGACGCGCTTTGGGACGTTCGCGCCGAGTTTGTCACCCTGAGCGTGGGCATACAGCGAGAGCATTAAGACGATGATGATCGCGGTGAGGATCGCGGGTGCCCGCTCCGCCGAGCGGATCGTCTCGTCGTTGAGCGCGAGGAGCCCGCCGTTTATCCCCGCGATGGCCAACGCGAGGACGACCACCCCGAGCCCGGGGATGGTCACGCCGGTGAAGTATTTAAATACAAATCCGAGGACTCCGGCGACGAGCGCGGGAATGATCCCGGTGATGATCCCCAGATAGATGCCGAAGAGGATCTCGAGAGGCAGCGTCATACCCCGGTGCAGAACGGGGGGCGTTAAACCAGTATCGCACATCGCTGGCTGGTTACGGGCGCGTGCGGGTGGCTCGCTCCGGCCGGCCGGTTCCTCCCGGCTCGCAGGTTTTAGTAGGCGTGTCGCCACCGGCTCGCGGGTTTTAAGTGTCGTGTCGGCCACCGGAGCCGTATGGAGTGGAGCCGTGAGTGGGTGACCGTCCGGGCGTCGGTGGCGTTGACGTTCGCGGTCGCGGTGCTTTCGATCCTCGTCGGACTCCTCCATATCGCCGGATTCGGCGTCGAGGGGCCGCTCACGCCGTTCGTTCCCGACGTGCTCCTTCGAACCGTCGGGTTCACGGGGACGATCACCGGCTTCGCGATGTTCGGGAGCGGGTTTGCCTTAAAAAGGGGGTATCGGATAGGGTGGTACACGACGGGGATTCTGCTCCCGTTGACGGCGTTTCAGGGGCTGTTACAGGCGTCGGTGTTCGCGTACCCCCTGGTGATCCTCTCGGTGCTCTCGATGCCCGCGCTGATCGTGAACCGCGGCCGGTTCGACCGACCCTTCAGCCCGTCGCCGACGCAGCTCGCGGCGGCCGCGGCGCTCACCACCGCCATCGCTTACGGGACCGTTGGATCGTACGCGTTGCGCGACGAGTTCGAGGGGATCGAGACCATCGTCGACGCCTTTTATTTCACCGTCGTCACCGCCTCGACGGTCGGCTACGGCGACATCACCCCACAGACCGGGGCGGCCTCCGACATCGCCCAGCTGTTCGTGCTCTCCTCGCTCATCATGAACGTCGCGGCGTTCGCGGTCGCCCTCGGTGTCCTGCTCACGCCCGCTATCGAGGCGCAGCTCTCCAAGGCGCTCGGAAAAATGACAGAGAAACAGTTCGACCTCCTCGACGACCACATCCTCGTGTTAGGCTACGGGGAACTGACGGAACCGATACTCGAAGAACTCGACGGACGAAACGTGGAGTACGCAGTCGTCTCGACGAACGAGGCGGCCGCGAGGACGCTCGGCGAGCGTGGGATCGCCGTGTTGACCGCCGACCCGAGCGACGTGGAACCGCTCGAACGCGCCCACATCACGGACGCGCGCGCGGTCGTCGTCGCCACGAACGACGACGCGCGCGACGCGTTGGCTATCCTCACGGCGAGACAGCTCAACCCCGACGTGCGGATCGTCGCCGCCGCCACCCAGCGGGAGAACGTGAACAAGCTCCGTCGCGCCGGTGCCGACCAAGTTATCTCCCCGGCGACGCTCGGCGGGCACCTCATCGTCGGCTGCGCCTTCGGCGCGGACAGTCACGACATCACGAGTCGGATCCTCGGCCGGGATCCGGAGGACGTGTAGGGAGGAGGTATCGGCGTTGCCGGTCGTCTTATCGGCGTTGCCGGTCGTCTACGGTGAATACGCCCAGCGGTCGCTCGGAGCGTATTGAAGTATGGCCGGGGTGGGCTCCGAACCCACGATCTCCGCATGTCCCAGGTCCGAGGCTCGGCGGAGCCACGGGAAGGACGCGGACGCTTCCAAGGCAGCGTACCGCACCGAATCTCTGAACCCTATGAGTGCGGCGCTATGTCCAGCTAAGCCACCCGGCCTCACCCTACCGTACCGCGATAACGGACTTTAACCTTCGCATCCGCGCCGAATGTGGGACGCGATCACACATCTCGTTTCGTCGATCGATCGGACCCGGATCGAATACCGTGTGGGACACCGGAAACCTCGCCGAGTATCAATTCGAAGGACTGGACCCCGCGGATTTAAGCCGAGGCGGGCGTACCCGTGCCGTATGACCCTGCCCGACCGACTCGCCGGGGCCGTCGACGACGAGAGCGTCGTCGCGCAGGTCCCGCTCGGCGGCGACGACCTCCTTGTCGTCACGCCGACGCGAACGCTCGTCTATCGTGCCGACGGCCTGTTGTCCGATGAGACCGTGGAGACGTACGGCCACGACGTCGAGCGCGTCGACGCCTCCAAAGGGCGACGGAAGGCGAAACTCACGCTCGGCTACGGCCTCGACGGCGAGGAAACGATCTCGCTGCCCGCATCCAAACTGGAGGACGCCCTCCACCCGGTACTCGCCGGGATCCTCTCGGGCACCGGCGTCACGGAGCCGGGTGAATCCGTGATCCGAACGTTCCGGTTCTCCGAGCTCACGCTCGTGATCACGAGCCACCGCGTGGTGAAACACGTCGGTGGTGCCGTCTGGGACGAGGAGTTCCAGGAGTTCCCCTACGACGAACTCACCGGGCTCGATTTCGAGGAAGGGACGGTCGCCACCTCCGTCGTGTTGACACACGGCGGCCGCTCCGAGCGGTTTAAAGCACCGAACGAGTCGGCCCGGGCGGTCCGTGAGGCGCTCACCGAAGCGGTCTGTTCGTTCTATGAGGTCGACAGCTTAGCCGGATTCCATCAGCTCGTCGCGGAGGCGGAGGAGGCCGACGGCACGCCGGAGGCGGGCGAGTCGCCGACCGACTTCGGGGCCGGGCCCGACCCGCTCTCCGCCTCCCCCGCCGCCGACGCCGCGGAGGAGTCCGAGGCGGACCTCGGCTCCCCCGACGGGATGACCGTCGCCGAGGCCGCCGGCGGGACGACGGAGCGGGCGGATCCGCTCGCTACGGACCCGGCCGAGGGGACGCCCGACGCGTCGACGGAGACGGGCGCTGAGTCGCTCGCCATCGACGACGCCTTCGGCGGCGAGGCCGCAGACGCGGACGCAACCGATGCGGCCGATGCGACCGGCGAATCGATGACGACGCCGGGAACCGGCGGACCGATCGAGGGTGAGGGCTTCGAGGAGGACGTCTTCGAGGACTCGCCGTTCGAGGCGACGGAGGTCCGCGAGGAGTCCGCGCTCGAAAGCGAGGTCGCCGCCCTGCGGGCGGCCGTGGAGGCGCAGACGGAGCGGTTGGACAGACAGGCGGAGCTGATAGAGACGCTCATCGAGGAGCTTCGGCGCGGACGGTAGCGGACGTCACTCGCGACCGGTCACCTTTCGAATACACGAGGAGCCGAAGGGCCCCAGTTCGCCCGCCTCGAAGCGGACGAAATGCCCGGTTGAGATGCCGGTACCGCATCGACGACACTCGAACTCCCCCTCGCGGGTGATCACCTGGCTGTCGAAGTTCACGTACGTCCCACCGCGGCGGACCCGGAGACGGGCGTTCTCGCGGGCGATCACGCCGCGTTTTTCGGCGGCGTCGAGGATATCGCGGGTCACCGACGGACTGGTGGTCACGGTCTCGATCCGGTCGATCGCCTCCGGAAGCGGGAGCGTCTCGTCCTCGAGGTGGGCTAACAGCTCCACGCCGAGTTCGACCGTTTGCTCGCGGGTCGACGGGCGGCCCCGCCTCCCCGCCCATTCCGCGTCCGTGGGATCGTCCTCCGCTGTCACGTCCGCGGAGACCCGCCCGAGCCGCTTAAACCGAGGGGGTGTGGGCGGTTGCCGTCGTCGTGTGACCACGGAGTCGCCGACCGAAGTCGGGAACGTCTAAGTCGTGGCGGCCCAAGCAGGGCTATGGTCGAGCCACCGGCAACCGACGAGGGATGGTTCGTGTTACACGAGTTTCGGTCGATCGACTGGGACGCGTGGCGCGAGGCACCCGCACGGGAGCGCGAGCGGGCGATAGAGGAGGGTGAATCGTTCCTGCGACACCGCGAACTCGTCGCGGACGCCGAGGAGGGCGACTCCGCGGTCTTCTCCGTACTTGGGCACAAAGCGGATCTGCTGACCGTTCACTTCCGCCCGACGCTCGATGACCTTTCGGCGATCGAGCGACGGTTCGAGGAGACGGCGCTTGCGGGGTTCACCGACGTCGAGCGGTCCTACGTCTCCGTCACCGAGGTCTCGGGCTACGTCTCGGATGAGTACTTCACCGGTGACAAGGAGAACATCGACGCCGGCCTCCGAAACTACATCGAGGGCAAACTGAAGCCGTCGATCCCCGACGACGAGTATGTCTCGTTTTATCCGATGAGCAAGCGACGCGGCGAGGCCGACAACTGGTATGACCTGCCGTTCGACGAGCGCGCCGATCTCATGGCTGAACACGGGAAGACCGGCAAGGAGTTCGCCGGCCGGATCTCACAGGTGATCGCCTCCTCGGTCGGCTTCGACGACCACGAATGGGGCGTCACTCTCTTCGGGAGCGACCCGACGGACATCAAGGACATCGTCTACGAGATGCGCTTCGATGAGGTCTCCTCGCGTTACGGCGAGTTCGGGACGTTCTACGTCGGCCGTCGGTTCCCAGCGAGCGACCTCGGGGCGTATCTAAACGGCGCGAAGGTCCCCACGAGCGCGCACGACGAAGAGCCGGTCGAGCAAGGCGGTGCGCACGCCCACGGTCACGGGGANGCTCACGNNCACGGCGGCNGGGACGCNCACGGTCACGGGAGCCACGGCGACGATGAAGCCGGCGACGACGCGGACGACGTNGACGGCGCACACGGGGGCGACGACGACATCCGCGGCGAACTCGCCGANCTCGACATCTACGCCGGAAAGCCACACGGCGAGGACGTCTACGCCACGGTGCTCTACAGCGAGGTCGACGCCGACGAGCTCTTCGAGGAGGTCGAAGGACTCCGCGGCAACTTCGAACACTACGGGTCACACGTCAAGACGGCCGTCTACGGGGGTCGCGCGACCGACCGCGCGGCCGTCGTCTCCATCTGGGAGACCGCAAGCGCCGCCGAGACCGCCGCCGGTTTCCTCTCGGAACTCCCGGGGATCGTCGCCCGCGCGGGCGAGGAGTCGGGCTTCGGCACGATGGGGATGTTCTACACCGTCAAAACCGAACACCGCGAGGACTTCACCGAGACCTTCGACGACGTCGGTGAGCTGCTCGCCGAGATGGAGGGTCACGTCGAGACCGACCTGATGGTGAACGTCGAGAACGCCGACGACATGTTCATTGCGAGCCAGTGGGAGGCGAAGGGGGACGCGATGGCGTTCTTCGGCTCCGATGAGTTCCGTGAAACCGTCCGCTGGGGCCGCGAGGTGCTCGCGGACCGGCCACGGCACGTCTTTTTGGCCTGAGGCGAGGGGCTCCGTTTCACCGCGGACGAACCGCCATCGACCGTTTTTAAGTCCCCGCTGATCCAACGTCGGGTATGTTCGACAGCATCGTGGTTGCGACCGACGGCTCCGAGAGCGTCCGCCGGGCGGTCGAGGTCGCGATCGATCTGGCGGCACGGTTCGACGCCGAGGTCCACGCGCTGTACGTTATCGACGCCGGGGAGGTCGAATCCTCGCCCGACGAGGTCCGCGAGGACCTCCGAGCCGCGCTCGATGACCACGGGGAGGACGCGCTTGCGACGGTTCATGACGCGGCCGGCGAGCGGGACGTTCCCGTCCGGACGGCCGTCCGTGAGGGACACCCCGCCGCGGAGATCGGCGCGTACGCCCGCGAAGTGGAAGCCGACCTCGTCGCGACCGGGACACGCGGGCGACACGGCGAGAACCGGTTCCTCATCGGGTCGGTCGCCGAACGTGTCGTCCGAACCTGCCCCGTCTCCGTGTTGACCGTGCGGCAACTCACCGACGAGAGCCCACGGCGAACGACGATCTGATCGCACGGGGACGATCGGCTGTACCATGCCGTCGGATCCGAGAGCCAGGGAACGAAATACAAAGGGTGGATTGCATGCCACCGATATATCGAGCCCACTCGGAGGAAGCGATAAACGACCGGCCGGGTCTGTGGCGGAATCGACGGGTATCGCCATTGAACACGGCGACCCCTGACGAGTAAGCCGCGGAACGGTTATTTGATCGAAACAATACTACTTCGATGTCAGGTCCACGGGTGAGCAACCCTCGACGGCGGCAGTTTCTCGCGGGCGTCGGGGCGGGACTGGTTACGTATGGAACGGGCGCTGGAGCGGCGGCAGACGACCCTGAGCGTGTAGAGGTCGTACTGGACAACGTCGGCGCTAACGCATGGGAACTCGTCAGTGCCGACGAGGACGTCGGAGAGGAGGGCGTCGACAATCCGGAATTCACCCTTCGGCAACGGGTTCGATACACGTTCGTCAACCGGGGTAGCGGCCCACACCCGCTGGAGTTCCGTGATGCGAACGGGAACAGCCTGTTGAGCCAGCAAGGTACTGGAAGCTACGAAACCGATGCGGACGTGAACTACGAAGAGAATGACGAGGACATGATATTCACGCTGACGGAGCCGCTTGCCGAGGATCTGAACAGCTACATCTGTACGGCACATCCCTCTATGGAGGGTTCGATTCAGACGGTCGACGGCGAAGAGGTTGACGCGACCGTCACGTTCCCGAATCAAGCAACGGCGGCAAGCACGTTCACGGACGACGAGCCAACCGACCCGGCCGTGAGCGTCAGCGTTGAGGCGGATACAGACAGTGCCGTGATCGTTACCTACGAGGGCGACGACCCGGTCGTCGCGGGACTCGAAATGCTCGATTCGGACGAGCTAGAGGGCGAGGAGGTGGTCATCCCAATCGAAGACGACGGCGGCTTCCCCGGCGAGCACGTCGCCCACGTCATCCCCACTGATGACCTAAGCGGCGAGTACGAACCCGGGGATACCGTCTCCACGGACACAGTTGAAGCAGTCGCCGACGACGACACGGCAACGGTCGTCCAAGCGACTCTTTCACTCGAGGATGGACATGGAGACGAGCCGATCGATGCGGGCGACGTGATAGCCACCGCCGATGTCTCCGTCGATGGCGGGGGCGCGGACCCCCCGTATGCCGTCGATATGCATCCGACCGACGACGGCGAGTTGGTTGAGGACGAGTTCATCGGCACGACCGATGTCCTGTCCGGAACGAACGAGAACGTCGAGGTCGTTGCCGAGCGTGTGCCGGACGATGGCGATTTCAACGAGTTGCCGTTTGACGGGACGGACCAGTTCGTTGCAATGATACACCTCGTTGATGACCATTCCCCCGTCGGCGACGCCGCATCGCCCGGATCGTTCCCGGTGCTCCCTAACGTTGACGCCGCTGACGGGCCGGTTTCAGGTGGCGTGACCGACCGTGCCGAGGTGACTATCGACCCTGCCGAAGACGATACCGACGTGGACGATGATGGCGACGACGATGATGGCGACGACGATGAACCGGCAGTGACGGACGACGCCGACGACGATGTTCCTGGATTCGGCCCCGCCGCCGCTGCTGCAGGTCTTGGTGGGCTCACAGCCTACGCCTACCGAAAACTTCGACCCAACGGTGAACCGTCATCCCCAGACGACGAACTGGATGAGCAGGACGGATAGCCGATTGCGTTAGCTATCGTCCGCCAAACTCCCGACAGCCTCCGCATAGTCGGTCTCTGCTGCGCCCAAACGCGAAAAGAGGTGTAAGGAAGGAGGATCGGAGACCGTCCGATGGTCCCCGTTATTTCGTTCGCGACCGGCGAAGAACGGCGGAGTTTTGCCGCTCCCGACCGCCGTAGGCGTATGGACGAGACACTCATCGACGAGTCGGACATTCCCCGCTCCCGGTACACCCGACTGCCCGGGAAGGGCTTTTTTTACCCCGATTCGCTGGACGACGAGCGCGCGGAGACCCGCGCGGCGGAGACGATCGAGGGGAGCGAAGCGGTCGTGATCGCCGACGGCGACGCGGACGGACTGGCCTGCGCGGCGATGATCCGCGAGACGTACGACGCCGCGCTCGACGTCGACGACTTCGAGGCCGCCATCGAGGAACGGCTTGACCGGGAGGCCGATGAGGATGATGAGGATGATGAGGATGATGAGGATGATGAACAAAAGGGAGGTGAGGACGACGGGACGGAAGACCCGCTCGAAGCCAGCCACGCGGAGTCGCCCGTCGGGCTGATCGCGGCCGGTCCGTACGCGCTCGACACCGCCCTCGAACGGGTCGCCCGCTACGCCGAAGACGGGATTGACCTCTACGTCTGTGACCTGTGTCCCGACCGGTTCGAACCGATCGCGGAGCCCCTCGTATCGCTCTCGGCTGCCTGCGACTCGATCCGCTGGTTCGATCACCACCAGTGGGACGACGAGGTCGCCGCGTCGGTCCGTGAGGCGGGCGTCGACCTCGTCGTCGGCGACTCCGAGGAGGAGTGTACGGCGGACGTGACCCTTCGATCGCTCGATCACGAGTTCGACGACCGCTGGGAGGAGCTCGCGACCGTGACGCGGGATCACGACCTCTGGATCAAGGAAGATCCACGCTCGGACGACCTCGCCGACTACTCCTACTGGAGCGGCGCGGAGGAGTACGCGACCGTCATCGGCGCGCACGGGGCCGACCTCCCGGAGACGGTTCGGGCGTACATCGACCACCGCCGCGAGGAGAAGGCCGCGCGGATCGACCTCGCCGTCGACCGGGCAGTGACCCACGAGGTCGGCGACTGGACCGTCGGGGTGACCTACGGGCGCTGTTCACAGAACGAGGTCGCGGACCGGCTCCGTGAGGGGGGTGCCGACGCGGCCGTGATCGTGAAACCCGCGGGCTCCGCGTCGATCCGCGGCTCCGACGGCTTCGAGTTCGCACACGAGGTCGCCGGTCGGGTCAACGGCGGCGGGCACCCGCGCGCGGCGGGCTGTAAACCCGACATCTACGACGACATGCTCGATTATGCCCAGCATTGGACGACGGAGGGGCAGGCCTGTAAGCGGGTGATCCTCTCGGCGTTCGAGGCCGTCGCCGAGGAGGTTGCTTCGGCGGAGGCAGAAGAGACGGCAGATTCCTCTGACGGCGAATAACGAACGAAATCGGCGTTCTTTTTATGCGGTGAACAGCCGACGCGGGAAGTCCGCGAGCGTCTCCGCGCCGCTCGCGGTGACGGTGAACGTCTCGCTCAACTCGACGCCGAACGCGTCCTCCCACAACCCCGGGATCACGTGGAAGG
>SL_5KL_010_SEDDRAFT_10000287_pt1 | contig 32424 bp, 20 predicted proteins | sample SodLakKL_010_SED_FD_9118 | JGI IMG/M metagenome (IMG submission 9118) | reverse complement strand
CCAATCATCAGGATGAACACGATGATGTTGGACTGGCGGACGAAGCCATTAAAAAGGGCCGAAAGCACATGCCATGTCTGCGGCTGGCTGTCGAGGGTGTGCCCTTCCGGCAGCTGGTCTTCGTAGTAGAAGACCATGGTGCGCTGCTCTTTCCCGTCGATCAGGACCGTCTCCTCGATATATTTTCCCGGCGGGATGATCCAGGTGAGAATGGCAGCTACGATAATGATGAAAAAAACGATAACGTAGGTGTGGGGTATCTTCTTGAGCATGGATCAGGTATTTATGTGTTGAAAAAAGTTTCTCTGCAAAAGCCGCAGACCGATTGAACGCAGCATCGTTAAAAAAGTCTTCTCGTCACTAATGCCAGGTTGACAGGTTTCGGCTTTTGGCCACGTCCTATAACCCTTATCCTCATCAGGTTTCAGGGTGCATGAGTGAGGGCCTGTGCAACGCGAAAAAGACGCATCTGTTCTTTTATTGGATAAACGGGGCAGGCATTTTTTGAAGGGCCACCCCTTAATGCACGATTTTAAAGCGTTCGCCCGGGAGGAAAATATCCAGCTGCAGGTTTCTGCCGCCCATCTTGTGTTCGTATTGCGTCCGGGATGCTTCGGGGTTGCGGAACACGAGCACCTGTGACACTCCCACCACTTCGGCTTCGTTTCCTTTTACCAGGATGGCTGTTGACTCATCTATGCCGATGCCGGGCAGTTCGGGGTATTCGAGCACGCTGGTGAGCAGCCGGTTGTGGCGGCTGCGCCATACGAAGTGCTGGTCGATGATTGCCGTGGTGAGCAGTCCAAGCCCTTCTGCAAGGTCGAGGTTTTCTGCTTCAATAACCGGGAAGGTGGCCCGGTACTCGGGGTGTCGCAGTTCGTCGCCGGTGATCATTTTCTCGCTCATCACGGCAGCACCTGCGCTCGTGCCGGCGACTACAGCGCCGTTGGCATAGGCCTCATGGATAGCCTCCATCACGGGCCCGCCATGGACGATGTCCATAAAGCGGCTTTGGTCGCCACCGCTGATGTAAATTAAGGGGGCATGTCTTACAGAGTCTACCCATTCGGCAGGCGGCTCTGTCCCGGGAAGGAAGTTAAAGCCTGCAATGTTGGTGATCCCCTGCTCAAGGAACTGTTCGCTGGCCCAGATGATGGCAGAGTCAGGCACGGAGCTTGACATCGGAAGGATGGCAACATAGCCCTCGTCCCATATGCCCGCTTCGTCTATCATGCGCTCTACCATCTCTGCAGGACGGCTGCCCCCCCCGATGATAAACAAAGACCCTTCCGGGTGATCTTCCTCCGCACGCTCAGCAGCAGGCCGGCAGCCCGCCACGGCAAGCAGCAAGGCTGAAAATAAAAGAATGTGTTTCATGGGTTTATGTTTTTTCAACTAATTGTTATTGAGGTGTTTATGCTCCCCTCAAAAGTTCATGGGTTGTGTTGCAACTGTCAAAAAGTCAAAAAGTCGAAACGTTCCAATAATCATTCCCCTGTGTGTTAACTCGATTGGAATGGCTCGTTTCATCATTTTATGTTTTTGCAAGTTGCTGATTATCTTGTGTTTGTGTTTTTGTCGACAGGGCTGCTTTTGGCTATTGGCCATTAGCTTTTAGCTTTCTTACCACAAGCCAATAGCCGGTCACTGTAAACACAGCCTTAGCCTCAACCTTGTTTTAAGCTATGGTATGTTCGGGCGAGAGATCCGTTTTATCCCTGCAAGCCCAGGTGCTGTTACGGGTCTCTCAGCCGGTCTTCTTCCGGAGTCATAGCACACCGTTACCACATCAAAGGCTTCCGATAAAGAGGTGGATGTCTGTCAGCACGATCGACCAGAGGTCTATGGAGTCGTGGTGGCGGAAGGCCACATGGACCTCTTCGCCGGCAAACTCTGAAAGGTCGATGGACCTGAGCATCCAGACCCAGTTTTCCATGTCTTCTTCCAGCCGCTCGCTGTAGATGGTCTCAAAGTCTTCCACTTCGGTTCCTGTTGTCGACACCAGCACGCTGTACTTCTCCGTCCTGAACTCGGGCCCCGAGGCACGGGGGGTGACCAGGAACTCCAGCACTACCTCTTCCAGCTCAGAAAGGTCAATTAGTGGTGTAATAATCCAGTTGTCCGGCTCGAGCGCCTCACCGGTGTTTACATCCCAGGAGTCCGACATGATATAGTACTCCATTTCGTCTTCTCCCATGGAGCTGTCCCAGTACCAGTTACGGCCATCGCCGTTGAGGTCTATCAGCGTCCACCCTTCCGGCGGGAAGTCTTCTTCCAGCTCCGGATCGTCGAAGCGCTCCCTGAAGATGGTGGATACCAGGCTCAGGCGTTCGGTGGCTTCCAGGTTGTTGTAATGCAGGTCCTGTTCGGGCTCCACGGTCAAAACCACCTCATATATGCCGTCTTCCTGATATATCTCAACAGGGTGCTTCTCATCTGATGTGTTTCCGTTACCGAAGTCCCAGTGATAGGATACGGCATGAAGGGATTTGTTCTCGAATGACACCTCATAGTATATCTCACCGGTTTCGGCGTCAGTTTTTACCTCGACCTCATAGTCAAAATTGGCTTGTGTGCTGGCCGCAGGCACATCTATATCATCTTCCGAGCAGGCGTTCAGGGAAAGGATGAGGGCCGGCACGACCAGCAGGCTCATTATTTTCAAAAGGTTTTTCATGGGTTTGTAATTTTGTTGCTAGTTGGTTTTCAAATTTTATATTTCGGTGCGCAGCCCAGGTGCTGCGTATACCGCTTCTTGCTTTAGAGGGAAAGGGTGGCCCGGCCAGATCCTTGCCCGCTGCCCTGCTTCAACCCGCACAAAGGGCAGGCCCAGTCCCTTCGCTTCAGGCCATTCTCCCCTTGCGCTCATGTTTAATAGCATTCGTTTTGATACATGTCTTCGTGGAAGTTGGTAAGCAGCTCGCCCAGGGGAATGGGGAAGAGCGTCTGGCATTCATCGTCTACGCCGTCCAGTTCTTCCACGGCCCTTCCGCTTCGCGCCAGGTCGAACCAGCGTTGGCCCTCGAAGGCAAACTCAAGCTGCCTGGTCTCGTGTATGATGTCGAGCAGGGCCTCAGGGTCTGTTGTATCTATGGGGCTTAATCCCGCCCTGTCCAGGATGGCGTTCACGTCGTCGCGTGCCTGGTCCAGATTTTCTCCCAGCATGGCGTAAGCCTCTGCACGTATGAGGTACATCTCGGCAAGACGAAACACATATACGTTGTCGGTACCTGTTTCGATGTCGTCGTACTTGATAACATAATAGTTATCGCCGTCGACGCCGATGGAGAGGTCTCTTCTGACGTCATCTTCGTGGTATTTTTCATACAGGTGTTCCGTAGGGGAGAATTCCCTTCTTCCGCTCAGTGCTGTGGGGAAGAAATACTCTGCCAGCCGGTTCCGGGCTTGTTCGTAGAAGTCCACTTCGAAGATGGACTCGTTGTTGGTCCCGTCGGCGAAGAGGGATTCATAGGGCACCAAGCTCAGGCCGTAGTCTTCGATTACGTCTGTAGCTTCCGCGGCAGCAGCATGGAGCACATCGTTTTGTCCTGTGGTCGCATATTCGAAGAGCTTCGCCCTTGCCCTGAGTGCCTGCACGGCGGCCTTGGATGCCAGCCCCTGCTGCACATTTGTCCTGATGTATGCTTCGGCGAAGTCCAGGTCTTCATACACCTGTGCATAGACATCTTCATAGGGCAGGCGGGGCACGTTAAGGTCGTCTTCGTGCTCTGTGGCCGGCTGGGTGCGCACAGGCACCGGGCCGAACATACGCATCAGGTCGAAGTGGGCCAGGGCGCGGAGGAATTTCAGTTCCGCCAGGTAGGTGTTGGCGTCTTCATCTGTAAGTTCATCCACGTGGGGGATCTGTACGATAGCGTGGTTGGCCCGGTTGATAACCCGGTAGATCGCAGCCCAGATGCCTTCAACGATCACGTTGTCGGCAAGAATGCTGTTGTTGTCCATCTGGTTATACCCTGCGGTGGTGCCCGTCCATGTCAGGTTGTCGGCAGGAAGGTCTCCTGCTACCAGGTAGTTACGGCCGTAATAGCCGGCTGCCTGCAGCGCTGAATAGGTGCCCGTGATGGCGCTTTCCACATCTGCCCTGCTTGTTATGGCTTCTTCTCCGGGGATGCTGTGATACGGTTCGACATCCAGCACATCGCATGCCGAAAACGAAAGAAACAGCGCCAGGAGCAGCAAAATTGATTTTTTCATGATATATCTTGGTTTTTTTTTGTTTACAATGTATTGGCGTGTTCAGGGGCTACAGCTCAAGGTTTACACCTATTGAAAAAGTACGCACCTGCGGGTGGGTAAAGAAGTCCGTTCCAAAGCGGAGATCGTCCGGGCCCGCGTAGTTTACCTCCGGGTCCATTCCGCTGTAATTGGTGAACGTGAGCACGTTTTCTCCCGACACAAACACGCGTGCGTTCCGCATGCCGATCCTGCCGGCAAGCTCAGGGGAGAAACGGTACGACAGGCGCAGGTTTTTCACCCGGAGATAGGAGCCGTCTTCAATAAAGCGGCTGGAGATCCGGTTGTTGTTGTTCGGGTCCAGCTCGGTAGCCCTCGGGACATCTGTGATGTCGCCCGGTTGCTGCCAGCGGTCGAGAACTGCGGTGGTCTGGTTATCTTCACCCTTCATGGATTCTATATAAATGCGTGTGCCGTTAAAGATGTCGTTTCCGTAAGAGAACTGCAGGAACACGCTCAGCTCGAAGCTCTGATACCTGAAGCGGTTGGTAAGACCTCCGGTGAAGTCGGGGTTCGGGTCCCCGATTTTGGTGCGGTCTTCCGAGGTGATCTGTCCGTCGCCGGTGATATCGGCAAATACGATGTCGCCGGTAGAGGGGTCTACACCCAGGCTCTTATAGCCGTAGAAGATCCCGATAGGTTCTCCTTCCCTGACGCTGTTGCTTCCTCTGCCCAGGTTATCCAGGGGCTGGCCTTCGTAGAGTTCGAGTACTTTGTTCCTGTTTCTGCTGATGTTGAAGTCGGTGCTCCAGGAGAAGTCCCTGTTTTCGAAGTTCACGGTGCTGAGGGTCACTTCCACGCCCCTGTTTTCGAGCTCGCCGATGTTGGATGTTATGCTGCCGTATCCTGTTGTGAAGGAAATGGGGCGGCTGAAGAGGAGGTCTTTGGTGTGGTTGTAATAGTAGTCGACGCTGACTTCGATACGGTCGTTAAAGAGGCCGACATCCAGCCCTGCGTTGTACTGGTAGGTGGTTTCCCATTTGAGTTCCGGGTTTGCGATGCCCCGCGGGAAGATGCCCGACTGTCCGAGGTAGTTTGCACCTCCTCCGAAGAGGGAAAGGTAGGCAAAGTCGGGGATTCCGTCGTTACCGGTAATTCCGTATCCGGCGCGCAGGCGCAGTTCGTTTACGGGCGTGTTCCAGGCCCTGAAGAAGTCTTCTTCCGATATACGCCATGCCACAGATGCTGCGGGGAAGAATCCGTAGCGGTTCTCTTCGCCGAACCGCGAGGATCCGTCGTACCGCGCGGTGAAAGACAGGATATACCTGTAGTCGTAGTTGTACCTCAGCTGGCCAAAGAAGGAGTTCATGCCTCTGTCGGTGGCGCCTGCGGATGCATTGGAAATGGTACCTGCTTCGCTGATGTACTGGAAATAGGCGTTGGGGAAGTCGACCCCCCGGATGAAGGAGTTGCGGCGCTGAAAGAGCTCAAAGGAGTATCCGCCGAGCAGCTCCATATTATGTGCTTCGTCAAATACGTTGACATAGCGCAGGGTGTTGTTCGAAACGATGTTCAGCACGTTGCTCTGGCCTTCCAGCCCGATCCCGTTGGAGCGGGCCCCCTGGCGGGTAGTGGCCGGGTCGTAGCTGTGTTCGCGCAGGCTGAGGTAGTCAAAGCCCCACTTGGTGTTAAAGGTGAGGTTGTGCAGGATGCGGTAGTTGGCAAAGGCATTCCCGAGGGTCCGGTAGTTATGCGCTTCGTTGATGGCTTCTTTTCCGATGGCTACCGGGTTGGCAAAAGGAGCTTCTTCGTTGTAGGACCCGTCTTCGTTGTATACCGGGTAGATGGCGGGGTTGGCGATGGCATTTGCCAGGGGTGCGTTGAGCGACTGGTCGCCTTCCACCCTGTTGTTCAGGGCATAGGAAACGCCCATGCTCAGCCCGATGTCGAGCCGTTCGTTCACGTTATGATCCAGGTTCAGTCTGCCGCTCAGCCTTTCGTAAGATGTCCCCAGCAGAACACCCTCCTGGTTCAGGTAGTTCCCGGAAACAAAAAACTGGGTGTCTTCGCCTCCTCCGCGTGCTGAGAGCTCATAGTTCATTGTCGGGGCAGTTGAAAGCACCTGGTCCAGCCAGTCGGTGTCGACCATGGCGGCGGGGTCGGGCGGCTGTGTTCCTTTCAGCTCATGCCATTGTTCTGCGTTGAGCATCTCCAGCCGGTTTTCGATGTCCTGCATGCCGGTTGTGGCATTGAAGCTGATACGCGTCTCGGCTTTGTCGCCCCGTTTGGTGGTGATGAGGATCACCCCGTTGGTAGCTCTGGCCCCGTAGATGGCGGCGGCCGAAGCATCTTTCAGCACCGTCACCGACTCGATGTCGTTGGGGTTGATGTCTGAGAGGGCGTCGATGCCTTGCCCGGAGAAGCCTACCTGTCCGAAGTCACCCGTTGTCACCGGGATCCCGTCGACCACGATAAGCGGCTGGTTTCCGGCCGATATGGAGCTGCTGCCCCTGATCCGGATGGCGTTGGCGGCGCCGGGCGTTCCTGAGCTCTGTGTTATCTGCAGGCCTGCCGACCGACCCTGGAGTACCCCGTCGATGGTGCGCATGCTTGACTCCTGTAGGTCTTCGGAGCTCACCACGCCGACGGAGCCTGATATCAGGCGGCGCGACTCGGTGCCGTACCCGGTAACGACGATCTCTCCCAGCTCCGCGACATCAAGCTCAAGGCCGACGTTGATAACCGTCCTGCCGTCTACGGGGATAGTTCTTGGCTTCATCCCCACAAAAGAAAACGTGAGCGTGTCGTCGGGTTGTACGGCGATCTGGTATCGCCCGTCCCCATCTGTGATGGTACCCCGTGTGGTACCCTGCACCGTTACGGTGACACCCGGCAATGTGATGTCTCCTTCGTCGACAGAGGTCACCACACCGCTCACCGTTATACGGTCTGCCTTGACCACCAGGGCAGTCATCAGCAAGATTAACATGGAAAGAAAGATGTTCTTCATGGTGTTGTGGTTTTAGTTTTATAATGGTTTGGTAAATGATCTAAGTTCCCGGCCGCAAATCTACTCATACGTTCCCTTCCGCAACATCACCCCGTCTTTTACCATCATCCTGCCCATGGCACAGAGATGGACAATCTGAAAGTCTTTGCCGACAAGCACGAGGTCGGCATCCTTGCCCGGTGCCACTTGGCCTTTCCTGCGCAGTTTGAGGATAGCAGCCACGTTGGAGGTGACCGTTTGCACGGCTTCTTCAAGCTTTAACCCTTCTTCCAGCACGCAGTCGCGAAGTTCGTCCATCATCGATTTCAGCCCTCCGGACTCCAGCCTTACCAGTTCTCCCTTTTCATCGAACTGGGGGAGAGAGCCGGAGCCGTCGCTGCTCATGGTAATGTGTGCCAGGGGAACATCTGCCTTTAGCAGGTCCACAATGCCCTTCGAGGGCTTTATCTCCTCGTCGGGGAAGATGGGGTACGAGCTGGTGGTAAAATCTACATAGCCGTGTTTCCCGTAGGTTTTGGCATCTTCAAAGATATAGTCGTTCCGGTTGCAGTGTGTGGGAAGGAACTGGGTCAGCTTGAGTTCGCTCAGGTTTACGGCATCATAAAGCGGTTGAAATGGGTTTTCTGCGTCGCCCATATGGATGTTGACAATCCCGGACTTGCCTCCGAGCATGGCGCCCACACGTGAATGGGCTGCGAGCCGGATAAGTTCTGAGATTGTGGGGGTGGAGGATCTGTGGTCTGACAAGGCGATCTCCCCGGTGCCTATCACCTCTTCTATCATGCTGATATCTTTTCCCACGTCGCCGAGGATGGTGGGGGGAGGCACCTGGTAGGCTCCCGTGTACATATAGGCGCTTACACCTTCTTCGCGCAGCCCTTTGGCTTTCATAAGCACCGCCCGCAGGTCGCGGGTCAGGCCGTCTGTTCCCAGGCATCCCACCACGGTGGTCACTCCTGCTTCGAGCATGCGGCTCAGTGGCATCTCCGGCGTTCTGCTGGCGGGGCCGCCTTCTCCGCCCGCCCCAGCGATATGCACATGGGAGTCGATAAGGCCGGGGAGCAGCTTCAGGCCCCGGCCGTTAATAACCTCCGCCTCCAGGCCTGCCGGGAGGGATATCTTCTTTTGTACGGCCACCACCTGGCTTCCTGCTACCAATACGTCTGCTGGCCCCAGGTATGCCGGCGAATATACTTCGCATCCGGTAAAAAGGATCATGTTGTTGCTTTTGTTGACGTTTTTTTCCTGTTCAGGCAAAAAGAACCGGCGTTTCGCGAAAGGCAGCAATAATGTTTGGTAAGCGAACGATCAGCCGGTGAAGTTCTGGCCTATAATAGAACAAAAATAATAAGCTTTACAAATAAAACGAAAAATCCGCGATTTTTTGTTTTTGAACAGAGCATATGGCGGGGGGCTGTATTCTTTGTAAAAATATATTACCTTTACGTTTCCAAAAGCGTTTTTTCTAAAACTGTAAGCTTTATGACGGATTTTACAAAGACCCCCGCGGTTTCTGACGACGAGGTCAGGCAGCGCACGGAGAAACTATTGCAGGATGCTCGTAAAGAGTCTGACCTGGCGAAAGTTTATGCTGACTTACTTGGTTTTATAGACCTTACCACCTTGGAGGGTACGGATACCAAAAAGCGGGTGGGGGAGTTGTGCAGCCAGGCTGCTTCCTATTCGGCCTTGCCCGACGGCTTGCCCAATGTTGCAGCGGTTTGTGTATATCCGCCCTTTGTGGCCCAGGCACGTAAGTTGCTCCAGGGAAGCGGCATCCGGGTTGCTTCAGTAGCCGGTGCTTTTCCTTCGGGCCAGTCGCCGCTTTTCGTGAAGATGGCAGAGGTGCGTTATGCCGTGGACGAGGGTGCAGAAGAGATCGACATGGTTATTTCGCGCGGCAAGTTCCTGGAGGGCGAGTACAATGAGGTTTACGATGAGATCGCCGCCATTCGTGAGGCCTGCAAGGATGCTCACCTGAAGGTCATCCTGGAAACCGGCGAGCTAAAGACCGCCACGAACGTCCGGCGCGCCAGCGAGATCGCCCTGGAGGCGGGTTGTCATTTTCTGAAGACGTCGACCGGCAAGGTGAAGCCGGCTGCCACGCCGGAAGCAATGCTGGTTATGCTGGAGGCCATTCGCGATCACCATAAAAAAACCGGCCAGATGACCGGTATCAAGCCGGCCGGGGGCATTTCCGACCCCAGCACGGCTCTTTCCTATTATCGTCTCACGCGCGAGGTGCTGGGCTCCAGGCGGTTGAACAGCAAGTGGTTCCGAATTGGAGCCAGCCGGCTGGCCGGCTCCCTGGTAGAGGCTATCCGCAATGCAAGAAACGCCTGACCAGCTTCATGGTCTCTTCGGTATTTCCGCTTAGTTTTTCACGCAGGTTTTCATCGTTGTAGGATTCCAGCGTGCTGATCACACCTTCTAAGAGCGTGTCGGGAAACACGTTGTATTTCTTATATGCTTCGGCCTGCTCTTTAAGATAAGAAGCCGCCTTTTTGCATGAGTAGGGAAGCTGTGCAAGCTGCTCCTGGCGTGCTTTGTGTTTTTCGTCAAAGATGTTGACATCCACATAGGTTTTTTCAGCAATCTCCAGGGCGTTGGGCATCTCCAGCCCGTGGCGGGCACCCACCAGCAGGCCGGCGATCAGCAGGTATATGTCTGCCGATCCGTCGGGGCAGCGAAACTCGAAGGTCTGTTTGTCGCGCTGATCTTTATCCTGCGGGCACTCGTTGGGGTTCTCCCTGGCAACCATATCGCCCGAGCCTACCCAGCCCAGGGGGACACGGATGAGTGTGGAACGGTTGCGTTCGCCCCAGCAGACGTTGGTGGGAGCCTCCTGGTGGGGAACAAGGCGAAAATAGCTGGTAGGTATGGTGTTGCCAAAGGCAGACAGGGAGGGGGCCAGGTCCAGGATCCCTGCAATAGCCTTTCGCGCAGGATCGCTGATGCGGCCGTCCTGAAGCGTTACATTCTCCCCGTCTTTCATGATACGCATGTGGATATGCATGCCGCTTCCGGCCTTGCCAGCAGTGATCTTCGGTGCCAGGCTCATCGTTACACCATACTGGTAAGCAACCTGACGAAGGATCCATTTGGCAATGATTAGCTGGTCGGCAGCCGACTCCACGTCCGTAGGAAGAAACTCAATTTCATTCTGCTCATAATCAAATTCGTCATCAGAAAAATTGCCCACCTCCGAATGCGAATACTTGATCTGGGCACCGGTCTGTGCCATGGCCATCATCGCATCCAGCCTCAGCTGCTCCCACTTCACGAAAGGCTCTGACTCATGATAGGCCCGCTGGTCGGTGGCGCGGTACAGGGGGTCTTTCTCGCTGATCACATAATACTCGATCTCGCCCATCACCTCCATGCCGTAACCTGTCTTTTCAACCATCTCACGGTAAGCCTTGCGCATGATGTTTTCAGGCGCACTTTCCATCGGCTTGCCGTCTTTGTCGTAATAGGAGCACAGGATATCAAGTGTCGGGATCTCAGAAAACGGATTCATGAAAGCGGTGCGGAACCGGGGTATTACATAGAGGTCGGAAGAGCCGGCCTCCAGAAAGGTGAACAGACTGCTGCCGTCAACACGCTCGCCGGTAGACAGGACGGTGTCGAGATGCTCCCTGCTCTGAATAGGGAAATTAAGGGCCTTCAGCCGCCCGTCGCCCCCCACATAACGAAAGTTCAACACCTCGATCTCGTTCTCCTGGACAAAACGCATGATGTCCTCTTTGGTAAACTCGGCGGGTGATTTGTGTAAGAAACGAACCAGTGGATTGGGATTAAGCAAATATTGATTTTCTTCCATGATACAACTGTTTTATGGTGTTAATATTCGATTTTTTGAAATTTCCGCCAAACATAAGGAAAAAAAACAAACCCGCGAAAAAACAGCCATTTTGACCGGTTATTTGCATAATACCCTTGTTTTGGCAACTTTTCTGCGCCAAAATGGCTGTTTTTTGCCCACGGTACGCAAAGGAACGGCTTTTGTGATCAGGAAGGAAAAAATTACTTGTATCACCAAAACAGGAGGAAACAATCATGACAATTATCAGATGGCATAAGCGTCCGATGATGGACCAGATGTTTGACAGAGATTTTGAAACCGGGTTTGAAAGGAACTGTGGCTGCGTACCTGCAACCAACATCCTGGAAAGCGAAAAAGCCTTTGAGATCCAGCTGGCGGTGCCGGGGATGAAAAAAGAGGATTTCAACATGGAGATGGAAGAGAACATTCTTACCGTCACATTTGAAAAGAAAGAAGATGAAAAGCAGGAGGGTGAATTCCTGCGCAGGGAGTTCGACATGGATGCGTTTACCCGTTCGTTCTCTATCCCAAAAACGGCTGATGCTGAGAACATCAAAGCCAGGTATGACAACGGGATACTGTACATTACGGTTCCCAAGATCGACAAGGCAAGGCTGAGCAAGCAGATCAAGGTTTCGTAAGCATTAGGTGGCGATCCGTTAGCACATTATTCTACAATTTTATATCTTTGGTTATGTTTCGGGCCTTAGCCCGGTAATACCAGAGAAGCTATGGAAGCCAGCCAGGACCTGCAAATACGTTTACTCTCAGACTCACTTTCTTATTATACCGCGATGCTGAACGATATTAAAAAGGCGTCGCGGTATATTTTTCTTGAAATCTATCGTTTTCGCAATGACCCTATGGGGGTCAGGTTTCGCGACTACCTGTTGAAAAAATGCCGCGAAGGGGTAAAGATCAAACTTCTTATTGACTCCTGGGGGGCCTCTTCGAGCTATTCTTTTTTCCAGGAGTTGGTTGATGAGGGTGCTGAACTTAAGTTTTTCAAGAAGATCCGGTTTAACCTGGACACCTTCACCAAGAACCACCGGAGGGATCACCGCAAGATCCTGGTGATCGACGATGAGATCACCTGGATCGGCTCGGCCAATATCGTGAGCTACGCCCTGAACTGGCGCGAATCCATGTTCCGCATCAGGGGCGGTATTGCAAAAAAGTTTAAGCGCGTTATCGAAGAGAACTTCAAGATCTATAACAAGTACTTTTACGATAAATTATCCTATACCAGGACGATTTCCTTTGACGGGATGGAGATCATCCGGGATGTGCCCTCCCTGGCTTTTCAGCCTGTAAAGAAGAAGCATCTTGAGCTCATCCAGGCAGCCCAAAAGGAGATTGTTATTGAAACGCCTTATTTCCTGCCGGGAAGCAATCTTCGCAAAGCCCTTACAGATGCAGCTGACCGCGGCGTAAAGGTACACGTGCACATTCCCAAAAAGTCTGACGTGGGCATCATGGATGTCTTGTCTTCGAAATATTTTGGCGAGCTGGCAGAGCACGGGGTCAACATTTACTTCTTCCTTCCCCAGAACCTTCATTCCAAGATGTTTCTGGCCGACAGAAAATATTTTATTGTCGGGTCATCGAACTTCGACTACCGGAGTTTCCGGTATATGCACGAGATTTGCCTTGCCGGGAGCCATAAAAGCCTGGTGCGCCAGATGATCAATCATTTCAACGAGACACGCAAGGAGTCTGAGACTTTCCACTACCAAAGCTGGAAGCAGCGCCCTACCATTCAGAAGTTTTTCGAGTGGGTACTCGTGCCGTTCAGGCATCTTTTCTGATATGGTTTTGCCCCGCAGGCGCTTGCAGCTCAATGCCCCACGAACGCTCAGCCTTAATCCCGAATCGCCTTGCTCCCCAATCGTTTCGCACCCGGAGCTTCGTCAACGCGCCTCCGTTGCCTTATTATTCCTGCTTTTTGCTTTCCAGGGCCTGTCAGCTCCAAACTTCCAACAATTAGTCCTGCTGGTCAATAGCCAATAGTTAATAGCCTGCTTAGTCTGAACACACCCCCCGTGACAATAATCATCCCCCTTGTCAAAAACCTGTCATGGGCCTTTCAGGGGGAAGGGGGCGGCTGCTCCTTCCGGCATCGAAGCTTTCTGCCAAAATCCTGCAACGGCGTTTCATATCTTTTTTTTACTTTTGAGGACGAAACGCAATCAATTAATCCCAAAACATATGTTAACGAAGCTATCACAACTACACGACATGGCCAGGGGTCACAGTCGCCGGCGTTTGGTATTGGCTGCCGCGCATGATGCGCATGCCATGGGGGCCGTAATGAGCGCCCGGGACAACAGCCTGGTGGACCCCATTTTTATTGGAGACGAAGCCAGGATCCGGGAGATTGCCGACAAACAGGCCTATGACCTAAAGCCTTTTCTGGTGATCAACGAGCCTGACAATGCCAAAGCTGCTGCCAGGGCAGTGAAAATGGTCAGGGAAAAGGATGCAGAGGTCCTTATGAAGGGTAACCTGGGAACGGCTGTGTTGCTAAAGGCGGTGCTAAACAAGGAGTTTGGGCTTCGTACGGGCGAGCAGATCTCTCACCTGGCCATTTTTGAACTTCCCTCCTACCACAAACTGATTGGGTTAACGGATGCTGCCATGAATATTTCACCGGAGCTCATGGAAAAAGTAAGCATAACCCGCAATGCGGTAGTGTATTTTCAGCAGCTGGGCATTGAAAAGCCCAAGGTGGCCATGCTCAGTGCAGTGGAAACAGTAAACCCTGCCATGAAGTCGAGCATGGAGGCCAGCGCCATTGCCAAAATGGGGGATCGTGGACAGATTAAAAACTGCATTATCGACGGGCCGCTTGCCTTTGACAATGCGGTCAGCAAAAAAAGCGCCGATCTGAAAGGTATAAACAGCCCTGTAGCCGGTGATGCAGATATTCTGGTACCAGACGACATTGACGCGGCAAACGGGCTTTACAAGGCCTTTATTTACTTCGCCCGGGCAAAGTGTGCTGCCGTAATCCTGGGGGCCGCTGCTCCTATCGTTTTGACATCCCGTGCCGACACCGACGAAACGAAGCTTAACAGCATTGCACTGGCAGCTGCCGTAGGCTAAAAGGCCGGCCAGCAAACAACTGTGGGGGGTCTTTTCTGCCGTTGAGGGTATTGAGAGCGGGGTGGCAAGGATTGGGAGTACGGTCAAGAAGTAAGCATTAACAAAACACAAACATATAAACTGTTAGTGTCTCAGGCTTTTTGCCGAAACACAACAAACCCGGCAGCTGTAAAACCGCAAACTGAAAAAGAGATTTCGTTTGCGCTGTGGTTTAGGGTGGCCCGGAGCATCATCGTAGTGTAGATACGTCATTATTGAGAATCGCACCAAACAATTTATCAACAGATAAAACGCCCATGACAGGATTTCTGACACACAGGAGGATGATTATTGTCACGGGGGAGTTCTGTTGAAAAAATAAACACCAGATAACCAGCTAGTTGAAAAATTACAAACACATGAAGCAAACATATAAAACACAAACAGATGGAAGAAAATTTGATCCTGGCCATTAACCCTGGGTCCACGTCTACAAAAATCGCGGTGTTTGACAACACCAAAGAGGTTTTTCTGAAGAACATCAAACATTCAACCGAAAACCTTGCCGGTTTCGAAAAGATCACGGACCAGTATGCGTTTCGCAAGCAGATTATCCTGGACGAGTTGGAGAGTGCCTCTTTTGAGGTCAGCACCATCAAGGTGATCGTTGGCCGCGGCGGTTTGATAAGGCCTATTCCTTCGGGCGTTTATGAGGTTAACGAGCCCATGACGGAAGACTTAAAGGTGGGTGTCCTGGGGCAGCATGCCAGCAACCTGGGGGGGTTGATCGCCCACGATATTGCCCGTTCTGTTCCCGGGGCCCGTGCTTATATTGCCGACCCGGTTGTTGTAGATGAGCTCGACGACATCGCCCGGATCTCCGGGCATCCTGAGTTTGAGCGCATCTCGATCTTCCATGCGCTGAACCAGAAAGCTATTGCGCGGCAACATGCGAAGTCGGTCTCCAACAAGTATGAGGCGTTAAATCTGATCGTGGCTCATCTCGGCGGAGGTATCAGTGTGGGCGCGCATTACCGGGGCCGTGTGATCGACGTCAACCAGGCGCTTGATGGCGAAGGGCCCTTTTCCCCTGAGCGCAGCGGAACCCTTCCGGCGGGCGCACTCGTGACAATGTGTTTCAGCGGGAAATACAGCGAGGAAGAGATCCGGAAGATGATCACAGGGCAGGGTGGGCTGGTCGCCTACCTGGGCACCAACGACGCCTATGAGGTTGAAAAGAGGGCCAAGGCCGGCGACGAGAAAGCCATTCTTATACAGGATGCCATGGCTTACCAGGTAGCCAAAGAGATCGGCGCCATGTCGGCAGTACTGGAAGGCGAAGTGGATGCTATCCTGCTCACCGGCGGTATTGCATACGGAAAACCTTTCGTTGAGGCTGTATCAAAACGGGTTCGCCACATTGGCCCCGTATATGTCTATCCCGGAGAAGATGAAATGCGCGCCCTGGCAATGAACGGGCTCATGGTACTAAACGGCGAGGTCGAGCCGCTGGAGTACAAATAGATGAAAAGATGGGTTGCCTGCTGTATTGCCACATTGGCCCCGTCTATGTCTACCCCGGAGAAGATGAAATGCGCGCCCTGGCAATGAACGGGCTCATGGTACTAAACGGCGAGGTCGAACCGCTGGAGTACAAATAGATGAAAAGATGGGTTGCCTGCTGTATTGCCACATTGGCCCCGTCTATGTCTACCCCGGAGAAGATGAAATGCACGCCCTGGCAATGAACGGCCTCATGGTACTAAACGGCGAGGTCGAGCCGCTGGAGTACAAATAGAAGGACCGGGCACTTGCGAGCTCGGCGAAGCCAAACGCCCATGACAGGATTTTTGACACACAGGGGGGTGATTATTGTCACGGGGGTGTTCATACTAAGCAGGCTTTTGGCTATTTGCTATTGGCTTTCGACGCCTTACAATCTGACCTGGTTTAGAAGCATTCACTGGCTTCTTTGGTCTTCGGGCAGGGTGAAACCGAATACGCTGCCTTCGCCTTCGCGGGAGGTAAACCAGACGTTGCCCCCAAACCCTTCAATAATGTTTTTTACCATCGAAAGGCCCAGGCCCATTCCTTTGGTCTTTGTGGTGAAGTATGGGCTAAAGATATGGCCTTTTAGCTCGTCAGGAATGCCACAGCCCCTATCAGAAACTTCAATACTATACATGTAGCCCTCTTTGCTGCATGTCACATCAATTTCTGCTGTATCACCTCTCGGATAAGCCTGTATAGCATTCTTTATCAGGTTGTTAAACACCCTGAGCAGTTGGTTTCTGTCCGCTCTCACGAACATGGGGTCGTCGCCTCCGGGCATATGGAGCCGTATCGAAACCCGTTCGAAGTCCTCATAGAGGTCGAGCACCTCGGGCAGCAGCTGCCGCAGGTTAAGGCGTTGCTGTTTTCCTGAAGGCATCTTGGCGAAGTCGGAGAATTCTCCTGCGATGACAGAGAGGTTGTCGATCTGTTCGATCATGGTCTTGGTAAATCGTTCCAGCCGCTTGTCCCAGTCAGGGGCCTTTTCTTTCCATGCTTTTTCCAGGTATTGTACATTAAGCCGCATGGGGGTAAGCGGGTTTTTGATCTCGTGGGCCACCTGCCTTGCCATCTCGCGCCATGCGCTTTCCCGTTCGCTGCGGGCCAGGAGTTCGGCGCTGACAGACAGTTCGTCAATCATGCGGTTATATTCAGCGATCAGGCTGCCAATCTCGTCTTCGCGGGACCACTTTATCTTCTGGTTTGCTTTTCCTAGTTTCACGCGCGCCATATTTTCACGTATCAGCTGGAGGGGCTTGGTAACGTATCCCGAAACGAACAGGGCAACGATGACTCCCAGCACGATCAGCAGGAGGTAAATATTGATGAAGGCGACCAGGAAGAAGGACACCTCGTTGCGCAATTCGCTTTGTTTGGCAAAATAGGGCAGGTTGAGGTATCCCAGCTTTTCGTTATAGCGGTTATACAGCGGGGTATAGGCCGACAGGTATTCCAGTTTTCCTATGCGCTCGTTGTGGACGAAGTTGCTGCGCTGCTCTGTATGTATCCTGTGGTAGGCTACGGGATCCATCTTGCGCCCTACCAGTCCTTCTTCAAAGACCTTGGGCCGGCTGGAAGCAATAAGGCGCCCTTCCGGGCTGTAAAGGTTTATGTCGGTAAAGAACACGTTGGAATATTGCAGCAGCAGGTCATACAAAAAGTACTCCATGGTATGGTCGAGGTGGCGGTCGGCAGCGAGGTCATCCTCGATTTCCAGCAGCACGCTGTGGGCCTTTTCGTTCAGGAATGACAGGTTTTTGTTTTCATAGATGTTGTAAATAAACCATACCGAGGCCCCTCCTATCGAAAGGGCTGCCACCAGAAGGACGGCGATCATCGAGTACTGGACCCGTTTTCTGAAAGTCATTTTAAAGAGGTGCACCGGTTTTTTGCGGTTTACGAGCAACCAGAAGGCAACTACCAGCACAAAAAATGAAATAAAGAGATAAGAGAAGGGTGCTATGGCCTCCAGCAGGGATCCATGGGGGCGGCTGATGATGATCAGCGTGTCGGCGTCTTTTTGGTAGATGAGGTGGCAGTGGTTGTCGAAATCAAAATAAAGAAATTCGTTGTCCGGATGCGGGTATACGGCGGCTTCAACATTATAGGAAAAGGGGCCAAACTCATTTACAAGATACCCTGACTTATACGTGGCGTAGGAATAGTTGATCAGTTCGCGGTTCAGGTCTATCGCGTCATCGATAAGCAATTCGGGGAAGCCCATGTCGCGTGCTATGAATTTGGCGTCGAACTCGATGTACAGGTTATACTCCGCCCGGCCGTCATGGTCTTCTCTTCCGAAGGGAACCTTGGTGATGTAGCTGTTCCTGCCCGTGTTGTTGTCGAGGTATATGAAATTTTCGCTCATGGTCTCTCTGCCGAACGTCATGATATAGTTTCGGAAAAAGGCAGCGCACTCCACTTCAACATTGGCAGGTTTTATAAGGAGCGGCTCTTCGGGCCGGCATACCGTAACCTGGATGTCGTATTTTTCCCAGAAGTCATAGAAGTAATGAAACTGAAGATAGTTATAGATGAGCGATTCGTTATAGGGGTCGTGTTGTACCAGGTATTCGAGCTGGTTATCCTGAAACAGGGCCTCTTCAAGCTCCAGAAACAGGAATTCTGCCACGGGGTCCTGTTCGGATGCCAGTTGCAGCACCAGGCTTTTCCTTATTTGACGGTCTTTTTCTTCGTTGAAGCGATAGAGGGCTGCGGTGGAGACGATGCTGAACAGGAAGAGCGCTATCACCAGTGTTGAGAAGTTTTTCCGTGGTGTATTGCTTTGCCGGTCGAGTTCGAAGATCACGACCGATGAGGCTGCCAGGCCCCAAAGCAGGGGCGTTGCCCCTGCAAGGATCCATGTAATGGCGGCAAGTACGGCAAAGGTGCTGATGCAGGTCGTCCAAAAGGCTTTTCGTGTGCTCAGCAGGTGCAGTGCCAGGCGGCAAAGTATGATGCTGAAAAAGAAAAAAGCAAAGGAGATCAGGCCGATGGTCAGAAATCCAAGGAGGCTGTAGGTGTCCAGTTTAAAAATAAAGTTTACGTTGAGGTTCAGGTCGCTGTTTATCACGAGGCCGTCGATGATATAAAGCGCCAGTCCGCATATGAGGTATATCAGCACAAAAAAGCCGGATGCGGCCAATACCGAGCCCGCTTTACCGGGTGTGCTTTTCAGCTCAATATTCCTGAGGTTGCTGAAAAGAAAATAGCCAATGATTGTGACGGCTGCAATGTTTGTCATCAGGTCACCCAGGGAGGGCAATATGTCGGAGGTGGCGTACAGCTCCGGCGAAAACAGTTTGGTGTTGTACAGTGCCCGTGGGACCTGCGACCAGAAAGAAAGGATCCGGCTCAGGATGATGACGGCAAGAAAACCGGTGACTGCGGTGACCCTCNTTCCTGCAGCAAACAGCCGCGAAAAGTACCGGAAGGTAAAATACACCAGGATGGCCAATGCTGCCAGTGCGAGCAGCAGTGCAGCATTTTCAACCCACCCGGATGTCTTAACCAGTGCGGATTCGCTGCGCAATGCCAGCGAGAACAAATACGTTTCGTCCTGGGAGCGAACGGGGTAGCCCATGTCTTCCCGGTCGCTGATAAAGAAGATGTCGCTGATTTCGGGCAGGGCATCATGAAACCTGTTTACCAGGAACTGGTTTTGGTATTTAAAGTCATTTTTGATGAGGTAGTACACAAAGAAACTTTTGTCGTTGCCGGTGTACTTGTGGTGGTAATACCAGCCGTTTTCGATCCGTGAGGCTCCTGTTTCCTCCACAGGAAGCACTCTTTCTTCGAGAGGAATATGGTTATGCGACCAGAAAGAGATTCTTTGGTTTTCAGCAAGGGCCAGTATGATGCCTTTCCTTTCAAAGAGCTGGTTTAGTTTTTTGACGTATGCGGCATCATTGAGGATTTCTCCTTCGCTTTCCCGGTATTGGAAAACGAAGTCATCCAATATCCGGCTGGCTGTGTTTTCCTGTTTATGCAGCGCTCTGGTAAACTGTTTGACATGCGTTTCGCTGTCGGTGGTGGTTTCCCTGAAGTGGTAAACCACTGCGCTGAGGAGGATCAGTATGATGGCCAGCCCAACTTTTTCGAGATACTTGTATAGCGTTACATGCCGCATTTCTTTCCGCCGGATATGTGGTTTATTACTTAGATTAACCGGGCCATGCCACCGTGTTTGACAAACAGGTTAATGCTTCTTCGGTCCTGAACACCGGGCTCCGGTCACTTGCGAGCCCGTTGAAGTCCCCTCCATGACAAGGTGTTGACAAACAGGGTGTAAGGTTATTTTGACTTTTCGACTTTTTGACTTTAATTTAAACAGATAAAACCATATTATACGGATCTTCGTGTCTTTGTCCCTGTCCCCAACCGTGTGTCTTTCCCCGGGCATAATAGCAAAACCTGTACCAAAACAGGGGATGTCTTTTTTGCTCGCTGCTTTTAGCCCCATCCCGGGGGTATGGGAATCTGTGTCATTGCCCTTCCTGCCGGGGGACCTGGGTTGTCTGTTTATTTACCTTCCTGCCGGGTGCTGCATTGTGTGTTCACTGTTTTTTAAGCAACTGTCTTTTTTGCTCGTTGTTTTTAGCCCCGGCCCGGGGGTATGGCAGTCTGTGTCATTGCCCTATTGCCGGGGGACCTGGGTTGTCTGTTTACCCTTTGTTAATGATCAATGTCTTCCTTGCTCGTTGTTTTTAGCCCCATCCAGGGGGTATGGCAGTCTGTGTCATTGCCCTTCTGCCGGGGGACCTGGGTTGTCTGTTTACCCTTTGTTAATGATCAATGTCTTCCTTGCTCGCTGCTTTTAGCCCCATCCCGGGGGTATGGGAGTCTGTGTCATTGCCCTCCTGCCAAGGGCTTGGATTGTGGGTTTACTGTTTTTTAAAGACGAATGCCTGGCTCGAAGCAGGATATTTTTCTTTGCGGGCTTTCAGGTTAGATTTGATTCCTGAGCGCACTGCCCGAAAGATCACGCTTGCTCCGGCCGTGTTTTTGCCGGGTTTATGCTCGCCTTTCCGTTCTGTTTTTCTATTTTGTTCGCTCAGCAGGGAAATATAGAGTGCGTCGAACGGCATGGTATACGTCGCCACGCATTCAAGTTTCTCCTGGCTGAAAAGGTTTTTCACGGTTCCGGGGACAAAGTGGTACAGGTGCCGGGGCACATCCCAGGCGGCCCATTTTTCTTTATAGTGAAGGGCATCGTAACTGTTAGCCATGGGCACAGCCACAATCATGATGCCATTGGGTTTGAGTGCTTTCCGGCACGAGGCGATCACCTCTCTGATATTTGGAATGTGTTCGAGGACGTGCCAAAGGGTAATGACATCGAATTCAGGTGACCTGTAAAGGCAGCCGTCCTTGCGGACTTTCAGAGTCTTAACCCCTTTATTCTGTGCGCGTTGCATTGCCAGGCTGTCCGGATCATATCCCCGGGCTTTAAATCCGGCTTTTTCCGCAGCAATAACAAAGTCGCCGGTTCCGCAGCCGTAATCGAGCAAGGAAAAACCTTTGCCCATCTCATTACGGGCTTCTTTTTCTTTATGAGGAAAGTTTTCAAGGTGCTTGCTGATCCATTGAATTTTACGAACCTGCATGCGTTTCTTAACCAAGCCGTAAGCCTTCTCTTTCAGGTTCTTTTTTCGATCGGTATGAGATATGTAATCGTCTGATTTATAATACTTTAAGGAGTCCTGGGCCTCTGGTCTAGGGTTTGTTAGGACGAACTTACAGCGGCCGCATCGGGTGAGGTCGAACACTTCGCCGGTTACAAGGGCATCCCTAACCTTCATATAGGGGTGCTGCGTCCTGTATTTGCCGCATAAAACACAATGCTCTACATATTCCATTGGAGAATGATAAATTGTTCCACGTGGAACATTTTCAAAAAACCATCACTTATTTATCTTCCTAAATAAACCAACAAAACAGAAACGTCCGAGGGGGTAACGCCGCTGATGCGTGATGCCTGCCCTATGGTTTCGGGGCGTTGATTGGCAAGTTTTTCCCGCGCTTCGTTGCTTAGCCCAGGGATCTTCACATAGTCAATGGTTTCATTGATAGTTAAGTTTTCAAGCCTCTGCATCTTGTCGGCAAGCTCACGCTCTTTTTCAAGATAGCCCTTGTACTTAATTTGAATTTCTGCAGCCTGGAATATTTCATCTGCATTGGGTTGTTCTGTTATATCAGCCAGGGCGTTTTTCAATGTGCTGCTTTGGTTCACAAGCCCTTTCAGGTTTACCTGGGGCCGGAGTATCAGCTGGCTGTACCTGGTCTTGCGTGTTATTGTCGTTGTACCGGCACTCTCCAGAAAGTGGTTAATCTCGTCCGGAGTAACGCTTTCGTTTTGCAAAAGATGTTGTATCCGTTCACAGCTCTTTTCCTTTTCATTAAGTCTCTCCAGGCGTTCATCCGATGCAAGCCCTATTTGATGTCCGAGCCGGGTAAGGCGCTGATCGGCGTTGTCCTGGCGCAGCAGTATCCTGAACTCGGCACGGCTGGTAAACATCCGGTAAGGTTCCCGGGTGCCTTTTGTGACCAGATCATCGATAAGCACACCGATGTATGCCTCCGACCGCTTCAGCACAACGGGCTCCTCTCCTAACCTTTTCCTGTGTGCATTGATGCCTGCCATCAGACCCTGGCAGGCAGCCTCCTCGTAACCGGTTGTACCGTTTACCTGGCCTGCGAAATAAAGGTTCCCGACAATTTTGCTCTCAAGCGAGAATTTTAATTGCGTGGGGGGGAAATAATCGTACTCTATGGCGTATCCGGGCCTGACAATCATCGCCTCCTCAAATCCCGGGATAAGCCTCAGTGCCTGGTATTGTACTTCAATAGGCAGACTGGAAGAAAACCCGTTAACATAAAACTCGTTTGTGCCGCGGCCTTCCGGCTCTACAAAAAGCTGGTGCCGGGTACGGTCTGAAAAACGGTCGATCTTGTCTTCTATAGAAGGACAGTACCTCGGCCCTGTTCCTTTGATCCGGCCCGCAAAAAGCGGCGATTGCTCAAAACCTTTTTGCAGTACGCTGTGGACTTCCGGATTTGTATACGTCAGAAAACAGCTCAGCTGGTCATGCAACGGGGGAGTATCCAGGTAGGAAAACCGGCCTGGCTTGTCATCACCCTTCTGTTCTGTCATCCTGGAGAAATCAATGGTTCTGCCATCCACGCGTACAGGCGTACCAGTTTTCAGTTGCTCCTTTTCAACTCCGGTGGCACATATGCTGTCAGTCAATTCTGTAGCATTTGTCTCTCCCATCCTGCCTCCCGGATAGCTGTTGGTACCAATGTGTATCCTTCCATTCAGAAATGTGCCGCTCGTGATGATCACCGAATGCGCAAAAATATCGCCGGCAATACGGGTTTGTACGCCTGTAACCCGCTTGTCCTCAAAGATCAATCCGCGCACGGTGTCCTGCCATATAAAAAGATTTTTGATATTCTGAAGCTGCTCCTGCCATTTTTGGGAAAAGGCATGGCGGTCGCTCTGCGCCCTGGGCGACCACATAGCCGGCCCCTTACTCAGATTCAACATCCTGAACTGCACCATGGTGTGATCGGTTACAATACCGGTTAATCCACCCAGCGCATCTATCTCCCGAACAATCTGTCCTTTGGCAATACCGCCCATAGCGGGATTGCACGACATCTGTCCGATGGTCGAAAAATTCATTGTGATCAGCAATACCTTTGATCCAAGCCGTGCCGCAGAAGAGGCAGCCTCGCATCCGGCATGTCCGCCTCCTACCACAATAACGTCGTAACGATCAAACAACATGACTTTCTTCTTTAGAAACGCAAAGATAGGTAATAATTCTCCTTTTCGTGCATAGCCGCCTTCTCAGGTCCGGTGTTGTCGCGGTAGCCGAGCAGGTGCAACACACCGTGAATGATAACCCTGTGCAGTTCATGAGGCAGGGGTTGGTTGAACAGTTTCGCATTCTCCTCAACACGTTCGTAGCTGATAAAGATATCACCAGAAACGTAACCTTCTTCCCCTGTATAGTCAAACGTTATTACATCAGTAAGCGTATCATGATCAAGATATGATTTGTTTATCCTGTGCAGGTACTCATCCCTGCAAAAGATAACAGAAATATCCCCGGCTTGTTTGCCTTCGGTTTTGATAGCGTCAAGGATCCACGCCTCAGCCTTATGCTCCTGAATATCAGGAACATAAACATCTTCATAATGAAAAAGAATACGGGGAAAAGAATCGTTCGGGGGAGGTGCAGGTTGATCCACGGTTATTTATACGTTTTCTTTTCACGCAATAGTTTGTCATAATAATTATACAACAGTTGCCTGCGCTGCTCTGTAAGAAATTCGTTTATGCCTGTAACATGGAACAAGATCTCCAGGCTTTCGTCTTCATTATTGATAACAACATTATCGGCCAATGAATTAATGAGAAACAAGCTGCGGGTCGGCTCGTCCCATTCCTCATCCGGGATGCCGGTTGCGTTGTTTTCAATACGCTCCTGTATCCTGGCAATATCTATAAACATATCCCTGAGGATAATCCTGAACACCAATCCGTTTTTACCGGAAGAGAAATAGATGTCGACATCAGCATTCTTTTGTTGCATCCCGGTTACCAGGTCGAATGCTTCAGTAACGCTTGATATAATGTTTCCGTAGTAATCGTCGTAAATACGGTAGTCGTCACATATTGAGTCCAAAAACGCTTCAAGCCTGGAAATGGACAGGTCATCGTCCTGCAATTTGAGGTGCCGGTTCCGGTAGTTCTGCTTCATCTGTTAGTTGTTTTTCATGTGCTTATGTTTTTTCAACTAATTGCCACAGAGGTGTTTATGTTCTTGTCAAAGGTTCAGGGGCTGTGTTGAAACTGTCAAAATGTCGAAATGTCGAAATGTCGAAACGTCCCAATAATCAACCTCCTGTGTTTCAAAAATTCTGGCATGGATTGTTTCATGCTACGGGAACCGGTCACTTCTGCATGCACGGCATAGGTTTGCGTGTATTGAAAGGGCTTTCAGTAAGCTGACTCTCGCTTTGATTCATATTTTGTCATTCCATATGCAAAAAATACTGCTCGACCAGTGTTCTGTAAAACGGCCTGAGCCCTGGCGGCAAACTTCTCAACATCTCCACTTCCCGTTCTCTTATCCTATTATACTCAAAAAAGTCTTCAGGGTTACTGATGTCGTAATCTTCTGCTGTGGTCCCTTCTCTTCTGTCTTCTGTTTCGCGTTGTTTTTCAGCACGTTCATGCTCCAGAAGGCGGGTTAAAATTCTTTCCTGGCGGTGCATCGTCTGTGTCGAAATTTCTTTTCGCAACATGTCCAGCTCGGATTGTTCCATTTGCCGTTGCAGCTCGCGCAGCTCCCGTGCACCCTCATCGCCCCTGCCGCTCATCTCATCGGCCATCTCGCGCAATTTGTTCCTGATGGCCTGCTGTTCAGCGGCCATACGTGCCATCTGTTCACTCATGCCCATCTGTTGTTCACCGGTTTCTCCGGGCATAGGTTCAAAGCCATCCTGCATCTGCTCAAGCATCTGGTTGAGCTGCTCCTGCATCTCCCTGAGGTTCTGAAAAGACTGCCCCTCCCCCATCTGCATGTCGTCGCCCATACCCTCTCCCATTGCCATCTGTTGTTGGATATTCTGAAGGCTTTCGTTCAGCAGAAGGGCCAGGTTATTGATATGTGTCATCACATGTTGCTGCCGCGAAGAACTTTGGTGCCTTCTCCTGTTTATCATGTGGTCTATAGCCTGCCTCATCTGGTGGTTGATCTCTGCCACCTCCCTGTTCACAAAAGATTCTATGGCAATCTGGCGTTTGCTCAGGGCTACAAGGGAGTCGTTTATCATTTCCATATCGCTCTCTATCTTCCTCTGCTCACGGATAAGCTCCGGGTACTGCGGGTCGTTGACATTCGCTTCACGTGTAGCCAGCAGGAGGTCTTCCTGTGCAAAGCTTGAGCGCAGCAGGTTTTCGAGGATCATCCGTATGGCACGGGCGTCTTCGGCAAGCTGCTCCTGGAACATCTGTTGCTGCATCTGCATTAGCGACTCACCGAATTCCTGCATCTTTTGTCCGGCATCCTGCTGATGCGGCGCTGCTTGCTGCAGGTTGTCCTGATGAAGCTGATCCAGTGCGTCCTGCAGATCATCGGATATTGCATCCTGTTGCTGTTGTGTATCCGGTATGTCTTTAGGGCGGCTCAGGGTTTCGTTCAGATCACGAAACTCATCCAGCATATCCTGGATGTTGTCATATGCGTCCTGGATCTGTTGTTGCGACTCCGAAAGCTCTTCGGAATCGCCACCTGCCTCAGTCTGTTCCTGAAGCTCTGCCTGTTGTTCGGCAAGCTGTTCTAGCCTGTTGATGCTTTCTTCGAGCAAGCGCTCCATGGCAAACTGCCTGAACATCTCTAAGGTTCGTTCCATGCGCATTTCCAGGTCCTGGAACTCAAAGTCCATCTGATCAAGCTGTTCATAGATCTCGTCGCGGCTCATCTCATCAAGACCCTCACGAATTTTGTCAAACAGCTCTTTCATCTCGTCGCTCATCACCTCGTCAAAGAGGCGCTGCAGTTCCTTTTGCATATCCTGCAGCCGCTCGCTGCTTTCCATAAACTGCTCAGAGCGGGTTTCTGTTTCTTTCTTCAGGTCGGATATTTCCTGGAGCCGTTCTTCCATCTCTTCTTTCCTGTCGAGAAGCTGCTCCACTGCCTCTCTTTCCTCCCATCCCGCCCTTTCTGAGTCCAGCAGGTTTCTTCTCAGTTCGTCGATCTGATCCCTGGCATCTTTAACCTGGCCTGCACCGTCGCTCAAGCCCTGCTCTATCCTCTCCTCCCCTTCCCTTCTCTCTGCAAGGATCTCTTCCTCTGTGGGAATGTAGTGCGAAAAGACCCTGCTGTTGGTCTTTTTTGGACCTCTCAGCGGATCGTTGTCGTAAACGGTAAAATACACCTCTACGGTCTCTCCGGGTTGAACATAGATGCTTTGCAGGTCAAAATGGTGATAAAAGGTTTGGTTCCGCAGATTCGGATCAATGTCTATGCTTTCCGTGAAGAAGTCTGTCTCAACACCTCTGTTAATCTGTGCATGATCCATGACCCGGTAATGGAACTCCAGTCCCGAAAATCCAAAATCATCCCCAATGGTGCCCCTGTAAAACAGGTGGGCGAGGAGTACATCGTCGCGATGTTCTTCCACAGCAATGCGGGGGTATTCATCCATGTTCACATTCACGTAATAGGACAAACTGTCGCCCCGGCCGTGTTCGTCATCAAAAGCAAAAACATTGTATTCGAAGGATCCGTCAGCAGTCATTCGTACCCTGTGCTCTCCCTCGCGTACTTTCTCTGCCTGTATTTCGTCATCCCCGGAGAAAAATTCTATATCGGCAATGCGGTTTGTAAAGAAGGTCCATGTAAGCTCCGAGCCATACAGAACGGACAGGTCTCCCATATTGGTAAAATCGTCATCAGGGTATTCTGTGTACTCCGGATAATCAACATGTATGTGGAAATGGGTGAACGAGGCTCTTTCATTTACCGTGATATGGTAGGGTCCGTACCTGAAACCTTCGGCTTCTACAATAAAACTTTTGTCCTGTTGTATGTTGCGCAGCTGGTGAGTAAACTCTGTCCTTCCGTGAGTTCTCATCCGGTGGCGCGAATTATCCAGCACCAGGTAGGCTTCTGAAGGCAGGGCTTCTCCGCTGGCTTTCATACGTATTTCAAGGTCGTCGTTGCGGAAGGCCTGGCCGTCTGACAGCATTTCAAACTGAAAAGGCCGCGGACGTTCGAACACAACGTCGTATTGGACGATCCTCCTTGCAGGTTCCACAAGTGTGCCCGGCTGCAGAAGATATACGCCAAGGATGATGATCATGGGAACAACGGCATAAGGCACAAAGCGAAGGTTGCCGTGAAGCGGGATTGCCTTATGGAAAGGAATGACAGCGGTTTGCCGTGCCTTCTGGTCTATACCCGCCATGATCAGTTCAGCATTTTCCGGGTTCTGATCCAGGTATTTCCGCAGCTGGATAACGTTGGTCACTTTGTCGTTGATCTCGTCGGGATAGTATTTTGCAAGGAGCCTGGCAGCATGTTCAGGGCTGATCCTCTTCCCGATCCGGATCATCCCCATAAGGGGAATAATAACGTAGCGTATGAGGACGACTGCGTTGAAGGCTATGAAGCCATAAAACAGCCCGAACCGTACTCCGGGGTTGAAATATCCGAAATATTCAAGGCCTATAAATACCATGGAAAGAATGAACAGGCCGGCACCAAAAAGTATCAGTCCCCGTATTAACTGGTTCATGTAGTACCTTCGGATAAACCGGTCAATCTTTCGTAACAGGATGTCAAAAGTGGTTGACATAAGCGAAATTACTTAGTTTAACTTGTAAAATTACGAAAATTCGTAGTGGGAATTGTGCAAAAAAAGCTAAAAAGCCCCTGAGAAAATGGCATTTGCATTACCAAAGGGAGTTCTAATATCGTATCTTTGTTTGTAGTCAACAAAAATTTCCTCATAAAACAGGATCTCACTATGTCAAAAAAAGATAAGATAAAGAAGCAGTTACGGGAGCAGATTTTGCGGATTTACGAATCCAATCCCCGCCAGGTGTATAATTACAAGCAGATCGCCAAGGCGTTGGGTGAGGAGGGAGCCAAACATAAAAAGTTTCTGTCGGGAATACTGTATTCGCTTGCGAAGGAGGGGGATCTGATCGAGGTTTACAAGGGCAAGTTCAAGATCAGCCCGTCGTACCTTGAGAAGAAGCGCAAGATAGGGCCTTTCATCAAAGGCACTGTCGATATGAAGTCTACCGGCAAGGCCTATGTGATCACTGATGATCTGCTGGAGGATGTGAGGATAGCTCCCAACAATACGGGTTATGCCCTGCACGAGGACTATGTTAAGGTCCGGTTATTCCCCAGGCGCAAGTCACAGAAGGTGGAGGGTGAAATTGTGGAGGTGTTGCGGCGCTCGAAAAACAGGTTTGTAGGGGTAATAGAGTATACCGGACGGTATGCTTTTCTCCTGGCCGACAACAAGGCTATGCCTATCGATATTTTTATTCCCGGCGAACATCTTAACGATGCAAAAGATGGCCAGAAGGCCATTGTCGAGATCATCGAGTGGAAGCCACCGGCTAAAAACCCTTTTGGAAAGGTAGTTGAAGTGTTGGGTGATCCCGGTGAGAACGAGGTCGAGATGCATGCCATCCTGGCTGAGTATAACCTTCCATCGCGCTTTGAGAAGGAGGTTGAGGCTGAAGCGGAAACAATCGATGTGCATATCCCAAAAAAGGAAATTGCCAGAAGAGAGGATCTCCGTGATGTACTTACTTTTACGATAGACCCTGCCGATGCAAAGGATTTCGACGATGCATTATCGGTAAGAAAGCTTTCCGATGATACTTGGGAAATAGGTGTTCACATTGCTGATGTAACGCATTATGTGAAGCCTGATACCATCATCGACGGTGAGGCTCAGAGCCGGGCTACAAGTATTTACCTGGTAGACAGAACCATACCCATGCTTCCGGAGAAGCTGTCGAACGAGGTATGTTCGTTGCGCCCCGGCGAAGATAAGCTTACCTACTCCGTTATCTTCACGATCACTTCCAATGCACGTGTTACAAAGAGCCGGATTGTAAAAACTGTTACACACAGCGACCATCGTTTTAATTACGAAGAAGTTCAGGATATCATCGAAAAGGGGGAGGGAAAGTACCACGAGGAGATTGCCTTGCTTAACAGGTTTGCGGGCATCATCCGTGAGCGTCGCATGCGGGCTGGCGCCATTGATTTCGAAAGGCAGGAAGTTAAGTTCAGGCTTGGTGAGGACGGAAAACCTCTTGAGGTATATTTCCGTGAGCAGAAAGAGTCTCACAAGCTCATAGAAGAGTTTATGCTGCTGGCAAACAGGGCAGTAGCTGAAAAGATCGGCAAACCCCGCGGCAGGGAAAAACCGAAAACCTTTGTATACAGGGTTCACGACATCCCTAACCCGGAAAAGCTGAATACGCTGGCCACCTTCGTGGAAAAACTGGGATACAAGGTCAAAACAGATACCCGGAACAACATTGCCAAGTCGTTCAACAAGCTCTTAAAGGATTCGCAGGGCAAGGGGGAGGAGAATCTCATAGAAACCCTTACGATACGCACCATGGCGAAAGCGGAGTACAGCACGGTGAACATAGGGCATTACGGATTGGCATTTGATCACTACACGCATTTCACATCGCCGATCCGAAGGTATCCCGATATGATGGTGCATCGCCTGCTCTTTGATTACATGAATGGCAAGCCGTCTGCCAGGGAGGCGTTATACGAGGAACATTGCCAGCATTCTTCTGAAATGGAACGACGCTCCCAGGAGGCTGAGAGGGACTCTGTAAAGTACAAGCAGGTGGAGTTTATGTCGGAGCATGTGGGTGAAGAGTTCGAAGGGCTCATCTCAGGTGTATCAAAATGGGGTATCTTCGTGGAAATCAAGGAAAACAAATGCGAGGGCATGGTTCGTTTAAGCGATATGGATGATGACTACTACTACCTGGACGAAGACAATTTCCGTGTTATCGGATACAACACGAAGAAGGAATACAAGCTGGGAAGTCCTGTGCGCATTCGTATCAAAAGAGCCAATTTACTGAAGAAAGAGCTTGATTTTGAGCTGGCGGGGTAAGGAGGTTGCTGGCTATTGGCTGTTGGCTATTAGCTATTAGCTATTGGCGGTTGGCTATTGGCTATTAGCGGTTGGATGTTGGCAGAAGGATTAAACAGAAAGGACACGAAGAATGAATTTTCGTGTCCTTTGTTTTGAATAATAAAAAATGATTTATGCTGTCATTGTCTGCCAGAATTTTGTCTGTCAGAGTAGAATAACAGAAAGCCGGCATTGTTTGTGCATTGCCCTGGTGCTTTTTGGTATTCAGCGGTCTCCTGTTGGCAGGCGAGACAGTTGGAAAGATCCTATATCAGGTTCAGCCTGCTGTAGAGTTCTTTTCTGTACAGTCCGCCAATGGGCAGCACCTTCATTTTTCCTTCGATGACAAGATCGGGATATTTGATTGAGAAGATCTTGTTCAGGTTCACTATGAAAGAGCGGTGGATCCTGACAAAGTCTTTTGCCGGGAGGATGCGTACCATCTCTTTCATGGTGGTGTGCGTGGTGTAGCTGTTGTCGGACGTATTGATAACAACGTAGTCCTTAAGAGCTTCCACGTAATAAATATCATCGAAGTTGATCTTGTTGAGCCTGTAGTCGGCGCGGACGAAGATAGAATCTTTTGATTCTTTGTTTTCGATGAGTGAGTGATAGAGGTCGCGTTCTCTTTTTACTTCTTCGTCTTTCTCGTACTTGTAGAGAGCCATCTCTATAGTGGTCTGCAGCTCTTTTTCCTTAAAAGGTTTGATGATGTAACCGTAGGGTTCGGTGACCTTAGCTTTGTTACGGGTATTTTCATCGGCATAGGCTGTAAGGAAGATCACGGGCAGTGAGAAGCGTTCCTTGATCTCCTTGGCAGCGTCAATACCTGTCATTGACCCTTTAAGCATAATATCCATCAGGATAAGATCGGGGCGCTTGTCTTCAACTTCACGGATGGCTTTTTCGCCGCTGTTTACGATGTTCGTTACCTGGTAGCCCAGGTTTTTCAGACTGTTCTGAATATCCTTCGCTACAATGGTTTCGTCTTCTACAATTAGAATTTTTACTTTTGCCATATCTGATGATTTTTTGATTTGTTACATTTAGATCAAAGGCGCAAAAAAGATTATGTAAACCGAAGTTTCTTCAGCAAAAAAAAATGCAATTTTGCGTGTCAAATTTAGTGATTTTTATCTTAATTTCAATTTTATCGAATATAATTTGAGAATTTTTAACAGGAAAAGCTAAATTGGTCTTATATAATTTTCGACAGAACCGTTTTTTAAAATTTTCTGGCATCCTGACTTATGAATACTAATTATTTTAATAAAAAACTATTCATCATCATCAGGGTGTTCATATTGTTTGTAATTTTTTTACGCTTTGCTTGACAAGTTGTGTTATTGCTACTTATCAACAGGGTATCAACATGAATTATAGATTTAAATAACTAATTGCCAGCAGTTTATTGTACTTATTAACAAACTGTGAATAACCGGCGGTGTGAACAAATAGACAGTTGTTAACATACGAAAAACCACTCCCGGGTGTCAATAAACTGTTAGTAAATTTTAATAATTCGGAAGGTGAAAAATTTTGAAATCCGGATAATTTTTATATGCAATAGTGGGGTGGAATTTGTCAAGGAAAATCTATCACATTTTATCAACAATGAGCCAACAGAAATCAACAGTCAAATGTTAATAAATCATAAATTGCTGCAGATCATTTACTTTCGATATATTTATATGATTTACTGATTTCATTAAGTCATGCTTAACTTGTTGGCTCAAAAATTTATGTAGTATCTTTGATATTTAAATGATTTGTCAGACAGCAAAAAGTTTTCAACAATGGAGAATAAACCGCTGAACATAGCTATTGGCGCTGATCATGCCGGATTTGAGTTAAAGGAGAAGATCAAAGGGTATTTATCTTCCCTCGGACATACCTGTACTGACTACGGGACTTTTTCTCCTGAGCGTGCAGACTATCCCGATTATATTCACCCGCTGGCTTCGGCCGTATCTTCCGGGGATCACGATTACGGCATTGTCATGTGTGGCAGCGGCAACGGGGTCAGCATGACGGCCAACAAGAATCC
>SL_5KL_010_SEDDRAFT_10000286_pt1 | contig 32434 bp, 31 predicted proteins | sample SodLakKL_010_SED_FD_9118 | JGI IMG/M metagenome (IMG submission 9118) | reverse complement strand
CGAGCGGATCCTGCTGCTCGACGACGTGATGACCACCGGTACGACGCTGAACGAACTCGCGGATGCCGTTCGCCGTGCCGGCGCGACCCGCGTCACCGCCGTGGCCCTTGCGCGTGCCTGAGGGGGCGTTCCTGCATTGGTTGGTATCGGTTGGCGCCACGCCGTTGGGCGGGAGCGTCTCCTTGCGGGACGCCGTGAATACATCCCTGTAGGCTTGACGGCAGCATCCCTGCTGCCGACACCCGCAAGGAGACGCTCCCGCCCAACGGCTCCCGCTCTGAACGGCTCACGGGATTTGCGCAAGCGTTCTCCTCCCGCCGGTCCCGGCCGCGATGCCATCAGCCGAGTAGCAGGGTGTCGGCGACCATGCCCACCAGGACCACCAGGCCGAGGTGGTGGTTGTTTCGGAAGGCACGGAAGCAGGCGTCGGGTTCGCGGTCGAAGATCAGGAACTGCTGGTAGAACATCAGCATGGCCACGACGACCAGCGCGCCCAGGTAGATGCCCCCGAAGCCCGCCTGCTGTCCGACCAGGAAGAGGCCGAACCAGACCAGCACCTGGAGGATGCCGGTGATCAGGCGGTCCTGTTCGCCGAACAGGATGGCGGTCGAATGTACGCCGATGGCCAGGTCGTACTCGCGGTCCACCATCCCGTAGAAGGTGTCGTAGACCACGGTCCAGGTCAGGGTGGTGACGAAGAGCAGCCACGCGATCGGGGGCGGGAATTCATTCGTCACCGCGGTGAAAGCCATCGGCACGGCCCACGCGAAGGCCACGCCGAGGTGCACCTGCGGGAGGCTGTGAAGGCGCTTCATGAACGGGTAGGTGGCCGCGAGCACCACGGCGACCAGCGCAAAGGCGATGGTCAGCGGATTGGTGAGGAGCACCAGCACGAAGGCGAGGGCGGAGAGCACGACGAAGACGGCCACCGCCTCCCACGGCTGGATGCGGCCCTGCGCGAGCGGTCGCGACCGGGTGCGCTCGACGTGGGGGTCGATGTGCCGGTCGGCGAAATCGTTGATCGCGCAGCCCGCCGACCGCATCAGCGTTACACCGGCGACGAAGATGAGCAGGATGTGCAGTGGCGGCATGCCATCGGCGGCGATCCACAGGGCCCAGAGCGTGGGCCAGAGCAGCAGGTAGATGCCCACCGGGCGATCCAGGCGGATCAGCCGGACATACTCGGCGAATCGCGCGCGCGCCGTCATCGGGAGCGGTGTACGCAAAGGCCGCGCGCCACCTCTCGGGTCAGCCGGCGGTCAGCGGGAAGAGCGTCAGTTCAACCCGCCGGTTCAGGGTCCGGCCCGCGGGGGTCGCGTTGGTGGCGACGGGCTGATGGGGGCCGAAGCCGATGGTCCCGATGCGCGCGGGGTTCACTCCGCGGATGCGCAGGGCGCGGCCGACGCTCTCGGCGCGCCGTTCCGACAGGTCCATGTTGTATTCGACCGGGCCGGTGCTGTCCGTGTGACCGGCGATCTCGATGCCGGTCTTGTCGTACTTGTTCAGCACCGTCACGACGGAGTCGAGCACCGGATCGAACTCCGGCTTGATCTCGGTGCGGTCCACGTCGAAGGTGATGTGGCCGGGCATGTTCAGGACCAGGTTGTCACCGACGCGCGTCACGCTGACGCCCGTGCCCTCCAACTCCTGCCGGATCTCGGCCTCCTGCTGGTCCATGTAGTTGCCGATCGCGCCCCCCGCAAGGGCGCCGATGCCCGCCCCGATCATCGCCCGCTGGGTGCGGTTGCGGCTGGAGGTCACGCTGCCGACGATGGCGCCGGCCAGGGCGCCGATCCCTGCTCCGGTGGCGGCTCGCGCTGTGCGCTCTTCACCGGTGTACGGATCCAGCGTGGTGCAGCCCGTCACGAAGGCTAGCAGTCCGACGAAGGTCAGGAGCAGCGACTTGCGCATGATGATGTCCTCGGAAAGGCGGATTTTTCCTGTAACCACAAGCCTAATCTAAATCGGCAAGTTGAACGAAACCTGAAGCGGGTCACGGGGCCTCGATCGCCTGCCTGAGTTCCCGGAGAACCGGTCCGGTGTCGGGTCTGACCCCGCGCCAGGCGGTGAAGGACTCGGCGGCCTGTTCCACGAGCATCCCGAGACCGTCGCTGACGCGGGCGGCACCGTGTTCGCGGGCCCAGTCCAGGAACGCGAGCGACGCCGGCCCGTAGACGAGGTCGCAGGCAACACCGTCGCCGGCAATCAGGCCGGGCGGCAGGTCCAGCGCGTCCCTGCCCAGCCCGGCGGCCGTGGCATTGATCAGCAGGTCGTAGGGGCCGTCGGGGATGGCGTCGAGGCCGCTTGATTCCAGACGTGTTGCCCCGGCGAGTCCGGCAAAGGACTGTGCCAGCTCGAGCGCGCGCTCGGGCGTCCGGTTCGCGATCACAAGCTGCGCCGGTGCCGCGTGCAGCAAGGGCTCCAGCAGGCCCCGGGTCGCCCCGCCGGCACCGACGATCAGGATCTTCCGGCCAGCGGGGTCGAAGCCCATCCGCCCGCTCAGGTCGCGGAAGAATCCCGCCCCGTCGGTATTGTCGCCGGTGAGGGTGCCGTCGGCCTCCGGCCAGACGGTGTTCACGGCCCCGGCGCGCTGGGCCCGCGGCGTGCGCTGGTCAACCAGCCGGAAGGCATCCTCCTTGAACGGCACGGTCACGTTCAGGCCGCGCAGGCTGGTCCGGAACCACTCGCGGACGTCCTTCGGCGAAGTGGTCCGGCCGCCCGAGCCGGGCCTCGTAGATCATGTGCTGGCCCGTCTGTGCGGCGAAGAGTGCGTGGATCCTGGGAGACAGCGAGTGGCCAATCGGATTGCCAACGACCGCGTACTGGTCCGGTCTCACGGGGTTGCGTCCTCCCGCAACCAGCTGGCAACGGTGAGTGCGTAATAGGTGAGGATACCGTCGGCGCCGGCCCGCTTCATGCCGGTCAGCGCCTCCAGCACACAGGCGCGTTCGGCAATCCAGCCGTTCTGTGCGGCGGCCTTCAGCATCGCGTATTCACCCGACACCTGGTAAACAAAGGTCGGGCGCCGGAAGTGATCCTTGATCCGCCGCACCACGTCAAGGTAGGGCATCCCCGGCTTGATCATCACCATGTCGGCGCCCTCCGCCAGGTCGAGCGCGACTTCGTGCAGGGCCTCGTCGCCGTTCGGGGGGTCCATCTGGTAGGTTTCCTTGCCGCCGCGTCCGAGGTTGCCCGCCGAACCCACCGCATCCCGGAACGGGCCGTAGAAGCTCGACGCGTATTTTGCGGAATAGGCGAGGATGCGCACGTGGACATGGTTGCCCGTCTCCAGCGCCTGACGGATCGCGCCGATGCGCCCGTCCATCATGTCCGACGGCGCCACTACATCCGCACCCGCCTCGGCGTGCGACCGGGCCTGCCGAACCAGGGTCTCGACGGTGACGTCGTTCACCACGTAGCCCTCGGCGTCGATGATCCCGTCCTGGCCGTGGGTGGTGAAGGGGTCCAGCGCGACGTCGGTGATCACGCCGAGTTCGGGAAGGGCCGCCTTCAATGCGCGCACAGCGCGTTGCGCCAGGCCCTCCCGGTTCCACGCCTCGGCGGCGTCCAGGCTTTTCTTCTCCGGGGGGACGACCGGGAAGATCGCCACGGCCGGGATGCCGAGCTCGACGCAGGCCTGCGCCTCGAGCAGCAGTTCGTCGATGCTCATTCGTTCCACGCCGGGCATCGACGCCACCGGCTCGCGTCGCCCCTCGCCCTCCTGGACGAAAACCGGGTAGATCAGGTCATCGGCGGTGAGCCGGTGTTCGCGCATCAGGCGCCGGGAAAAGGCGTCGCGGCGCATCCGCCTGGGGCGCACCGCGGGGTAGCTGCCGGTGATATCGCTCATGGTCCGGACCCTTCGTTGATCCAGTCGCGGGGTTTCAGGTAGCGCTCGTACAGCCGCGCCTCGGCGGAGCCGGGCTCCGGGCTCCAGTTGTATTCCCAGCGCACCAGCGGCGGCAGCGACATCAGGATGGATTCGGTCCGGCCGCCGGATTGCAGGCCGAACAGGGTACCCCGGTCGTAGACCAGATTGAACTCCACGTAACGACCGCGGCGGTAGAGCTGGAACTGCCGTTCGTGCTCGCCGTAGGGCGTATCCTTCCGTTTCTGCACGATCGGGCCGTAGGCTTCGAGGTAGTGGTCGGCGACGCTGCGCATGTAGCCGAAGCAGTGATCGAAGCCGCCGGCGTTGAGGTCATCGAAGAACAGTCCGCCGATGCCGCGCGTCTCGTTGCGGTGCTTCAGGAAAAAGTATTCGTCGCACCAGCGCTTGTGCCTTTCGTAGAGGTCCGGACCGTAGGGCCGGCAGGCAGCCTCCGCAGTGCGGTGCCAGTGCACGCAGTCCTCGTCGAAGCCGTAATAGGGTGTCAGGTCGAAGCCGCCGCCGAACCACCAGATCGGTGCTTCGCCCGCCTTTTCCGCGACGAACACCCGCACGTTCGCGTGCGAAGTCGGCACGTAGGGGTTCAGCGGATGGATCACCAGGGACACGCCCGCGGCCTGGAAGGATCGGCCGGCCAGCTCGGGCCGATGGGCGGTCGCCGAGGCCGGCAGTCCGGGTCCCATCACGTGCGAGAAGTTCACGCCCGCCTGCTCGAAGACGTTTCCGCCACGCAGCACCCGGGAACGGCCGCCGCCGCCCGCCTCGCGGGTCCAGGCGTCCTCGCGGAAGCGGCCGCCGCCATCGAGAGACTCGAGGCCGGTACAGATCCGGTCCTGCAGCGCCGCGAGGTAGTCGAGTACGGGTTCGATGCGAAAGTCGTCGTTCATGGCCAGATCCTTCTCTGCGGCAAGGGCGGTCCAGCCGGACCTCCCCGGATCCAGGCGCCGGTGATCATGTCCCGAATGCTGCTCGGTGTTTCGGCACCGCCGCAGGGCAGATCGAGTATGCCGTCCACCTGTCCTTCGAAGTGCTGCCGGACGCAGCCGGTATCGCGGCAGGGCGGTTCACCCGAGCGGTTCGCGCTGGTGGAGACCAGGGCGGAGCCCGCGGCGGCGCACAGGGCCCGTACCGCCGGGTGGGCGGTTACCCGGACCGCCAGCCGGGTGTGGCGGCCACGCAGCCAGACCGGGCAGGCCGAACGGGCCGGCCAAAGCCAGGTGTGCGGACCGGGCCAGGAGGCCTCGGCCATCGCCTGCATCGCCTCCGGCACCGGCTCCAGCCAGTGGGCCACGCGCGACAGGTCGTCGGTGATCACGATCACGCCCTTGCCCACATCGCGGTTCTTCACCTCCAGCAGCCGTTCGAAGGCAGCGGCATCCGCCGGCCGGCAGCCGAGCCCGAACACGGCCTCGGTGGGGTAGGCGATCAGGCCACCGGTGCGTACCCGGGCGGCAATTGCCGCAATGTCGGCTGAAACCAGGGTTTCACAGGCGGGTCTGCCGGATAACGCCATCGGGTCCATGCCGGTTTGCGCCGCCGCGTTCGTGTCAGGTTCTGCCTGCCGCACCGGGGCGGCTGGACTCACGCTTCGAGCTCTTCGACGGCTTGGCTGTGGCCGGTTTCTTCGCCGGCGCCCGTTTCTTGCTACCGGCGGCGGCCTTTGCCGTTCCGGACCGGGATGTGGCGGGCTTCTTCGTGCCGTTCGACTTCTTCGCCGGGGTCTCCTTCGCGGACGCGCTTTTCGGGGATGCCTTTGCCGCCTTGCCGCCGCGCCGGCCGCGCCGTTCCGGGGCGGCCGCCAGCAGTTCGCGGCATTCCTCCAGCGTCAGGCTGGCCGGCTCCCGGTCCTTGGGGACCTTCGCGTTCTTGCTGCCGTCCGTGACGTAGGGCCCGTAGCGGCCATTGAGGACCTCGATCCCTTCTTCCGGAAAGGACTTGATGTACTTCTGGGCGTCGAAGGCCTTCTTTTCGGCGATGATCTCGAGTGCCCGCGGCAGCTCGATCGTCCAGACGTCGTCGTCGGGACCGAGCGACGCGTACTTCCGGCCGTATTTCACGTACGGGCCGAAGCGACCGACGTTGACCTGCACCGGTTCGCCCTCTGCGGTCTCGCCCAGCTCCCTCGGCAGCTTGAACAGCGCGAGGGCCTCGTCCAGCGTGACCTGGTCCATCTTCTGCCCCGGCAGAAGCCCTGCGAAGCGCGGTTTTTCCTCGTCGTCCTTGGTGCCGATCTGAACGATGGGGCCGAAGCGGCCCAGGCGAACGCTCACCGGCCGCCCGCTTTTCGGGTCGGTGCCCAGATCGCGCGACTGAACCGCCTCGGCACGGCTTACGCTCGCCGCCTTGTCCTCGACCTGGTCCCGGAAGTCCGTCCAGAAGTTTTCGAGGACCGGAATCCAGTCCTTCTCTCCCCGGGCGATCTCGTCCAGCTCGTCTTCCAGCTTCGCGGTGAAGTCGTAGTCGACGTAGCGGGTGAAGTGCTGGGTCAGGAAGGCATTCACGATCCGGCCGATGTCGGTGGGCAGGAAGCGCTTGCCGTCCATCTCCACGTATTCGCGCGACTGCAGGGTGGAGATGATGCTGGCGTAGGTCGACGGCCGGCCGATGCCGTATTCCTCGAGGGTCTTGACCAGACTCGCTTCGGTGTAGCGCGGGGGCGGTTCCGTGAAGTGCTGTTCCGCGTGGATGTCGAGCAGGTCCAGGACCATGCCTTCGGTCAATTCCGGCAGGCGCCGTTCCTCGTCGTCCCGACTGACCTCGTCGCGGCCCTCCTGATAGACGGCGATGAAACCGGCGTGGCGCAGGGTGGAACCGGTGGCGCGGAAGCGGTGCTCGCTGTCCCCGGGCACGAGGTCGGCTGCGACGGTGTCGAAGGTCGCGTGGACCATCTGGCTTGCGACGGTGCGTTTCCAGATCAGCTCGTAGAGCCGGGCCTGGTCCGAACTCATGCGGTCGCGGACCTCGTGCGGGATCCGCCGCACCGAAGTCGGGCGAATCGCCTCGTGCGCCTCCTGCGCGTTCTTCGACTTGGTCTTGTACTGACGCGGGCTCGACGGGAGGTTGTCCTTGCCGTAGCGCTCCTCGATCAGGCCGCGGATCTCGGCGATGGCCTCGCCGGCGAGGGTCACCGAGTCGGTGCGCATGTAGGTGATCAGACCGATTGCGCCGCTGCCGAGGTCGATACCCTCGTAGAGTTGCTGGGCGACGCGCATCGTGCGGCTGGCGGTGAAGCCGAGCTTGCGCGAGGCTTCCTGCTGGAGGGTCGACGTGGTGAAGGGGGCTGCCGGATTGCGCCTGCGCTGCTTTTTCTCGACGGAATCGACGCGCAGTTGGCCGTCAGCCGCCTTCAGCAGTCGGTTCCGGGCGTCGTGCGCCAGGGCGTCGGAGTTCAGGTCGAACTGGTCGAGCTTGTGCCCGTCGAGATGGGTGAGTCGCGCGGAGAAAGGCTGGTCCTCGCGTTGCACCTGCGCATCGATGGTCCAGTACTCGCGCGCAACGAAGCGCTCGATCTCGTCTTCGCGCTCGCAGATCATCCGCAGTGCCGGACTCTGCACCCGCCCTGCAGAGAGGCCCCGCTTGATCTTGCGCCAGAGCAGCGGCGACAGGTTGAAGCCGACCAGGTAATCGAGCGCGCGGCGCGCCTGCTGCGCGTTGATCAGGTCCGTGGAGAGCGTGCGCGGTTGGGCAATCGCCTCCCTGATCGCCCGTTGCGTGATCTCGTGGAATACCACCCGCTTAACCGGCCGGTCACCGAGCAACCCGCGCTCGCGGAGGATCTCCAGCAAGTGCCAGGAGATGGCCTCGCCCTCCCGGTCGGGGTCGGTCGCGAGGATCAGTGTGTCAGCCGCCTTCAGGGCCCGGGCGATCGACTGGACCTGGCGTTCATTGCGCTCGATCACCTCGTAGCTCATCCGGAACCCGGCATCCGGATCCACCGCGCCCTCCTTCGGCCTGAGGTCGCGCACGTGTCCGTAGGACGCCAGCACGGTGAAGTCTGGCCCCAGGTACTTGCCGATGGTCTTGGCCTTTGCAGGCGATTCCACAATGACGAGGTTCTTGTTCATGTCGCTCGGGACCACTCCGTATGCACCCGGGTTCAAGAAAAACGCGTCTGCACGGCACTGGCGGAAGCCGCGCGGACGGGCCGCAGGCGGGGTGTCGGTTCAGGATTGCTGCGGACGCAGGGCTGCGCTACCCGGCCTTCAGTGAAGATATTCGGTCAGTGCGGGCACGCTCTCCGCCATCACCACTTCCTCGAGGCGCGAGTAGGCGATGTTGTCGTCGGGCTGGTTGAACAGCACCATCAGCACGACCCACTTCAGCTGGTACAGGTCGATCTCGTCCGCATCCAGTTCCATTACACGGTCGATCACCAGCTCGCGGGTCCCCGTAGTCAGCAACCCGTTCTGTTCCAGAAACACGAGGAACCCGCGGGCCTCGAGATTCAGCCGGTGCTGCTCGTCGAAGGTATAGACCCGCTGCGCTGCCTCGGACCCGAGTCGCCCGGCAACCGGTTCCTCGCTGACCAGGCGGTCCAGCCACCCCAGCGCCTGGTCGATCTCGGCGGAGTGAAAACCGGCCTCGTCCAGGCGTGCCTGCAGATCCTGCCGATCCGGTTCGTTCTCCGCGTCGTCGTCCATGTAGTGCTCGAACAGGTACATCAGCACGTCCAGCACGTCTTCTTTCATGTCGTGGGCGGTCCTGCATCAAGGCGCTGGTAGCGCCCGTGGCTGAGTGAGGCGACACGGCCGTTGAGTTCCATCAAAACCAGCATGGAGGAAAGCACCTCCACGGTCAATCCAGTGCGCTGCAGCAATTCCTCGAGGCTCACGGGGTCGAATCCCATCAGTTTCAGTACCCGCTCGTGCTCGGGGTCGAGCGTGCCGGCAGCGTCGGAAGGCGGTTCCGGAGCGCCGGAGTGACCACCGACGCCAAGCCAGTCGGCGAGATCCTCCAGGATGTCGTCGGGCGATTCAACCAGCTGTGCCCCTTCCTGGATCAGTCGGTGACAGCCTCGGCTCACCGGGCTCAGGATCGAGCCGGGGACTGCGTACACCGATCGTCCCTGCTCGGCCGCGAGGCGCGCGGTAATCAGCGACCCGCTGCGGAAGGCGGCCTCGACCACCAGGGTGCCGAGGGCCAGCCCGCTGATCACGCGGTTGCGCTGGGGGAAGTGGCCGGAGCGGGCCACGGTGCCCACCGGCCAAAGAGACACGATCAGGCCCTGGTCTGCAACGCGGTGTGCGAGGCGGCGGTGCGCGGCAGGGTAGACCCGATCCGGGCCGGTGGCCACCACGGCCACGGTGCTGCCTCCTGGTCCGGAGAGTGCGCCCTTGTGGGCGGCGGCGTCGATGCCGCGGGCGAGGCCGCTGGTCACGGTCAGACCCGCCGAGGCCAGCGACCGCGCGAATCGCTCGGCGGTGCGCAGACCCTGGGGCGTCGCCTCGCGACTGCCCACGATCGCGATCTGCGGTCGCCGCAGCATCGCGGGATCCCCGAGCAGGTACAGGGCCGGCGGCGGATCCGGCAGCTGGGCCAGCAGGGGCGGGTAATCCGGGTCGTCGCGGGTCAGAATGGAGTGCCGGGAGTCACGCTCCAGCCAGTGCAGGTCGGCGTCGACGCCGGCTTCGCGCACCGCGATGTCGGCGCCCTCGCACGGGGTGCCGCCGGCGCCGGCCGCCGCCCAGGCCCGGGCGTCGGCCTGCAGTGCGGCTGCGGGTGTACCAAAGGCCTCCAGCAGGCGGGCGACACGCCGCGGGCCGAGTCCGGGCGTGTGCAGCAGGCGGAGCCAGTCGCGCAGCCGTTCCCTCGGCGCCGTGTTTGCCGGATCAGGGGTGTCGGGTCTTGAACCCTTCACGGATGGGTCGCGTGGACTCGATCACCAGCCCGTAGGCCACCTTTTCGAAGGTGCGGAACACCATCAGTCTGCCGACCTCCTCCTCGGGCAGCTGCACGACGTCGTTGCCCCGGCCGGCGACGGGATCGGAAGCGGTGCGTCCCGCTTCCCACACCGCGAAGACCTGGCCATCCTGGACGCCCTCGCGCTCGCCACGATTGATCACGGCGGCCTGATAAGTGCCGATCTGGCTGATCGCGTCGAACAGCAGGATCACCTCGCCCTCGACCCCCGGGGGCGGGTTGCTGATGTCGAACAGCAGGTCGGGATCCTCGTCGAAGCCGATCAGGCGGTCGCCACGCAGGGCCTCGCGCTCGCCGACGCTGATCAGCGCGGTCGCGATTTCGCCGCCCCGCAGGATCTCGGCCTCGCCGACCGGGATGGTCGCCACGCCCAGCTCCTCTCGCGTCACCGGGTCCACCAGCATCCGGTCCCTTCGGACCAGCTGGTAGAGGTCATACTGCTCGGCGTCCGGGGCGTTGCGCACGTAGACCTCGTCGCCGGGGCCGAAGAGCACGCGCTCGTCCCGGGCGGCCACGATGTAGGGAGCCTGCTCGAGGGTTTCGTCGTCGACCACGCGTGCCCGGAACATGAAGGGCTGCAGCGCGGCGATCGGGAAGGGCTCCTCCTCGAGTTCCTCGATGCGGATGCGCGGGCCGAGGTCGACCATTACGCGCGGCCGGTCATCGACAAAGTGGATGCTCAGGACGTCACCGGGATAGATCAGGTGAGGATTGCGTACCTGGGGGTTGACCAGCCAGATCTCCGACCAGTACCACGGATCGCGCAGAAAGACATTGGCAATGCTCCACAGCGTGTCGCCCTCCTGGACCACGTACCGCTCCGGCGCCGTGGGGCGGAGCACCGGTTCCGGTGCTGGTTCCGGTTCGGGTGCCGCCATCGGCTCCGGAGCCGGGTCCGGTTCCGGAGCCGCGGGTTCCGGAGCGGTCGCGCAGGCGGCCAATCCCAGTGCCAACAGGACAACAACGGCCGTTTGGCGCACGCGTGCTGCAGCCCTCGCATCGAACATCGTCTTCCCCCTGTGCCTGTCCCCGCGACGTCCGCCCGGCGTATTCTGCAACCGTCACCGCTTGCCCTTTCGGGCGAATTCCTGCCGGCCGCCGCTGTCTCAACATCCGACCGGACAGCTGCGCCGCAGTGTCCGTGCCGGTTTGCGGTTCTCTCGTAAAATGAACCGATGACCCAATATACTGCAAATCAGGCCCGGCGACGGTGCAGCGTCCCATCGGCGCCGAGCTCGACCGCGCCACGCTTCCGGTCCCTCTCCCGCTTGCGGAAGAGAGCCGGGGAACGGAAACGGCGTCGCCGACCGATCTTAATCCCCTGGAGCGGCAGCTGCCGCCCTGATCTTTAGACGTTAGCAGAAAAACGGCGCCGGCACAGTACACAAGACCGAGGTTTTACCGATGGCACTTAGAGAAATTCTTCACTTTCCGGACCCGCGCCTGCGCCTGCGCGCCCACCCGGTGGAGCAGGTGGACGATTCGGTCCGGCAGCTGGTCGACGACCTGTTCGAGACCATGTACGCGGCGCCCGGAATCGGCCTTGCGGCCACGCAGATCAATGTGCAGAAGCGAGTCCTGGTCGCGGACGTGTCGGAGGACCAGACCGAGCCCCACTGCCTGATCAACCCGGAGATCGTCAGTCGCGAGGGAGAAGAGGAGATGGACGAGGGCTGCCTCTCCGTCCCGGGCTTCTACGAGACGGTGCGTCGGGCCGAGCGGGTCCGGGTGCGCGCGCGGAACCGCGACGGCGAGGTCTTCGAAACCGAGCTCGACGGCCTGCTTGCCGTCTGCGTCCAGCACGAGATCGATCACCTCGACGGCAAGCTTTTCGTCGACTATCTCTCCACCCTGAAGCGCAACCGCATCCGCAAGAAGCTGGAAAAGCAGGCGGCCAGGGCGCCGTCCGGCAGCCCGGCGCTGGCCGGCTCCGCCGCCGGTCGTTGATGGCCGCCGACCGGCGCATCGTTTACGCCGGAACTCCGGAATTCGCGGTTCCCGCGCTCGAGGCGCTGATGGCATCGGGACGCTGTCCCGTCGCGGTCTACACGCAGCCGGATCGCCCCGCGGGACGCGGCCGCAAATTGAGCCCGAGTCCGGTGAAGCGGGTGGCGCAGGACGCGGGAATCCCCGTGCTGCAGCCCGCGTCGCTGAAGTCCGCGGACGCCCTCGAGCGCCTGCGAGAGCTGGAACCGGATCTGCTCGTCGTTGCCGCGTACGGACTGATCCTGCCGCCGGCGGCGCTGTCGATCCCCGCCTTCGGCTGCCTGAACATCCATGCCTCCCTGCTGCCGCGCTGGCGCGGTGCGGCCCCGGTGCAGCGGGCGATCCTCGCCGGGGACGCCGAGACCGGCGTCTGCCTGATGCGGATGGAGGCGGGCCTGGACACCGGTCCGGTCTACGCTTGCGAACACCTGTCGCTGGATGAGGAGGTGACCGCCCCGGAGGTGACCGAACGTCTTGGCGCGATGGGTGCGGCACTGCTCGTGGAACACCTGGACGCGATTCTCGCGGGCGACCTGCAGCCGTTGCCTCAGCCGGAGTCGGGCGTGCTCTACGCGCGCAAGGTCGAAAAGTCGGAGGCCTGGGTGGACTGGAGCGAGCCCGCGGTCCGGATCGCCCGGCGTGTGCGTGCCTTCCAGCCCTGGCCGGTTGCGCAGACGCGCCTTGGCGAGCGGGTGCTCCGGATTCACCAGGCAGGCCTGCCCCGGGCGGTCGATGAGGTTGCAGCGCCGCCGGGCACGGTGGTCGCGACCGGGCCGGAGGGCGTGGATGTAGCGACAGGCGCCGGTCTGTTACGCCTGCTGCTGGTGCAGCTTCCCGGGCGCAGGCCGGTTCCCGCGAGCGCCTGGGCCCGTGGCGAAACGCTGCGCGGGCGCCGCTTCGGGGGCGATGAATGAACCTCCGCCAGACCGGCTGGATTCCGCGGCGGCAATGCCTGGCGGCGCTGAGCCGGGTGATTCTGAAGGGCGAGTCAATGACCGTCGCGCTGGCGGACGAGACGCGCGACCTGCCCGCACGCGAGGCGGCCTGGAGCCGCGCGCTCGCCTATGCAACGGTGCGCTGGTACATCCGGCTCGAGGCCATGGTCGACGGGATGCTGGACCGGCCGCTGAAGCCTCGCGATGCGGTGATCCGGGTGCTGTTGTGCCAGGGGCTGGCCGAGGTCTTTCACTTTGGCACGCCGGATCACGCAGCGGTGCGGGAGACCGCGGAACTGGCCCGCACCGTGCAGCGTCCGGGTGCGGTCGGGCTGGTGAACGCGCTGCTGCGCCGGGCGCTGCGCGAGCGCGAGCAGCTTGCAGCGGTGATGGACCGCAATGCGGTGACACGCTACGCCTGCCCGTCATGGCTGATCCGGGGGATCCGGGACGCGTTTCCCGACCAGCAGGAGGCCGTGCTCCAGGCCACGACCGAGCCCGCACCGATGACCCTTCGCGTGAACCTCGCCCGGATCTCCCGGGAGCAGATGGGGTCGCGACTGGCGGAACAGGGCGTTGTCGCTGAACCGCACCCGCTGGTCCCGTCCGCGCTGACGCTCGCCGGGGCGGCGGACGTGCAGGATCTGCCCGGGTTTGCCGAGGGACTGGTGTCGGTGCAGGATGCGGCGGCCCAGTGGGCGGCGCTGCTGCTCGCCCCGAAGCCCGGAGACCGGGTGCTGGATGCCTGTGCGGCGCCCGGCGGCAAGACGGGGCACCTGCTGGAGTGTGCGGACGGCGAACTGGACCTGATCGCACTGGACATCGACGGTGGCCGCCTCGGGCGGGTTCGGGACAACCTGCGCAGGCTGGATTACCGTGCCCGCATGTGGGTTGGCGATCTGTCCGATCCGGAGGTCTGGTGGGACGGGGAACCCTTTGATGCCATCCTGCTCGATGCCCCGTGTTCCGCAACCGGGGTGATCCGCAGGCACCCGGACATCAAGCTGCTCCGGCGCCAGCGTGATATTCCCGATCTGGCGGCCCGCCAAAGCGCGCTGCTGACTGCCGCGTGGGACCTGCTGCGCCCCGGAGGGCGGTTGCTGTACGCGACGTGTTCGCTGCTGCGCGCGGAGAACGAAACGGTGGTGGCCGCCTGGCTTGCCGGCCGACCGGAGGCGCACGTCTGCCCTTCGGACTTTCCTGGCGGGATCGACCGGGACGTGGGCCGCGCGATCGCGCTGGGCGCCCGGGGAATGGATGGCTTCTACTATGCGCTGCTGGAGCGCCAGGCCTGATCCGATGCGGTATCTGCTGGCGGGAGCGATCGTCTTGATGCTGCTGGCGCCATCGGCCACCATGGCGGCCGAGATCCGGCAGGCTGATCACGTCTGGCAGGGTGACGATCGTCTGCTGGTGCGCATGTACCTGGACATGGGCCTGCCCGATGTGGTGCTCGATGCGCTCGCGAATGGCGTGGGCGTGGATTTCGTCGCCGAGGCCCGGCTGGAGTACCGGCGGTGGCTGATCGGCGAGCAGATCGTGACGGCGCAAACCCGCTCGGTGCGTCTGGAGTACTACGAGCTGAGCCGGCACTACGTGGTCACGGATCACGACCGCGAGCAGACCGATCTTGCGCCGACCCTTGGTGACGCGCTGGAGCTTCTCGCCCGGCGCCTCGGGCGGATGGTGCTGGATGTGGATCGGAATTCGCTGCGACCGGAGCGCGACTACACGCTGGCGACGCGGATCCAGGTGGATCACGCGGCCCTGCCGTTGCCCCTGCAATGGGATGCGCGGCTGCGCAGCGCCTATGTGACACGACTGGGGTGGTATCGGTGGTCCTTGGACTGAGGCGTTTCCCCTGGGGCCTGCTGGGCATGGTCCTGCTGTTCCTGCTGCTGCTGGCCTCGCTGGTGCTGATGGGCGACGCCGCCCAGAATTCCGCTCGCTTCGAGCAGTTGTTCCTGTGGCTGCTGGCCTTTCACGGCCTGGTCCTGGTGGCGCTCGGGACCCTGATCATCTACCAGTTCTCGCGCCTGATCGTGCAGTACCGGGACGGCGTTCCCGGAAGCCGCCTGACGCTGCGCCTCGTGGCCGGTTTCATGCTTGTCGCGGTGCTGCCGGTCACGGTGGTCTACTACTTCTCGTTCAAGTTCCTGAACGAGGGGGTGGACTCGTGGTTCGACGTGCGGGTCGAGGGGGCGCTGGAGGACGCGCTGGAGCTGTCCCGCTCGTCGCTGGACCTGCGCGTGCGGCAGCTGGCGCAGGAGACGCAGGAGATCATGGGACAGCTGCAGGACGTGTCCGAGAGCCTGGTGCCGCTGGCCCTGAACGATGTCCGTGCCCAGATGGGCGCCCAGGAGCTGACCCTGGTCGGCGCGAACAACCGGATCATTGCCTCCAGTACCGACAGCCCGATCCGGCGGCTGCCTTCGCCGCCCGGCTCTGACGTGCTGTTGCGCATGAGCCCCGGACAGCCCTTTACACGGCTCGAACCGCAAGCGGACGGAAGCCTCGTGATCCGCGTGGTGGCGGCAACCGGTAACCGCCGGCCGGGTGCCGACAGTCGCATCCTGCAGGGCATTTATCCCGTCGATCCGCGCATGAGCGCACTGGCGGTGCGGGTGCAGGACGCCTTCGTCGATTACCGGGAGTTCGCCTATTTGCGCGGGCCGATCAAGCAGGGCTTCATCTTCACCATGTCCCTGGCGCTGGCGATCTCGCTGATGGCCGCGCTCTGGGCGGGGCTGCTCGTCGCCCGCCGACTGGTGCGGCCGGTGACGGATCTCGCCGAGGGCACCCGTCTGGTGGCCTCCGGCGACTACAGCACCCGGCTCGCGGTCAGCCGGGACGACGAGCTCGGTTTCCTGGTGCGTTCGTTCAACGCGATGACGCGCACGCTGAGCGAGGCGCGGCAGGAGGCGGAGCGCAATCGCCGGCTCCTCGATGCGGAGCGCGCCTACCTCGAAAGCGTGCTGCAGCACCTGCGCTCCGGGGTGCTTGCGCTCGACGGCAGCCTGCGCCTGCGCACCGCGAACGGGGCCGCCTGCCAGATCCTCGAGTGCGACCTGTGGGCCGGCCACAACCGTTTCCTCTCCGAGTACGACGGCGAGTGCCCGCTGGTATCGCAGTTCTTCGATGCGATCAGTGACGCGCTGACCCGCCGCGAGCAGGAGTGGTCGCGCGAGGTCGTGGTGTTCACGCGCACCGGGCGCAAGGTGCTGATGACCCGGGCCGTGTGGCTGCCGAACCTCGGCAACAACCGTGGCCTGCACGCAATCGTCTTCGACGACATGACCGAATTCCTGCGCGCCCAGCGCGATGCCGCCTGGGGCGAGGTGGCCCGGCGGCTCGCACACGAGATCAAGAACCCGCTGACGCCGATCCAGCTCTCCGCCGAGCGGCTCTCCCGGCGGCTGGGCAAGACCCTCCACGGTTCCGACCGAGAGGTCCTGGACCGGGCGACCCAGACCATCATCCAGCAGGTGGAGGCGATGAAGACCCTGGTCAACGCCTTCCGCGACTATGCCCAGGCACCGCGGCTTGCCCTGGTGCCACTGGATCTGAACGCGCTGTTGCGCGACGTCTGCGAGCTCTACGGGGGTGTGGAACATGCCCGGATCGTGCTCGATCTGGAACCGGGGCTGCCGGCCATCCGGGCGGACGCCGGTCGTCTCCGGCAGTTGCTGCATAACCTGATCAAGAATGCGATGGAGGCCGTTGCCCAGCAGCCTGCGGGCGAGGTCCGGGTGGCGACGCGCGCCCTCGACGACGGCAACGGCCGGCGGGTTGAACTGCGGGTTGCGGACAATGGGCCCGGCATCCGCCCGGAGTTCCTGGAGCGCATTTTCGAGCCCTATACCACGGACAAGCCGCGGGGTACCGGACTGGGTCTGGCGGTGGCGCAGAAGATCGTCGAAGAGCACGGGGGCATCATTGAATGCCATAATCAGCCCTCGGGGGAGGCTTCCGGGGGCGCCGTGTTCGTGATCCGGATTCCGGTCGACCATGGCGGTGACACTGGCGACGTCGGAGACGAACGGCAATGAGCGTAGCGTACGTACTGGTGGTGGACGACGAGCCGGACATCCGCATGCTGCTGCGCGATGTGCTGGAGGACGAGGGCTACGAGGTGGCGCTCGCCGGCTCGGTTGCGGAGGCGAAGACGGCCCGGCGGGCCCGGCGTCCCGACCTGGTCCTGCTGGATGTCTGGATGCCGGACGGCGACGGGATCAGCCTGCTGAAGGAATGGAGCGACGAGGACGGTCTGCCCTTCCCGGTAGTGATGATTTCCGGGCACGGCAACGTGGAGACCGCGGTCGACGCGACCCGGCTCGGTGCCTACGATTTCATCGAAAAGCCCCTCTCCATCGACAAGCTGACGATCACGCTGAGCAATGCGCTCGAGTCGGACCGGCTGCAGCGCGAGAACCAGGGGCTGCGCCGCTTTGGCGCCGCGATCGCCGAGCCGGTCGGCGACAGTGCCGTGATGAACAATCTGCGCGACCAGGTGCAGCGCATGGCGCAGCACGACACCTGGGTCCTGATCTCCGGCGAGGCCGGCGTCGGCAAGCACACCTTCGCGCGCTATCTGCACGGGCGCAGTGCCCGTCGCGACAATCCGTTCATCGTGGTCGCGGTCGGCTCGCTGTCCGGTGAGGAATCCGTGGCCGAGCTTTTCGGCACCGAACAGGGAGAACGTGTACGTTTCGGGCTGCTGGAGCAGGCCGCCGGGGGAGTGCTATTCCTGGACGAGGTGGCGGAGATGGATCCGCAGACGCAGGGCCGGCTCTTGCACGCGCTGGACACGCAGCGCATCACCCGGATCGGCGGCACCCAGGCGATCACCGTCAACGTCCGGGTGGTGGCGGCGACCCGGACCGACCTTGGTGAAGCCGTCGCGCAGGGCCGGTTCCGGGAGGATCTGTACTACCGCCTGAACGTGCTGCCCCTGAAGATTCCGCCGCTGCGCGAACACCCCGAGGACATCCCTGCACTGCTCAACTACCACATGATCCAGTTGCATCAGCAGGAGGGGCTGCCGGTGCGCACCTTCCAGGCGGGAGCCCTGGAACAGTTGCGTCGTTATCACTGGCCGGGCAACGTCCGCGAACTGCGCAACTTCGTGCAGCGGCTGATGATCCTCGGCTCCGGTGACGAGGTGAGCCGCGAGGAGGTGGAGCGCACGCTGTCCGGTCAGACGCTGCAGGAGACCGAACTGGACGCGGCCGGGTTGTTCCCCGATCTACCGTTGCGCGAGGCCCGCGAGCAGTTCGAGCGCCAGTACCTGATCCACCAGCTCGAGCGCAGCGAGGGCAACATGACCCGCCTGGCGGAGCGCGTCGGGCTGGAGCGAACCCACCTCTACCGCAAGTTCAAGACCCTGGGCATCGATCCCAAGAAGCTCAAGGCCGAGGGCTGAGCGCGGAGTTCCGGTTGAAGCGCATCGTCATCGTCGGTGCCGGACAGGTGGGGCAGTCCCTTGCCGAGGCCCTCAGCGGGGACGGCCAGAACGTGACGGTGATCGACACCCGCGCCGATCGCCTCGAGGCCATCGCCAGCCACCTCGACATCCGGACGATCAACGGATTCGGCTGCCATCCGGGCGTGCTCGAATCCGCAGGCGCGCGGGAGGCCGAGATGCTCATCGCGGTCACCGACTCCGACGAGGTGAACATGCTCGCCTGTCAGGTCGGTTCCACGCTGTTCGGGATCGGCACCAAGATCGCGCGGGTGCGCGAGCGCAGCTATCACGACAATGCGGGACTTTTCGCGCCGGACGCGGTACCGGTGGACATGCTGATCTCCCCGGAAGCGATCGTGACCAGCCAGATTCAGCGCCTGGTGGAACATCCCGGTGTGCTGCAGGTGCTGGACTTCGCCGAAGGACTCGTTTCGCTGGTCGGGGTCAAGGCCTATTACGGGGGGCCGCTCGTCGGCCACGAACTGCGCAAGATCAGCACCGACATGCCGGGCATCCACACCCGCGTCGCCGCGATCTTCCGGCGCGACCGCCCCATCGAACCCGATGGGGACACCGTCGTGCAGGCCGAGGACGAGGTCTTCTTCGTGGCTGCGAAGAAGAACATCCGGGCGGTGACCTCGGAACTGCGCAAGCTGGACAAGCCGTACCGGCGGATCCTGGTGGGCGGGGGCGGTAACATCGGCCACCGGCTGGCGGAGGCGCTCGCCGATCGTTACGAGGTCCGGCTGATCGAGCGTGATCCGCGGCGCGCCGAATATCTGGCCGCGGAACTGCCATCCGTCACCGAAGTGCTGAACGGGGACAGCGCCGACGACCGCTTCCTGGAAAGCTGCGGAATCGGCGAGATGGATGTGTTCTGCGCGGTGACCAACGACGACCAGGCCAATATCTTTTCCGGCATGCTGGCCAAGCGGCACGGCGTGCGCAAGGTGATGGCGCTGATCAACCGTCCCGGATACGTCGACCTGATGGACGGCGGCCCGATCGACGTGGCGCTCTCGCCCCAGCAGGAGACCATTGGCGTGCTGCTGGCCCGGGTGCGCGAGGAGGGCACGGCCACCGTGCACAGCCTGCGGCGGGGCGCGGCCGAGGCCATCGAGACCATCGTCAGTGGTGACTGGCGCACGTCACGCGTGGTTGACCGCCGCATCGACGAACTGCGGTTGCCCCGGGGTGCCAGCATCGGCGCGATCGTGCGCAATCGCGAGGTGATCGTGCCCCACCACGACACGGTGATCCACGCCGATGACCACGTGATCCTCTTCCTCACCGACCGCAATCGGCTGAAGGCCGTGCAACGCCTGTTTCGGCCGACATCGCGGTTTTTCCGGTGATGCGCGCGCGGGTAAGCCACCCGGGGTTGTGCTAATCTCCCGCCCCGAACGAAGCCGGAGGAGCCATAATGGCCGACATGATCCCCCGTTTCGAGGCCATGCTCGAGGCCGGTCAGGATTCGCCGATGCTGCGCCTCTCGCTGGCGAACGCACTGGTTGCGGCGGGCCGGGTCGGCGACGCGATCCCGCACCTCGAACGTGCGCTGGAGCAGGATGAAGGCTATTCGGCGGCCTGGAAGCTGCTCGGGCGGAGCCTGCTCGATGCCGGCGAGCCGGTCCGGGCACTGGAAGCGTGCGAGCGTGGCGCCGCCGTGGCTCGTGACAAGGGTGATCTCCAGGCGGCGAAGGAGATGGAGGTCTTCGCCCGTCGGGCGCGCAAGCAGATCGACCCCCCTGCCGGCGGGCAATGAGCGCCAGGGCCGGCGACGCGCCCGCCGGGGCGGATGCCTACCGTCCCGAACTGACCTGGCGCCACGCGTCGCCGCGGCACTGGGGTACGTGGCTCGGCCTCGGTCTGCTGTGGCTGCTGCACCGGCTGCCGAGATTGCTGCTTCGCGGGATGGTGCCAGGGCTCGCCTGGGCGCTGCGCGCCGGATCCCCGAAGCGCCGGCACATCGCGCGGGTGAACCTGTCGTGGTGTTTCCCGGATCTGACACCGGAACAGCGGGAACGCCTGCTGCGCGAGCATTACCGCTATGCGGCGCAGAGCATGCTCGATTACGGGATGCTCTGGTTCGGGTCCCCGGAGACACACGCGGCCCGTATTCGCATCGTCGGCGAGGAACACTATCAGCGGCTGCATGCCCGGGAAGTCCCGGTGATCGTACTCGCGCCGCACTCGGTGGCGCTGGATCACGGCGGGCTGCGCATGAGCCAGTCCTACGACGGGGTCTCCTTCGCGAAGCCGATGCGGAACCCGGTGGTGGAGTGGGTGAACCACCGGTCACGGACTCGCTACTCCGGCGACATCTTCACCCGGGAACAGGGGCTGCGACCGGCGATCCGCCAGATCCGCAGGGGGCGGTTCTTCTATTACCTGCCGGACGAGGACCTGGGCGCCGAGGGGGCGGTCTTCGCGGATTTCTTCGGCGTGCGCAAGGCGACGCTGACCGCGCTGGGCCGTCTCGCACGCCTGACCGGCGCCGCGGTACTGCCGAGTTTCACGAGTTACGACGCAGCGGGGGATCAGTATGTGCTGAAGCTGTGGCCGCCGCTGGAGGATTTTCCGAGCGGCGACGACAGCGCCGACGCGCGGGCGATGAATGCGGCGGTCGAGCGCGCGATCCGCGAGACGCCGGCGCAGTATCTCTGGACCATGCGCCTGCTGCGTACCCGCCCCGACGGCCAGCCGAATCCGTATCGCGATCCGCCCGATGCCGGTGCGGCCGGTAATCGGTCAAGGTAGAACCTGTAACAAACGGCCGATTAGTATGCGCCGATGGTTGCCAGGATACTGACCGTCAAACCCTCCCACATGCAGCGCCCGGTCGGCCAGGTCGCCCGGCTGCTGATGCGCAAGCGCCTGGCGGCGGCGGACGCGCTGGCGGGCGAACTGGACGACCCGGAGGCGGTGCATCAGTTCCGGGTCGCCATCCGGCGCGCGCGCAGCATCGAGAAGGCTTACCGGCCGTACCTGGCCGACGTGGTCACGCGGAAGCTGCGCCGCCGCCTGAAGGCCGTGGTCGACGCCACGGGCGCGGCACGCGACACGGAGGTGCAGCTGGCACGGCTCGCGCAACGGCGGGCCGACCCGAAACCCCACCACCGGCCGGGCTTCGAGTGGTTGCAGCAGCGCCTGGAACGCCGGCTCGAGGCGGAATACGCGGAACTCCGGGCGACCCTGGCGGAGCGCTTCCGGCTGGTGCACAGGCCACTGCGCGCCCGGCTCAAGGCGAAGCGGGACGATCCCCGGCACCGCTTCGCGGAGGTGACCGCAGGACTGTTGCTGGAGGCCAGCGGGGACTTCGCCACGCAGTGCGCGAACATCCTCGCGGACACCTCGGAGGAGCCCCTGCACATCGCGCGCATCAGCGGCAAGCGCCTGCGCTACCTGCTCGAGCCGCTGGTCATCGCGCTCCCCGACGCGGTCGAGCGGGTCCGGGAACTGAAGGTGCTGCAGGAACTGCTGGGCGAGATCCACGATCTGCAGGTCTTTGGGCAGGAACTGGCCGAGGCCTCGGAGGAGGCCGGTGCCGCCCGGACGCGCAAATTGATCGAGCTGTCCCTGACGCTGCCGCAGGATGCGCCGGAACTCGAACTGGCGCGCCAGCAGGACGAGCGGGCGGGACTGATGTCCCTCGCCCGCGAGCTGCAGACACGCCAGGCCGACCTGGTGGAACACCTGCGGGCCCGATTGCGCGCCGGGCAGGCAGAGGAGCTGGTGACTGCGGTCCGGGCACTCGCGAGGGACTGCGCCCGTTCCGGTCTGGTTGCGGAACCCGCCCGTGGCCTGCCGGACTAAGCATCCGAAGACGACAATGCCGTGGCCGCCGAAGCCCGCATGCTCGAGCCCCGGAACCGTCGCATCCGCGACGTGCGCGTGCGCGACGGCCTGATCTGCGTGCGCACCGACCACGATCCCGGCGAACCGCTTCGCCTCGAAGCGCCGGGTCGGCCCTGAGGAGTTCCTGATGCTGTTTGCCGCGATGCACAAGACCCGTATTCCCGATCCCACCGAGGCCCTGCCCGGGCGCGAGACGCCGATGCCGGTGCCCGAGCGCCACGCGGTACTCGACGCTCCACTGCTGCCGCCCTATCCCGAGGGGATGGCGGTGATCCACTTCGGCATGGGCTGTTTCTGGGGCGCCGAACGCCTGTTCTGGCTGCAGCCCGGTGTCTACGTGACCGCGGTGGGCTACGGTGCCGGCCACACGCCGAACCCCACCTACCGTGAGGTGTGTTCGGGCATGACCGGGCACAACGAACTCGTCCGTGTGGTCTTCGACCCTGCCCGGCTCCCGCTCGAGTCGGTGCTGAAGGTCTTCTGGGAGGGCCATGATCCGACCCAGGGAATGCGCCAGGGAAACGACGTCGGCACGCAATACCGCTCGGGCATCTACCCGTCGAATCCCGACCAGATCCCGCTGGCCGAGGCCAGCCTTGAGCGCTTCGCGGCCCTGCTGGAAAAGGCTGGCCGCGGTCCGGTCACCACGGAGATCAGGCCACTGGAGGATTTCTACTTCGCGGAGGACTACCACCAGCAGTACCTGGCGAAGAACCCGGGCGGTTATTGCGGCCTGGGCGGGCTTGGCGTTCCCTATCCGGCCGTGCGCTGAGGGTGCTCGGGTGCCTGCCGGGCGGCCGCCACCAGGTCCCGGAAGAGCCGCTGCTGCACCTTCTTCTGCGGCAGGTATTCGGGATGCCACTGCACGCCGATGCACCATTCGCCCGTGGCCTCGATGGCCTGGATCACGCCAGCCGGCTCGCAGGCCGCGATCCGGATCCTGCGACCCAGGTCCTTCACCGACTGGTCGTGCAGGGCATTGACCCACAGTTCCCCGCGGCCGAACACCCGCTCCAGTCGGCTGCCGGATTCCAGGGAGATCCGCTTGACCGGCAGCAGGCTGCGCGTTTTCGGGGTCTCCACGTAGAATGCGTCGAGACTGCGATTCAGGGTCCCGCCGAGCACCACGTTGATCAACTGCATGCCGCGACAGATGCCGAGCACCGGCAGGTGTTCGTCGAGCGCCCGATTGATCAGGGCCTTCTCCAGCCGATCCCGCTCGGTATCGAGCGTGCCGCCGTGCGACTGGAACAGGCGCCGCAGCAGCCAAAGCATCGGGTAGAACGCGTAGCCGATCAGGCGCTGCGTCCAGCGCCGCTCGGCCGACTGAATGTCACGGGCGCTCGGCCCCTCGGGCGCGTCGTAGAGTGCCGGATCGATGTCCGCTCCACCGCCGACGATCAGGGCATCGAAGGCACAGTGATAGCGGGGCCGCGATGGCCGGATCCGGAGCGGACGGCCGCCGGCCCGGCGCACGGCCAGCGCGGTGAAAAACCATGCCGGCCAGCCGCCGCGATCCGGCCCGGTAATCGCGACCAGCGGACGACGCCCCGCGGTGCCCGGCTCTTCGCGGGCCGCTTCCCGATCAGAACCAGTCACGGATCCGCCTCGCCCAGTCGTCAGCGAGTTGGCCCAGCGCCTGCGCGGGACGGCCCAGGTATTCCTCGCGTGCGTCCGCGAGCCGGTCGACATCCGCCGCCAGGTGCTCCACCTCTGCCCACGCGTTGAAAGGTCGCGCCAGGGTCCAGTCGGGGTCGTCGATCTCGCAGTTCGGCAGCCGGTAGTGCAGCGCCGGTCGGGGTTTGATCAATTCGTGCTCGACCGGCGCCGCCAGCACGCGTTGCTCATCGACCTCCGCGAACAGCGGCAGCATGTCCAGCGGACGATTGCGGGTCGGGTTGTACTCGAGGTAGTCGTCGATCAGCTCGCCGATCCCGGGCCGGTAGCCAGGCTTTAGCACGTGACGCACGTAGCCGCCCGGGAAGGGTTTGATGAACGGGGTAAGCTGACGTGAAAAGTCGATGTTGCCGGCCTTGACCAGTGCGTCGTAGAGCAGCACGAAGGCCTGCAGCAGTGGAGTGAGCCAGCGGGCCTCCAGGCTGTGGGCCTCGATGTTCAGCTGCAGTCCGAAGGCATACAGCAGCGACGACTGGGTACCCTGCGCTCCTTCCCGCTGCAGCGCCGCCCGCATGCGGTCGAGACGCGGCAGCACGGACATCGGTACCGGCGGGGCCACGATTTCGTACGGGACCAGGTGGGCCGCGGCATCGGCCAGCCAGCGATCCAGCGATGCGGTGTTCTCCTCATCGAGCTCGATGCCCAGGCGCCGGAGGTGTTCACGGTAGCGGTGGTCCCGGAGCACGCTGGCGTCGAGCTCCACCTCGAAGTCCCCGAACTCCGTTTCCCGCACGTGCGTGACGAAGGCCCCGCCGCCCTCGATCCGTCCCCCGAACTCCGCGCGTACGGCCTCCGCCATCACGTCCAGCGCCACGCCGGCCATCTCGATCTCCACTCCGATTCGGCGTGGGCTCCCATCGGAGGCGTCCGCCCACGGCAGTTCTCGAAAACGGGTGCTCATCGAGGCTCCGGATGCTGGTCCTGCCGGTGGCAGGATGGCTTCTGTGGCGTGTTCGCTCGGGATCATAACGCAGCATGTGCCAGGGCGTCCGCAGGCGCGCGGCCGGCAGCCGTGTTCGGCGCTGCAACGGACGGTCGGGTATGCTTGCGCCTCATTTTCTGGCGCACCAGCCTCGCCGGGGGCGAGCAGACCATGGATCACATCTACCTGCGCAATCTCGAAGTCGAAGCCGTGATCGGCGTCCATGCCTGGGAGCAGCGGATCCGGCGCCGCCTGCGCTTCGACATCGAGATGGAGACGGATACGCGGTCGGCCTCGGATTCCGGGGACATCGGCGACACGATCGATTATGCGGCCGTTGCCGACTGCATCCGCGCGATCGTGACCCGCGAACCCCACGTGCTTCTGGAAACTCTGGCCGAGGAGATCGCGCAGACCGTGCTGGAACGGTTCCACGCCCGGTCGATCCGGCTGACAGTCGGCAAACCGGGTGCGGTGCCCGGCGTCCGCGAGGTTGGCCTGGTTATCGAACGGGGCCGCGCTTGAATTCCCGCCACGCGTCGCCCTCGTCGTTGCTGCCCGCCTTCGTCGGGCTTGGCAGCAACGTCGAACCGGCCCGCCACTTGCGCAAGGCCGTGGACGCGATTGCCGGGGCCTTCGGATCGGTGAGACGCTCGCCGGTCTGTGTCAGCCCCGCAGCCGGCTACGAGGGACCGGACTACTGGAACCTCTGCGTGGCCTTCGATACCGTGCTGTCACCGGAGGAGCTCGTTGCGTGGCTGAAGGAGCTCGAGACGCGACTGGGTCGCCAGCCGGACGAGCCGCGCGATGCCCCGAAGATCCTCGACGCCGACCTGTTGCTGCTCGACGACGTGGTGTCCGCGCAACCGCCACTGCCCCATCCCGAGATCCTTACCCGCAGTTATGTTCTCGGGCCGCTGGCGATGCTGGCGCCGGAGCTGTCGTTGCCTGACAGCGAGCGAACCGTCGGCGCCCTCTGGCGCGAGCGGCAGCGCACCGGCCCCCTGAAAATCCTCTCCCCGGATCCGCTCGGGGATAGACCCTGACCCAACGGCCATTCGCGTGAGCGGCAGGCGCCTGCACCCCTGCCCGGCCCCCCGTAGGGGGCGAGCCCTCTCGCCGATTCCAGCGCCGGGGAAGATCGGCCAGAGGCTGTTCTCCCGCGCTTGATCCTCTCCGGAAGGCCTGCCGTGGCTTCATCTCCCGGTAATGCACCGTTCTGGTGCAAAGATCCCCGTCGTTCCGTTCGCTTTTGGTGCGGTCACCCCCCTGCGTGGCGGCGATTCGATCACAAATGGCGCCCGCGCCCGGCCCGGACATGGTTGGCACGGCCCATGCAGGAAGCCCCGCGTCTACATGACACCTTTCGTCCCCCGTGGACAAACCCGCTCTATCGACAAGGAGTGAACGATGAAAATGATCACGGCGATCATCAAGCCCTTCAAGCTTGATGATGTTCGCGAAGCAATATCGGAAATCGGCGTGCAGGGCATGACGATGACGGAAGTAAAGGGGTTCGGTCGCCAGCGCGGCCACACGGAGCTCTACCGTGGAGCCGAGTACGTTGTGGACTTCCTGCCCAAGGTGAAGCTCGAGGTCGCGGTGGACGATGACACCGTCGATCGCGTGGTCGAGGCGATCACCAAGTCCGCGAGCACGGGCAAGATCGGCGACGGCAAGATCTTCATTTCGCCCATCGAGCAGGTGGTCCGCATCCGCACCGGCGAGACCGGGGCCGAGGCGCTTTGACCCGCCTGGACTGAACTCACGTTTACTGGAGATTTCCGATCATGGAACAGCAAGTAGCAGAACTTGCCTACGCCCTGGACACCTTCTATTTCCTGATAGCAGGTGCCCTGGTCATGTGGATGGCCGCGGGCTTCACGATGCTCGAGGCGGGCCTGGTCCGCAGCAAGAGCACCGCCGAGATTCTCACCAAGAACATCGCGCTGTATTCGATCGCGGTCGTGATGTACATGATAGTGGGCTACAACATCATGTACAGCGACGGGATCACCTCGATCATCCCGGGCATCAACTTCTTCATCACCGGCGACAACACGCCGGCCGACGTGACTGCGGCCTTTACCGGTGACCTGTCCTACGACGGCACGGCAGACCGNCCGTACTACTCCGACCGGGCCGACTTCTTCTTCCAGGTCGTGTTCGTCGCCACCGCGATGTCGATCATCTCGGGTGCTGTCGCCGAGCGCATGAAGCTGTGGGCGTTCCTCGCCTTCGCGGTCGTGCTGACCGGCTTCATCTACCCGATCCAGGGCTTCTGGAGCTGGGGTGGCGGCTTCCTCGACGAGCTCGGCTACGTCGACTATGCCGGTTCGGGCATCGTCCACTTCACTGGTGCGGTTGCGGCGCTCGCGGGTGTATTGCTGCTCGGCGCACGCAAAGGCAAGTACGGTCCGAACGGCGAGATCAACGCGATCCCCGGTGCCGCGCTGCCGCTCGCCACTCTCGGTGTGCTGATCCTGTGGCTCGGCTGGTTCGGCTTCAACGGCGGCTCCGAACTGAAGGTGTCCGACGTGGATTCGGCGAACAACGTCGCCGCGGTCTTTGCGAACACCAACCTGTCCGCCGCCGGCGGCGTGATCGCAGCGCTGATTGCCTCCCGCCTGCTGTTCGGCAAGGCCGACCTGACGATGGCCCTGAACGGCGCGATCGCCGGTCTGGTTGCGATCACCGCGGATCCGCTGAGCCCGTCGCCGCTGCTGGCTGCCGTGATCGGTGGCATCGGTGGCGTGATCGTGGTCTTCTCGATCGTCGCGCTGGACAAGCTGAAGATCGACGACCCGGTGGGTGCGATCTCCGCGCACGGCACCGCCGGTATCTGGGGCGTGATGGCGGTGCTGCTGTCGAACCCGGATGCAACCTTCTTCGGCCAGATCATCGGGCTGGTTGCCATCTTCGTCTTCGTCTTCATCGCGAGCCTGATCGTCTGGTTCATCCTGAAGCTGGTGATGGGCATCCGCCTGTCCGAAGAGGACGAGTATGTTGGCGCCGACGTCGTCGAGTGTGGCCTCGAGGCCTACCCGGACTTCGTCAAGAAGGCCTGAGCGACTCGGGTGCCCGGAGCCGGTGTTCCGGGCACCCAAACCGAGTCTCCTCCGACACCGACCACACAGTCTCCCAGGGCTTGAAATCGGTGATTGCGGGCGCAGCAGCGCCCGCTTTTTTTATGGGCGGCGCCGAATCGCCGAGAGGGCTCGCCTCCCACGGGGCCGGGGCCAACGCCCTCGGGCGCCATGGGCATAATGCCAACGTGAAAATAGAGCCACGGATGGNCACCGATGNACACGGATGAACAAGGCTCTTTTTTGAATGAAGCCCTATCCGTGTTGATCCGTGTGTATCCGTGGCTGGACTTGTCATCCTTCGGGGTGGCCCGGAGCCATGCCAGTTAGGGAAACGCTGATTTATCGGCGTTTCCCTGGGCCTTGTCGCCAAACACGCTGCAAGATACGGGGAGGGTCGGTGGAGTGGAATGCTTGCTGGAGGTGAAGGGATTGCAGACGGCGCAGCTGGGGCCGCTGGACCTGTGCCTGCAGCCCGGTGAACTGGTTCAGATCACGGGAGCTTCCGGCTCCGGCAAGTCGCTGCTGCTGCGTGCGATCGCGGATCTCGATCCGAGTGCGGGCGCGGTCAGGCTCGCGGGACAGGACCGGGGGGATGTCCTGCCCCCCGACTGGCGCCGGCAGGTCGCGTATGTTCCGGCAGAGACGGCCTGGTGGGCGCCGGAGGTCGCCGAACACCTTCCCGTCGGCTGGCAAAAGGAACAGGCGCTGGCGTGGCTGGAACGCGTGTCGCTGCCCGCCGAGGCGCTGGATTGGGAGATCGAGCGCCTCTCCAGCGGTGAGCGACAGCGGCTCGGACTGCTGCGCGCCCTGCTGAATCGGCCGCGGGTACTGCTCCTCGACGAACCGACCGCGAATCTCGACCTCGAGAACACCCGCCGCCTCGAACGCGCGGTGCGCAGCTACCTCGCCGATTCGGGCGCCGCCGCGCTGTGGGTCAGTCACGACACCTTGCAGCGGGGACGCCTGGGCGGGCGCATCGTCGAGCTCCGGGCCGGGAGACTTGTGCCATGACCGTGATCAGTCTGAGCGCATGGGACCTTGCGGCCGCGTCCCTGCTGGTCATCGGCCTTGCCGGGGTCACGCTCTGGGCCCGCCTCGGAGTGGGCCGCAGTCTGCTGATCGCCGCGGTACGCACGGTACTGCAGCTGCTGCTGGTGGGGCTGGTGCTGCAGGCGCTGTTCGATCACGCACGGCTGGGGCTGGTCGCGCTGATGGCGCTGGTGATGGTGGCGATCGCCGGTTACGAGGTGATGGCTCGGCAGGAGCGGCGTTTCGCCGGGGTCTGGGGCTATGGGATTGGTGCCGTGACGATGTTCGTTTCGGCCTTCGTGGTGACGGTGCTCGCGCTCACCACGATGATCGGGCCCACGCCGTGGTGGGAACCGCAGTACGCGATTCCGCTGCTTGGGATGCTGCTCGGCAACACGATGACCGGCATCGCCCTGGGCCTGGACCGGCTGACCCAGACGGTCTGGCGCGAGCGCCGAATCATCGAGGGCCGCCTGGCGCTCGGAGAGAACTGGATCAGCGCGACCGCGACGATGCGCCGCGAGGCCGCGCGCAGCGGCCTGATGCCGACGATCAACGCGATGGCCGCGGCCGGCGTGGTCAGCCTGCCGGGAATGATGACGGGTCAGATCCTGGCCGGCGTGCCGCCGGTGGAGGCGGTGAAGTACCAGATCCTGATCATGTTTCTGATCTCGGCCGGCACCGGCTTCGGCGCACTGGGCGCCGTCTGGCTCGCGTCGAAGCGCCTGTTCGACGAGCGGTCGCGGCTGCGGCTGGATCGCCTTCGCCCGGGGCGCCGCGGCTGACGGTCATTCCCGCGGGCAAAGGACCCCTGAAGGATGAAGGCGAGCCACGGAAGAACACGGATGGACACGGAAAAAAAATGCGGGAGCAGTCGTGCATTCGGTGTATTTCCGTGTCCTTCCGTGGCGGAATCTTCACGCCAGGGCGATCGCGACCGGAGGCGGTTGCGATGGCCCTGGGCATTTGTGGGTTCGACCTCCGTCTCTACAGCAGGATCAGCCGAGCCATTTCACGAAGATCCGTGAATTGCGCGCCTGGTTGTACAGGGCCTGACGTGCGGCCGGCAGATCGTCGACGCTGCCCGGGGCGTAGCCGCGTTCCTGGAACCACTGCGCGGTCCGCGTGGTGAGCACGAAAACCTGCCGGTGGCCACGCCTCTGGGCCAGATTCTCCATGTGCTCGAGCACGAGGTCGCCGCGCCCGCCGCCGCGATACTCCGGATGCAGCGCGAGACAGGCAATCTCGGCCACCTGCGTCTCCGGGAAGGTGTAGAGCGCGGCGGTGCCGATGATCAGCCCGTCCGCGTCGAGCACCTGGAAGCAGTCGATCTCCAGCTCGAGGTGCTCGCGGGAGCGTCGTACGAGGATCCCCTCGGTCTCGAGTGGCTGGATCAGCTCAAAGATTCCGCCGACGTCGTCGATGGTCGCGGCGCGCAGCCGCTCCACCGGCTCGCGGCTGACAAGGGTGCCGATGCCCCGGCGCGAGAACAGCTCGATCAGCAGCCCGCCGTCGATGTGCCGGTCCACCAGGTGAACGCGCAGGTCATGGACCGAGCAGACCTCGACGGCGCTGCGCAGGTGGCCCGCCAGTTCCTCCGGCAGCCCGGGCTCCGTGGCCAGCAGCCGCTCGACCGCGGGCACCGTCAGTTGCGCGACCGTCTCGGCATGCCGGTCGCGCAGCGGGCCGGCTTCGGTCAGAAAGACCAGCTTGTCCGCCTTCAGCCCGACCGCGACCTGCGTCGCGACGTCTTCGCCGGACAGGTTGAAGACCTCGCCGGTCGGCGAGTAGCCGAGCGGCGACACCAGTACGATCTGGCCCTCGTCGAGCAGCCGTGCGATGCCCTGGGCATCCACCCGCCGGACCTCGCCGGTATACTGGAAATCGACCCCGTCGCGAACGCCCAGCGGGCGGGCGGTAACAAAGTTGCCGCTCGCGACCCGCAGGCGAGCGCCGGCAATGCCCGGGCTGCCGAGGTTGCGTGAGAGCAGCCCTTCGATGTGCAGCCGCAGGCGCCCGACCGCGTCGCATACCGCCTCGAGCGCCGCAGCATCGGTCACGCGCAGGCCCGCGGAATAGCGCGGGGTGAGCCCGCGATCGCGCAGTCGGGCCTCGATCTGCGGCCGGGCTCCGTGCACCAGCACCACCCGCGTGCCCAGCGCACGCAGCTGCGCGATGTCCCGCAGCAGCGTCGGGAACTCCGGCGCCTGGGCCGCTTCGCCCGCCATCGCGATGACCATGGTCCGGTCGCGGTGCGCGGCGACGTAGGGTACCGCCGCGCGGAACCAGTCGAGTCCGGTCTGCTGCTGGTCTGGATCCATCTCCGTCGTGTCCTCGCCAGGCACGGGCAATGGTGCCGGCGGCTCTGTGCCGCGTTCATCTCGCTCCGATTCGCCCGAGTTTATCGTCTTAGCCGGTCCGAGGTGCAAGACCAATCGTCCGGGGCCGTCCTCCGGCGGTGCTGGACCATGCCCCCGTCAGGAGTGCATCCTGCGGGACAATGCCATTGACAACGCGAAACAGCGGCATCCTGCGGTGCACAAACGGCCAGGGCGGGTCGATTGATCATGGCCCCGGGACCTCTGGCCGGCCGCGCATCGCCGTCGCTTTGCAGGGCCCCGGAGCCGTCCGATGACGCGGCCTGAGCGGCCACCCGCGGAGTACTGGTTCGAGGAGCGTTGTCACATCATCGAGTGGTGGAACACGCCGGCCGATGCCGCGGTGTCGGTCGCCCGTGCCCGCGTCGAGCCCGGGGTCACCACCCGGCTGCACCGCCTGCGCGGCGTGGTCGAGCGTTATGTGATCCTCGAAGGCAGGGGCCGGGCCGAGGTGGGGGCGGGGATGCCGCAGGAGGTGGGGCCGGGCGCAGTAGTGGTCGTGCCGCCGGACACCGCGCAGCGAATCACCAACATCGGGGATTCCGATCTGTTGTTTCTCGCGGTCTGTACCCCGCGGTTTACGCGCGATGCCTACGAAGACATCGATCCCGAGCCGATGTGACGGCTGTGCCCGCGAGCGGGCATCGCGCCGCAAGGGCTCGCGGCTGGCAGCCGTGTTGTCACCGTCCGTTCTCGCCCGCCGCGCGGATCAGCCGCCGGTGGGCTGCGTGTCGGGGCCGTCCCGGCCGGGTTCATCGCGGGTCCCGGTCCGCGCCGTCGGTGCCATGTCCCGCACGTGCAGGTCCATCTGCGGGTAGGCGATTTCGATCCCCTTCTGTCGGAACTCCCTGATGATCGTCTGGTGGAGCTCGCTGATCGTCGACAGGCGGTCCTTCAGCTGGCTCACGTAGACCCGGAGTTCGAAATTGAGCGCGCTGTCGCCGAACTTCAGGAAGAAGACGCTGGGAGCCGGATCCTTCAGGGCCGCGGGATGATTCCCGGCGATCGACCGCAGGGTCTCCATCACCTGATCGACGTCGGCGTCGTAGCTCACACCGACCGGGATCACGAGACGCGTGGTGGTGTCGGACAGCGTCCAGTTGATCAGACGCTCGGTGATGAAGTTCTTGTTTGGCACCACGATCTCGCGGTTGTCCCAGTCCACGATGGTGGTCGCACGGGTGCGAATCCGGGTGACGGTTCCGCTGTACTCGCCGATGGTGATCGTGTCGCCGACCCGGACCGGGCGTTCGAAGAGCATGATGATGCCGGAGACGAAATTCGCGAC
>SL_5KL_010_SEDDRAFT_10000285_pt1 | contig 32463 bp, 30 predicted proteins | sample SodLakKL_010_SED_FD_9118 | JGI IMG/M metagenome (IMG submission 9118) | reverse complement strand
TCTATCCTGCTATTTTGTCATTCTGGCAATGTAGTTTTGCATGTACTTAATTGCTCTGGGATTAGCCATTGTCAGAATATCGGTGCCGGCCTGGAGATAGGCCACCGCTGTGGTTGTCTCCCAGCCGATTGCTCTTTCTTCCTGCTCTCCCCAGCTTGGCTCATCTTCTTCGCTGACCTTAACTTCCTTGGCCCGCTGGGTTTCCGGACCGATATTGGCAATAATCGGCATGGCCATCATCTTATCTCCCCCCAGAGATGCCAGGCGGGTTCTTTCCATGATAGAATAGGCATATTCAATGCCATAACCCAGCGGCCCATTGGTGGTAAATATAACTATCTTATCGGTGGGAAAACCCATATCAGAAAGCAGTATGTTGACCTGTTTGCAGATGTTAATATCAATCGGTGATTCACCTATTACATTATGGCCATCAGCAATAGCGGTTGCTGCTAAGGTTTTATAATTATCCTCAGTTGCCGAACCGATCAGACACTGTTCTCCGGCCAGAGCCTGACTTACTTCGGGAAAAAGCTTATTATCAGGTTCTTCATCGCCACTGCCCCAGATTACCAGAGGCCTGTCAACTGCATCATTGATGGCTTTAGCCAGTTCGGCACATTCCTCGGGTGAGGCCGGATCTTCCTCTTCAGCATGCCGGGTAAATCTTAAAGAAACCAGCTCGACATCCAGTTCTTCAGCCATTTTAGCCCAGGCTACCGGATCGCTGATCACCTCTCTGCCAATTGAATCCTTGAGAGTATCTGTCCAGCGCTCGGGAACCTCATCATAAACATCAAGAGCAATTACCGGTGGGTTCGGCAGATCTGCCTCATCATAGAGAAAGGGCAGTCCGGTATGACCGCCAACGGTAACAGCATTATCTCCCGTACCAATGGTCACAGTATTTATGGTGTTCTTAAACTTACGTGTTACTCTTTCTACAGCCACGATTGTCCCCCCTTAGAGTTATCGTGCTTCACTGAGATTTTCATCATCTTTACTTTCCTTTCTCTGCCGGGCCCTTTTAATTGCCGCCTCGGTTATATAGGCTGAACGATGGATAATATCAACCGAGGCTTTACAGGGATAGTACTGATGATAAAGCCCTGATTTTCTGGCCGCTTCAGTAATCCTATCGGCCTGCAATTCTTTGGCCACCGCAGGGCTTCCCCCGCAGGGTGAGCTTCTTAAAACTTCTACCCCGGCAATTTTCTGGTTGTCATAATCCAGTTCAAATTCCGGTCGACCGTAAACTTCGGCAAACTGCCGAAGTTTTTTATGCTTAACTCCCCTCTCTGTTAGGGAACAGAAAGGTTCGGGAATCAACAGTGCAATCTCCTTCTCCGCCAGCTGCTCCTTTACCTGATTCTGCAGACCAGGGGGAAAACCGGTCTCAAAATCCACCGGGGCAATCACAGCTTCAGCCTGAACGGTTTCAGCAATATCCGGTATCAGCTGAGCCAGACCGGAGCTTTCAACCAAAGCCAGCAGCAGCTCAACCCGGGGTAGATTCTCCGGAACAAAGGCTTCAGGATTATCTATCACCGGTAGATTGAGGGCCGGCATCTTCTGAGTTTCAACCTCCCAGCCTTCTGGAGCAGTTGCAGAAATAAATCTGGCAATTCTATTGCCCCAGCCTCGACCTGTTTCCTGATAAAGTATCAGCAGTCTCATCGGAGGATTTTCTCCATAATTTCAGCCACAGCTTTCCGGGCCGGGGTATCTTCAGGCAGTTCCAGCATCGACTTCTGATTGAGGTTATAATCCAGAACCTCATCATCCTCGGGAATTCTACCGACCAGCCTGAGATCAAGCCTGGCAATTTCTTCCTCCAGTTTGGGATGGAGCTCTTCCCGGCGGGCCCGATTTAAGATCAAATGGGTGCTGCCTACAAAGATCTCCAGATCATTAACCAGCTGCAAAATTCTGCCGGCAGCCCTTATCCCGATAGGATTTTCATCACTAACCAGCAGAAGATCATCGATATCACGAGTTGTCCGGCGGGAGATATGCTCCATACCAGCTTCATTGTCCAGTACAGCAAAATCATAATTCGGCATCAGTTCATCCATATAGGAACGCAAAATATCATTAACCGAGCAGTAGCAGCCCGGTCCTTCTGTGCGCCCCATTACCATCAAATCGAAACCATTTTTCTCAACCAGAGCCGTCTGGACCTGATATTCAATATGACGGCGTTTGCTAATGCCGGCCGGCATATCCTTGCGATCCTTGGTTTCGGCCAGGATATCACCCAGAGTAACTGGCACCTCAACACCCAGATTTTCATTTAAATTGGCATTGGGGTCAGCATCTACAGCCAGGATAGGGGTTCTCTCCCGGCGAATTAAATCTGCAATTACCAGAGAAGCGACCGTAGTCTTACCGGTACCTCCTTTTCCAGCAACTGCGAAGGTATATGGCATTGATTTTCCTCCTAGTCTCATTTACAAAATTATTTAAAGATCAGGTTAAATCAGGTAAAGAGCCTGATCAGTTATATTATCTTACTGTCCTTCTCCCGGAGTATAATCTCTCAGAAAAGCAGGTATGCCGCTGGCCTCTCTGGGTCCTACAACTACATCCCAGCCTGATTCTACTTCCAGAGACCCGCTCATAACAGCTATATAACCGGGAATAATTACTTCCCTGTGATTAAGCTTATCCTCCAGACCTGATTCCTTAAGAGCCTTAGCAGCAATTTCAGCATTAAGATTTTCCGAAGAATAGGCAGTCAGCACAGACTGCCCCTCAGTATCAACGGTCAGTATATAGGATGGTACTCTGCTGGTCTCCACCTCAGAGGCTACGGTAAAGTAGGTCAGAGCAAAGTTGGTTGTCATTAGAACTGGAGCATTTTCATCCAGATCCTCACCGACCTCAAAGGCCTTGGCTTCAACCGTAGGTGGTACCCGGGGATCGGTATAGATATTCTGTCTTAGTACAGTCAATGGTAGAGCCTGCCAGGCTTTGGCATCCTCTATCAGGACAATATCGTTATATTTACAGGTATAGGTGGCGGCATCCAGCAGCTGTTCCTGAGGATCATCTCCTTCTACCAGGGAAACGGTGGGATAACCTAGTGGACGGAAATTATTTTTCAGAGCCTGACGGCGGATCTGGGTCATTTCCTGAAGCGTGGCCAGAGGCTCCTCAGTTCCGGGATTGAGGAGAATATTTTCCACTCCGGCCTCTTTGATCTCCGGAGTCAATTCTGCCAGCTCCTCCAGTCCATTTCCTTTAACAGCCAGAGCAGCATCATGCTCGGCGGCCAGAGCTGCCATTTTATCACTGTTAGCCGCTGTGGCAGCAAAAATTAAGGGGCGTCTCTCAGCCAGTTCTGCATTCTCGGAGAAGGCCTTTTCCACCGCTTCGGGATCCTGGGAAATCAGCACAGGTATCTGTCCGGTGTTTTCCAGCAGCAGGCCTACAACCTCAGCAAAACGGCCGGGGTCTCCGCTGTCATTTTTAACTCCTACCAGTTCAAAGGCGATTGTTTCTCCTATTCTTTCATAACTAAACTCTTTAAAGTAGGAAAACTTCTCCTGCAGTTCCTCATCATTCAGCTCGTCACTTACCAGGGCTCCCAGACCTGGCTGATTATGAAAAGTTTCTTCGTGACGATACAGGACTGTTTCCTTCCCAAGTTCGATTTCCCGCTCGCCGCTGCCAACCTTTATCAGCTGGATGGGGGGGGCAGAAGCGCTGGCCAGTTCCTGCTTGGCTTCCTCAGAAACATGGGGACAATCATCCAGAGAAACCTGTTTATTGGCCAGCTGCATAGCAAAGGCCAGACAGGTGGGAAAACCACAATCACCACAGTTGGTCTGCGGCAAGAGCTTATAAATCTCCATTGCAGATAGTGCCATTTTTTTCACCCTCCAATTGCAAAAAATTCTGGTTTATGTTATTTGCCCGAATTCCCCTGCCCCTTGCTGAACTATTAATCTTTCACAGGACAGGGTAAATTCGGGATGGATCTGAGGCAGTTCATCATCGGCTGTTCATTAACTTTTTATTTATCCTGTATTCTTTACCTGAATTAAAAACAATCTCCCGGTTTATTATCCAGGTATTATCCGCCCGACAACTCCTGATTTACATCATAGGCTCCATTTCCAGGGCAGGATGGCCTACCTCCTGCATGTATTCCACCACTTCCTCTTCGGAGGTGGCTACTTCTTCATCGGCTATCATAGAGACAAAATCTTCTATTCCCTCTTTTGCCGCTCTTTCATTGAGACGGTCACCAATTTCTTCTTTCAGCATCTTTGGCATCCAGACCAGCCGGCGGAAACCGCCATCGGCGCTGATGAACTTCTCACTGGCAATATAGAGCTTGGAATGGCCGATAAATCCAGGTGTCTGGACTCCTCCTCCAATCTGGCCGGCCAGGGTCGAGAACTTCATTCCTGAAGGAGTCATACCATCAAATTCCCGGGGAACGGTCATGATACCGTTGGCTGTTGGAAGAATGGTTGCAATACATTCAAAACAGCCGCAGGAGGTCATGGGATCTACCATCATGGAATAGGCACTGAACTTCTTGAGATTGCCGCGGGAGGCCTCTTCCAGATATTCGTTGACACCCCGCCACTGACCCAGTTCCTGATCCAGACATTCTCCCTTTTTAACCGGCTGATTGGGGCCGGTGGGAATAATTTCATAGTTGGCCTTGGCATCAAGCCAGGTATAACCGCCGCAGAGGCCGGACCTTTCAGGAGTGATGATACAGACGTGATCCGGAGCAAAACTCTGACAGAGCACGCAGGAATAATAGGTATCAACATCGGTATCCTCCATACCCATAATTCTTTCATCCCGTTGATGATAAGCTTCCCGGGCTTCCTCCCTTAACTCCAGCACCTTCTCTTCCTCGGTGTAAATGTGAACTTCAACCTTATCCAGCACTGAGCCGTATTCCTGATGCATGCGGGCATGGATGATATCACCCATATTTTCGAAGGAAAAGCCTTCTTCTACCGCTGTCTTAGAAATTCGAACCCAGTTAATATCCCTCTGACCATTATGCCAGAGACCGGAAGCCTGATTGAAATAGGTGTGGATCATTCTCTCCATTACAGGCTCAAAATCCTCCTGCATATCCCGGCCATAGATATAGACCATAACACCCAGGGGCAGCTGGGAACCCTCTTCAATCTCATCAATTTTAGGGCCTTCCACTACCACTTTGCCATCTTCCACGGCATCGGAATCTTTAAGCATCTGCAGATACTCAAAGGAAGGAGTTCGCTGACCGCCAAACTCCACAAACATATCTTCCTTGCGGATTATTTCTCCTTCAAAGGCCGGACCGTAGGATACCGGCACCGGCACCTCTTCAACCTCTACCTTTAAGCCCCGAACTTCAATGGCTTTATTGACGATTTCATCATATATCTTTTCCTTCTCGGTCTGCTTGGGCATGGCAACAACATGCTCATAGGTGCAGACACCGGTGGGAAGAATCTCAGGAATATCGGTATCGGCAATGGTGGGAAAACCGAAGTTTATGGCACCGGCTGCCTGAGCATATTTGATATCATCGACTTCATCAAGGGCCAGAACAAAGGCATAGGTTCTATTTTTATTATAAATTAAATTCCGGCGGAAATCTCCAGGCTGAACTCCGCCAAAGGCCATGGCTACCCGGGAAGCAAAGCCCAGAGCAAAGACGGTGGCGGTGATGTCCTTGCCAAAGGGAACCAGCCTGGTTTCCCAGCCCATCTGGACTCCCTCTTCCCTGAGCTGTTCAGCAAAACTTAAGCCCTCAGGGTTGGAGCCTGACATGAAGACATAGAGGTTTTTCTCCTGAAGTTCCCGGGCAATATCGGCAGCTATTTCACTGCTGGGTGCAGCCCCGACTATAGCAGCAAATCCGGGAGCGCTGCCATCCACAAACTCCAGACCTCTTTTCCGGAACATGTTATCATTGGCAGCTCCCAGCCAGAAATCATCGCCTTCCGGCGGGCAGTTTTCTTCCAGATGATAGGGAATCGGCTCTTCGATATATTTTAAGGATTCTATTATTTCATCGGCAAATAGAGTGGCCATGCCGGAATCCAGGGTTGGCCCCAGATAGGGAGTCCATAATTTTTCCTCCGGCTCCTTCGGCAGTAAATTACGGATCTTCTGCATGACATCCTTCATATCTCCGATCTTTTCAACCTTCATGCCGGTCATAGCATAGATAACCGGCAGGAAGTAGGCAGTATCCGGCAGCTCTACTTTTTGCTCAGGTCCATATTCAGCCAGAGCCTTTTCCAGCTCTTCTTCAGCCTGACTGGCAACCTGATGTGCGCCTCGAATTGCAGCAGATGCAATCTTCTTAGACATTTACTTAACCTCCTTGCAGATTTAGCAGTATATTGTTCCAGCTAATTTCAGCTCTCTTGCAAACAATTAATCGACCATCTCTCTTCTCATTTCCATATCGAAGAGAACTCTTTCAGCACCCTTTTCAATGCCGAGAGCTTCTCGTTTGGCGTCTATGCGATCTATCATTTTACCGGCCATTTCATGGGCATCCTGAGCATTATCCCAGGTGGCACCGTAGACTTTTTCGTATTCTTTAAAGAGATAATCGGTTACCTTCTGGCTGCCGATTGTGGGGAAAGTCCCGCCAAATACTGTATATACTCCTGATGTTACAAAATACTGTCCGATGGCGATCGCCTTTTCGCTCATCCATTCAGGAGCAGCACCGGCAACCGGAAGCTCGCTGACATCATCCCCGATATTGAGGCGCTGATTCTGCTGGCCGACATTAACCATCTCAGCCAGAGCATGCAGAATTCTGGTGTTATCAACACAGGAGCCGGCATGGAGTACAGGAGGAATTCCCACTGCCTCACAGACTTCAGCCAGACCGGAACCGGCCTTTTCTACAGCTGTTTCCGGAGTTAAGAGACCTGCCTTGGCACTGGCTATGGCTGAGCAGCCGGTCTGAACCACCAGAACATCATTGGCAATCAGCTCCTCTACCAGGGGGATATGGAGAGAATCCATCGGCATGGCTACATTGTTGCAGCCCACAACTCCGGCAACTCCCCTGATGCGGCCGTCGATTATATTGCTGTTAAGGGGCCAGAAGGAGGAGCGAAAACTTCCGCCCAGCATATACTTAATATATTCAAAGGAAAAGCCAGCCAGCGCTTCCTTGCTGTCTTCGATGATGTTTACCTCGCCCCGGTTGACAAAATTATCGATGGCATTGCGGACAATNTTGCGGGCCGATTCCAGAGGCTTACTTTCATCAAATTCGATATGCTCGGCCATTTCCATCCGGGCCTTATCGGTGGTGGTTACCACCCTGGTATGATAATCATCGAGAACATCACCCAGAGACTGCATGACGCACTGAACATCAACCAGCATCATTTCAACAGCTCCGGTCACCACAGCCAGTTCCTGCTGCAGAAAACTGCCGGCCACCGGAATCCCGTGGCGCTGAAGCAGCTCATTAGCTGTACAGCAGATACCGGCTACATTAATACCGGAAGCTCCCTTCTCTTTGGCATATTCAATCAGCTGATCATCCTGGGCAGCAATGGCAATCATCTCTGAAATCAGAGGCTCATGACCATGTACCATAATATTGACCTTATCCTCTTTGATAACTCCCAGGTTGGCTTCAAATTTCATGGCTGATTTCCGCCCGGTCTCTCCTGGCTCACCTGGAGTACCAAACATTATATCCTGGAGCTCGGTGGCAATCATTGAGCCGCTCCAGCCATCTGCCAGGGCAGCCCGGGTACCCTGCCTGAGAATATTTTTATAATCCTGATCAACCCCCATGGTGGAGCGGTGCATGGTTTCCACCACTTCCCGGTCAATACCCCGGGGAGTTACTCCTTCTCTTTCCCAGAGTTCCTGACGCTTCTGAGGAGCTTTTTTAATAAAATCTGAATAACCTTCCTGGCGTCCAAAATTCGCCAGAGCCCGCTCTCCTACCTCTTCTGCTATTTCATACTTGTCCCTGCCTTCGGTTTCAATCTCAAAAAATCTGGCAACCTCCATCAGTTTATCAACATCTTTGATCTGATAACCTTCATTCTCACCCCGGGCAGTTTCCAGAAATGCTTTAACAACTCCGCGGCCGTGGTCGGAGTGGGCAGAAGAACCTCCTGCAATTAATCGCACAAAATTTCTGGCCACAATGGTGGCGGCATCTGCTCCGCAGGCTCCCAGCTCCTGACGTCCTTCAATTATTCGGCAGGGGCCCATATTACAGATTCTGCAGCAGAGACCTTCGGTGCCGAATTTACAGTGTGGCGACTGCTGTTCATAGCGATCCCAGACCAGCTGGACATTGGCACTGCTGGCACAATCCAGGGCCTGACACGAAGCTTTATCAACCGCAACTTCGTTAGTTTTATCGTTCTTTTTCTTTTTAGACATTTAGCTGCCCTCCTTATTATTGATGACTGGTTGTGATAATGAATAAAATAATTTCTAACTTCAGCAAAAAAAATTCTCGATGATTTTAGCAACAAGCTTCAGCATCTGTAATTCAACTGTTTGCCCTAACACCAGCCCCCTTCTAAATAACACAAAATAATGCAAAAAAAATTATCGCAGATAAGATTGGCCAGAATGTATGTTAAAACTCCCTGAGGGAGTCAGGCATATTTGTAATTGTTAAAAAATTAAGTCAGCCATCTTCACCAGCATAATGCACAATCCCACTGATTATTATATCAAATAATCACTGTTTGTCAAAGCTAAATATTTTTTTCACAATTAAAGTAAGATATTTCACAAGTTGTTGCCGTTAAATAGGCCGTGCAGCTTCTAATATCTGGTATTTTTTGTGATATTTATCTTTTAATCATGATTATCTCGGCATTTGAACTTATTTTAACATAATCGGCCGGAAAAAATCAACAGCAAAACAGGATTTTTAATTAAATTTTTCACATTTGTTGCCCACCCCTTACCTGCCCGGGTTCTAACCCTCCAGCAAAAGGCTAATTAACTTCCCAGTGTTCACTATTGCTGAAGAGAATCGGCAGCCCTCCAGTATGCAAAAATAGTACTTTTTTATTGCGGATCTGATTTTCTTCCAGGAATTTCACCATACCCCGAAAGGCTTTGGCTGTATAAACAGGATCGAGCAGAATGGCTTCTTCTTTTGCCACCCGGGAGATTGTATCAATCAGATTTTCCTCTATTATGCCATAACCTGCTCCAAGGTAATCATCCAGCAAAATCAGATCCTGATAGATTAATTCTGCAGGAAGATCATGATGCTGACAGTAATCTTTCAGGCATTCTTTAATTACCCGCTCTCCCTGCTGACGGGAGGGCTCCACACTAATGCCGATTACCGCTTCAGCGCAGCGATGGAGATAATTGCCGATAAGCAGGCCGGCCTGCGTGGTTCCTGTTCCTGTAGCCAGAAAAACAAAATCAAACCTCCCCTCCGGCAGCTGAACCTGGTGTTTGATCTCGGCAGCAGCCTCTACATAACCGTGAAGTCCGGCTCTGCCATAGCCCCCACCCTGAATCAGATAGGGATTCTCTCCTCTGTTGTCTAACTCCTGATAAACCTGCTGCATTCTGGATTCCCGCTCGGATCGGCTGACAATCTCCAGATTAACATCCAGCAGATTATAAAGGAAATAATTACCCCGATTTTCAATTTTCCGGGATTCATCTTCTTTATTGAGCACCAGTGTGCAGTCCAGGCCCTGCTGCAGGGCTGCCATGGCGGTCAGCCGGCAGTGATTGGAAAAGGTGCTGCCGCAGGTAATTAAATGGCGGGCTCCCTCTTTTTTAGCCTCCCCAAAGATATACTCCAGCTTGCGGGCCTTATTCCCTCCCGGTTCGGGGCCTGCTATATCATCTCTTTTAATGTAAATTTTGTTATGATATAAATCTGAAATATTCTTGAGATACTGCAGTGGAGTTGGCAGATCACAGAGTGTAACCCGGGTATACACGGTAAAAACCTCCCTCTTTCCAGTAAATATATGATAGTTCAGCTGGTACTGTCAGTCGACTAACTCCGATACCTTTTTAAGCTTATAGCGCCCGTAAAGCAAAACTGTTTCGCCTTTCTGAAAATAAAACTCAACAGGCAGCCTCTTTCCTCCCTGGAGGGCAAAAAGCTCTATTCTCTCCTCTGCCAGGCGGTTCGGAATTAAAATCTCTTCATCACCTAAAGAACTGCTGACATTTTTAAGCTTCAATAAATCGCCCTGCCGGGAAATTTCTAAACTGTAATTGCCCTGATAGGCCTGGTAAATTCCTGTAAGCTCATCCAGCCTGGTTTCGCCCTGCCTGAAATCCAGCCGATCAGGATCTTCCTCAAGCAGCAGTGCCAGGATATAGCTGGAAAGCTGGCTAAGAGGATAACCGCTGCCGTTAGCGAGCAGCACCAGACCCAGACCCTCTTCAGGAATAAAATTTAGCTGAGCGGTGGCAACCAGAACACTGCCGCCGTGACCAATTTTTCTGTATCCCAGAAAATCCTCTTCAATACTTAACCCCAGACCATAACTGACGGGGTGATTATCCAGGGAATAATCAGCTTTTATGCTTTTCTGACCTTCAATTTCCCGATATAGCTGAAGGGAGGGGGTATCAATTCTGGGCTTCATCATCTCGGTCAGAGAATCTGGAGTAATAATGCCCTTATCCTCCTTGACTAAAAAGAGCCTCAGATATTTCAGCATATCCTCCACATTGCTGATAATTCCCCCATCACTGGTGATGCTTCCATAGAGATAGCTTTGAGGAACCCTTTCCTCAGCCACCAGATAGGGAGTGGCGGCATCTTTATCGGCTTCAATCCTGTCCTGAGAGAAAAAGGTACGGTCCATCTTCAGAGGTGAAAATATATTTTCCTTAAGATATTCCTGGTAGGACATGCCGCTAATTCTGGCAATTATACCCCCAAGCAGAACATAACCTTCATTTAAATAAAACCAGCGCCTGCCAGGTTCGCTCTCCAGCCAGTCCCGACTTTCAGCGATAAAGGTCAGCATATCCTCGACATCGCCAATCGGAACATCTTCAACCTCCTCTCCGACAGAATTTAAAATAGCAGCCTCTGCATAGGCCAGGGCGGGAATACCGCTGGTGTGAGACATCAGATGCTGGATTTCGACTGTACTGCCATTCGGTTTCAGGTCGAAATCGAGATAATCACTTACCGGATCAGTCAGTATCAGTTTACCCTCTTCCTCAAGCTGCATCAGGGCCAGGCAGGTAAAGGATTTGGTAATGCTGCCTATCCCGTAGAGAGTAGCCGGAGTGGCTGGCTTTCCCTTATCCAGGTCCCGGCGGCCAAAACCCCGCTGGTAAATAACATCACCATCCTTCATAATTCCAAGGCTCAGGGCTGGCAGGCGGGAACTTTTCATTTTTTCCAGAATAAAAGCTTCGATCTCTTTAATTTCTTTCTGCACAGAATATCCCTCCCCTATATAATCAAATAATTATATATTTACCGCTCTGCTGTCCTGTGATGCTGTAAGTAAAAAAACAGGAAAAGCTGTTAATTAAATCAATTTATTTAACTTCTTTTAACTTTTTGCTTTTTTAACTTATAGTTTAGCAAATAAGCTTAACCAATAACCTTAACTTACTTTAATTTCTTCAATAAATCAGAGAAAGTTCCTGCTTTTACAAAGAATAAATTGCTGCCGGCTGTTTTTTCAGTTCTTGATTATTCATTTTTTGGTTATCAGAAAATTTTTTCCTGGACCCTGAATCAGGTTAGCTGGATAACCAGCTGCTTCAAACAAATTTTTCTCATCCTCTCCCGCCCGAAGATATCAGNAAACTACCCAAACCACTTCTAAAATTGTAAATTGTTATACAACATATTCCCATTGGTTTTGTTATATTTAACATAAATAGTAATATGTTTTGCTCTATCTGCCAGATTTTACCATGATAAAATCAGAGTAATAATATCATCTAGCAAAGTTTATCTGGAATTATCTGCTGCTAACTGATTATTAATAAAAAAGCTGCATTAATTTTATACCTAAATATTATTCTGAAATATTATACTCAAATATTTTGCCGGCCAATTAAATTCTGAATATTCCCTATCAGCAGTTTTTTCTCTCAATTTTTTCGGTCTCTTCGGCCAATCACAGCAGGGAATCCCGGCCGATTTAAATATATCAGCTGTAATTTTATTAGGTATATCAGCTGTAATTTAATAATAACGAAATCAACCGACTGACATATTACATTTAAGAAAATTGAAGATAATCAAAATCAGAAACTGAAAAATTGTAAAATAATGTGTTAAAAATTCAGCCAAAATATGGCAAGTCTTTTGATAAAGGCTGAAAAAATCAACTGAGAAGATAAGTTTAGAAGGTAATATTNGAGCCTTTTATTTGTCATTTATGAGGAAACCCACAGAAAACAGCGAANAGGCTAAGAAAATATGAAATAGAGGTGATTAAAAATGGGTTATCCTGTGGTACAGGGGGCCTCCTACATTTTAGCACATGCCCCAGATCTGGTACAGTACGGCTCAAAGCCCAGACGTGAAATTCCCAAAGATCCCGAGCTGCTGGAAAAAATCCAGTCCAGTCTCCGTGATTTCACAGCAGCAAAGGATTATCCTCCTCATCAGGTTTTCCTTGGCAATCGAGAACCAGAGGAACTCTGGGAAATGGAACAACCCTGGTATGAAAATGCCCTGCAGAATTCTCCCCGCAAAGGAAAATGGGGTGAAATTTTTCCCGAAGAAGAATTTTACGGCTGGCTAAAAATTGCTGACCAGTTTGATTTAATCCACTACACCAAAGAAGCCACGGAAAAGATTAGAGCTGCCCTCTCAGATCATTCCCTGGTGGAACCTGAAGATCTTGAGAGTCTGGGAGAGGGTGATTCCGAAGACCAGATTAAAAATTTCATCTCTCAGGGTGCTCTGGAGCTTTATCTTAAGGGAGATCTAATAGGCTGTATCAGAGACGGTCATGATGAAGACAAAAATTTGACAGCCGATATTTTGCTGGAAAATCTTTCTGTTAAAACTACAGGTTTTTTAGCGGTGAAAAGTTTGCTGGAAAATATCGATCAGAAAGAAGAGGATATCGCCTTTGTCATTAACTGCGGTGAGGAGGGAGTAGGCGATCGCTATCAGCGGGGAGCCGGCAACCTGGCCAAAGCCATAGCTGAGATGGGTGGACTGGAAAACAGCACCGGGGCCGATGTCAAGGCTTTCTGCAATGCCCCGATGCACGCTTCTGTAATTGCAGCCAGTCTGATAGATTCCGGTGTCTTTGACCACATAGTTCTGGTGGGAGGAGCATCGATGGCCAAGCTGGGGATGAAGATGCAGGGGCATCTGGAAAATGACATGCCGATAATGGAAGATGTGCTGGCCGGAACCGCAGTGCTTTTCAGTAAAGATGATCAGGTAAACCCCCAGATCAGGCTCGACACAATCGGAAAACATGATGTCAAGATGGCTTCATCCCAGCAGGCAATCCTCTCTGCTCTGGTTGACAAGCCTCTGCAAAATAACGGGCTAACAATCTTTGATGTCGATAAATATTCTTCAGAGCTGCATAATCCGGAGATTACCGTGCCCGCTGGAAGCGGCAATGTCCCTCATAATAATTACCGCCTGATTGGAAGCTTTGCTGTCAAACACGGACTGCTGGATGTTGATGAGCTGGATGAGTTTGAAAAGAAATATGGTATGCCCGGATTTTCTCCGACTCAGGGACATATTGCCTCTGCTCTTCCCTTTCTGGGATTTGCCAGGGAGAGAATTCTCAAGGGTGAAATGACAAGAACACTATTCCTGGGAAAGGGAAGTCTGTTTCTGGCCAAAATGACCAAAACCTCTGATGGTATGTCCTTTATCCTTGAAGAAAACTCAAACAGCACGCAATAACCCGACTTACTTTAACCAAAAAGAGTTCTAAAAAAGAACAGTAAAAACCTGCAATAATTACTGGAGGTGAATCTGCAAATGTTTGAAGGTAAAAAGGTAATGTGTATTGGTGAAAGAGATGGAATTCCCGGCCCTGCCATTGAAAAGATAATCGAATCTGCCGGGGGAAAGTCTATTCTATCCCTGACTCAGTGCTTCGTCTGAACATCAGCAGGCGCCGTGGATATGGAAGATCAGGGGCTCATCAAGAAGACTGTTGATGAGCATGGCACAGAAGATCTTATGGTGGTTCTGGGCACTCCCGATGCTGAGAGTGCCGGCATCTTTGCTGAAACAGTCACCATAGGTGACCCTGCTTTTTCCGGTCCACTGGCTGGAGTCCAGTTAGGACTCCCGGTATATCATGTTCTGGAACCTGAAGTCAAGGAAGCTGCTGATCCCCAGGTGTTTGAAGATGAAGTATCATTAATGGAAATTTCTCTTGATGTTGAGGCCATAAGCAAGGAAGTTAGAAGATTCAGAGAAAAGATCAAGCAGGAATGATTATCTAACCAGGGATTAAGATAAACATCCTGACTGCCAGGGTTTTCAATATTTTATTTTGAAAGGTGATAATAATGGAAGAATTAATTATAGTAACCAACAATCCCAGGCTGCAGGCTGTCGAAAATAGAGATTTTCGGATAGAAAGGATGGCAAGCTTACAGCAGGTGCTTCAGCGCTCCCGCGACCTGGTACATCAGGGAGCAAAACTGGTCTCCCATCCCCTGGCCGGCAGCTTAAAACCCTGGCAGAATCCCTATCGATCAATTGGACTGAAAAGCGGTGAAGAGCTGGACTTCAGCTCGCTGAAGATCATGGAAAATGCTCTGGAAAAATATCGAATTTTTGGCAGAAAACAGGATGTGTTGAAAAGACAGGCAGATCAGATGAAGCTGGCTGAGGATTTTAGCAGGATTGATCTCGAGCTGATCACAAATGTACTCCCGGAAAAGCATAGTTTTAAGAAAAATAATGCAGTAAGGGGTGAGAAAATTGAAGCTGGATCTGGAAAGAATTGAAGTGGATAGGGTGGTCTTTGGCCAGGAAAATTCTTTTGCTGACGGGGTGCTGACAATTGATAAAGAAGACCTCTTAGAGAATATCAGGCATGACCACAGAATTACCAGCCTGGAAGCAGAGATTGTTCATCCCGGTGAAAAGGTGAGAATAATGCCTGTTAAAGATGTTGTCGAGCCCCGGATCAAGGTTGACAAAAATGGTATGTTTCCTGGCTTCATTGGAAAGGAAAGTCAGGCCGGTGCTGGAAAAACCAGAGTCTTTAGCGGTACAGCGGTGGTCACCACAGGAAATGTTGTCGGTTTTCAGGAAGGCATAATCGATATGAGCGGTCCTGGAGCTGACTATACTCCCTTTTCACAAACCATTAATGTTGTCCTCACCTGTGAGGTAGAAGAGGGTACTGAAGAACACATCCATGAAGAGATTTTGCGAATTCTCGGCCTGAAAGCTGCTGATTATATTGCCGAGATCGGTCTGGATGTTGAACCGGATAAAACTGAGAGCTTTGATTTTAAATCGATTGCTCAGGCCAGGAATGAAAATAATGACCTGCCGCTGGTAGGTTATATTTATATGCTGCAGAGCCAGGGACTTCTCCACGACACCTATGTTTACGGCGTGGATGCCAAGGAAATTTTACCCACCTTAATTTCCCCCGCCAAGGTTATGGATGGAGCAATTGTCAGCGGCAACTGTGTTTCTGCCTGTGACAAAAATTCGACCTATCTACACCAGAATAATCCTGTAATCGAGGAGCTTTATCAGCGTGACGGCCAGGACTACAACTTCGTGGCAACAATTATTACCAACGAAAACGTTACCCTGGGAGATAAGGAGCGCTCATCCACCATGGTGGCTGAAATGGCTGAGAGCCTTGGGCTTGACGCAGTCATCATCAACGAGGAGGGCTTTGGCAATCCCGATACAGATCTAATCCTGAACTGCAAGAAACTGGAGCAAAAGGGTATCAAAACTGTTCTGATAACCGATGAGTATGCCGGAAGAGACGGGTCTTCCCAGTCACTGGCAGACGCAGCTGTTGAAGCTGATGCAGTTGTCACCTCGGGTAATGCCAATGAAGTCATTGAGCTGCCGGCTATGGAGCGGGTTATCGGCCATGACAGATATGCCGACAATATCGCCGGAGGTTTTGAAGGCAGCCTCCAGGAAGATGGCAGCATCAGAGTTGAACTGCAGGCAATAACAGGCTCTACTGATCAGATGGGCTATACTAAATTGAGCGCCAAAGGGTATTAAGTTTTTACCCGTAAAACTCAATCTTATTTTGAGGAGGAGCATACTATGGCTGAATTCAAAATTGTCCACTATTTGAATCAGTTTTTTGGTCAGGTAGGGGACGAAGATCAAGCAGATCTCCCTCCCCAGCAAAAGAAGGAGGCCGTTGGTCCCGGAGTGGCATTAAATAATGCTCTGGGAGACAGGGCTGAGATAGTCAAAACTATCATAACCGGTGACGACTATTTTAACGAAAACAAGGCAGAGGCAAGAGAAAAAATAAAAGAATTTTTGCAGGAAGATGAAGTTGACCTGATAGTTGCGGGCCCTGCCTTTAATGCCGGCCGCTATGGAATGGCCTGTGGAGGTGTGGCAGAGATAGCCGATGAGCTCAACCTCCCCTTTGTAGGCGGTATCTATCCCGAAAATCCAGGATATGAAATGTATAAAAAGTTTGGATATTTCATTGAAACCGGCGACTCAGTAGGCAGCATGCGCCAGGGAATTGCTGATATTGTTGATTTCATCAACCATTATATCGAAACGGATGGGAAACCGGGAGCACCTGAGGAGTCCGGATACCTGCCCCGTGGTATTAGAAAAAATTACTTCCGGGAAGAAAGGGGCGCCCGCCGGGCGGTCGATATGCTGGTCAAGAAAATTAAGGGTAAAGAATTTGAGACCGAATATCCGATGCCCAGCTTTGATCGAGTGGAGCCTAAACCCGCTGTAGAGAATCTGGCTGACTCCCTGGTAGCAGTTGTCACCACCGGAGGAATAGTGCCCAAGGGGAATCCGGATAAAATTGAAGCCTCCAGTGCTTCAAAATTTGGCAAATACAAGCTAAATGGTGTTCAGGATCTAACCGATGAAGAATTCGAAACCGCCCATGGTGGATATGACCCCGTCTATGCTAATCAAGATCCTGACAGGGTGCTGCCGGTCGATGTTATGCGCGACCTGGAGAAGGAAGGTAAAATCGGAAAACTGCATGAATACTATTATGCCACCGTTGGCAATGGCACCTCGGTTGCCAATGCCAAGGCCTTTGGCAAGGCGATAGGAGAAGAACTGGCCAGGGACGGAGTTCAGGCCGTAATCCTGACCTCTACCTGAGGTACCGATACTCGTTGCGGTGCAACGATGACTAAAGAGATTGAAAAAGCTGGCCTGCCTGTCGTCCACGTAGCATCAATCCTGCCAATTTCCAAAACAGTCGGTGCTAATAGGATTGTACCAGGAAAGGCAATACCCTATCCTCTGGGAAATCCAAAGGTTTCAAAGAAGGAAGAGAAAAGGCTGAGAAGGAAGATAGTTGAAAAATCCCTGGAAGCACTTTCCACAGATATCGTGGAGCAGACAGTCTTTAAGTGGTAGATATCAGCTGCCTGGAGCTGCTGAAGCTGGAAGAAATCTCAGACAGCCAGACTGCAGGTGCTGATAGGCTGCTGTCACTCATATTATGGTAATGGTAAAAGATGCAGGAAAGAACAGAATGGGGGTATGCATATGCTAGAATTAAATGGAGATAATTTCGAAGAGGAAGTGCTGGAAAGCAAGGGCCTGACGGTGGTAGATTTCTGGAGCGAAAAATGCGAGCCCTGCCTGGAGTTAAAGCCGGAGATTGAAAAACTGGCAGAAGAGTATGACGGCCAGGCAAAGTTCGGCGCACTCAATCTCAAGGGTAACAGGCGGCTGGCTATGAGGCAGCAGGTGATGGGCCTGCCCTCGATTATCTTCTATCAGGATGGAGAGAAGGCCGAGCATCTCAGCGGAGATGATCTCTCAATTGAAGAGATCGAAGAAGCCCTGAAAAATCTGCTGTAAAAACCTGTTTTATATGATCCAGTAAAACTGTTTGATGTCTGGTTTAGCTCAGTGATATTCGCGAGGGAGACTGGTTTTCCATTATCAAACCGGTTTCCCTCGCGAATTTATTTAATTAAGGCTGACTCTTAACCCATGCGGTCATAAAAAAAGGAAAACAAGAACATGATAACAAAGACAACAACAAAAAATAAGGAAAACCAGAAGATCAGCAGGGGTCGATAATTATGAGTCAAGGAGAGAACATTAGACCATATCTGAGTCTGTCCGGAAAAAAGCAGGGCAATTCCAGCTGCCACCACCACAAAGGTCAGAACAAAAATAATCAAGGCAATAAAAATGAAACGAAGATACCCCTCCATGTTTTATACCCCCTGTTAAAAAATTGCCAGATTAATTCACCTGGAGTATCAGCTGGTGGACAAAAACAAAATAGCTGGAGCAGTCGTCTGCCAGGAAAAATGTTGCTGTCAAATTATTTTAAAGAACTGCTTTATCAATTATTTTATCTTCGATATTTTATCACCAATATTATATATATTAAACTTCAAGGAAAGAGCAGAGAATCCTGCTTATAAAATGAGCTATCAATTAAAATAATTAAATTTTCTGATTGTATTCAGCTGTTCAATGTCAGCTCATCAACTCAACTTTAGCGTTTCCTGTCTTCTGTTTTCTATAATGCATTTGCCAGTAATCTACCCAGACAGTGTCAGAACAGGAGGCAATCATATCCATTATCGAGTCAATTTCAGTAATATAGGGCATAACCGGACAAATTAAATTGTAGGTTTTAACACCTGTTTCTTTCATTTTAGCAGGCCTTTCAATTCTTGCTAAATTTGCAGGGTTTTTTATCAAAAATATTGTTCAAATAAATCATCTCATTCTTCTTAATAATATTATAACATAAAATTTCTTAATTTTCTTATATATATTTGAATTTTTCTTAGTTAACTTAAACAAAAATTTGTAATCACACCTCTAAATGTTCTTCCTTCAACCTGTAAATATTAATTCTATCATTTCTGTCTTTTATCTTTCTGGCAAGACTTTCAACTCCAAATACTTCCAGAAAAGTATGACTGCCTATTATTAAGTTGATTTTAGCATATTTAGCATATTCAATCGTGTATAGAGTTCTTTCCCCGGTTATATAAACATCACATTCTTTATCTGCAGCTTCCTTCACCTGGGAGGTTAAGGCCCCACCAACCACAGACCAACCCAACTCTCTTAACTTTATTATCTTTAAATTGCCATGATTTGACTGGTTCTTCCAGGTTAAATTCAGCCATGAATTCTTTAGCTTCCCCGGGATAATAACCAATACTCAAAAATAAAATGGAGCCGGTGATCCGACTCGAACGGACAACCTGCTGATTACGATTCAGCTGCTCTGCCAATTGAGCTACACCGGCTCGGGAAAGTGTAATATTCCTTTTTTATTCACTTGCAAATCTGAAGAAAAAAATGGAGCGGACAACGGGATTTGAACCCGCGACCCTCAGCTTGGGAAGCTGATGCTCTACCCCTGAGCTATGTCCGCCAGAATACAGTTCTATTATATCACAAATTTGCCGGATGAAACAGCGCTATCTCAGATTAGAGAAAGATAGAGAAGGGAGCAAGGAAAAACAGTGATCATCCTGGCAAAAAATCATCTATTATCCCCTATTTCAACCTGCTAAAACATCCTCCAGGGCAGATTTTACTTCAGGAAAGTTAAATTCAAATTCAGTATGGGAAATTTTTTCAGGATAAACCCGCTGCCCCTGTAACAGCACTTCTGACATCTGCCCCAGAACAATTTTTAACATAAATTCAGGAACTGGTAACCAGGATGGTTTATTCAGGACATTCCCCAGTGTTTTGCCAAAATCTTTCATTCTTACCGGATCAGGGGATACAGCATTTACCGGGCCAGTTAAATCCTGATTTTCCATTATAAACCTTATCATTTTCACTAAATCTTGAATGTGGATCCAGGAGAGCCACTGCTCTCCCCTGCCCACAGGTCCACCCACATATAATTTAAAGGGCAGTACCATTCTCTGTAGGGCGCCCTCTTCCCCCAACACTACCCCAAATCTTGTAGTAACGACTCTTGTGGATTCATTTTGCACTTTATATGCTTCCTCTTCCCAGGCCCTGCATACCCGAGCTAAAAAGCTATCTCCCGCTTTTTCCTTCTCAGTTATCTTCTCATCCTGACGGGGTCCATAATAATCAACTGCAGAAGCACTGATTAATAGCTCTGGCTCGATGACAGAGTTGTTTATGGCGGTAACAATTGCTCTGTTAGTTCTAACCCTGCTGTCTTTGATCTCCTCTTTAACAGAGCTGGTCCAGCGTTTCTCGGCGAGTGATTCTCCAGCTAAATTAATCACAATATCCATTTCCGGCAGCTTATCAATGGAAGAGAGAGAAGAAACAGTATCCCATTCTAGTAATTGAACTTTATTTGCCAGACTCTCAAGATATTTTTCTCGGTTCCTGGTCACAACGAAAACCTGATACTGATTATCCTCTAATTCTTCTATCAGGTTTCTTCCTACAAAACCTGTTCCTCCAAAAATTAAAACCTTCACCCTCTACCTCCTCCGAAATAACAACATCAGCTCAAAGTATCAAAGTCTGGAAATCGGGCAAAAGCTCCAGAATACTGCTAACCACCGGGCCTGTATTTTCTCGATCGGCAAAAACCTCCCGGGGATCGAGCAATACAGTCTGGCAGCCCAGTTCCCGGGCGGGAGCAATATCATTTAAATAGTTATCTCCAATGGAAAGCATCTCCTCAGGGCTGATCTCATATTTAGCAATAATTTTCTGGAAAAGCTGGCGGGAATCAGCAGGTTTATTGCAGGAAGTGTATCTTTCGGTAAAAATCCCCTGGAGATTCAGGAGATCCAGGAGCCGATCTGTATCTTGGGCCTCGCTGTTGGTGGCCAGGATCAGTTCTCTCACCTCTGCCAGCTGAGACAGGGTGGATTCAAGGCCCGGCAGAGGGGTTAAAAAATCGTCATTTTCTGCCAGCCAGTCCTTCGTCTGCTGATAGCACCTCTCGGTTGATACTGCACCATAATGATAGGCACAGGCTGCTGGCGGCCACCAGCCATCTCCCAGATAAATCATATCATGCATATTGCAGTTTACCGGCTCAGGATAATGCTCTGCTAGCACTGAGCTGCTTAATGCCTCTCCCTGCCAGTTCCAGGCCTTTTTCACCTCTCCTGCAGGGGTTATTTCCAGAATCAAATCCTTCTCTCGATCATAGACCCTTCCCAGCTGGAGCACATGCTCTCCCCTTCGGCTGGCCTTAAGATCTTTAAAAAATTTCTCTTTGCTGCGGTCATCCAGTTCCTCAGCCAGACAGTCAGCATAATAATCAAAATGTCCGGTATCTTCATAGAGTGTGCCATCCAGATCAAAAACAAAGACCTCTATCTCCTTTAATTCTAACGATAGTTCCTGCTGCAGAGCAGTCTGTGAATTTTGGTTTTTTGGCTGCACGTTAATAATCAGCTCCTGTATTCATCTTCCAGAACCTCTTCCACAAATTGTCTGACAAGCTTACTGCTGCCGGCGGTTATCTCACCGCTTTTCAGGCAGGAATAACCACCGGGAGCCCAGACCTCGCCTCCCGCTTCAGTAATTAGCAGGGAACCGGCTGCCATGTCCCAGGCATTGGAAGTGGGCAGATAGGAAAGGTCAAATCTGCCCATGGCGGTGTAGGCCAGCCCCAGAGCCTGAGAGCCGGGCATTCTGATATTACCAAAATTTTCACCCAGCCGACCCAGCACCCGGCTCTTTTTGGCAGAGTCCAGATAACCGATATATTCTGTGGTTATACAGCACTCCGCCAGTTCACTCACAGTACCGGTGCTGATTTCTCTGCCATTTAAGTATGCCCCTCCCCCCTTTCGAGCTGAAAAGAGCTCCTCATGAAAGGGGTCATACACCACCCCGGTCACCACCTCATTTCTGGTATAAAGGGCCAGGGAAAGAGAGAAAAAGGGCATTTCCCTGAGAAAGTTCATGGTTCCATCCAGGGGATCAATAATCCAGAACCTCTCCCCTTCCAGGCCAAAATTGACATCTTCTTCAGACATTATCCCATCTTCAGGCCAGCGCTCCTCAATAGCTTCAGCTATCGTTTTTTCTGAGTCCAGGTCAACAGCACTGACAAAATCACCGGGAGATTTCTGCCAGCTGCGGGGCCTTTGGCCAAATTTTTCCATTACCTTGCGGCCGGCCTCCTTGACTGCTGAACAGGCCAGTTCCAGTTCTGCTTGAAAATCATTGTCCATAGGCCGGACTCCCTTCCCAAGCTGTATCTTGACAGCATTTCCAGGTAAACAGTTAATCCCCTTTTCCAGTTTGAGCTTTTTTAATTTAAGCTTTTTAGATCTTTAGATTTTTTAAATAATCTTATTCCTCACATAGGCACTGCTGTAATCAATAATAGTTACCACCACAATAATGACAATCATGGTCATGCCGACAATCGCCCAGCGGCGGAACTGCAGGGCCTGCATCAGGGTGACGCCAATACCGCCGGCGCCGACGAGACCCAGCACGCTGGCCTGACGCAGATTCAGCTCAAACCGGTAGAGGGTGGTGCCGATAAATTCAGGCAGCACCTGGGGTATAACAGCGTACAAAAACATCTCAGCTCCGTTAGCTCCGGTAGCATCCAGAGCCTCAATCGGACCTCTGTCAATCGATTCCACAATTTCCGAGTTCAGCTTGCCCAGCATGCCAATGGAGTTGATGCCCAGAGCCATGACTCCTGCCAGCGGTCCGGGACCATAGGAGGCTACAAAAAATATTCCAAATATTAAAGAAGGAAAGGTCCGGATGGCATTTAAAACCTGCTTGCTGCCGGCAGGAACAGAACGGGGCAGGCCTAAATTTCTGGCAGCCAGAAAAGATATTGGAATAGAAAATATGGCAGCCATGGTGGTTCCGATGACTGCAATTTGAATTGTCTCAATCATGCCAAAAACTGCTGATTCCAGACGGGCGGTATCCGGCGGAAACATCAAAGCCAGAATTCTTCCCATGGCCGGAATCCCCTGTCTGACTCTGTCGATATTGATATTCATGCCGATTATAGCCCAGATAAATAGGGCCAGGGTTATTAGATAGCCAATATACCAGATAATTGATTTTTTTTCATACTGCCGCAGTGATAGATTTGGCTTTTTCAAACTAATTCCTCCCTCAAAACATTGCTCAGCTGATCAATCAGAACCACTATCACAAAGGTGGTGAGGAGAACCATAGCTGCATTGGGATAGCGGAAAAGATTAAGTGAGGTGTTGAGATTAACCCCGATACCGCCTGCTCCTACCAGCCCCAGCACTGTCGAGGCTCGAATGTTGATTTCAAAGACAAAAAGAGTATAACTGGCAAAGGTAGGCATAATTTGAGGAGCAACGGCATATTTTATCATCTCAAGCTTGTTTCCTCCACAGGCTTCCAGGGCTTCCAGAGGACCATTATCGATGGCCTCCAGACTTTCGCTGGTCAGTTTGGCATTAATGGCCATGGAGAAAAAGGTCAGTGCCAGCATGCCGGCAAAGGCTCCCAGGCCAACCCCGGCAACCAGAATGGCGGCATAGAGCATGGGGTCGATGGTCCGGGCCAGGTTCATAAAACCCTTGGAAACATAGTAGAGAGGCTTATTGCGATTAACATTGTTAGCAGCCAGCAGTATCAGGGGAATGGCCAGAAGTGTTCCCAGAATTGTTCCGGTAATAGCGGTCTGGAAGGTTTCCAGCAGCGGACCTATCAGCCTGACAAAATAGGCCCAGTTTGGGGGCACCATATCCCAGAGCAGATTAAAGAAACTGGGAAGTTCAAAAATGATTTCAAAGAGGCTGAAGCCCACTCCCCGGGCGCTCCAGATATAGACAGCTGCTATCAGGGCAATTACTATAATGCCTTTGATTTTTCCCATTATCAAAACCAGACGGGAAGGTTTTTTTGACGAAGTTGCCTCAGACATTGGCTCCACCACCTGCTCCCAGCTGATCCTCGGCTGTGATCGAGCGACCGTAAATTTCTTCAAATTCCTCTTCGGTTATTTCATCCGCCAGCCCCTCATAGACCAGTTTTCCTTCGCGTAGGCCAATAATTTTTTCCCCGTATTCTTTTGCCAGATCGATAAAGTGCAGATTAACAATAGTAGTTATGCCGTCTTCCTCATTAATTCTTTTAAGATCTTTCATAACCGCATGCGAGGTTGGAGGATCCAGAGAAGCCACTGGTTCATCGGCCAGCAGTATTTTGGGATCCTGAGCCAGGGCTCTGGCTATGCCAACTCTCTGCTGCTGGCCCCCGGAAAGCTCATCAGCCCGGGATTTAGCTTTTTCTTTTATACCTACCCGCTCCAGACAGGAAAGTGCTTCTGCCACATCTTCTTTGGGAAATAAACCCAGCAGGGTTCTCCAGGTTGGAACACCCCGTAATCTCCCCGCCAGCACATTGCGCAGCACACTGGAGCGTTTAACCAGATTGAAATTTTGAAAGATCATTCCCACCTGGCTGCGATATTCTTTTAATTCCTTTTTTGANAGTTCGTTAATTACTCTGCCATCAACCTTTATTCTGCCTCCGGTGGGATCAACCAGCCGGTTAATCGTTCTCAGCAGAGTGGATTTTCCGGCCCCACTTAGGCCAACCACTATAACAAATTCTCCATCATCAATTTTGAGATCCACATCTTTAAGAGCCTGAACGCCACCTGGATAGGTTACGCTCAATCCTTGACATTCTATAATGACCATCACTCCCTCTGCACATAATAAACAGATAATATTTTAGGGAGATAGCAGTTAAGCTATCTCCCTAAAACTTACTGTCATTATTAACTGCTGCTATATTTACTGCAAAGATTGTTATTTGAAAATGAGATTGCCTGCTGTCTAAAAACTGCAGCAACTTAAATTAATTGCTGTCCTTATCGAAACTCTGTTTAATTGCTGTATTAAGCGAGGCTCTGTTTAAAAATCTACATATTCCTGCATTTCGTGGAAGGTTCTCCGCACTACTTCATATCTTTCCGATCCGGCTGGAACATATCCGGTTACATTGTAGAGGGTATCAAGCAGCTCTTCGCCCTCTTCAGTTTCACCAATATTGATAAAGGCCTGCTGAATATCTGCTACCAGATCGGGATGAAGTTCCCTTCTGACAGCTATACCATCATTGGGAATTTCAGCAGTGTATTCAAATACCTTTACTTCATCCATAATGTCAGGATATTCATCCTCGACATCTTCCCTGGCATCATCAAAGCTGACGCCAAAATCAACATCGCCGGTGTAAACTGCAATTACCGAAGCATCATGGGAACCGGTAAAGATCTGTTCTCCCAGATCTTCTTCGGGATCAATGCCGTGATCAAGCAGATGGACATAGGGGAAGAGATAGCCGGCAGTAGAGGCGGGATCGACCCAGCCCACTGATTTGCCGTGGAGATCATCCAGAGATTCTATGCCGCTGTCGGCCCGGGCATAAAACTGTGCTAGATAATGGTCAGCACCAAAGCGAATGGAGTTGAGAATGATCTCGAGATCATGTCTTTCTTCTCCTAAAACCAGGGCAAAGGGACCAAAAATTCCGATGTCAACCCGGCCTGTACCCATAGCTTCAATAACACTGGTAAAGCTGGTCAGCACTGTACCCTCAACAGCTACTCCCAGTTCTGCTTCCAGCATTTCGGTTAAGGGATCAATCGAATCCATCATAACTCCGGCTTCCCGGGATGGTACCATGCCCAGCACTAAAGGATCGGGAAATTCATCACCGACATCTGCCGGTTCAGCATCGTCAGCTGCAACTCCCATGGTAAAGACTAAGGTCACAGCCAGCAGAATAACCGCTATAAAACTAAGTTTTTTCACACTAATTCCCCCTTGAATTTTTTGAATTTAAACCAAGTAAAAATTAAAAAATTAGAAAATGAAACCTGGTAAAGAAACTCCTGGTATCTGAGAGCCTTAAACTGATCTGACTGATCTGGAGTTAATTCACCCCCCGATATTTTATTTTGTTATATGATATGATGTATAATAGCAGGACGGTAATAATACCCGACTAGGAATAACAGAGTACAACCACCCTGCTTATTAATACCGATAAATTAATTGCAATTAAAAGCTTATGTTTTTAATAGCGTTAATGGTGTTAATGGCGTTAATCGCGTTATTAGCTTTAATGGTGGTAAGATCGGTTAAAGGCATTTATCTCAGCCAATAATCCTGGCAATTTTATGAAAAATAAAAGGGGAGCAACTGATCTGAAGTGATAAAAAAATTATCAAAAGATAAGTTATCTTCCCGGTATTCTAAGGCTTTCCCACCCCTCCGGTTTTTAATTATATCATAATAAAATTAGTTATTAAAGGAGCCGGGTTGCAAAAAATCAAATTTTTAGATGCTTGTTTTTTGCCCTGCGATGTGATAAAATATTGCTGAAATGAGCCGAAGTGGCGGAACTGGCAGACGCGCCGGATTCAAAATCCGGTGGACGCGAGTCTGTGTGGGTTCGAATCCCACCTTCGGCACCATTGAAACCAAGGGGCTTAGGCCCCTTTTCTTTTTTTCAAGAATAAGTCCGGTGCGACTGGCTACCATCTTGCTACCATAACTGCTTATTTTGTAAAATCCACATTATCCAGCAATAAAATCCAGAATTACCCGGACAACTCTATCTATCTCAGCAGCAGAAAAAACCTCTTCTCCCTCTTCTCTCTCTTCTCTCTCTCTGTTGATTACTGTTGCCAGGATCTCATCCTCTTCAGGCTGACATAATTTCTCATCATGCTTTGCTGGTCTGAAAACCTCTATTTTCGGCTTATCTCTTGATTTATAACCCTCGGTTAAAATCACATCAACATCTCTGATGTACTCTTCCTCCAGCTCATCAAGTTCACTGTCCTGCTCGACATCTTTTATCAGGGCGATTTTGTAGGGAGAGGAAATCAGAACCAGATTGGCTCCGGCCTGTTTATGCCTCCAGGTATCCTTGCCCGGCTTATCAATATCAAAACCGTGAATATCATGTTTTATGGTTCCAACTCTTAGACCCTGCTCTTTTAAGGCGGGAATTAGCTGCTCAATAAATAATGTCTTACCGCTATCGCTTTTGCCTACTATAGAAATTATGGGAATTGATCCGATTATATTCCACCTTCCTCATGAGAACATCAAATCCTGTCTTGTTGATTTTGCTGCCTTCATCTGTCAGTGCCAGTAAATTTCTGTTAGTGGTAGTCAGTTTCGGTCATTGCCAGTCAGTGTCGGCCTGTAGCAGCCAGTGCCAATCAATGGCTGTCATCAAAAGAAGCATGAAAATGTTTCTTTTCTTCCCTAGAACAGAAAAACAGCAGAAAGACCGTCAATTACAGGGCATTCTTAAAAGAGCAATTACTTCTATTCAAAGGAGCAATGAAATCCATAAGTCACCTTTTTCATCATCAATCATCATCAATTTTAGCAGCATCCTCTACCTCTTTGGTAGCATCTTTTAACTCTCTGATACCGCTGCCAATTGCTCTGCCAATTTCAGGAAGCTTATTGGGCCCAAATATGATTAATACAATAACCAAAATGATAATTAACTCCGGTGCTCCCAGTCCAAACACCTGCTGTCACCTCCTGGCAACTCCTATTAGTGTTTTTGATGATGGTTTGAAAATTCACCGAATATTTTCTGGTAGCGTGGCATTCCAAAGATGATGGCGGGCTTACCTTGAAATATGCCGAAAAAATTAAATACTCTGATCTGTCCCGAAAACGCATGGGGATTTGCTGTGTTATCTCTCAAAAAAATATAAAGGTTTACGAAAATACAGCTCTACGAAAAAACATTAATTAACAGAAAATTCGAAGAAGATAGACAGAGCACACAAAGGTTCTGACACGTAAACCAGATTTTTGGCTGCTTGCTATTATTTTTCTGCTCACTGTTTATATAATTCTAAATAAATTTTGCTATTCCTGCCTGAGAACTTAACTAAAAATTATAATTTTGTGATTAAAATAAAGGTGCAGCTGACATCGGCATTCAATTACCAGAATTATTTTATACCAAGAAATGCCGAGTTTGATAATATTGATAAGTCAATATTTTTAATCCAGATTATTACTCGGATTATTACCCCCTTATTTTCCCTTATAATTTCTTTGATTCTTATTCTTCTGCTCCCTGTTGCTCTAATTTTTATTCCACTGAGCCCTGTTGCTCTAACCCTTTTTTTTCTCCTTCATGTTGCTCAAACTTTATTCCTCTGAACCCTGTTGCTCTGAGCCCTGGCACTCTGATTCTTGTTACTCTGCTCCCCGTTGTTTTAACTCTTTTCTCTCTGATCCCTATTCCTCAAATTTTTAATGCATTATTTCAGATCTGTTTCATATCTTTTTGCAAATCAGTTATAATTTAATTCTGATTTATTTCAAATCTGATTTTAAGGCTTATGATTCTTATAACTATTCATCTTATAACTATTCAAATATTCCAGAACCAGCTCAACAAACCTTTCTCTGTCAACTTCGAGAGCCACTTCCACATTGGATCGACCAAATCTATCGCCATCAAAATCTACTACAGTGGAACCTGTGGTGTGTTTTCCTGCAGTTTCAATCCTGACAGCATAGGGCCGGGAACTGATTATCTCCGGTTCCAGCACCGCTGCCACAGCCAGGGGGTCATGAAGGGGGCAGCCAGGCATTTTCTTCTTTTCCAGGTGATACTGCAGATAATATTCCAGCAGCTCCCCTGCTACCCGGGCCACCGGATTGCCGAGACTTTTGATCTTTTCAATATCTTCAGGATAGAGCAAAGCCTTTCTGGTGACATCCAGCCCGATCATCCTTTTAGGAATATCTGTCTGCATTACAAAAGCAGCAGCTTCAGGATCAACCAGAATATTAAATTCCGCCGCCGGACTCCAGTTGCCGCCCCGGGCGGCACCCCCCATGAAGCAAATCTGCTCGATCTTATTATGAATATCGGGAGCTCCGATTAGGGCTGCAGCAATGTTGGTCAGAGGTCCAGTTGGTATCAGGGTAATCTTATCCTCTGACTGCCGGATGGTGTCAATGATAAAATCGACAGCATGCTGATCGGCAGCAGAAGTCCCGGGATCAGGCAGAATAGGCCCATCCAGACCGGATTCTCCGTGCACCTCGGGAGCGGTTGTCAGTTCCCGGATCAGGGGTTTGCCATAACCAGCATAAACAGGGGTATCAATCTCAGCCAGTTCAACTATTTTCAGAGCATTACTAATGGTATTATCTAAAGTCTGATTGCCGGCTACCACGGTAATACCGGCCAGATCAAGCCTGCTGGCAGCTGAAGCCACCATGATAGCCAGGGCATCGTCATGCCCGGGATCACAGTCCAAAATTGCCTTGATTTTTTTCTCCATGATTAACCTCCTGAATGATTAAGCTCCCGAAATTTCTTGCAGAACCTCACCAGCTGCCCTGATTGTGGTATCCAGATCCTCCTGACTGTGCTTGAGTGAAACAAACATGGCTTCAAACTGAGATGGCGCCAGATATATACCCCTTTTCAGCATCCCCTGAAAGTAATCAGCATAGAGTTCAGTATCGGAGGAAGAAGCAGTTTGATAATCAACCACCTCTGTCCCGGTGAAAAAGAGACTGATTAAAGATCCCACCCGGTTAATACTGCAGGGTATATCCAGTTTGGAAGTTTCTTCTTTAATACCGCGGGTCAGATAGCTGGATTTATCCTCAAGCTGTTCATAAACACCTTCCTGCTGGATCAGTTTCATCATCTGATAACCGGCAGCCATGGCCAGTGGATTCCCGGAAAGAGTTCCAGCCTGATATACCGGGCCTAATGGAGCTACCTCATCCATTATTTCCTCTTTGCCTCCATAAGCCCCCACCGGCAGACCTGCTCCAATTATCTTGCCGAGACAGGTCAGGTCGGCCTCCACGCCGTAATACTGCTGCGCACCACCGGGAGCCAGGCGGAAACCGGTTATCACCTCATCAAAGATTAAAACCGTGCCGTATTCCTCTGTTATCTCCCGGAGGAACTCCAGGAAATTATCCCGGGGAGGAACTACTCCCATATTGGCTGCCACAGGTTCCAGAATAACTGCAGCTATTTCCTCACCCTGTTCCTGAAAAACCTTTTTTACATAATCTTTATTATTATAGGGAACGCTGATGGTCAAACGGGCCAGTTCCTCGGGAACTCCGGGGCTGTCAGGAAGTCCCAGAGTAGCGGGACCGGAGCCAGCTTTAATCAGAAAACTGTCACCATGGCCGTGGTAATTGCCGGTAAATTTAATGACCTTATCCCTGCCAGTATACCCCCGGGCCAGCCGCAGGGCGCTCATGGTGGCCTCGGTGCCNGAATTGACCATCCGGACCCGATCCACCGAGGGAATCAGCTCCACTATTTCAGCGGCCATCTCGGTCTCAACAATAGTNGGAGCCCCGAAACTTGTTCCCCGTTTCAGCTGATCANCNACTGCTGCAATAACATCCTGCTGGCAGTGACCAAAGAGCATCGGCCCCCAGGAGCTNACAAAGTCAATGTATTCATTACCGTCAATATCATAAATTCTGCTATCTTCAGCTCTGTCAATAAAAAGCGGCTGCTGTCTGACAGAGGAAAAGGCCCGGGCCGGACTGTTCACCCCACCTGGAAGATACTGACAGGCCCTCTCATATTCCTCACGGGAACGCTTATACATGTTTTTTCCTCCCTGAATCCGGTAGTATTTAAAAAAAATAATCTGAGTCCTGCTGTCTTCTAAGTCCTGCTGTCTTGTGTTATCTGTTTTATCTTGCTCTGTCCTATCTTAACTTTTTTATCTTATCTGTCTTTATCTGCCTTATTTTATCTTGAAAATATTTGCTGATATTTTCATCTATTGTTGTGCCCCAGAGGGGCATGAGAGTTTATCTTGAAAATTTGCAGAAAAATTTTCATCTATTGTTGTGTCCCAGAGGGGCATGGCTGTTTATCTTAAAAAAATATCGTGATATTTTCATTTATTGTTGTGTACCAGAGAAGCATGGCGGTACATCTCTAAAATACGTTAGATTACCCTATATGCTGCTGTGCTGCAAAATATTTGTTTAAGCTAGTCAGCGAAATATTTCAGACTGGTCTTTTTCAGCTCCTCGGTACTGATAACTATCCGATAATCTTTAGCTTCTATCTCTCCGGCCATCTCATCGACCAGGTCTCTCAGTTCAGCCCTGCTTCTGGCATGAACCATGGCATAAATATTATAGGGCCAGTCAGAAGTGGTAGGTCTGAGATAACAGTGGCTGACCTCAGGAAACTCTGCCAATTTCCGCCCGACCTGATCCTCCCGGGAAGAAGGAATCTGCCAGACCACCATGCCATTGGCAGAAAATCCGGCCCGACGGTGATAGAGCAGAGGAGCAATTCTTTTCAGGATGCCCTGCCGGGAAAGCTTCTCCAGACCTGCCAGCACCTTTCCCTCCTGCCAGCCCAGTTCGTCAGCAATTTTTTTAAAGGGACGGGGCACCAGGGGCATATCCTGCTGCAAAGAGGCAATAAGTTTTCTTCCCTGATCGTCAGTTCCAACACTTTCTTCTTCAGCGCCGCTTCCTCCTTCACTGCTCTCTTTTATTCCACCGGTGTCCTCTTTTGCACAGTTCTCATCTATCTCACCGGACTCTCGCTTTCCCCTCCCCTCTCTTTTTTCGCCAGTATCGCTTATTTCACCGCATTCTCGTCTTTCAGTACTCTCTTCTTTTTCACCAGCCGCTTTTATTTCACTGTTCTCTCCTCTTTTCCCAGTCTCTGCTCTGCTGCTATTGTCTTCTTTTTGATCTAGATCAAGTTTAACTCCAAGTTTATACTGTTTAATTTTGGGCAGCTGGAGAAAATCCAGGCCTGTTTTTTCTTCCAGGCGGGCTATTTCCTGCTGCAAATCCTCTTCCGGTCCCACACTCAGGGTAAACCACATATTGTAATCCTGATTGCGGCGGTAATTATGGGTAACACCGGGATGCTGATTGATTAAATTGGCAACCTGATAAAACCTTTCCTCAGGAACCCGGGCAGCCAGCAGCAGACTCTGCCAGCCCAGTTTTCTAGAACTAAAAACCCCTCCCAGGCGGCGAATTAAACCTCGCTTCTTTAAATCCTTGAGCAGCTCAGTAACCTCTGCTGCAGTAAGCCCAAATCTTTCTCCCAGGTCGGCATAGGGAGTTGGCGTTAGAGGCAGGCCCTGCTGGGCCAGGGTCAGAAGTTTTCTCTCCAGAGCTGAAAGTTCGGGTTCCTGTGACAGTTTTTCTTTCTCTTCCCTGCCTGCTTTATTTTGATTTGCTTTTCCATGATATTCCTTATCTGACATGGGTATCACCTACCTGACCTGACACCAGGGATCGGCTGCCAGGTAATCGCCCTCAGAATAATAATAGGCC
>SL_5KL_010_SEDDRAFT_10000284_pt1 | contig 32556 bp, 34 predicted proteins | sample SodLakKL_010_SED_FD_9118 | JGI IMG/M metagenome (IMG submission 9118) | reverse complement strand
CGAGGGACATAAGTCCCTCTTTACTTCGGAAGGCTGTCGCCTTCCTGCGTATGCGTAGGAATGGAACTCAAAGTCTATTTATATACAGCCTTGTTTTTTTAAGGGCTATCGCAGATAGCCCTACATGTTTTTAATGCATTTTTTTATCAAAAAAATGCGAGGGAAGGGATTTGAACCCTCGGACCCCTATGGGAATAGATCTTGAGTCTATCGCCGTTGGCCATGCTTGGCTACCCTCGCTTTAGGAGCGAAAAGGTTTTTTTTGAGCGAGTAAAGCGAGAGTGAACAGGAACTTTGTTCCTGTGGAACCCTCGCAAGTTGGAGCGAGTTTACGAGCGAAACTTGCGTGTTAGTGGAAATCTTTTCCACGTCACTCGCATTATGAGTGAGCATTGCGAGTGAATAATCGAGGGGAAATGAGGAATATTTTATTCCTCGGCTACCCTCGCTTTGTGAAGGAGCGTGCGACTGAGGAAAGCGAGAGTGAACAGGAACTTTGTTCCTGTGGAACCCTCGCATTATGAGTGAGCATTGCGAGTGAATAATCGAGGGGAAATGAGGAATGTTTCATTCCTCGGCAACCCTCGCAAGTTGGAGCGAGTTTACGAGCAAAACTTGCGTGTTAGTGGAAATATTTTCCGATCGTCACTCGCATTTATTCAAATACGGTATAAGTAATTTTTTATTCCGAAAAGGTCATATCCCCCATCACATATAGTTTATTCGATGGATAAGGAAGGAAAAAAATTGATAGAAGAGGCTCTAAAAAATCAAAGACCTCACGAACGATTCAACAAGGCGCTCTCGAGGACCGTGAGTAAAAAAATAGATGGTAAAAAAGGATATAAACGATATTTGGATCTGATGAACGAAGTCAGAGATGTCTCAAGGAAAGAAGGTATAAGCATAGAAAAGAGCGTTAAAAAGATATTGGGAAGATCATGACGGATATTTTTTATCCATCTCGATTTTTATCCCTTTTTTTCTTAGTTCATCCACCATGAAATCATGGTGATCTTTTCTTCGGCCCAATATTTCAGGAGGGATTATGCCGGTGCGGATGTTTTCTTTCTCGTCATCAAGTAATCTGGTGAAAGCAGCAGTGGCGAATCCGGTAGATCTCGCCATGGATGAAAAAATTTCGTCGGCTTCATCGTAAAAGAAATAGTTCATTTTCACTTCATCTCCGTCTCTTTTGCCTTTCGTTTCTATATCCATCACACAGAAATCTCTACCGTCGAATTCCATCAGCGGTTTTATCACTTCCAGTGTACTCTCAACGTTCTTTCTCTCAAAAAACCCTAATTCTCTAAGTACCTTCATCCTTTTAAGATGGCCTTTCCACCTTAGAGTGGTTTCCTCCATGGTATCGGCTTCGATGGTTTCGGTGAGTGTGCGCAAACCATCGCTGTAAAATTCTTCAAATCTATTCCCATATAACTCCACTTCCTTCACGTCTTCAAAAGGATCTACTTTAACCTTTTTCCCTTCCCGTATCAACCTCGCCTCCCTAACATACTCTTGGATAAGGTCCTTCGGTGAGAACGTTAATTCGTGATTGAGAGGGGGTTTGGGGTTCAAAGGAAGACCTCCTATCTTTATCATAGCATGCTCGATGTGGTCCATCTCCTCGTTTATCCTTCCCATGAAAACGTTGCTCATACCCGGACCAAAACCAGCATCTACCACCGCCGTGACACCTGCCTTTTCGGCTTTATCTTCTAACTCGAGGGGGTTCTCGGGCATGAAAGAAACGTCAACGATATCTACACCTACCTCTATAGCTAATTTCACCGTCTTGAAACCGAAGTCCCCTGGCAAAGCACCCACCACCACATCGTGCTCTTCCATCTTCGTGACAGTTTCTTGTTTGTTTTTTATATCTAGCTGAAAAGTCTCAGCAAATTTTTCCACTCTCTTCAGATTCTCTGCATAGACATCCCCAACTGAAACCTGGTGATCTTGGGCTAGGTCATGAGCTACAGCCTGCCCGACGCGTCCCGCTCCTAATACCAATACTCTCATCATCTCACCGTTCGGATTCAGATAGAAGAGGCGAGGTAATATAATTTTTCTGAGAAAGCGAACCGAAACATATATCCTCGTAAGATCATACTCTGAAGTATGTTTTCACTTCCTCCTTGAAGAGATAAAATAGGATCAAGATGTTGATGATTGTCCCGATACCCAAATTCAACAGCCCTATCACTGCAAAAACCACTGCACCGTACCATGCCCATTTTAGACCTTTCCAAAGACCGTAAGCGATCACTAACCTTATGAGTGATTCAAACAACACTATCAGTATTCCAATCGTACCAAGAATTTGGGGTAAAAAGGAAAGGGTAGGATAAGCCAATCCAGCAAAACCTACCAAAGCACCCAGAATATAGAGAACCACCAGGAGCGTTATACCTGTAGGACGTTCAGGGGGTAGATCACTTCCAAATCCTCCGGCAGATCCGGGTCTAGGTTGAGAAGTGGACCTGCTTTCGTCAGATACTTTTTCTTCCGTTTCATCTCCTTGTAAAAACGATCCACAGTGGAGACATCTTTTTTCTCTACCATCGTCGCTAACGTCTACTTCATTACCACAATCAGGGCAGAAAGCGAATTCGTCGCTTTCGAGCACATACACTATGCTCTTCAGTTTAAAGTGATAAGTATCAGCTGTTTTCTTGAAGCAGGAATGGTGATATTTTAGAAAGCCGAGTAGTAAAAGAACCATGATTATCGTGACCGGATATATCCCTCCATAAGCTGATAAGGCAGCGGCGAATAGAAGGGGGAAGTACATGATGATAGAGGCCATTATCAGTTCCCCGAGAAAGCTAAAATCCACCGTGATCTCTTTTTCACTCATCTGGAGTTCAACTGTGCCTTTTTTATCGTCTTTCCAGGACCACCAAGAGCCGAATTTTACCTTTATGCTATCGTCCTCTACACTTTTCACACTAAAATCTGGATCTCTACCCAATTGATCGCTTAATCGATCCTTGATCCTATAGGCCGGACCATCGACTTTTATCTCTTTAGTGAATATAATATCTCTCTCCTTATGTACTGCTCTTTTTTCCTCTAAGACAAATCAAAGCGGCGATCAGAACACCTACTATCAGTAGAACAAAGGTGAAACCGGGCAGATCCTTCCTTTTGAATTCCGCCAGATCATCATACCTCCGTTTATGTTTCTTTCTGGAAATCGTTCACCTTTTGAAACAAGTTCCGTTTCACCTATACTCTTCACATCCATCACACCACCGTTCGTATTTTCATTATGTCCTAACACGTTTATCTTCCTACGACTCTAAATGGATTTCTTATACATATACATTGGTTTAAAATATGTGCCTTTTACCGATTTGCCATATGAAGGGATGGCGATATCCTACAATTCTTGATTTGTTTCGAGATACGAAAGATAATATCCTTCTGTATCTGACTATGCTGCCTCAGATCATAGTAAAAGCTTCACTAGCGATAGATATGGGGAAAGATTATAGACACGATCGATATTTCAAACACAGGTGCTTTACCCATGAAAGTCCTTCATCTCGATCTCTTCAAAGATGTATTTAAAGAAGAAAGGAAGATCTGCCTAAAAGACCTGGTGCCTCCTGAAGTAGAAGTAACGGAACTACCTTCCGGCGACGAAGATAAAGTCATGGATCGAGCGGATCAATTCGATGCGGTGATAGGTGCCAGGATATCAAGAGAATTTTTGGATGATGCGGTAAACCTGAAGTACTTTATCATACCCTTCGTGGGTGTGCCAGAAAAAGACAGAGAGAACCTTGCCGACTTTCCAGAGATAACGGTGATAAATTCACATTTCAACTACTGGATGGTGGCGGAACACGCCTTCACTCTTATGCTGGCCTGCGCTAAAAAACTGGTTCCTATACACCAGAAGCTGAAAAAAGGCGATTGGACTCCACGATACGAAAAAGAACTGGGCTGGGGGCTGAAGAACAAAACGCTGCTCATCCTTGGTTTCGGAGAGGTAGGTAAGAAGATAGCCAAGATGGCAAATTCGTTCGGGATGCGGGTCGAAGCTGTGAAAAGGACACCGGGAGAAAGCGAGCTGTTAGAAAAGCTCGGCACCAACGAAGATCTACATGACTTTTTGAATCGGGCGGATTTTATCATGATCACTCTTCCTGAGACAGAGGAAACCAGAGGTTATCTGGGAAATCAGGAATTCAAACAGATGAAAGAGGACGTTCTGATCGTCAACGTCGGCAGAGGCCCAGTGATAGACGAAAAGGCATTGTACGAAGCCTTGAAATCCGGCAAAGTGAAAGGTGTCGGGATAGATACCTGGTGGGTTTACCCGCCGGACAAAGAGTCGAGAGACGACACATTCCCTTCGAACTATCCTCTAGACGAGTTCGATAATGTGATCTTCAGCCCTCACAGAGCTACTCAGATAAAAGAAAGGAGCCTATACAGGATAAAAGACCTCGCTCGTATATTGACCTCTCTAGAGAAGGGGGAAGAAGTTAACGTTGTGGATATAGGCAGGGGTTACTGAGCTAGACCTTACTCATCAACAAATATAACCTTTACCTCTTCGACGTCCCATCTTGGCTCAAGTTTCTCCATTATATCTTCTTTTATGGCAGAAGCAAACTGATGGTCACTTTCAAGGTCCACTTCCACCGTTATGTGGCCGTCATCGACCTTTATGTTGTTTATTATGTTTGTTTTCAATACATCCAATCCCTTCATGGGGTTCATCACGTGTTTAAGCCTTTCCTCGACCACTTCTTCAGTGGTCTTTCTGTCCTCCTGACCGAGGCCGTGCCTTTCTTCATAGTTCCTTATGGCCTCCCTCAACGCATCCACCGCCAATACGGAACAATGCGTTTTAAGATCCGGGAGACCTCCCAACTCTTCTGCAGCCTCTTTCCAAGTTATATTTTTCGCTTCCTCGATGGTTTTACCCTTCGCCATCTCAGTTATGATGGAACCAGTTGCGATATTAGAAGCGCATCCGTAAGACATGAACTTTATATCCGTTATCTCATGGGTATCTTCGTCCACTTTTAAATATAGTGAGACCATGTCTCCACAGGCAGGACTTCCTTCTTTGGCATAACCGTCAGGATCTTCTATCTCACCGACATTCTTAGGATTTTGAAAGTACTCGATGACCTTCTCGTTGTAGGGCATGCTCATATTTATTCCTCCTTTTTACTCAAGGGGCTTATCTCTCTCAACCTTTCTATTACTTCCGAGGTGTCCTTTATAACTTTATCTACCTGTTCCTCGTTGTTGAATCTTCCAAAAGTGAATCTTACGGAGCCGTGGGCCCTTTCGTGATCACCACCGATACCTAAGATAACGTGGCTTGCCTCCAGAGACTTGCTGAAGCAAGCAGAACCTGTACTTACAGCTATCCCTCTCATATCGAGATGTAACGTTATAGATTCTCCTTCAACGTACTGGAAAGTTATGTTGGCGTTTTGTGGTGTTCGTTCTTTTTCAGGTCCATTTAAAACCGTATCTGGTATATCGGATGTTATGCCTTTTATCAGGTCATCTCTCATCTTCCGTATCCTTTCATTTTCTTCCTCGTCGATGAGGTCTACCGCTTCAGCAAAACCTACAGCACCTGGGATGTTTTCCACTCCCGCCCTCATATTATTCTCTTGGAAGCCTCCGTCCATCTGTTTTTTGATAGGCGTGCCCTCTCTGATGTAAAGCGCCGCCGTACCCCTAGGACCGTGTATCGTATGTGGTGAAACGGTAACGAGATCCATGGGGACCTTACTAACATCTATGGGAAGGCGCCCGAAAGTATGGGTGGCATCGGTATGGTATAATACATCCTCTTCTTCGCAGATCTTAGCTATCTTTTCAACGTCTTGAAGCGTACCTATCTCCTGGTTACCGTGCTGTATAGAGACCAACACTGTTTCATCTTTCAATGAATCTTTCAACTGTTCTATATCTACAAAACCTTTCTCATCCACATCCAGATAAGTCACATCAAAACCCCTCTTTTCAAGGGTCTTCGCGGTATTGAGGACGGGAAAATCTTCTATCTTGGAGATCACTATATGATCTCCGTCTCCCTTTTCAGCCACCCCCTTCAATGCTAGATTGTTGGATTCAGTTGCGCAGGAGGTAAATATTATCTCTTGGGATCCACCTTTGAGCTCTTTTGCTATTTTTTCCCGAGCTTCGTTCAGAGCTTCTTTCGCCTCTATACCCATGGTGTAAGCAAAATCTGAAGTGGCCACAGCATAGGTTTCAAACATATACGGTTTCATGGCCTCTAATACTTTTTTGTCCGTCTTGGTACTCGCCCCATTATCTAGATATATCGTGTCTTTCTGCATATCCATATTATCACACCATCATCATAACTTTTTTGTACTTTCACTACAACCTCATCTATCTTCAGGTATTTTTATCTTTACCGTCCAATTGCCCCCTTCCTCTTCTATGTCAAGGAGCTCCAAACCCAATTCATCTACCGCCATGGATATCTCTTCTTTAGATTCCGGGTGGTTTCCTACCACATCTATGATGTCTCCAGGAGAAGATTTTCTGATCGCTTTTCTCGTTTCTACCAGTGGAACAGGGCACGTCTCTCCTAGAACATCCACTCTTTTAGTTCCTGACATGTTACCACATTTTTGATGTTGAAAGTATTACATGATGCCGTAATAATCTTTGCGGAGGGAAAAAAACTATTTAGTTTACATCCCTATAAAATTTTGATAGAGGTGGAGTTCGAATGGATGAAAAAACTGAAAAGATACCTTTAGAGGTCCAAGAAAAGATAGAAGATTTTATAGCAGGATGGATGACTGATAATAAAGTGCCAGGGATGAGTATATCTTTGGTTGAAGGCGATGAAATAGTATATGCTAAAGGTTTCGGTGCCCGTGATCTAAAGAAAAATCGCCCTGCCACCGCCAACACTTTGTACGGCATGGCATCTATAACCAAATCATTTACTGCTCTAGCGGTGTTAAAACTCGTTGAGAAAGGCGATCTGAGCCTCGACGACGAGATCGCAGATTACGTACCTGTGAATTGGGAGAACGAGATAACCGTACACCATCTATTGACTCATTCCTGCGGTATGCCTTCACTAGGAGTGAGCGAGGCCCTGATAGATAGATTGATAGAGATGGATGAAAGAGGTGTACCATTGAGCGGTCTAGACGATCTTTACACACATCTTAACGGCGCCAAAGAGGAGATAGCATCAGAACCCGGTGAAGAGTTTTTCTACTTCAATTCGGGCTACGCTTTACTAGGGCAGATAATAGAAAAAGTAAGCGGCAAGTCCTACCCCGAGTTCGTGCATGACGAGATACTTGAACCCCTAGACATGAACAGGTCCAGATTCGATTACTATGAGAACGAAGAGGATATCATGACGCCTTACTTTATGGGTGAAGAAGGGCCCGAAAAAACCCCTTACCCTTTAAGAAAGATGGGACACCCAGGAGGAGGACTCCTCAGCTCGGTCAACGAACTAGGTAACTACCTGATAATGAATATGAATAACGGGAGATATGACCGTAAAGCCTTGGTAGATCCAGACCTTTTAGATAAAGCGCATGCAAGACACATAGTCAGAGAAGTAGGCGATTACGGCTACGGATGGGCTATCAAAGAACTTGGAGATGAAAAATTCATAGGTCACGGAGGATCCATAGCGGTCAGTGGTGGATTCATAGGATTCGTGGACGATGTGGGTGTAGCTGTGGCTTCCAACACGATACCGGGAAGTTCATTCGAAGAAGTGGGTAAATGGCTGATCAAAACCGTGAAAGGTGAAGAGGGAAACGACCTTACTTATTTCAAAAGAAACGAAAGACTAGACAAGCTGACAGGAACGTATGGATCCTATAGAGGTATAAAAAATATAGAGATAGAAAAAAAATACGGGCTGCTGAGACTGACGGTTAAAGAAAGACTAGAAAGTCAAAAATTGATACTGATCCCCGAAAGCAAGACAGTAGATGACTTTAAATTCTATTACTTGGACGGTAATGGAAACAAGAACGAGGTCAGATTCGACATCAAAGAAACAGGAGATATCGATCTTTACATAGAACGCTGGCGTTTACATAAAAAGGATTGAAGATATGAAAAAGATACCCGTCGCTTTGACCATCGCCGGTTCAGATTCAAGTGGAGGTGTTGGTATAGACCATGCGATAAAACACGGTTTGGATATAGGCCAAGGCGAAAAACCTGTAAATCACATGATTTGGAGTAAAAACATAGAACAATTCCCTGACTATCTTCAAACCATAGCTAGAACACTGCCCCTGTATTATTTACACTAGGGCCCAAAAGAGATCATGATATTAGAGAATCCATCTGGAGCTACTACTCCATTCCTGATCATAGGTGTATCGGCAGTGGTCCTCCTGACCGTGGCGGTAAAAGTCACCGATTGGAAAGACATGTGAGATGTCTGACGGCTTACCACCGCCACTTCATATACAGATTACCTATGAAATGTACTACGGCCATCAAGAGTATCCACAAGATACAAAGTATCAGTATTATCTCACGTAACCCTCTACCCTCTAGCCCGGGTATGAACGCCTTGCTATGAAGGAGTAATACGAGTGCCAAAGAACCATAGGCTCTCGCACCGAAGGCGGGGTAGAGAAATTTGACCTTCAATTTCATCACCAAACTGCCCAGGGCGAGATAGATTATCAGTGCTAAAAGAAGAACGGATGGTATCCTTATGGATGCCATAAGAAGTATCAGTGAGAGTATATTGGAAAATATGGTAGAACGACTGACGTAGTGTTTCTCCACTATGATGCCAAATATAATCACTACCAAAACCCCGCCAAAGGCTGCTTGATATGAATTCAACAAAGGCATAGTGGAAAGACATAATAATAGGTTATATTTAAAACCTTTAAGGCACGTTGTCGAATGTCCAAAAAGGAAGAATAAGATGAATATAAGTGAGCTTGACATACCGTTAAAGGCTAAAAACGTGTTAACGTCCAAGGGGATAAAAGAACTGTATCCACCCCAGGAAAAGGGGGTAAAAGACGTCTTGTCGGGAAAAAATTGCGTTTTCGCTTATCCCACAGCTAGTGGAAAATCTCTGCTTGCATATCTAGCCATATTGAAAAAAGTATTGGATGAAGGAGGAAAGGCTCTTTACATAGTTCCTTTGAGAGCTCTGGCTTCGGAAAAATCGGATGATCTTAAAAAATTTGAAGAAATAGGTTTGAAAGTGGGAACGTCCATGGGTGATTATGATGCTCCGGACCCTTCGTTAAAACGTTATGATGTCATAGTTGCCACCTCGGAAAAAGCGGATTCGCTTTTGCGACATAACGTGGATTGGCTTTCTGAGTTGAACTGTGTGGTAGCGGACGAAGTTCATCTCATCAATGATAGGGAGAGAGGCGCTACATTAGAAGTCACATTATCCAAGCTAAAACAAGTGAATCCCCGAGCTCAGATAATAGCTTTGTCCGCTACGATACAGAACTCTAGCACGATAGCAGATTGGTTAGAAGCTGAACACCACGAAAGTGACTGGAGACCTGTAGAATTGAATAAAGCGGTCTTCGACAAGAATAACCATAGGATCAAGTACGAAAACTTTGAAGAACAAGAACTGAAACCACGGGGGGACGAAATAAAGACACTCTGCCTACCCACAATCGAAGGTGGAGACCAATGTCTTGTTTTCGTGAACAGTAGAAAATCCACTCAAGCTGTCAGTAGAAAGATGACTTCGGAAGTTAAAAAAAATTTGACTGACGTTGAAAAGAAAGAACTCGCTGCTATCGCAGAAAGTATAGAAGAAGAGAGCAATACCTCTGTGGGTAAAAATCTAGCCAAGATGATCAAGTCGGGTACCGCTTATCATAACGCCGGCTTAAGCAATTTCCAAAGGAAAAAGGTAGAAAAGGCGTTTAGAAGTCGTTTGATCAAATTGATCACCGCGACCCCGACTTTAGCAGCCGGCATAAACATGCCAGCACGAAAAGTGGTAGTGAGAGACTGTCGTCGCTATGACGCTCTTTTTGGATACAACGCACCCATACCGATCATGGAGATACAGCAGATGTTAGGTAGGGCGGGAAGACCGGGATTCGACGAGGTTGGTGAAGCGGTACTAGTTGCCAAGAACGAAAGAGCAGTAGATAGATTATTGGACGAGTATCTCATGGGAGAAAGCGAAGCCATAGTCTCCAGGATGGTCACCGAGACAGCTTTGAGAACTCATCTTCTTTCTTTGATAGCTACCCAACACTGTTCTTTCGAAGAAGAGATATACGAATTCATGGAAGAAACTTTTTACGCACAGCAGAGCGAGATCTGGGCTATAAAAGATAGAGTTCGAAAAGCATTAGATTTTTTAGAAGAAGAAAACCTTGTGAAAAAGGAGGAGGAGATATTTCGATCCACCACGTTTGGAAAAAGAGTATCTGAACTCTACATCGATCCCGTTTCCGCGGTCAAGATCAGAGGAGCTATAGAAAGCGGAAAGATGGGTTTGAACATCTCGTACCTGCATAACATCTGCCTTACTCCTAATATGTACACTCTTTTCGCGGGCAAAAGTGAACTTCAACAATACATGAGGAAAGCGGAGTCATTACGGGCCGATCTGTTTGAAGATCTGCCCCACGAAAGAGGTGAACTAGAAGAGTATTTAAGGGCGTTGAAGACCGCTCTTCTACTGCAGGATTGGATGAAAGAGGTACCAGAAGACGATATCGCCGCAAAGTACAGCGTCGGACCCGGCGATATCTATAACAAGGTGGAAACGGCGGAGTGGCTCATACATTCAGCAACCGAGATAGCTAAGATATACAATCCCATGAAAGCTGAAAAGTTGAGTGAACTCACCGAGCGTATCAAACACGGAGTAAAAGAAGAACTTTTGACTCTTTCCGAATTAGAACAGGTCGGAAGGGTCAGAGCTAGAAGTCTTTACGATGCAGGATTCAGAAAAAAGAGCGATGTGCGCGAAGCTCTTCCAGAAGACCTGGCTGATCTTCCCGGGATCGGAAGAACCATTGCAGAAAAGTTGAGTGAGTATGATTTTTCTGAGGAAAAGAAAGCTGAGACTACAGAAAAAGGAGAAGAAAAAAAAGATCAAACTTCTTTAGCCGATTTTTAAAAATTTTCACTTCTTCAGTTTTTTACCCAGCTTTTTTTCAACTGATTCGATCTTTCCGGTTATGCGGTTCTTCGCTCCAACCCTATCGTCTATTATTATCTTAGTCTCTACTCGGTCCGAATGCTCTCTCATGGTGTGATGGCATTTCTTTATCAGGTTCATGACTTCATCCCAGTCTCCTTCAACTATGGTTCCCATGGGGGTGAGCTGATACTCTAGACCGCTCTGGTCCACCAGATCTAGAACTTTTGACACGTAATCACTCAAGCTAACTCCCTTGTCCAAGGGTACTACGGAGAATTCCGCTAACATATCTATCACATATCGTTTGTAGACTAAAAAGATTAGGGTGGCTAGAACTTGTCAAATTATAGAGGAGTTGATCCTTCCACTAACTCGACTAATACGTGATTTTAGCCTTTTTGAACGGATTAAACGGTAAAAGAATAATCTAGCAGATGTCAACTATTTGCTAAAATATAGTAGAAATTGAAACTTTTAGCAGTCTCGTTCTGAAACGTTTAAAATAAAGATCTCGACTATGAGCACAAATTTAAAATTCCTGAGTTCATTATTCCTATCTGATCAAATGTCAGATATAGGAATCATAGGAGGTACTGGGTTCGCTGAATGGGATGGATTTGTAGTGGACGAGAAGGAGAAGAAGCACACCCCCTGGGGAACTCCGTCTTCGCCGCTTTATCGTGGAACTTTGAAGGGAAAAAAGATCGTTCTACTCAAAAGGCACGGACCTGAGCACGACATACCGCCTCACCGGATAAATCATAGAGCAAACATCTACGCTTTACAGAAAGAAGTTGACGAGTTGGTAGGGATATGTTCCGCCGGTGCGTTAAGAGAAGATATAAAAGTGCCCAGTATCAGTATCCCCAACGATTACGTAAACCTTTGGAACCCCATAACATTTTACAACGAGAAGATCAAACACGTTACTCCCGGATTGTCTTTCAGTTTGAGAGATGAACTCATCAAGGCCTCCAAGGAAACCGGCGAGGATATAAATGAAGAGGGTATCTACATTCAGACCCAGGGACCAAGATTGGAAACCAAGGCCGAAGTTAACATCTTGTGTGATTTTGGCGATCTTGTCGGCATGACCATGGCTTCCGAATCTACTCTCTGCAAAGAGACCGGAGTCGGCTACGCTGCTTTGGTGAGCGTCGATAACTACGCCAACGGTGTTAAAAAGGAAGAACTTGATTATGAGGAGATCGTCGATACCGCTCAAAACAATTGGGAGAACATAAAGAAGATACTGGAAATATTTTTGGAAAGTAGGTGATCCCATGAGTTTGGTCATAAAAGATGCGAAGATCATAGGTAAAGATGGTAGATCGGACGTCCTGATAGAAGATGGGAATATAAAGAGTATAAGCGAAGAAGAAGAGGGGGAGAAATCCATCGACGCTTCCGACAAATATCTTTCTCCAGGTTTTTTCAATACGCACACCCATGCCGCGATGTCACTATTCAGGGGCGTAGCTGACGATAGAGAGTTTTGGGACGCCTGGCCAAAAGTGGTTTGGCCGCTTGAGGAGAGATTGGAAGCGGAGGACGTCTACTGGGGTACGAAATTAGCGTGTCTNGAGATGATAAAAACCGGTACCGTGGCTTTCAACGACATGTACTTTTTCATGGAATCCGCTGTTGATGCGGTGGAAGAGATGGGGATGAAAGCCGTTCTGAGTCACGGTCTCATAGACCAGAACGACCCCGATAAGTTAGAAAAGGAAATAGAGTCTACCAAAAGATTCGTCGAGTATGCTGAAAAGTCAGAGCTGGTTAAACCCGCTTTGGGTCCTCATGCGGTTTACACGGTTTCCAAAGAAGGTTTAGAATGGTGTGCGGATTTTGCAGAAAAGGAAGACCTTTTGGTGAACATCCACCTCGGAGAGACCAAAAAGGAAAAAGATGATTTTAAAGAAGGATCCCATGAAAGTTTTGCCGAATACCTCGACGAAGTTGGATTACTGAATGAGAGACTTATTGTCGCACACTGTGTCTGGCTGGAAGATGAAGATCATTCATTGCTGGCTGAAAAACACGTCTCGGTGAGCCATAACCCCTCTTCAAACATGAAGCTAGGTGTGGGAAAACCCATGGACTACGGGGCCATGAAAAAGAAAGATGTTGAGCTTACATTGGGTACGGATAGTGCAGTTTCTAACAACAATCTAGATATGTTAGAAGAGGCTAAGATCGCTGCATTACAGCAGAAGATGTTGGGAGACGCTACCTTATTGAGCGCCGAAGAGTGCTACGAGATGCTTACTAAGAAGGGATCCAAGGCACTAGGATACGGATCAGGTGTTATCGAAGAAGGTAAACCTGCTGACTTGATCTTGGTGGATAAGGATGTTAGAGGTGTGCCCGAACACGATATCATATCGAATCTGATATATTCTATGAACGGTTATTCGGTCACAGACGTGATCGTCAACGGAAGATTGTTGATGGAGGAGCGAAAAGTAGAAGGAGAGAAAGAAATACTCCAGAAAGCTTCTGAAAGAGCAAAAAATCTTGTTTCCGGGGTGATATGATGGCAGAGCTAGAAAAACTAAAAAGTTCCGTAAAAGAAGCGCCTGTGGTGAAGATGGACGACTATCATTATTTTATCCATCCTCTCTCAGACGGATTACCAGAAGTGAAGCCTGAACTGCTGGAAGAAGTTGTTGAAAATGTCATAGAAAAATGTGAGCTGGACTGCGATTACATCTTGACCGCTCAATCCATGGGTTTTCCGTTAGCCGCCGCGTTATCCATGAAAACCGGTCTGCCCTACAAATTCATACGCAAACGAAAATACGGTTTAGACGGAGAGATCTCCATAGACCAGGTAACCGGTTACTCCAGATCGGAGATGTATCTGAACTTTGTCGAAAAGGGTGATAAAGTCTTCCTGATAGACGATGTTTTGAGTACGGGAGGCACATTCAACGGTATAATCACCGCACTACAGAAGATAGGCGTAGATATCGTAGATGTTGTGGTTGTTTTCGAGAAGGTAGGTATAAAAGAGGAACTAGAAAAAGAGTTGGGCGTGAAGATCAAGTCGCTTTTGAAAGTTGAGATGGACGGGCCGGAAGTAAATATCGTCGAATAGCTTAAAGTTTCTCGAGCTGTATCGATTCGGGATCTTCCAAAAGCTCTTCGCAGATCTTCTGGCATTTTTGGGTAGTCTATCTTGTAACCGAACACAGCCCAGAGAAGAAAAATACATTGGAAGAAGTTTTAACTTTGTCAACAAGGTTGATGGTTCCCTACAATCATTCCTCCAACAAACCTTCCCATTCCACTTCTTTTACATGCTCAAAATCATCATCGTCGGATACAACTGTGTGGATACCGTTCCGAAGCGCCACCGAGAGGTGCACCGCATCCCTAGGTTGTAAATTCTCATATCGTTTCTGATAATTGATCATCCTCACAGCGTCTTCTGTTTTCACATCCAATAATTTTAGATGCGGCATCTCAAGTAGCCTCTCGCCTTGCGTCAAAGCTTTTTTTCTTCCCGCTTCTCGTGAAATTATCCAAACGACCTCATCTAAAGTGAAGACTGAGGTGGATGCTTCTATTTCGCCCTTAACCATCTTTTTTAACCAGTCCCTTGCCTTCTCCGCCCTCTTCCCCTCGTAGAGAGCTGGAAGGATGAAGATATTGCTGTCGAAATAGTACACTTCAATCACCCAATTGGCTGTAATATTTATCGTCCCAATCGATATCCTCTGGTTCTTCCTTTTTCTCTATCTCGGAAAGATAATCTTCCAGGATATCTTCTCCTTTTTTTGCCTCTATGATTATCTTGTCGTCTTCTACTTTGAAAGACACGTTTCCTCCTGCTTTTAGATCGAACATCTCCCTTATAGGTTTAGGGATCACCACTTGACCTCTCTCACCTATTTTGGACCTTATAGATATCATTCATACCACAATATATGATAAGTTCATACTCTCCTATAAAACTTTTGGATGATCATATTTCCTTCGGAGGACGTAAATCCTTATGGAAAAAAAAATAGAGTTGTGACTTTTATGTAAAGAAAAAGTGGGCCCAGAGAGATTTGAACTCCCGACCTCCCGGTTATCAGCCGGACGCTATAACCAATCTAAGCCATGGGCCCAAGAAGTTTGGGTCATCTAATGAATGAAGGGGGTAAATAAAATTTACTTAAGAGATGAAGAGATAATTCAGCCCCTATCTGAGGACTTTCATGTCCTCTTTCATGACGCTCTTGAGGTTAGGGTTATATAAGGCGGCGGCAGGATGATACATGGGGATCAGTTCCACCCCTTGATGATCTAATTTTTTTCCGTGTATGTTTTTCATCCCGCTCTCACCAGTCAGGGCTTTGGTGGCGTGATTTCCCAGGGTAACGATGATCTCGGGTTTTATCGAGCGTATCTGCTCTTCTAGATAGGGCCAACATGTTTTCTTTTCGTCTTCCCTAGGGTCTCTATTACCGGGTGGTCTGCACTTAACAACATTGGTAATGAAGACTTCATCCCTAGAAATATCCACGCTGTTCAACAATTCGCTCAACAGTTCTCCCGCTCTTCCCACGAAGGGTTTTCCTTCCATATCTTCTTGTTTCCCTGGGGCTTCCCCTATGAACATTATATCGGCACCATGTGAGCCCGCCCCTGGAACCGAATGTGTCCGCTCCTGGTACAGTCTACAGAGTTCACACTCCTTTATCTCTTTCTCTAGGTCTGTAAGCGAGTCCCGGGATATACGGAACGGATCATCTCCACGGGTTATGATTCCACCCCTACTTTAACGTCGATGTCGATACCTCTCCTTACGCTCTGCGTGACCACGCAGTAGTCTTCGAATATCTCGATACATCTGCTTAATTTTTCTTCCTCTTTTTTATTTTCGACTTCGAGTTCGATCTCAGCCTTCAGCTGGGTGATCCTAAGCCTACCGTCTATCCTCTCCGTCTTCCCTGTCATCTTACCTCTCATGGACTCTATATCTACTCTCTTTTTTCCCGAGCAGAAAAGCAGACTAGACAACAAACAATTCAAGGTGGAAGCTGCTAAAAGGCGACTGGGATTGGGGCCCTCCTCTTCACCACCGACGTCCTTGGTTTCGTCTGTGATCAATTCACCCATATCCTTCTTATCGAAATTTACTATGAACTGATAATCGTCCAATCGTTCTATCTCTATGGAAAATTCGGTTTCATCTTCTCCCTTTTGACTCTCTGTCATCGTGTTCCTATGAGATAGGAGATTGATAATCTTTTGGTAAACTACCCATTACGCTTTTCGATTATCTCTTTTACCTCTTTTAAATAAGCTTCTTTGTCCTCGGGAGGATGATAAAAATTCATACCTTCTTCGTACATACATTCCAAACATTCTTCCATGTCAAACAGAGATGTACTGAAATATCTCTCACCGCCATCAGGTAGAAGCGTCACTATGAAACCTTCATCCAGTTCAGAGGCTATCTGCTGTGAGATGAAAACAGCGGCACCTGAACTCATCCCCACGAAGATACCTTCATTTATGGCTAGCTCCCTGGCGGTGCAGAATGCGTCCTTATCCTCTATGGTTATGATCTCATCCAGCATCTCCGGCTCGTATATCCCTGGAACCATATCGACTTCCATGTTTTTTAGACCTTGGATATCGTAATCCTCAGTGGGTTCTACTCCTATCACTCTTATATCCTCATGGTACTCCTTCAATCTTTTAGAGACTCCCATGAGAGTACCTGTGGTTCCCATGCCCGCCACGAAATGTGTGATCTCGCCTTCGGTATCCTCTAGTATCTCTTTAGCCGTTGTTTCATAATGCGCTTTAACGTTGGCAGGGTTGTTGAATTGATCGGGCCACCAGAAGTTATCTCTTTGCTCCGCTAACTCCGCCGCTCTTTTGATGGCTCCGTCGGTACCTTCTTCTTCAGGAGTGAATTCTATCTCCGCCCCCAGCGCCGTCAGCATCCTAACCCGTTCTATACTGACCCCTTTGGACATGGTGAGATGAAGATGATAATCCTTTACCGCACACACCATGGCCAGACCTAGTCCTGTGTTTCCACTGGTGGCCTCGACGATCACCGTATCCTGGTCGATCTTACCTTGTCGCTCCGCCTCTTCGATCATAGAAAGACCTATCCTATCTTTTACAGAACCCATGGGGTTGAACTTTTCAAATTTCGCATAGATAGGAACATCAGGATTAGGATTGGTCTTTTCAAGTTTTACAAGAGGTGTTTCGCCAACCAATTCCAATACATTTTCTACTCGCATATCACGCCGATATATATCGGTTTTAATAAAGCTTTTTCTCATATCTTTTTTTTCACTCTCTTTCCATGAGGATGCTTATGAAATTGACCAGGTGTTTCGCTAACGAGGGATTGTTAGTGTATCCACAGGCATCCAAACCAGGAGATGCCAAAAGTGCTCTTTCGCCATCACTGATGAGATCGGTTGCTATCAATCCCTCTTTTCTCTTGACTTCCGCGTCTTTGAAAATCCTCTCCCTAGGAGCCGTTACTACCGTTATATCAACTCCTCTTTTTTCGGCACTCTCCAACTCTTTTTTCGATCTATCGAGTACGATGGAAAAGTTGGGCGAAGAGATTATGATCTCTTCCTCGGTATGATTTATGATCTCGGCGATCTTATCCAATACGTTCTCTTTACCGCTTATGGTGTAAACTAACTGGGGTTCACCTCTTTCCGAAAGGGTCTCATATAATGTGTTGAGCCTTCCAAAGACATCATCAAGCTCTCTAGAAAGGCGGCTTTTTACTTCTAATGGCTCGGCGGGCTTGAAAACTTTAGGACGTCCCTCACTCACTATCACATATCCTCTCTCATGAAGTGAATCTAGAGCTTTGTAAACCGACGTACGAGGGAGTTCGGCGGTGGACGAGATGGTTTCAGCATCAGCTACTCCGTGGGCGACCAAGGCAGTATAGGTTCTCGCCTGGTAATCTGTCAGGCCGAATCGTTGTAGACCCTCGCTGATAAGGTCATATTCTTCCTCTAGTTCTTCCAACTCCTTCTCGATAGGTGATCCATCCATGTGAGTAAAATGTCATGATATGATATTTAAGTTGTTTCATCTTTTGGTCCGTCATCTTTTTTTGCCCTTCGTTCAGGTAATTTCAAAATACCCATTATGTTATCAAACAGTTCTGGCATCATCTCAAAAACGGCGAGCATCAATATGATCAAAACCACGACTGAAAAAGTTTTCGCTATCTGATTATGGGCCACATCGAAGGATGTGATATCCTCTACGGTCAAGTATATAACCAAAACGTTGCGAACGAGATTGGCTACATATATCACAGGGGCTAGCACTAACAAACTCTTGAGCTTTCGCTTCATCTCGGCTCTTGTACACCATACTAGTGCTACCGCCGCAGCTAAAGCCTGTAAACCGGTGCACGCCAGGATTATATTGATATTCGTACCTTCCACCGGTACGTATATGAATTCGGCACTGGTACGATACCAAAGAGGATTGCCGCCATAGTTTATGGATCCTGCGTAAAAGTCATAACCCAATAAACTAGTGATCCAAGTAGTCTGTTCCGTTACCACTTTTATCAGAGTACCCGCTATTACCGGAATCCTCTGTATCCCAAAATACGATATCATCGCTATCGAAGTGGTACCTGCAAGAAATTTCATCTCCGCCGGGTCTTCGTCCCATCTTAAGGAGAGGTACTCGTGATACGCAAAATAAAGGAACACGGGTAAAGCACCCGATACTAAAACCAGGTTGAAGTAATCTCTAGATCCTATATAATTAGGGGCCAATGTGATCCAAAACACTCCGAGTATTACAAACCCCAAGCTCCTGAATAAGTGTTTTCTATACTCTATGATATATCCTAAGAATAGAAGAAGAACACCGGCCCAAAGGACTATATCGTAAAGAACATACAATCGTATCGCCTCTCGTTATTTTTATTCCTATGATGGTCACACATGATCAGTGTTTGTTTTTTCTGTTAAATTTAGCCCATAACATCAATGCGGACGGAAGTATGAACACCGATGCCAGGAAGCTATAGGTCAGTGCCAAAGCGGTGATATAGCCGAACTGAGAAAGTGGCAATATATCGGATGTTGAAAGTATAGCGAACGCTGCGACTGTGGTTGCGGCGGACCCGAAGAGAGCACCACCGGTTTTTTGGACGGTTTCGTGTACTGTTTCGTAAAGGTCCGAATTGGAGAGTTCTTCGGTAAATCGGTGAGTTATGTGTATACTGTAGTCTACCCCCATACCCACGGTTAGCGCGGTTATGGTGACGGTCATAACGTTCAATGAAACGCCGAGTAAGTACATGGTGCCTATGATCCACAGGGTGATCATGGCTACGGGAGCAGTCGTTATCACTCCCAACATCAAAGACTTGTGTAAGAAATAAAATACGACTGTTAGTAGAACAGCTACCACCAATATCGTCGCTATAAGGGAGTTTACTTGAGTAGCCGTGAGCTCAGAAGTAGCTTCTTGACTCAGCATAGAATTGCTTGTAATCTTTGTTGTGTAGCTGTGTTCGAGTGGTTCAACGTCCCTTTCCAATTCTTCTTCCAGTATCGCAGCGTTATCCAGATCCTCATTGATCTTTCTCATGTCTTCAGTTAAACGTATCAACCCGGTATCATAGCGACCTTCCGGACTGCGATGGAGTACTCCTTCGATGTGGTCTCTGCTCTCTTCGAACTCGAACAGCAGACCATAAAGTTCTGTCACATTTTGGTCAGGTACACCGTTGTCGTTGATGTCGCTTTCAGAAAACATCCGTACTATGGTATGGTTGTAATCTGGACTTCCTGGGATCGCCTTACCATAATTTTGGAGTACCGTGAGCGGAGACCTTACATCACCTCCGTCACCTCCTACTATCCTGCTGTCACGGATATTTTCTCTTGTTTCATGCAGCGCATAAAGATAATCTGAAGAGTCGATCTCTCCCTCTGTTAGTATGTAAGCGTAGGAAGTCGTGATCTCAAAATTCGCATATATATACTGTATATTCTTGCTCTGGGGTCGATCTTCGGGTAGAAAGTCCTCCATATTAAAAGTAGAGTCTATATTTAGAACTCCGTAAACCGATCCAGACGTTATCAATAAAACTACCAACAGAACTCCGAGAGGATACCTATCCGCGGCGTCGGCCGATTTGGATAGGATATCGCTTATCACTTCTTTTTCTTTGGGTTGATCCTTATTATCTCTTTTAGAGCTGGGCTTTTTGCTCTTTTTTTCCCTCCTCTCGTCGTACAACTCGAGCACGGCTGGAAGGAAAGCCGTCATCAGAAAGAAACTCGATATTATGCCCACTGCAGCTAGTACACCGAACTGCTGCATAGCTTGTATGTCGCTGAGACGGTTCGAGAGGAATCCTACCGCGGTGGTGAACGTTGTCAAAACCAAGGCACCGCCCACCGTCACTATAGCTATATTGGTTGCAGCTTTCGGTTGATAGCCATCTTCCTTTTCCTCCCTATATCTCATGACCATATGTATACCGTAGTCTATGACAAGTCCCGTTATCAAGATAGGCACTACGATGATCATAGGGTTGAATTCGTATCCTAACATCACGCCGAATCCTATGGTCCAAACTATGGCTATGGCTAGAGAACCTAAACTCAATGCGGTCTCAAAAAAAGAACGGAAAACGATGAAGAGTATTATCACAACCATAACGACCGCTATGGGCAGAAGTCTCTCCAAACTTCTATTAGCGCTCTCGTTTATCTCCTCCATCATAACATGCATGGCGGATACTCGTGTTTTAGAGTTCTCCGCGACCTCGTCGCCTATATCGATGATCCTCAATTGCGAATCCAGCATATCGTCTGTATCGATCTCAGAGTCCATCATGACCATGGCGAGTGTAGCTTTTGCTTCTATCGAGTCCGTCTCAGTGGTGGGTGCAAAATCACTGCTCACCACCGTTCTTATCATATCGCCCATCTGATCCATCATCGGGCCCAATCTGCGAGAGAACTGCAGCAACTCTCGAGCTTCTACATACATCTCCTTGGAATCATCAACCAGGGTCTGATTCTCCTTGACCGCTTCGAGATAACCCTCTCTGAGATTGTTCGCAGCGTAGGTGAAGTTGATCATCTCATCTTCAACCGCTTCATATTCCTCTATGGCGAGTCCGAGAAGCTCTTCGACATTGTTGAGATGTTCGAGCCCCTTTTCGGCTTCGACGCTCATCTCGTTGAAATTATCCACGCCCATATCTACGGACTCATTTAGTCTGGTTTGATCGTAATTTACCACGTCGGACACTGTTTTTTTAACGTCGTGGTCCGTCATGTTGCCCAGTCTCTCTTGTCTTTCATCCAAAGATAATTCTAGAGATGGTAGTTCCTCCTCCGCCATATCCATGTCAAGTCCTTCGAGATGACCCATGGCTTCTGCCTTGGCAAAAAAAGCCAAAGTCATAAATCTGGGAAATTCCTTTTCATCTTGGAAGTCAACATCTTCTTCTTCGACCAAGCCGATAGAGGCGTTCAACATATCACGAGTTCCGTCGACCAATTCTAAGAAGTGATCAAGACCAGAAACTTTTTCCTCCATATCATCTCGCTTGTCTTTCATCTCGCTGGACCATTCACCCAAAGCGTAGGTGACGTTGGTCAATGGTTCTTCACAGGATTCGGGATTGAGTAGATCGATCAGTTCTTCAAATTCGGGACCGTACTCCTCCATCACCATCCAAGACTCAGGGTTGGATACTATGTTGGACATGGAGATCAAGGTTCGGTTGCCTCCGAAAACTCCTTCGATCGCAAAGATATGATCTTCTTCAAATTTTTCCTGGAATATATGAGTTGCTCCTAGATTGAGGCTCAGCGACTCGTTCATCCAATGGTACATCTCGGTCTGTTTTTCTACGGCTCTCAACATCTCATCGCTTTCTTCACCTTGTTGTATTATGGACTCCTCGATCAACAAGGATTGGTTGGCCATGAGCACGTTACTCGCCAATGTATTGATACCTGTAGGGAGCTCGTCGGAACTCGCTAAAGTTGGTCCCACCATCTCATCTTCGGCCAATTCTTCCTCGAAGTCCAACATATCTTGGAAAACATCTACGGTAAAAACGTCTCCGTCGTCCGCGGTAAAAGAAACCTGCACACTCTCTTCTACCCTTCCAAATTTTTCTCGTATAGTCAAAAGATATTCCTGCTTGGGAGAATCGGGTTGAAATGCCTCCTCGCTGGTATCCATCTCCATACCTGCTGCAAAGAAACCCATGAATAAAGTGAACACTACCATGACGCTTATGACCTTTTTGGGGTGATCGCTCACACAATTTGGAAATGCTCTGAAAAATATATTAGCCTTATCCTCTTTTTTACTCATATGCATATCCTCATTTCTAACCCCTGTATTTAACAATTTAGTATGTATGTTTTTTGGTTTCATTTCTTTTTAGCGAGTGTCGCTACAAAATCTTTAATAAAACCCGCCTTCTTTTCTACCCGAGATCATGGTCATAGAAGAAAGTTCGTTGGCTAAAGGTTTGCCCAAAGACACCGATTCATTATGTCCCGAATGTAAACAAGTAATTCCGGCTAGGATCGAGAAAAACCAGGGAAAAGTAGTGATGAAAAAAGAATGTGATCAGCACGGTTATTTCGAAAGTGTGATCTGGTCCGACAGTGATCTTTACCTTAAGGCGGAGAAATTTGCTTACGACGGTATCGGCGTAGATAATCCCAAGATAAAAGACGCGACTACTTGCCCGGACAACTGTGGTCTTTGTAACATCCACAAAAGTCATACCTGTCTTGCAAATGTAGACCTCACCAACAGGTGCAATCTAAACTGTCCCATATGTTTTGCCAACGCAAATCAGCAGGGATACGTTTACGAGCCGAGCTACCAACAGGTAGTTAAGATGCTAAAACTTTTGAGAGCCGAAAAACCGGTTCCGACCCCAGCGGTACAGTTCTCTGGGGGAGAACCCACGGTACATCCTGATTTTTTTAAGATCATCGAGAAGGCTTCATATCTGGGCTTCTCTCAGATACAGATCGCAACCAACGGGATAAAATTAGCGAACGACGAGGATTTTGTAAAACGATGTGTAAAAGCGGGACTTCACACCGTTTACCTTCAATTCGACGGACTCAAGGAGGAAAATTACATCCAGGCTAGGGGTAAAAAGCTTTTGAACGTGAAAAAAAAGGCGATAGAGAACTGTAGAAAGATAAAGCCTAACCCTCTTTCAACCGTTTTAGTACCCACTGTTGTAAAAACGGTCAACGACGATCAAGTAGGTGACATACTGGACTTCGCCATCAAAAACAGGGACGTGGTGAGAGGGATAAATTACCAGCCAGTGGCTTTTACCGGCCGTATAGAGAAGGAGGAAAGGGAAAAACAGCGATACACACTTTCGGACCTTGCTATTGATCTAGAGGAACAGACCGGTCACCTAGATAGAAGTGATTTTTATCCCGTTCCTTTCGTCACACCTATATCCCAATTGATCTCCGTAATAAAAGACGATCCACAACTCGCTTTTACTTCTCATCCTCACTGTGGCTTGGCCTCGTACCTCGTTATCGGGGATAAAGGAAAAGTCAGACCTATAACTGATTTCGTGGATGTCGAAGGACTCATGGATGAGATGACGAAAAAGGCTGAATATTTGGATTCGTTCTGGAAGAAAACAGGTATAAAGATATCCAGCAAACTGAAGACTGAAGAAGGTAAAAAGAAGAGCTTGGTAAAAAATTTCAGAAAACACTTCGGCGAGTATCTCAAGGAAGAAGAATTACCAGGGGGCTTCACTTTCTCCGATATCATGAAGACCATCGTTTCGGAAGGAGACAAAAAATCTGTTGGCAAATTTGTCTGGAGGACCGTTTTCGTCGGCGGTATGCACTTCCAAGACGATTACAATTACGATATCGAAAGGGTAAAACGATGCGTTATACATTACGCAACACCAGACGGAAGGATCATACCTTTCTGTGCCTACAACGGAGGGCCCATGTACAGGAAAGAGATCGAGAAAAAATTTTCTATGCCGTTGGAAGAATGGAGGAAAAAAGATGAGCGTTGATGTAAACTTTGAAAAATGCATGCACTGCGGGGCCTGCGCCGGTACCTGCCCGACCAACGTGATCTTTCTAAACGATCTCACGCCGGAGGTAGGCGAAGGTTGTACCCGATGTGGACTATGCTTAAAGGTATGTCCTGTGCGTGCCCTTTCATTGAGAGGTGATTGATTTGAAGCACGAAGAGGAACACTACGACCTTTTGGTAGTCGGTGCAGGACCCATGGGTTCTACCACCGCACGCTATGCGGCCAAGAACGGATTGAAAAAGATACTGGTGATAGAAAAAAGACAAGAGATCGGTTCACCTGTAAGATGTGCCGAAGGAGTTACCCTGGCTTTTTTTGATGAACTCGAGATCGAAGAATCTGATGATTTCATAAGAAAAAAGGTCAAAGGAGCTAAACTGTATTCGCCCGCAGGAAACGAACTCACCATAGGCAAAGACATGGCAGGAGACGAGGTTGGAGCAGTGTTGGAACGTGATGTTTTTGATAAGGAGATGGCCATGTTAGCCGCCGAGGAAGGCGTAGAGTTCATGCTGAGGACACAAGCAAAAGGACTCATAAAAGAGGGGGATAAGATCGTCGGGGTGAAAGCTAATAGGATGGGAGAGGAATTCGAGATAAGAGCGTCCCTTATCGTAGGTGCCGACGGATTCGAATCTCAGATAGGTAGATGGGGTGGCATCTACGACGTGTTAAAAACTAAAAACATCATGACGTGCTTTCAGTATAGACTATCAAATATCGATTTCGACTCAGAATATACGCATTTTTATCTAGGTAGCTCGGCACCCGGTGGTTATGTATGGATATTCCCTAAAGGGGAAGATAAAGCCAATGTAGGCCTGGGGATACAACTTTCTCAACTCGACGGGAGTAAAACAGCGAAGGAATATCTCGACGATTTCATCGATAAACATGAAGGTTTAAAAAAAGGACAGGCCGTGGACATGGTCGCCGGAGGAGTATCTGTAGAACATCCTCCCGATTCAGTTTGCACCAACGGACTCATGCTGGTCGGTGATGCGGCACGGATCGTAGACCCCATAACTGGAGGCGGCATAGCCAACGGCATGAAGCAGGCGAAGATCGCCGGCGAGATCGCCGCTGAAGCCGTACAAAAAGGAGATACGAGTAAAGAGTTCCTATCTAGATATGAAAAAAGATGGAGAGAACGACTTGAAGATAAGCTCTGGCGTAATTATATGGCAAAGGAGAAGGCTGTACAGTTAGACGATGAACAGTACGATAAGATAATAGATGCTCTTCGCGACGTAGAACTTGAAAAGTTGAGTACGGAGGCTATCCTCAAGGGTGTGGCTGAAAAGTATCCTGAACTTGTGGAATCCTTCGAAGATATGTTATGAGTTGAAAAAAGTTATCGAGTCATTATCATGCAGATGCAGAAAGACCTGATTAAGGAAGTAGAAGAGATATTGAAGGAAGAGTTCGGAGGGCGGGGGGAAAAAATTTTAGACGATGTCTTTGAACAGTGTGAAGATGAACTAGACCTTTTCAAGTTAGAAGACATATTGTATCTAAAGATCAAAGAGATCGGTTACGACATCCAAAGGGCGGAGATGGTGGTAGACAAGATCAAAAAAATTCGCTTTTCCCAGGAACTAAAAAAACCTTCGACTGATGATAGAGATGAGTTACAAATTCTGAAAAAGATCGGAGATGTTTGTGTTAACCTAGACGAATTAGAAGAGGCTGAACAGCACTACCAAAAGATGTACAGCTTATCCGAAGAAAGGGGTCAAAACGGATCTGTGATATGTGCATTGGAATCTTTGGCGGAGCTGTATCTATTAAAAGATAAGATAGAGGTAGTGGAAAGAAACGCCAACGAGATGATAAAACGAGCTAAAGTTTTGGGGGAAGAGACCTTAGAAGCAAAAGGTATAAAGATCGCGGGCATAGCTGCCTGGAGAAAACACGACGGAAAAGAGGCTTTGAACTATCTAGAAAGAGCCCTGGAGATATTCAAGAAAAAAGGGATGAGAGAGGAGATGGGAAAAGTAAGACGAGACATGGGGGACATATACATAGACCTGGGAGAGCTCCAAGATGGTATAGAATTTTATCGTAAGGCGGCGGACGACTTTCGTGGTGTGGGATTGAATTACGAGCGAGTCAGCCTCCTTATGGAGATCGGTATGATACTTTCTGATACAGGTGATTATGAGACGGCCATCAAATTTTTAGAAAAGGCTCAAAAAGAGAGTGAAGAACATCTATTCAACAATCACAAGGCCTGGTGCCTCTTCAACCTTGGAGAGCTTTTTTTAGAGAAGGAAAGATACGAAGAAGCCGAAAACGCGTTGAAAGAAGCGGTAGAGCTGTTCGTTATACAAGAAGATATTCATGGAGAGGCCGGGGCTAAGATGGCCTATGGTCGATGGCTTTTGGAAAAAGGGAAACTCGAAGAGGCCGAATATCTGTTCAAAGAAGCTTTGAATATATTCAAGAAAACAGGACTTTTGGAATCCCAGCTTTCCGTACATCAATATCTCTCTAGGATCCATAAAAAGAAGGGAAACCTGAAAGATGCTAGAGCAGAGCTTGAAAGATCTCTGCAGCTCGCCGACGTTCTAGATCTAGAGGATCTGAAAGAAAGTATAGGAAAAGAATTGGAAGAGATAAGTGATTAAAGTCAAATATTCAACAAAGTTAAAATACTAAAAGAAAAATCATCCCTTGGTAATGGTAGAATGGTAAAACCGACAGGATTCCTCAACGAACATTTGAACGAAAATATGGAACTACTCCTCAAAGACGGCAGTGTGATAAAGGGTAGGTTGATCGGATACGACGATCATATGAACCTGGTTTTAGAAGACACTGAAGAGGAAAAAGAAGACAAGCATAGAAGACTAGGGACCATCATCCTGAGAGGAAACAACGTAGTCACTCTGAATCCGGAATAGAAAAATGATATGATCTGAATGAGGTTGAGCTCCAGCTTTCTTTAAATATTCTAATCGTCTTCGATATTCTCTTCTTCCTTGATCTTCTCGACTTCTTCTTCAGAGGGTTGTTTATCGTTCAACTCAAGGTACTCGGGTTCGATCTCTTTGGTAAGATATACGCCTTTACCCGCTTTCATTACCTCTCTTTCGTTATCCGCCATACTCTCCACATCAACTTCTAGGATCACCGGTTCGTCCGATCTATAGACACCGGCTTCAAGGGCAGATTCATAAGATTCACTCAGATGAACGTAGGTCCTGTCCGAAGGTTTTATACCTCCTTCCAGCAATAATTCGCTCTCCTTTTTGGTCGTAGGTAAATAGAGCTTGCCAGGCACGTCATCGGTGGGATGATCCAGGTCAACATCCACAGAGTGGCCGTAAGTCGCTCGTATGTAGCCATCTTCGTATTGATATCTGTTCTTCTCGTCGGTGGCGACCAACGCCTTGGCGTGATACTTCCTCAACCAATGGAACCTCTTCTGTCGGTTCCTGAGAACCTTAACGAAGTGTTCTAGGCTTATCCAACCTCTATCGTCCATCTCCAAACTGTACTTATCCGGAAAATGACGGAGCACTCCTGCCGTGGTTTTCCCAAGTATGGTGCTTTCTTCATCACTCATGATGAACTTTCCTCGTTCCCCACACCCTGGGCACTCCTTCCCACGATAATATCCGTGCTCCTCGCATTCCCTTATCATTGTTATCACGGACCTAACAAAGGGATTATCATAATAAATCTTTTGCCGAATGACTTGGTCCCAATTTTCTTATATGATTGAAACCTATTAGTGTCGATAATATGTCATCGAATAACTCCCGTCTTTCAGGATTTCATAAGAAAAGTATCGAAGAGAGGATAGAACTGATTAAAGAAAATACTGCGGCGGACAGAGAGTCTTTAGAACATCTTATGGGTAAAGGACTGTCCAACGAAGAAGCGGATATGATGATAGAGAACGTCATCGGAACCTACGAACTACCGGTAGGCATAGCCACCAACTTCAAGATAAACGGACAAGATCGTCTGATCCCCATGGTGATCGAAGAGTCGTCCGTGGTTGCAGCGGCGTCATATGGGGCAAAGCTGGCCAGGGGCCAGGGTGGTTTTAAAGCTACTTCCACCGAGCCCGTGATGATCGCTCAGATCCAAGTTACGGGTTTGAAAGACCCGAATTCGGCAAAGCTAAAGATCATGGAGAAAAAAGAGGAGCTTAAAGAGCTAGCCGATGAACAAGATCCCGTACTCGTAGAACATGGTGGCGGAGTGGAGGATATCTCCTGCAGGGTGATCGAAAGTCGGTTCGGGCCCTACCTGATAGTTCATCTGTTAGTGGACTGTAGAGACGCCATGGGTGCCAACGCTGTGAATACCATGGCGGAAGCTATCACGCCCCTCATAGAAGAGGTAACAGGAGGAACGGTCAACTTAAGGATACTCTCGAATCTGGCGAAGAAACGGATGGCACGGGCCAGGGCGGTTTGGAGTAAAAAAGAGATAGGTGAAGACGTGGTCGAGGGTGTGATCGATGCTTATGAATTTGCAAGAGTAGACCCCTATAGATGTGCCACTCATAACAAGGGGGTCATGAACGGAGTCAGCGCGGTGGTTATCGCCACAGGCAACGATTCAAGAGCTGTGGAGGCCGGCGCCCATTCCTATGCTTCCGCTGTAGATGAATACTCACCATTGACCACATGGGAGAAAACAGAAAACGGCGATCTGACAGGCACCATAGAGATACCCGTGCCCGTGGGTACCATAGGAGGAGCTACATCGTCCCATCCCTGTGCCCAAGCTAACCTCGATATCATGGGCGTGGATAACGCTCGAGAACTGGGTGAGATCTTAGCCTCTGTAGGACTTGCTCAAAATTTTGCCGCTTTGAGAGCTCTAGCTTCAGAGGGTATACAAAAAGGACATATGAAACTCCACGCAAAGAACGTCGCGGTACAGGCAGGAGCTGAAGGAGATATGGTAGATCTTGTCGCGAGCAAGATGGTCGAAGAAGAGAAGATAAGAGCTGACAGAGCTAAAGAGATCATAGAGGAACTTCACAAAAAAGAGTAAAAAAAGATTTTTGTATACTACAATCTCAACCTCGCTGCTTCAGGAGATAGGAAATGTTCTCCAGGCGAGGTTCACATATCTTTTTCTGCTTCTCTGATCTTGTTTTTGTATTCCTGTTCTTTTTGCCTGGCTTTCTGTATCTTTTCTTGGTACTTTTTTATCTTTTCCTGGTAGCTTTTGATCTTTTCTTCGTACTTAGCTATCTTCTGTTCCTGTTTGGCTATCTTCTTATCGTACTTCGCCTTCTTCTTCATCTGTTTAGCTCTATCTTTCCTATCCTTTCCTCTGGGTACATCGGACATGTTTTACCACGATAAAGCATGGTAGACGCGATATAAATAGTTTATTGATAAATTAAAAAAGAGTAAGGGAAGAAGAACTGCGTCGGTTCACATATTTTTTTCCGCTTCTCTAGCCTTGTTTTTGTACTCCTGCTCTTTTTGCCTGGCTTTCTGTATCTTTTCTTGGTACTTTTTGATCTTTTCCTGGTAATCCTTTATACTTTCTTCGTAGTTGGCTATCTTCTGTTCCTGTTTGGCTATCTTCTTATCGTACTTCGCCTTCTTCTTCATGGACTTAGCTCTATCTTTCCTATCCTTTCCTCTGGGTTCTCCTGATCCGTTGGTCATTTTAAATCACCATGAAGGGTATACTAATTATAACATATAAAGTTTGTTGAAAATTCGGAGGCGCCTTGCTCTAAAACTCTTCATGGATCCCTCCGGTGTGACCTTTTATCCTGAGCACCACCTCCAGCTGTTCGAATCGATGAAAAGTGAACTCGTCGCCGTCAGCGTAAAATCGTAAACGCGATCCACAACCTATCCGTCCTTCGCTGTGCATAAGAGACCATTTGGCTTGATGATCTCCATGGGCGGCGTTGTTATCTTCATCCCAGTCGTTGAATGTTAGGGCGATGCTATCACCATCTTCATAGTCCCCAAAGACCGATACGGTAACGTCTACAAGGTTCGCCTTGGTGGGCATGGAAAGGGAGAGAGTAAGAGTTCTGTCGTCGTGCGTGTTGAATCTCCCAAACAGCGGCGAGGATGGTTCATCGGCGGCGATACGCTGAACGGATTCGAACAAAGATACCGTCAGTATTACGGTGATAGCTATTATTAGTATGGTTGCGATGATAGGAGAAACTCCCTCTAAGGCCCTATTGATCTTCTTCATACTCCCTCCCTTATGCATATTGTTTTCAGAGTATATAAACTTAGCTATAATTCATTCGGGTGCGGAGGTATGATCATGTGTCATCTTTGCATCACGTAGAAGCTTACAAGACCTATGAAGGCGATGATAGAAAGTGAAAGAAGACCCAGTTCATAGGAGCCTGTAAATCCTATGACGATACCGACCGCCAATGGCCCTAAAATACCGACGAAGTTGGCTATGCCGTTCATCAGACCTGTGGCAGAACCCAACTCTTCGCCCGATATCATGTTCTGTATCTTCGTGAAGAAAAGCGGAGGAGTCAACTGACCGAAAAGAAAGACCAAGAACAGTAAAAATATCGCTGTTTCCAGTCCTCCCAAAGGAAAGAAAGTCAAGACGGCTATGAGGATACCCGCCGTTAGAAGAGAGAACATTATGATCTGGTTCGGTTTTCCGGTACGATCGCTCAACCAAGCACCGATGTAAAGACCGAATATGGCACCCACGTACGGTATGGCAGCTATGTAAGCCATATCCCCCATCATTATACCGTGGACCTCTTCAAAATAAGTGGGGATCCAAAGGGTGATACCCCACCAGACCGAAGTCACTGCGGTGAACCCGACCACGGTGAGTCTGAAGTCTTTGCGGAACAAGAGTTCCTTAAAAATTTTCTTCATATCTACACCGGCGTTTTTGTTTTTTTCTGTAAGATCAGAGGGNCCGTCATCTACGAACAATAAGATGGGTATCGTGAGCAGGAATCCCAAGGCCGCTACCAGATAAAAAGAAGCCTCCCAACTGAAAGCGTTGATCACCGGGCCCATGAGTATAGGTGATACCGCAACACCTATGGGACCTCCTATCATGAATATTGAATTGGCCCTGCCTCTTTTTTCCCTTGTATACCAACCACCTATTATCTTTGAAGCTACCGGGAACATCACACCCTGGGCTAAACCTAGTATCAAACGTGAGATCAGGAAAAGAGAATACACGTGGCCAAAAAAGGCCCCTAGGAATACTGAAAAAGAACAGCCCGCCATGGAAGCGGTCAATACGGCTTTGGAGCCGTACTTGTCTATATTCGGACTGAGGAAAACGTTGGAGAAGCCGTAACTCACCAGGAATATACCCATCAAAAGACCGCCGAGGTAGCCCTGCTCCGCATCGGACCATACCAGGCCTTCTCCTATCTCCTGCAGTGCAACCGAGGTCGTCAGCCTTCCTATGAAAGCCATGAGTACTGTGAGGAAGAGAAGGAGAAGGATCATTCCTCTGTACTTGCGTGAAAGAGGTATGCTGATCTTCTTCAGCGTGGAGCGGTAAGACATATGTTCGAAGTAAAGTTGGACGAGCTTTTAATATTTAGGGTCCCTTCAAAAAAAGAACGGTGGGAAGAGAAAAAAAAGAAAGGGGTTTGGCTGTGTCTCTTTTTACCTCTCGTAGGTGATCATGTTGGAATATCCGCGAACACGGACCACGACTTCACTTATATCCTCATATCCGTCTATGTTATCGAACCCTTCGACGTCGAACCTACTCCCGGACGCCGCTTCTCCTCCGTCCAGTACAGACCAGCTCACTGTTTCATCGTTTCCATACCTGGTTTCTTCTTCGCCGGTTACGTTTAAAACGGTTATGGTCATATCACTGAGTACGGAGCTCTTCGGCGCTTCAAGAGACTCGAATTCGAATTCAGTGTCCCCTCTGTGGCGTATATTGCCGACAAGGAGATATGTAGCGTCGTCCCCCACGTTCATGACCATGACGTACAGTGCGGCGGATAAGACCACGGTTATCGCAACCATGAGTATTATCGCTATCACTGGAGACACAGCTTCTTCACTTCTCTTCAATCTTCCCATGGGTTATGTCCTCCTGCAGGCGAACCTGCAGGTAATAAAAGAGTTGCCGTTATATATATTATTTGTTGAAAGATACTAAAAAAGTATAGAAAAAAGAAAGGGTTTTTGTGGTGTGTCCTAAGTTTTGTCCTATGGCTGCCAATCTATTGTACCGGAGTATCCGCGTATACGGACGACTATCTCGTCGATGTCATCGAAGGTTATAGTTTCTTCCAAGTCGTCCAAATCGTTTATATCAAATC
>SL_5KL_010_SEDDRAFT_10000283_pt1 | contig 32650 bp, 31 predicted proteins | sample SodLakKL_010_SED_FD_9118 | JGI IMG/M metagenome (IMG submission 9118) | reverse complement strand
ATTCCTCCAGCTTTCTCCCGCTGCAGTGGACGGTCTGGAACGGCTGGTCTTCCGTCGCCACCGGCGCCAGGTCGCGCTGCTGCGCGGGCAGTCACGCGAGGGCACCGGGCGCGACTGACAGGGCCGGCTCGAGGGCCAGGCTTCCCGCACGGCCCACTAGCTGGCATGGCTCCGGGCCACCCCCGACGAGGAAAGCTCCCTCCCCCGCTTGCGGGGGAGGGTTGGGATGGGGGCGCGGCGTCGAGCCTGGCCCTCACCCCCGGTCCCGTTACTCCGGGCATCCTGCCCTCCGCCCTTCGGGCCCGGCCCTCACCCCCGGCCCCTCTCCCGCAAGCGGGAGAGGGGAGGAATTCGTCCCTCCACCACTCGCGGGAGAGGGGAGAATTCCGCGACGTTCGCGCGGAGCACANGGAGTAATTCGGCCTCACGCTCGGGCTCATGTGTCGCTGGAAGCGGCCCCGTCTGGCACGACCGCCGCAAAAGTCCTACCATACCGCTCGAACGCCGTCCGGCGGCCGCTTGTGCCGCAGGGCTCTGCGATGCCCCGGCCCGGCCGTCCCGAACTCCGGAAGCCCATGAGCGTGACCGAAGAGATTCCCCGCGAGCACAACCCCGGTGCGGTGAACCCGCTGCCCTGCAGGGTATTGCTGGCCGCCGGCCAGTCCGAGCGCGCCGCGCGGCTCGAGACGGTGCTCGAGTTCCTCGAGTGCGAACCCGAGTCCCACCGCGCCCCCCCGGATCCGGAGGCCCTGGCGACGGACGGACTGCTGGCGATGGTGGTCAGCGGCTGCCTGGGCGACGAACTCTTCGAGCTGCTGAACAACCTGCCCGAGCTCGCGCCCGGCGTGCCGGTGGTGCTGGTTGGCGAAGAAGCCGAGTTCCCGGCACTGACCAGGGCGGCGCGGGCACAGGTCGTGCGGCGCGTGGGACTGCCAGTGCGCTACCCGGAGCTCGCGGACGCGCTGCGCTCCGCGCGGCACGCGGCGGCGAACGGCGGGCTCGACGATGGCAGCCGGACCGTGGAACTGTTCCGCTCGCTGGTCGGCTGCAGCCCGGCGGTCCAGAAGATCCGCCGCCTGATGACTCAGGTTGCGGCCACCGACGCCAACGTGCTGATCCTCGGCGAGACCGGCACCGGCAAGGAAGTGGTCGCACGCAACATCCACCGCGCCTCCAGCCGCAAGCGCCGTCCCTTCGTCGCGGTGAACTGTGGCGCGATCCCGGCCGATCTGCTCGAGAGCGAGCTGTTCGGGCACGAGAAGGGCGCCTTCACCGGGGCCCTGACCGCCCGGCAGGGACGCTTCGAGATGGCAGAGGGCGGCACGCTGTTTCTCGACGAGATCGGCGACATGCCGCTGCCGATGCAGGTGAAGCTGCTGCGCGTGCTGCAGGAACGCACCATCGAGCGGGTCGGCAGCAACCGGAGCATCGCCTGCGACGTGCGCATCATCGCGGCCACTCACCGCGATCTCGACACCGCGATCGACGACGGCACCTTTCGCGAGGATCTCTACTACCGCCTGAACGTCTTCCCGATCGACATGCCCCCGCTGCGCCGGCGGCTGGGGGACCTGCCGCTGCTGATCGCGGAACTCACCGCGCGGATGGAGGGCGAGGGCCGGGCCACTGTCCGGCTCGGGCCTTCGGCGCTGCGCGCACTGTCGGTGTATCCGTGGCCGGGAAACGTGCGCGAGCTGGCGAACCTCGTGGAGCGGCTGGCGATCCTGCACCCGGGCGAGACGGTGGCCCTCGAGGACCTGCCCGCGAAATTCCGCGCGGGCCTTGCGGACGACGCGTCCGACGACCTCTCCGACGACGGTTTCCCGCCGGCGATGGTGCAGCCGGCAGCGGGTGTCGAGCCACAGCTCCCGCAGGACGGGATCGACCTGAAGGAATACCTGAACGATCTCGAGATGGGGCTGATCCGCCGCGCGCTGGACGAGTCCGACGGCGTGGTCGCGCACGCGGCGAAGCGGCTCGGGATGCGCCGCACGACGCTGGTCGAGAAGATCCGCAAGTTCGGCATCGCGCGCCCCGAGGACGTGCCGGAAAATTGACGTCCGGTCACCGGCGGGCTGCGCCTTCCCCCTGTATCTGAAGGAAAAATCAATCTGGCATCATTCCTGCTTCCTCCCCGGGTAAGCCGAACCGGGCGACGGCGTTACGTCGCTGGCGGCACCGATGGACAGGGGGAGGATGTAGCGGATGATCGAAGCGCCTGCGATCTTGCTGGTGGACGAGGATCCCGGCCTGCGTGGCCGGGTCCGCGAGCACCTGGCCGGTGATGGTTGCCGGGTCCTCGACACCGATCAGGGTTCCCGGGGGCTGGCGTGGCTGGGCCGCGAGTCGGTCGCGATCGTCTTTGCCAGCCGCGAGGCCGGGCCGATGGGCGGGATGGAGTTCCTGCGCCAGGCGCGCGGCCGCCACCCGGAACTGCCGATCGTGCTGACCAGCGCCGATGGCAGCGTCGAGACCGCGGTGGCCGCGATGCGTTCGGGGGCCACCGACTTCCTGGTGAAGCCCTTCGGCGCCGGCGCGGTCGCGGACCGGGTCCGGCAGTTCGGCATCGATGGCGGCGGCGCCACCGAGGGGCCGGTGCTGGAGGATCCGCGCAGCCTGGAGCTGCTGGAACTCGCGACCCGCGTCGCGGGCTCCGAGGTCACCGTGATGCTGAACGGCGAGTCCGGCGTGGGCAAGGAGGTCTTCGCCCGCTACCTGCACGCCCGCTCGCGGCGCTCGGCGGGCCCCTTCGTCGCGATCAACTGCGCGGCGATCCCCGAGAACATGCTGGAGGCCTTGCTGTTCGGCCACGAACGCGGCGCCTTTACCGGCGCCCACGAGGCCCGGCCCGGCAAGTTCGAGCTCGCCGAAGGCGGCACCCTGCTCCTCGACGAGATCTCGGAGATGGACCTCGCGCTGCAAGGCAAGCTGCTGCGCGTGCTGCAGGAGCGCGAGGTCGAGCGTCTGGGCGGCAAGCGCCCGATCGCGCTGGATGTGCGCGTGCTCGCCACCTCGAACCGGGACCTCCGCGCCGAGGTGCAGGCGGGCCGCTTCCGCGAGGACCTCTACTACCGGCTCAGCGTCTTCCCGCTGACGATCCCGCCGCTGCGGGAGCGTCCGGGCGACATCCTTCCGCTCGCGCGGCACTTCCTGGCTCGCCAGGGGCGCGGTATCGAGGTGCCCGAGCTGATGCCCTGCGCCGCGGCAGAACTGATGAACCACGCCTGGCCCGGCAATGTTCGCGAACTCGACAACGTGATGCAGCGGGCGCTGATCCTGCGCTCGGGCCACGGCATCGACGCCGCGAGCATCCGGCTGGAGGCGGTGGCGCCGGGCGACGGGGAGGCCGCAGCGGCGGCAGTGCCCGAGATCCGGGTACTCGGTGACGGCCTGCGCACTCGCGAGGAGCAGCTGATCCTGGGTGCGCTGCACGCCGAGCGCGGCAGCCGCAAGGACGCGGCCGCGCGCCTGGGCATCAGTCCGCGCACGCTGCGCTACAAGCTGGCCCGGCTGCGCGAGGCGGGGCTCGCGATTCCCTGAGCCGTTGAATATTGAAAACATGTATTTGCTGAAAACAGGTAATGTCTTGTCGAGGTGTTCCGGATGAGCGATGTGCAGATCAACCAGGTACTGGCCCAGATGCGGGCACTGGCGCAGAGCGCCGGGCTNGAGAACGCGGCGCCGACCGAGGCCGGGCGTCCGGACTTCGCCAACCTGCTGAAGCAGAGCCTCGATCAGGTGAACGCGACGCAGCAGGCCTCGCGCAGTCTGGCAACGGCCTTCGAGACCGGTGACCCCGATGTGAGCCTCGTCGAGGTGATGGTGGCATCGCAGAAGGCGAGCGTGTCCTTCGAGGCGGTCAACCAGGTGCGCAACCGCCTGCTTTCCGCCTACCAGGAAATCATGAGCATGCCGGTCTGACCGGGACCGGCCTGAACAGGGGGACGCAAATACAGCCATGGCCACCTCACTCGCAGTCATCAACGACCAGTTCCGCGGGCTCGTGAGCCTGCCGCTCGAACGCCAGATCGGCCTGATCGTGGCAGTCGCGGCAGCGCTCACCCTGGTGGTGAGCCTGGTGCTCTGGCTTACGCGCCCCAATTACGTGGTGCTGTTCCCGAACCTGCCGGAGCAGGAGAGCGCCCAGGTGCTGGAGGCTCTCGACCAGAGCGGGGTTCCGTTCCGGCTCGACCCGGTCTCCGGCGCGGTGCAGGTGCCGGCCGGGCAGCTGCACGAGGCGCGGCTCAAGCTGGCGACCGAGGGCCTGCCGAAGGCCTCCGGCTTCGGCTTCGAATTGCTGGAGAAGGACCAGGGACTGGGCACCAGCCGCCTGATCGAGGATGCCCGCTACCATCGCGCGATCGAGGGCGAAATGGCGCGTTCCATCGCCACGCTCGACAGCGTCGAGAGCGCGCGCGTGCACCTCGCCCTCCCGCGTCAGTCGGTCTTCGTGCGCGAGCGCAGCCGGCCGACGGCGTCGGTGCTGGTGAACCTCTACGCCGGACGCTCGCTGGACGAGGGTCGGGTCGCCGGCATCGTGCACCTGGTCTCGTCCAGCATCCCCGACCTGGACCCCGAGAACGTGACGGTGGTCGACCAGCGCGGTCGCCTGCTGACCCAGCCGCAGAGCCACATGGACGGGCTCGCCGGGAGCGGCCGGCAGCTGGACTTCACGCGCCGCCTGGAAGAGGGCTACGTGCGGCGGATCATGGACATCATCAGCCCCATTGTCGGCAGCGACGCGATCCGCGCGCAGGTGGCCGCCGACGTCGACTTCTCGCGGGTCGAGCGCACCACCGAGGCCTTTGATCCGGAGCGTTCGGCGGTGCGCAGCGAACAGATCTCCGAAGACGAGCGCCGCGATCGCGCGATGATGGGCGTGCCCGGGGCGCTGGCCAACCAGCCGCCGGAGGCCGGCGCGATCGGCGAGTTCGGGGAGGCCGAGGGCGCCCCGGGCCAGCCGGGCTCGGTGAGCCGGCGTTCGGTGCGCAACTTCGAGCTCGACCGCACCGTGAGCCACATCCGGGAGGCGCCGGGCAACGTGCGCCGGCTGTCCGTGGCCGTGGTGCTGGATCACCAGGAGCGTCCCAACGCGGAGGGCGTGCTCGAACGCGGGCCGCTGAGCGAAGAGGAACTCGCACGGATCACCGCGCTGGTGCGCGAGGCGGTCGGTTTCGACGCCGAGCGCGGCGACAGCGTGAACGTGATCAATGCCTCCTTCCGGCCGGTGGAGATGCCCGAGCCGCTGCCCGAGCCGCCTGTGTGGCAGGAGCCGTGGGTGATGGACCTGACGAAGACGCTGCTCGCGGTGATCATGGTGGTGGTGCTGGCATTGACGGTGGTCCGTCCGCTGCTGCGGTCGCTGGCGGAGCGCGGTGCCGAGTCCCGGCAGCAGCGAGACGAAGGGGACCTGGCACGCCTTGCGCTGACCGACGAGGGCGAGGACGGCACCGGGGAGGCGCCGGGGCTCGGACAGGAGGCGCACAAGGCGCTCGCCGGGCCGCAGGCGGCCACCCGCAGCTTCGAGAACAACCTCGAGACTGCGCGCAACATCGTGCGCGAGGACCCCAGGCGGGTGGCACAGCTGATGAAGAACTGGATGGCGAGCGATGGCGGAGCAGTCTGATCAAGGGGAGCGCAGTGGCGGTGAACGCGCCGCCGTGTTCCTGATGAGCCTTGGCGAGGAAGCGGCCGCCGAGGTGCTGCGGCACATGGGTCCGAAGGAGGTGCAGCGCCTCGGTACCGCGATGGCCAACCTGAGCAACGTGTCCCGGACCGAGGTGGGCGAGGTGCTCGACGAGTTCGTGCGGGCCGTCGACAACGAGACCGCGCTGGGGGTCGGATCCGAGGAGTACATCCGCAACGTGCTGAACTCGGCGCTGGGCGAGGAAAAGGCTGGCGGCCTGATCAACCGCATCCTGCTCGGCCGCAACTCCAAGGGTCTGGAGGCGCTCAAGCGCATGGACCCGAGGGCGGTGGTCGGGGTGATCCGCAAGGAGCACCCGCAGATCGTGGCCATCGTGCTGTCCTACCTCGATCCCGACCACGCGGCCGAGGTGCTGGGCCTGCTGCCGCCGCAGCAGCAGTCGGACATCCTGATGCGGGTGGCCAGCCTGGACGACATTCAGCCCACTGCGCTGCAGCAACTCGACGAAATCCTGGAGCAGCAGTTCGCCGGCGACCCGACCGCCCAGGCCTCGGCCGTGGGCGGCGTGAAGAGCGCGGCGGAGATCCTGAACTTCATGGACCCGTCCCAGGAGGCGGCGATCATCGAGCGCATCCGGGAGACGGACGAGGGCCTGTCGCAGCAGGTGGAGGATCTGATGTTCGTCTTCGACAACCTGCTGGAGGTCGACGACCGCAGCATCCAGACACTGCTGCGCGAGATCACCAGCGACTCGCTGGTGCTGGCGCTGAAAGGGGCCGACGAACCGGTCCGCGAGAAGATCTTCCGCAACATGTCGAAGCGTGCGGCGGAGATGCTGCGCGACGACCTCGACGCGCGCGGCCCGGTGCGGCTCAGCGAGGTCGAGTCCGCGCAGAAGGAGATCCTCAACGTGGCTCGGCGCATGTCCGAGAACGGCGAGATCATGCTCGGCGGCAAGGGAGGCGAGGAATTTGTCTGAGCGATTCCGGGGCAGCATCGGGCACGGGCCTGAATCCGTTCCGGACGGTTGGCGCCGGTCGGCACCGCACCCCCACCCTAACCCTCCCCCACAGGTGGGGGAGGGAGCTTTCATCGTCGGGGGTGGCGCAGTGCCATGGGAGTTAGCGTGAAAACATTTAGCCACGGAAGCACACGGAAGGCACGGAAAAGGGTCAATGGGCGTTTTTTGGCCACGGATGAACACGGCTCTTTTTTGAATGAAGCCCTATCCGTGTCGATCCGTGTGTATCCGTGGTTGGGCTTGTCATCCTTCGGGGTGGCCCGGAGCGATGCCAGTTAGGAGGTGATGAAGATGGCGCGGCAGGTGATGGACGGTGATTCCGGTGACCGGGTGCGACGCTGGCAGGCCCCGGAGGTGGGTGATCCCGCCCGGCGCCGCCCGGTGCGTCCGGTCGGGGACGAGCTCGCACAGGGGAACGGGGGGAAGTCCGCCGAAACCGTGTCCGCGCCGCCACCCGCGGAGCCGGTCGAGGAAGCGGCCGAGGAGCCGGCGCCGCCTCCGATGACCATCGAGCAGATCGACAGGATCCAGCAGGAGGCGCGCGAGGAGGGCTTTCGGGAAGGCGAGGCGGCCGGCCGGCGCGAGGGCGCTGCCGCCGTGCAGGCCGAGGCCGAACACCTCGCGCGCGTGCTCGATTCGCTGGTGCCGGCCGTCGAGGGCCTCGACCGGCGCCTGGAGCAGGAACTGGTGACGCTCGCAGTCACCGTGGCGCGCCAGCTGGTGCGGCGGGAGCTGCGCACCGACCCCGGCCAGATCGTCGCCGCGGTGCGCGAGGCCTTCGCGGTGCTGCCGAGTTCCGAGCGGCGCGTGCGCCTGCACCTCCATCCCGAGGACGCTCGGATCGTGCGCGAGGCCCTGCACCTGTCCGAACTCGAGCAGCCCTGGAAGGTGATCGAGGATCCGACCCTGTCCCGGGGTGGGGCGTGGCTGGAGACGGATATCTCCCGCGTGGACGCAACGGTTGAGAGCCGGCTCAATGCAGTGGTCGCCGAGATGTGGGGCGGCGAGCGCCGTGAGGACGGACGCGCCGCCGAAGGCAACACCAACCCGCCCGGGGCCAGGTCCGCGGACAGGCCCGCGGAGACGACTGCGGACTCCGGGCCGGAGGCCGGGTCGTGACGCTCGCGGCGGCACTGGATCCGGAACGCCGCATCGCTTCGCTGGGTGCGTCGCTGGGCCGCTTCCGGCGGCGGGCGGAACGCGCAACCCTGTTGACCGCCGAAGGCCGGCTGGTGCGCATGGTGGGGCTGACACTCGAGGCGGAGGGCCTGCAGATCCCCGTCGGGGGGCGTTGCCGCGTGGTCGGTATCGGCGGCGCCGAGGTCGAGGCCGAGGTCGTGGGATTCTCGGGAGAGCGGGTCTATCTGATGCCGGTCGGCTCGATCAGCGGCATGACGCCCGGTGCCCGGGTGATCCCGATCCAGCACCACCGGGAGGTCCTGGTCGGAGAGGGCCTGCTCGGCCGCGTGCTCGACGGTACCGGGCGACCGCTGGACGGGCGCGGGCCGCTGGCCTGCGAGGAGCGCGCGTCGCTGGACGGGCGGCCGATCAACCCGCTGGCACGCCACCCGATTCACGAACCCCTGGACGTCGGGATCCGTGCGCTCAACGGGCTGCTGACCGTCGGCCGCGGGCAGCGCATGGGGCTTTTCGCGGGCAGCGGCGTCGGCAAGAGCGTGCTGCTCGGGATGATGACGCGCTATACCGAGGCCGACATCACCGTGGTCGGGCTGATCGGCGAACGCGGCCGGGAGGTGAACGAGTTCGTCCAGAAAATCCTCGGGCCCGAGGGCATGGCCCGCGCCGTCGTGGTGCGGTGCCCGCCGATCACTCGCCGCTGATGCGCCTGCACGGCGCGATGCTTGCGACGTCCATCGCCGAGTATTTCCGCGACCGCGGGCGCAACGTGCTGCTGCTGATGGACTCGCTGACCCGCTTTGCGCAGGCGCAGCGCGAGATCGCGCTCGCGATCGGCGAGCCCCCCGCGACCAAGGGTTACACGCCGTCGGTCTTTGCGCGGCTGCCCCAGCTGGTGGAACGCGCCGGCAACGGCGAACGCAACCAGGGCTCGATCACCGCGTTCTACACGGTGCTGACCGAGGGCGACGATCACAACGACCCGATTGCCGACGCGGCCCGCGCGATCCTCGACGGCCACGTGGTCCTGTCGCGGCGCATCGCCGAGACCGGGCGCTACCCCGCGGTGGACATCGAGGCCTCGATCAGTCGCCTGATGAACGAGATCGCCGACCCCGGCCAGATCCAGGCGGCACGCCTGTTCAAGCAGGTCTACGCCACCTACCAGCACAACCGGGACCTGATCAGTGTCGGGGCGTACCAGCGCGGTTCCGACCCGCGCGTCGACGCCGCGATCGAATACTTCCCGCGCCTGGAGGCCTATCTGCAGCAGGACATGCGCGAGCCGGTCGCCTTCCGGGAGAGCATCCGGCAGCTCGACGCCCTGACCGGCGGCGAGGAAACCGCAGCCACGACCGACGATGGCCGGGAAGCGCCGGCCACCGCCTGAATCACGAGCTTTGACCAGGGAGTCTCAAGAAGACGATGACACGTTCCAAACGCATGCAGCCTGTCGCCCGGGTGGCCGAGAGCCGCCAGCAGAACGCCGCGCGGAACCTCGGCGAGCGTCAGCGGGCGCTCGAGGAGCAGCTGCGCCGGCTGGAGCAGCTGACCGAGTACCGGGGCGACTACGCCAGCCGCTTCGAGGACGGCGCGGAATGGATTGGCATGAACGTCCGCGACTATCGCCTGTTCCTGTCCCGGCTGAACGAGGCCATCGAGGAGCAGGCGGCGCGGGTGGAACGGGCCCGCGCCGAACTCGAGCAGAGCCGCGGGCACTGGACCGAGTGCCGGGTACACCAGGACGCGGTAGGCAAGGCGATGGAACGCTTCGAGGAAGAGGAGCGCCTCGAGGAGAGGCGGCGCGATCAGGCCGAGAACGACGAGTTCGGTCAGCGCGGTGGCCCCGGAAGGCGGTGAAGCCGCCGGCGTGTGGCATGAAACTTGGATGCCGCCTGTGAAAGATCTGGCGACTCTGCCGGCGAAGGCCGGTGAACGACCGGCGTGAAGCGGTCCCCGACCCTGGAACAATCCGATGCAGACATCAGCGCTTCCGACGAATCTGCCCGCACAGCTGTTGCAGGCCCTGAATGACCTGGAGGTCGCGCCGCAGGGGGACGAAGGCGCGTCCGGCAGCGATTTCTGGGCGCGCCTGGCGGCGCAGCTGGAGCAGGTCGAGGCGGTGGCCGCGGCTCTTCCGGAGGAGATTTCGGTCGACGATCTCGCCCCGCTGCTGGCGGCCGAGCTTGGCGGTGACGGGCTGCCGGAAGACGGCAAGGCCTTGCCGCTTCCGGCGGGTTTCACACTGGATGCGGATCCGCTGCGGCAGGAGTCGATCGAGGAGGCCGGGGCCCTCCACAACCTGCATCTGCTCGCGGCGGCCGTGCACGCGGCAACCGCCGGTTCTCCGGGTGCGGCGGGCGACGGCGGGACGGGCGGCGATCCCGCCTCGCTTCGGGCCCGGCTCGGCGAGATGCTCGCCGGACTGCAGGGCGGGCCCGGAACGCCGCCCGTCGACACGCGCCAGGGTGCGGCCGCGCCGTTCTCCGTGCTGCCGCCGGTTGCGGTTGCGGGCGGGCAGGGCGCGGAGATGGCGGCCGTTCCGCTGCCGGGCCTGTCGGCATCGGTGTTCGCCGATGCGCGCCTGACCGACGCCCCGATTGCCGCGGGACTGTCGGCGGCCTCGCTCGCCGACGCCGCATCCCTGCGTGCGCTGCTCGAGGCGGGAACGGTCGGGGGGCGGGTCGCGGAGGCCACACCGCAGGCGGTATCGCTCGCCGCCGTCACCGCTGCCTCGGGCGAGACCGCCACCGGCAGCCAGCCGGGTTCGACCAATGCCCCCGGGAATGGGAATGCCGCCGGGGCCCGCGTGTTCAATGTGGACGTGCCGCTGCAGCAGCCCGGCTGGGACCGGGCCCTCGGCAACGGGATCCGCTGGATGGTCAATCAGAACCTGCAGGTGGCGGAGCTGAGGGTCAGCCCGCCCAACCTCGGGCCGCTGGAGGTGCGCCTGCAGGTCGAGGGCGACCGCACGCACGTGAACATCGTCGCGCCGCACGCGACGACGCGCGAGGCCGTCGAAGCGGCACTGCCGCGGCTGCGCGAGATGTTCGCGGAGAGCGGCCTGAACCTCGGCGACGTGAATGTCCGCGAGGAGGGCCGGGAGCGCGGGAGTGCCGATGGCAGCGGCGGGCAGGGGACGCAGCTGCCGGGCACAGCGGACGGCACCGCGGGGGAGACGGATGCCGGCGAAACCCGCTCCGGGTCCTCGGCGGTCCAGGGTCTGGTCGACTTCTACGCCTGATTCCCCTTTCCCCGCAGGCGGGGAGGGGGTTTTCATCGTCGGGGTGGGAGTGTCGTGGCTTCGCCCCTCCGCGCCCCCACCCCAACCCTCCCCCGCAAGCGGGGGAGGGGGTTTTTCTGGTCGGTGGTATCCGCGCGCCGCGCGCGCCGGCATTCCGGCACCCGCCGGTTCCGGCGTCCGTCAAAACCTCGACGGATAGCTGGCATTGATTCTTTATCCATCTGAAAATAAATAATAATTTCGCCGCTCAGGCGAGTGGCACGCCATTTGCTCAAACCCTTGCAGCATAGAAAGGGTGCGAGGGACATGGCGGAAAAAGACGATCTGAACCTGGCCGAGGGCGCGACGGCGGCCAAACCGAAGGGCGGGGCGCTGAAGCTGGTGCTGATGGTTCTGGTGGCGGTGCTGGTTGGCGGCGGCGCCGCGGGCGGTGCCCTGTATTTCGTGCTCGGCAACGACCCGGCGGCCACCGACGCGACCGCTGCCGACACCCAGCGCCCGCTGATCTACAGGGCCCTCGAGCCGGAGCTGCTCGGCAACATCGAGGGGCCCGGCCGGATCCGCTTCGTGCAGGTGGGCGTGGTGCTGGCCATGCGCGACCCGAAGGTCCGGGAGGCCGTGGACCAGCACAGCCCGGTGATCCGCAACGACCTGATCATGCTGCTGAGCGGCAAGACCTACGAGGATCTCAACAGCGCCGAGGGCAAGGAGACGACGCGCCAGGAGATGCTGCAGACGATCCGGGAGGTTCTCGAACGGAGTACCGGGAACCCCGGCGTCGAGTCGATCTACTTCACCTCCTTCGTGATGCAGTGAGTCGATCATGGCGCCGACAGACCTGCTTTCCCAGGAAGAGATCGACGCGCTGCTCGAGGGCGTCGACAGCGGCGAGGTGGATACCGACACCGACCTGCAGGCACGGGACGGAATCGCCCGGCCCTACGACTTCACCAGCAAGGACCGCATCGTTCGCGGGCGCATGCCGACACTCGAGATGGTCAACGAGCGCTTCGCGCGCTTTCTGCGGATCAGTCTCTTCCGCCTGATGCGCCGCAACGCCGAGATCGCGCTGAACGGCGTGCACATGACCAGGTTCTCCGAGTACGTCCAGTCCCTGGCCGTGCCGACCAGCCTGAACACCGCGAAGGTCCGCCCGTTGCACGGGACGGCGCTGTTTGTTCTGGGCCCGGAGCTCGTGTCGATCCTGGTCGACAACTTCTTCGGCGGCGACGGCCGCTACAGCGCGAAGATCGAGGACCGGGAGTTCACGCCGACCGAGGTCCGCGTGATCCGGGTGATGCTGGACCAGGTCTTCACGGACCTGAAGAAAGCGTGGACGCCCGTGATGGACCTCGACTTCGAGTACGTCAGCTCCGAGGTGAACCCCGAGTACACCAGCATCGTGAGCCCGTCGGAGGTGGTGTTGGTGATGAGCTTCCGGGTCGACCTCGACGGCGGCGGCGGCGACCTCCACGTGACCCTGCCGTATTTCATGATCGAACCGATTCGCGAGGTGCTCGACGCAGGCTTCCAGAGTGACCGCCCGGACCAGGACCAGCGCTGGGTCCGCGGCCTGCGCGATGAACTGAAGACCGCCGAGGTCGAGGCCGTGGCCCTGCTGGCGGAAACCCGGCTGACGCTGGGGCAGGTGATGCGGCTGAAGCCGGGCGACATCATCCCGGTGGAACTGCCGCGCCAGCACCTGCTGCGCGCGGAGGGCATACCCGTCGCCCGCGGCCGCTTCGGCGTTTCCGGCGGCAGGAACGCCATCCAGGTGACCGAGCGCATCGCGCGCTCGAACTGAACATCCAGAGGATCACGAGTCATGAGCGACGACACGAAACAGGACGCCGGACAGGAACCGCCGGCCGGCGCTGCCGGATCCCGAAAGGGGCAGGCGGACAAGGGTGCCGACCACACCGAGGCGCGCGATCCAGCGCAGGAGTCCTTCGAGAAGGCGAGCTTCGAGTCGCTTTCCGATGAGCCGTCGGCCACCGGAGAACGCGACGACGTGAACCTGGAGGTGGTGCTGGACATTCCGGTGACCCTCTCCGCGGAGATTGGACGCACCCGCATCGCGATTCGCAGCCTCCTGCAGCTCAACCAGGGGTCGATCGTGGAACTCGACCGGCTGGCCGGGGAGCCGCTGGACGTGTTCGTGAACGGCACGTTGATCGCGCACGGCGAGGTCGTGGTGGTGAACGAGAAGTTCGGCATCCGGCTCACCGACGTGATCAGCCCCGCCGAACGCGTNAAGAAGCTGAAGTGATGCGGTGCCTCGCCAGCAGACGGTCGCCTCGGATCGTGCATCGGCGCGGCGCGGCCGCNGTCGNTGGGCTGTTTCCGGGCGCGCTGTTGGCCGAGACCGGCGGCGCATGGCCGGTTCCCGCCGGTGCCGGAATGGACGCGGCCTATCTCGCGCAGCTGCTGGTGGGGCTGATCCTGGTGATCGCCGCCATCCTGGTCCTGGCCTTCCTGATGCGCCGGGTCGGGGGCTTCCAGTCGCGCCTTGGCAGCGAATTCCGCGTGCTGGGGGGCATCTCCCTGGGATCGCGGGAGCGCATGGTGCTGGTCCAGGTAGGTGAACGGCAGCTGCTGGTCGGCGTGGCCCCTGGCCGCGTGCAGACCCTGCACGTGCTGGACGAGCCGATCCGTGTCGAGGGCCGGGCCGCGCAGGAGGGCACCGCGCGATCCGACTCCCCGTTCGCCCAGCGCCTGCGCGCGGCGATCAACCGGGAGCCCACGCCGTGAGACTGCACAATCTCGTGCTGCCGGTGCTGGTGCTGCTCGGCGTATCGATCCAGCCCGCCTGGGGCCAGGCCGGTCTCGAGGTACTGAATGTCACGACCGGTCCGGAGGGCGAGCAGACCTACTCGGTCACGCTGCAGATCCTGATCCTGATGACGCTGCTCAGCCTGCTGCCGGCAGGCCTGATCATGCTGACCGCCTTCACCCGGATCATCATCGTGCTGGCCCTGCTGCGGCAGGGTCTGGGAACGCAGCAGACCCCCTCCAACCAGGTCCTGATCGGACTGGCGCTGTTCCTGACGCTGTTCGTGATGGCACCGGTCTTCGACCAGATCAACGTCGTCGCGGTGCAGCCCTACATGCAGGAGGAACTGGGCGCGGAACAGGCGGTGGTCGAGGCCAGCGGGCCGATCCGCGAATTCATGCTGGCCCAGACCCGTGAAAACGACCTCGCGATGTTCGCGCGCATCAGCGGCCGCGACGGCTTCGAATCTCCGGACGACGTTCCCTTCACGCTGCTGGTTGCTTCCTTCGTGACCAGCGAGCTGAAGACGGCCTTCCAGATCGGTTTCCTGATCCTGATTCCGTTTCTGATCATCGATCTGGTGGTGGCCAGCGTCCTGATGTCGATGGGCATGGTGATGCTCTCGCCGCTGATCATCTCGCTGCCCTTCAAGGTGATGCTCTTCGTATTGGTGGACGGCTGGGCGCTGATCATGGGCACCCTTGCCTCCAGCTTCTTTGTATGAACCCCGCCGACGCCTTCGTGCCGGCGGCACCCGCGATTGGGAGGTGACCGGACCATGACCCCCGAAACCGTCGTCGAGATCGGGCGCGAGGCGCTGCTGGTGATCGCGCTGCTGAGCGCGCCGATCCTGCTGACCGCGCTGGCGATCGGACTGGCGATCGGCATGGTCCAGGCAGCCACGCAGATCCAGGAGATGACCCTGTCATTCATCCCCAAGCTGCTGGGGATGTTCGTGGCACTGGCAATAGCCGGCAACTGGATGCTGGGCCTGGTCGTCGACTACACGCTGCGTCTCTACGACGCGATACCGGGAATGATCGGGTAGGCCCGGGCTTCCGGAGAGCGCGCGACGATGCATTTCACCACCGCCGAGATCACCGCCTGGGTCGGGTCGCTCCTGTGGCCCTTCCTGCGCATCGGCGCGATGCTGATGGCCGCACCGCTGTTCGGTGCGGGCATGGTGACGGTGCGGATCCGGCTCGCCTTCGCCTTCCTGCTGGCGCTGGTCGTGGCCCCGCTGATCCCGCTGCCGCCGGCGGTCGAGCCCCTGAGCCTTGCCGGACTCGTGATCTCCGTGCAGCAGATCATGATCGGCCTGACCATCGGCTTCGTGCTGCAGATGGTCTTCAGCGCGATGACCCAGGCCGGCGAGACCATCGCATTGTCGATGGGTCTCGGCTTCGCCTCGATGGTGGACCCGCAGCAGGGCGTGCAGGTCCCGGTGGTCTCCACCTATTTCGTGATCATGTCGACGCTGATCTTCCTCGCGCTGAACGGGCACGTCGCGCTGATCGAACTGACCCTGATGAGCTTCCACAGCATGCCCGTGACGGTCGACGGGATCACGCGCGTGGAACTCTGGGCGCTGATCAGCTGGGGCAGCACGATGTTCGTCTACGCGCTGCTGGTCGCGCTGCCGGCAGTGGCCTCGATGCTGCTGGTCAACCTCTCGATGGGCGTGGTCACGCGCGCGGCCCCGCAGCTCAACATCTTCGCGGTCGGTTTCCCGATGATGATCCTGCTCGGCTTCGTGCTGCTGATGCTCACGCTGCCGGTACTGGTGCCGCAGTTCACCGAACTCCTTGCCGATGCCTTCACGCTGATCGGCCAGAACACCGGGCGCTAGGCGATGGCCGAAAACGACACCTCCCAGGAAAAAAGCGAACAACCGACTCCGAAACGGTTGCGCGAGGCCCGTGAGAAGGGCCAGGTCGCGCGCTCGCGGGAACTGAACACCACGCTGGTGCTGCTTGGCGGCGCCGGCGGCCTGCTGCTGATGGGAGGCGGTCTTTTTCAGGGTCTGCAGGAGATTCTTCGGCGCAGCTGGACGGTGGAGCGGGAGTTGCTGCTCGACACCGGCACGCTGCACGTGGTGCTGCAGACGCGCATCACCGAGGGGCTGGTGATGCTGCTCCCGTTCTTTCTGTTGCTGATCGTCGCCGCCGTGCTCGGTCCGCTCTCGCTGGGAGGGGGCCGGTTCTCGGGCCAGGCGATGGCACCGAAGTGGAGCAAGCTGAACCCGATCTCCGGCCTGAAGCGGATCTTCTCGCTGCAGGGGCTGATGGAATTCGGCAAGACGCTGATCAAGTTCGTGCTGATCGCGGCCGTCGGCGGCACGCTGCTGTGGCAACTGTCCGATGCGCTGATGGGACTCGGGCACCAGCCCCTGGAGCGCGGACTGATGCATGCCGGTTACATGATCGGCTGGACCTTCCTGACCCTGGCCGCAACGCTGATCCTGGTCGCGCTGGTGGACGTGCCCTTCCAGCTCTGGAACCACCAGAAGCAGCTGCGCATGACCAAGCAGCAGGTAAAGGACGAGTTCAAGGAGACCGAGGGCAAGCCCGAGGTCAAGAGCCGCATCCGTCAGACCCAGCAGGAGATCGCGTCGCGACGCATGATGGCCGAGGTGCCGAAAGCGGACGTGGTGGTCACCAACCCCACGCACTTCGCGGTGGCGCTGCGCTACGACCAGGAGGGCATGCGGGCGCCGCGGGTGGTGGCCAAGGGCGCCGACCTGATGGCGGCCCAGATCCGCGAGCGGGCCCGGGCGGCGGGCGTGCCGCTGTTCGCGGCGCCGCCGCTGGCCCGGGCCCTTTATTACAGCACCCGCGTCGATCAGGAGATTCCGGCGGGACTGTACGTCGCGGTGGCGCACGTGCTCGCCTACGTCTACCAGCTGCGGACCGCCGGCCAGGCGGGCGCGCGCCAGCCCGAACCGCCGACCGACCTGCCCGTGCCCGACGAACTGCAGCGGGGCGCGCGCCCGCCCGAGGATGATCGATGAACGCCTTCACGGACACCCTTCGACAGGTCGGCAAGGCGGGTGTGGTCACGCCGCTGCTGCTGATGGCGCTGCTGGTGATGCTGGTGATCCCGCTGCCGCCACTGGCGCTCGACGTGCTGTTCACCTTCAACATCGCGCTGTCGCTGGTCGTGATCCTGGTCGCGGTGTACACCCCGCGTCCGCTCGAGTTTGCGGTCTTCCCCACCGTGCTGCTGGTCGCCACGTTGCTGCGCCTGGCGCTGAACGTTGCCTCAACGCGAGTGATCCTGCTGAACGGCCATACCGGGACCGACGCCGCCGGCAACGTGATCCAGGCGTTCGGCGACTTCGTCGTGGGTGGCAACTACGCGGTCGGCCTGGTGGTGTTCCTGATTCTGGTGATCATCAACTTCGTGGTGGTCACCAAGGGTGCCGGCCGGGTGTCCGAGGTCAGCGCCCGGTTCACCCTGGACGCGATGCCCGGGAAGCAGATGGCCATCGATGCGGATCTGAACGCGGGCCTGATTTCCCAGGACGAGGCGCGCCGGCGCCGCGACGAGGTGGCGCAGGAGGCGGACTTCTACGGTTCGATGGACGGTGCGAGCAAGTTCGTGCGCGGTGACGCGATCGCCGGCATTCTGATCCTCGCGATCAACATCATCGGCGGTCTGGTGATCGGCACCATGCAACACGCGATGGCCGTCGGCGACGCGGCGACCAACTACGTGCTGCTGACCATCGGCGACGGACTGGTGGCACAGATCCCTTCGCTGCTGCTGTCCTCGGCCACCGCGATCATCGTCACCCGTGTCTCCGCCTCCCAGGACATGGGCCGCCAGGTCTTCCAGCAGATGTTCGAGACCCCGAAGGCGATGTACGTCGCCGCGGGCGTGGTGGGTTCGCTGGGGCTGGTGCCGGGGATGCCCAACATGGTCTTTCTGTCGCTCGCCGGCCTGATGGCCTCGAGCGCCTACCTCAGTGCACAGCGCCGGGCCGCGGAGGAGGCGGACCTGGAGCCGGTGGTGGCGTCGGGGCCACCGTCCAGTCCCGAACTGCGCGACCTGTCGTGGGACGACGTGCCGCCGGTCGATCTCGTCGGCCTCGAGGTGGGCTACCGGCTGATTCCGCTGGTGGACCGCAGCCAGGGCGGACAGCTGATGGGACGCATCAAGGGCGTGCGGCGCAAGCTGTCGCAGGAGCTGGGCTTTCTGATCCAGCCGGTGCACATCCGGGACGATCTGGATCTCGGCCCGAACCACTACCGCATCACGCTGACCGGGGTGACCGCCGGCGAGGGCGAAGTCTTCCCCGACCAGGAGCTGGCGATCAATCCCGGGCGCGTCTTCGGCGACATCCAGGGAACCGCCACCAAGGATCCGACCTTCGGGCTGGACGCGGTGTGGATCGATCCCGCGCTGCGCGAGCAGGCGCAGGGTCTGGGCTACACGGTCGTCGACGCCGGCACGGTGGTGGCCACGCACCTGTCGCAGGTGCTGAAGGAACACGCGCAGAAGCTCCTCGGCCACGAGGAGGTCCAGCACATGCTCGACGCGCTGGCACGGCAGTCACCGAAGCTGGTCGAGAACCTGGTGCCAAAGACCATTGGCCTGGGCGTGGTGCTGCGCGTGATGCAGAACCTGCTGGAGGAGCAGGTCTCGATCCGCGACACCCGGACCATCGCCGAAACCTTGGCGGAACACGGTGCCAAGAGTCAGGATCCCGGCGTTCTGACCGCCGCCGTCCGGGTCTCGCTGTCGCCCGCGATCGTGCAGAACATCGCCGGGACCGCGGCGGAGCTGCCGCTGATCGCGCTCGACCCGTCACTGGAACAGATCTTGCAGAAGTCCGCCCAGGGAGCCGGCGGCAGTGGTCCGGGGATCGAGCCCGGACTCGCCGAGCGGCTCCAGAAGTCCATCGCCGAAGCCGCCCAGCGGCAGGAGATGGCAGGTGAACCCACCGTGGTGGTGGTTTCTCCGGACATCCGGGTCTGGGTGTCGCGCTGGCTGAGATCGGCCGTGAGGGGACTGCATGTGCTGGCCTACACGGAGATCCCGGACACGAGACGGATCCGCGTGGTGGCCACGGTCGGACGGGAAGAGCGCAAGTAGGGGGTGCAGCGATGAACGGAACGGAGATGGCAACCGGACGGCGGCAGCCCGCTGGCGGGACGCGGGTGCGGTCCGGGCACCCTGCGGCCCGGTCCCGCAGGCAGGCGGTCGACGCAGCTCCCGCTGAGTGCCCGGGATCATGAAGATCAAGCGCTTCTTCGCACCCGACATGCGCCAGGCGATCCGCCTGGTGCGGGACGCGCAGGGACCCGAGGCCGTGATCCTCTCCAGCCGCAAGGTCGACGGCGGGGTGGAACTCGTGACCGCGATGGACTACGACGAGTCGGCCTTCAGCGAAGCCGCGCCCGCCGGCCGCCACCCGCTCGACGCCGTCTTCGAGCCGGAACCTGAACGCCGCGGGCAAGCCGACTTCGAAGCGCTGCCGGACAGCCCGGCGGAGGACCTGGCGGAGAGTTGGCCGGAGACGGGATCCGAGCCCGGGCCGGAGCATGAGCCGGAGCACGGGGCCGTCGAAGGGGTGGAGATGCTGCAGCCGCTCAGGGTGCGCCGGGCGCCGGCGCCAGGGGCGAGGGCGGATCGCGCGGCGCGGGAGCCCGCGCGCACGGAGAATCCCGCGCTGGCGGCGATGCAGCGCGAGATCGAACACCTGCGTGCGATGCTCGAGGGTCAGCTGGCCAGTCTTGGCTGGAACGATCTCCGGCAGCGCCAGCCCGGACGCGCGCGGATCATCCGGCGTCTCGAGCGGATGGGCATCGAGGAGGGCCTGGCGGGGGCGGTCGCCGCGGCGGTCTCCGACACCGAGGCGGGAGAGCCCGCCTGGCGCGAGGCGCTGGAACGGCTCGCCGCGCGGATCCGGGTCGCGCCCGAGACGTCGCTGGAGGGGGAGGGTATCATCGCACTGGTCGGGCCGAACGGCGTGGGCAAGACCACCACCGTGGCGAAGCTTGCGGCACGCGAGGTACGGCGGTACGGATCCGGTTCCGTGGCCCTCGTGACGACCGATGCCTGCCGGATCGGCGCCCACCGCCAGCTGCAGACCTTCGGCCAGATTCTGGACGTTCCGGTGTTTCTGGCGCAAACGGGTCAGGAGCTCGGTGAAGTGCTGATGGGGCTGGGGGACAAGCGCCGCGTGTTCATCGATACCGCCGGCATGAGCCAGCGCGACCTGCGGCTGGCCGAGGAGATGGCCGGACTGACGGCGCAGCCGGGTCTGCGAACCCTGCTGGTGGTCGCCGCCACCACGCAGCAGGGGGTGTTGCAGGAGACCTTCCGGTCTTTTGATTGCCTCGGTCTCGCGGGCGCGGTGGTCACCCGGCTGGACGAGGCGGCAAGCCTCGGACCCCTGCTTTCAGCCGTGTGTGCCGCCGACCTGCCGCTGATCTACCTGAGCGACGGGCAGCGGGTGCCGGAGGATCTGCGGCCCGCCAGTGCGGCGCGGCTGGTGGACCTGGACCGGGCCGTCGCACTGGCATCCGAAACCTCCGAGGAACGCGTGCCGGGCGACCCGCGTCTCCTCCACAACCCGGATTCTGACAACCATGTATCAGCGTGAAGACCAGGCAGCCGGCCTGCGGCAGATGAACACAACCGGTCCGGTCCGTGTGATCGCGGTGGCCAGCGGGAAGGGCGGGGTCGGCAAGACCAACGTGTCCGTCAACCTTTCCGTGGCGATGGCGCAGGCCGGGCGGCGGGTGATGCTGATGGACGCGGATCTCGGACTCGCCAACGTCGACGTGCTGCTGGGTCTGCAGCCCCGGCGCAATCTCTCGCACGTGCTGGCCGGGGAGGCGGATCTCGAGGACATCCTGGTCGACGGGCCCGCCGGCATTTCCATTGTCCCGGCCGCCTCCGGCGTCGCGCGCATGGCGGATCTGGACCCCGCGGAACACGTGGGCCTGATCCGCGCCTTCAGCGAGATGACCCGGCCCCTGGACGTGCTCGTCGTGGACACCGCAGCGGGGCTGCACGACAGCGTGACGAGCTTCTGCAGGGCGGTGCAGGAGGTGCTGGTGGTGGTGTGTGACGAACCGGCGTCGATCACCGACGCCTATGCCCTGATCAAGGTCCTGAGCAGGGATCACGGCGTCGCGCGCATCCGGGTGCTGGCGAACATGGTGCGCGGTCCGGAGGAGGGACGGGCGCTGTTCCGCAAGCTCACCGCGGTCTGCGACCGCTTCCTCGACGTGATCCTCGATCATGCGGGGTCGATCCCGCACGACGAGTCCCTGCGCAAGTCGGTGCAGCGCCAGAAGGCGGTTGCCGATGCCTATCCGGGAAGCCCGTCGGCCCGGGCATTCAAGGAATTGGCGCGCAAGGCCGATACATGGCCTGTACCGGCGGGAAGCAGCGGCAAGATCGAATTCTTCGTTGAGCGGCTGGTGGGTTCCGGTTCCGTTGAACCGGACCAGTCGTCGTTCGGGAGCTGACCATGTACCCGACCGAGACGATGGATCGCAACGCGCTGGTGGACCGGCACGTTCCGCTGGTCAAGCGGATCGCCTATCACCTGATGGGACGGCTGCCGGCCGATGTGCAGGTCGATGACCTGATTCAGGCCGGGGTGGTCGGTCTGCTCGAGGCGGCGCGGCACTACGACGCGACCCAGGGCGCGAGCTTCGAGACCTACGCCGGTATCCGTATCCGCGGGGCGATGCTGGACGAGGTCAGGCGCTCCGACTGGACGCCGCGCTCGGTGCACCGCAACGCACGGCGGGTGAGCGAGGCGGTGCGTCTGGTGGAAAACCGCGAGGGCCGCGAGGCGCATCCGCACGAGGTGGCCGAGGAACTGGGTGTGGGGGTCGAGGAGTATCAGCGCATGGTCAGGGATTCGGTGTCGAGCCGGGTACTGAGCTTCGAGGACATCTTCGAGCCGGAATCGGAGGGCGAGAACCGGCTGCGCGGCAATGAACCCGACCCGCTGGAGTGTTTGCAGGAAGACGACTTCCGGGAGGGGCTGGCCCGCGAGGTCGACCGGTTGCCGGAGCGGGAGAAGCTGGTGATGTCGCTGTACTACGACGACGAACTGAATCTGCGCGAGATCGGCGAGGTGCTGGGCGTCACCGAGTCGCGCGTCTGCCAGCTGCACGGACAGGCGCTGACCCGGCTTCGCGCGCGGATGAGCGATTGGACCGGGGCTCGCCCGGGCGTGCCGCACCGCGAGGGCAGACCGCAGCGCGAGGGGAGGAGGTGATCCGTGCCTGAACGGCACTTCGCGTCGGGACGTCCGCGCCGGCCTGCTGGAAACCCGCGATGGATATCCTGAGTGCCATCGGTCTGCTGCTGGCGCTGGTCGCGATCCTCGGGGGCAGTATTGCCAAGGGAAGTGGTGTCGGTGCCCTGTGGAACGGGGCCGCCTTCGTCATCGTCGTGGTCGGAACTTTCGCCGCGGCGCTGCTCCAGGCCAAGCTTCCGGTGTTCCTGCACGCGATGCGGCTCCTGCCGTGGATCATCAATGCGCCGCGGATCGACTCCGAGGAAGCGATCCAGAAGATCGTCAGCTGGAGCCAGATCGCCCGCAAGGAGGGGCTGCTGGGCCTCGAAGCCCAGGCGGAACAGGAACCGGACCCGTTCTCGAGCAAGGGCCTGCAGCTGCTGGTGGACGGAACCGAGCCGGACACGATCCGGAACATCCTCGACGTGGAACTGGGTACGCGCGAGCACTTCGATCTGCAGGGGGCCAAAGTGTTCGAGAGCATGGGCATTTACGCGCCGACGCTCGGCATCATCGGGGCCGTAATGGGCCTGATGGCGGTGATGCAGAACCTGGCCGAACCCGACAAGCTGGGCCCCGGTATCGCGGCTGCCTTCGTCGCCACCATCTACGGGATCGCGTCGGCCAACCTGTTTTTTCTGCCCGTGTGCAACAAGCTGAAGGCGACGATCCAGGACCAGACCGCCTACCGGGAGATGATCATCGACGGGATCACGTCGATTGCGGAAGGCGAGAATCCGCGCAACATCGAGACCAAGCTGAGAGGCTACATCAGTTGACCCGCGACGGGTGCGCCCCGACACCGGGACGCACCACGGGGGCACAGCCTGAAGAGTCATGGCCAGACGAAGAAAGAAGGGCGAAGAGCATGTGAACCACGAGGCGTGGGCGATCCCCTACGGTGACCTGATCACCCTGTTGCTTGCGTTCTTCGTGGTGATGTACGCGCTGTCGTCCGTGAACGAGGGCAAGTTCCGCGTGCTGGCCGAGTCCCTGCAGTCGGCGTTCCGGGGGGCGCCGATGGCGCCGGAGCCGATTCAGGTCGGACGGCCTGCGCGGGGCCTGGATCCGTCCGTGCTGAATCAGCCCCTCGGAGCCCCGCCGCCGGGTCTGGCCGCCCAGCGATCCCTGGTCGAGCACTTCGGTGACCACGGCGGTCTGCTGGACAGGGACTCCGCCGCCAGCGATGAAGATGCGCGGGCGCTGCTGGAGATCGAGCAGGGGCTGCAGGAGATGGCCGACAAGATCCAGCGGGCGATGACGCCGCTGATCGAGGAAGACCTGATCCGTCTACGGCGCGAGCGGTTCTGGGTCGAGGTGGAGATCAACACCAGTTTTCTCTTCGCCAGCGGCAGTGCGCAGATCTTTGCGGAGGCCCGGCCGATCCTCGAGGAACTGGCGGGGATCCTGCAGGATCTTCCGGTACGGGTGCATGTCGAGGGCTTTACCGACGACCTGCCGATCAGCACGCCGGCCTTTCCGTCGAACTGGGAGTTGTCGGCGGGCCGGGCCTCCAGCGTGCTGCGACTGCTGGCCGACCGGGGCCTCGATCCGACGCGCATGGCGGCGGTCGGCTTCGGCGAGCACCGGCCGATCGCCGACAACGCGACCCCGGAGGGCAGGCAGCAGAACCGGCGGGTCGTCATCGTGGTGCTCGCGGACGAGCGGCCGCGGGCGCATCATGCAGCGTCACCGGCGACCCTGCACGAGGATCTCGATCGCGGTTCCGCGCCGCCGGGCATGTCGGGGAGGGGGGGACCATGACCGGCCGGGTTGCCCGCGTTGCCGGGGATGGCCGCGATGGCCGGAACCGGGGAGGGCAATGATGGCTGCGGAATTCGACCCCGTACGCCCGGTGCACCCGACGTGGCCGGGGCGACGGGTACCCGAGGAGGGAGACGAGCGCAAGCGCCAGCGCCGCGGGCCGGGCACTTCGCAGGAGGACGAGCCCTCCAACGAGGGCGCGGATGACGGCCAGTCGCCCGCGCGCGATGATCGCAGGGGTGGCGGCACCGGCGGCACCGGCCGTCACGTGGATGACTACGCATGACGGCGACGACCGTCCTCGCGGTTTTGGCGGCGCTGATCGTCGCCGCGGCCTTTGGCCTCGCCCTCTGGTCGGCGCTGGAGGTGCGACGCCTGCAGCGCCGTCAGGTGATCCAGGAGAGCGCGCTGATGTCCCTGAAGGGGGCCCTGAGCGCGGTGTGTTCCGACGAGCTCGCGGTGGACCAGCGCCAGGCGGAGATCGAACGGCGCATGCGCCAGCTGGCCGAGCAGCAGGAGCAGCTGCTCAGCCGCGATGCCGAACAGGGCCCCTACCGCCACGCGGTGCGTCTCGCGGCGCAGGGCGCGAGTCGCGAGGAGATCATGAAGAACTGCGGCGTCAGTCGCGGCGAGGCGGACCTGCTGCTCTCGCTGCATGGGCCACGGGACGACACCCGGGACTGAAGGATCCGCTATCGTCCGTGCGGCGGAGAGGACCGCCAGGGCACCGGGACGCACCGGCGCGGTCCGGCACGCGGTATGCTGATAAAGACAGGAGCGACCGCCAATGAGACATCTTCTGCACACGGTGTTGCTGACCCTGATACTGAGCCTCGCCGCCGCCCAGGCGGATCCACGCGGCTCGATCGAGGTCATCGACCTTCAGCATCGCAGCGCCGACGAGATCATCCCGCTGATCGAGCCGATGCTCGGTCCCGGGGACGTGCTGACCGGGTCGGGGATGCGGCTGATCCTGCGCAGTAGTCCGCAGACGCGGGCGGAGGTGGGGCAAATCCTCGAATCGATGGATACCGCACCCGCGAATCTGCTGGTCAGCGTGCGACGCGGGGCGCTCGGCGGCGCCCTCGAGCGGGAGGGCCAGGTGCAGGGCCGCGCCGGTGGCGTCGTCGTCGGCGACGGCTCCGGGACCCGGATCATCCGTCGCCAGACCACTGAACGCGATGCCTCGTCCCAGACGCTTCGGGTGCTGGAGGGGCAGGCCGCGCTGATCCGCCTGGGCGAGTCAGTGCCCCGCGTGCAGCAGGGGCCGGTGCTGTTGCCCGGCGTTGGCGTGGTCGGCCCCGTGATCGAGGATCGCGATATCGAACGGGGCTTCCTCGTGCGGCCAAGCATCGCGGGTACTGACCGGGTGCGTCTCGAGATCCGGCAGGTGCACGAGGGGGAGGCTCGCGGCGGTGGCGGGCGGATCGACTTCCAGCAGGTCGATACCGTGCTCTCCGGTCGACTCGGCGAGTGGATCCGTATTGCCGGTGTCGAGGAGAGCCGGGATCTGTCCGGACAGCGCATTCTCGGGACCCGTCGGGAGAAGCTCGATGGCGAGCTCGACATCCACGTGCGCGTGGACCGCGCCCCGTGAGCACGACGAACTGGCGGGGCCGCCTCGCCGGGATCCTGATCCTCGCGGCCATTCCGGCACTGACGCCGGTGCAGGCCCGTGACGTGGTGCTGCTGGGCGTTTTCGCGGACCGGGCGCTGATTGGCATCGACGGACAGCGGGTGGTGCTGGTCGTCGGCCAGGGCGGTCAGGGGGACGTCCGCCTGCTGTCAACCAACACGCTCGAACGACGCGCCTGGCTTCAGATCGACGGCGAGCGCCGCGAGATCGCCGTCGCGGCCCGCGATGGAAAACCTGCCGGGGATTCCGCACCGGAGGCAACGCGTATCCATCGGGACGCGTCGGGCCTCTTCTCGATCTCCGGCAGCATTGGTGGTCACGCGGTGCGGTTCCAGGTGGACCCCGATGCCGCGTTCACGCTGCTCAGCGCGTCGGAGGCCGAGCGCGTCGGCGTGTCGCGGGCACAGGGCCGGATGACCACCGTCCAGACGGACAGCGGGCGCGTCTTCGGCCATCGCGTGATCCTGCCGCGCGTGCGGATCGGTGGTCTCGTCCTGGACCATGTGGAGGCCGTGATCCTGGAAGGTCAAGCGCCCCGTTTGCCGGTGCTCGGAAGGGATTCCCTCAAGGGCGTACAGGTCCGGGAAGAGCACGGAACGCTGTTGTTGCACGGGCCAGGACGCTGACTGCACCGAGCGGGCAGACCGGCAGCGGCAGCAAATGGACCATGCGGGTGAGGCGACGGCGTCCCCGGTGGCGTCAGGACGGATCCATGGCCTGCTGGACCGACCGGAAGGTGCGGATCCACGGATCGTTGCGGCGCACCTGAACCGGCAACCGGGCGGCGCCGGCCCGGGCGCTGGCCAGATCCGGGTATTCACCGGTCACCAGCGCGTACCAGTCCTGCTGACCCCGGCGGGTACGGAACCACGCGATGTCGGTCTCGATCGACACTGTGCGGGCAAACCGGTGCAGGGCCTCGAGATCAGCACCCGCGATGACCTGAATGGTGAACTGTCCCGGGGGGCGTTGCCGCACCCATTCCGGACCGAACGGCCCCGCAGCGGTGTCGCGCGTTGCGGTCTCGACCTCCGCCTCTGCGGGCTCTGCGTCGACCGAAACGTCGTTCTCCACCATCCCTTCGGAGATCTCCCCGGGTGTCTGTTCGGGCGGGATGTCCTCCGCAACGGTGCCCGCAGACTCCGGCACCACGTCCTCTGCCATCGACTCGCCTGTGGTGATGCCGCCTTCGGTGACCACTGGCGGCCCTGCACTGGCGGGCGGGATCGCCAACGGCTCGATCGCGAAGCTGCCGCTTGTCGACTCCGTTGCAGACGGCGGGGCGGCGTCCGTCGCCGGTGTGTCTGACGCTGTACCGGTTGTCTCGGCGTCGGGCAGGAACGCCTGCCGGGGCGGCTGCAGGGGGAGTGCTTCGGGCACCAGTGCCACCGACGGGAATCGGGTTTCCGGCGTTGTCTGCGACACCGGTGTCTCCGCGTCGAGGGATGGGATCTCTGCAACCGTCGGGGAGTGGCTGGTTGGCAGCGGAGCCGGTTCCGGGCCGACCGGCGACGCTGCGGCCTCCTCCCCGGAAGACGCCCTGTCCGGGGGCGCGGTCGGATCTCCCGCAAGGAAAAAGAGGCCCGCGACCAGCGCGCCAATCAGCACGCCCATCGCGCCCGCGGCGGCTGGTGCGATCCAGTGAGGCCCCCCTGGGACCGGAATGCCGCCGTGGGCCGCCGTCCGTCGTGCCGGGGCTTCCGTGGACGGCTCGCGTGCCAGTTCGCGCAGGTGGTGATTTGCGATCCGGTTGATGTCCCGCGGCAGGCCGGCGCTTTCTCTGTGGATGGTTTCGGCCACTTCGCCGGAGAGCAGGTCCGCGTCCTGCGCTCCGGCGGCCTGGAGCCGGTGTCTCAGGTAGGCCTCCGTCTGCGATCCCGTCAGCGGGCGGAGGCGGATGAGCGCGTGGCGCTCGGCCGGCGTGTCTTCGCCGTAAGCGGCCGTCATCAGGTCGTTCAGTACCGGCTCGCCGGCAAGGACGATGCCCATGGTGTTGTCACAGTGCCGGTTGACCTCACGGCGCAGGCGCAGCAGCGCGCCAAGCACCGCGGGTGCCAGCAGGTGGGCGTCGTCGACGACCAGCACCGGGCGCTGTTTGCCGCGGGCGGCGGAAAGCAGGATCCGTGCGAGCGAGCTGTCTTCCGGTGCGGTCTCGGCCGTGGCCTCGCCCTGCGGGTGTGTTGCCGGTTCCTTTGCCGGCTGGCCCCACTGCTGCCGGATCGCATGCGCGATACTCGCAAAGGTGGCGCCCGGTCGCCCCTTGAACCCGCAGAAGGACAGGGCCGCCGCGCCCCGGGACAGCAGCTGGATCAACTGGGTGCTCTTGCCGACACCGGCCTCGCCGACCAGCAGCAGTGGCTTGTTATCGGTCTGGAGCCGCTGCAGCAGAACCCCGACCGGCATGTCGAGCGACGGGTCGCAGTAGACGAAGCCTTCGCTTGTCCTGTCGGCGAAGGGCTGGGTCCTCAATCCGTGGCGGCGCAGCGCCGCTGCGTCGAGTGCCGCTGTGTCCGGTGTCGTTGTCGAGGCCGGGGTCATGGGTCAGGCCGCGTCGACGCCGATTCTGTCGCGTCCGCTCCCCTTCGCCTCGTAGAGCGCCCGATCGGCTGCGCGCACCAGGTCCAGCGCGCTGCCCACCCGGCGTTCTCCGTCCATGTGGCTGGCGAGGCCAATCGAAACCGTGATGCCGAAGCAGGCCCCATCGGACCCCTCGAATCGTTGTGCAAGAACGGCCTCGCGCAGACGTTCGAAGACGCCGTGCGCCTGCTCGATGCCGGTGCCCGGCAGAATCGCGACGAATTCGTCTCCACCATAACGCATGATGAAATCACGCTTGCGCAAGTGGGATTCGAGTACATGGGCCGTGGTGGACAGCACCGCATCTCCGGCGAGGTGCCCGTGGGTGTCGTTGATCGTCTTGAAACGGTCCAGGTCGATGAATGCGATCGTCATCGGCCAGCCGTTCTCGCTGGCGAGCACGAACTCGGTCTCGAGNGCTTCATCGAATCGCCGGCGGTTCTCGAGCCCGGTCAACGCGTCGCGGTTGGCCGACTCACGGAGGTGTCGCGTGGTGTGCTCCATCTCCTGAACCCGCTGCTGCTGTGCCTCCATCTGCTGNATCAGTTGCAGGTTGCGCGCGACGAGGATCTCGCGGGCCTGGTCGGTGATACCGGCTGCCTGGCGCGGCGAGATGATGTCCGTCTCGTACAGCGCCGCGACCTCCGGCAGGATTTCCGAGACCCGCGCAATCAGGTCCTGCAGGGCCTCGCCCTCGAGGCCCAGCAGGGTGGACCCGGCTTCCGCAAGGCGTTCGGTGGCGGCCTCGCGATCATCCTCGATGAACAGGTCCGCCATCGCGCCGGCAACGGCCACGCATTTCACGAAGTCCCGGGCATCGGGCGGGACCGGGGCGCCCAGCGGATCGTGTGCCGCGGCGGCGACCGAAGCCATGCGCTCCGGTAGCTTCCAGTGGCGCATCAGCCAGGTGCCCGCCTCTCCGTGATCGGAGCCGAGCCGTTCCCTTTCCAGCGGCAGCAGGTCATCGTGGCCCGCGCATTGCGTCAGCAGGGGGCGGTAATCATCCGGCACCGCCGAATCGAGGGCCAGGACGCCGATATCCTGCAGCAGCGCGGCGAGGAAGGCCTCCTCGTGTTCCGGCAGACCCTGCAGTTCACTGATCAGGCGGGCAGCCGCTGCGGATATGAAGGCCCGCCGCCAGTAGCGGTCGATGCCCCGGTAGGAGTTTGCTTCGCTGTTCAGCAGTTCGCCGAGCGAGAAGCTGAGTGCCAGGCTCATGGTCGCGTTCAGACCGATCACAACCATCGCCTGGCGCAGGTTGTCACTGCGTCGGCGCCCGCCATAAAGGGCGGAATTGCTGGCGCGCAGTACCCGGCTCGCCAGCGCCGGATCCTTGGCCAGCAGCCTTGCGAGTGCCGTCAGGTCGACGTTGGGGTCCCGGCCGAGCTCGACGATCCGAACCGCGATCGCCGGCGGCGTCGGAAGGTGCGGGCAAAAGCGCAACGCATCGCGGATCCTGGGCTTCATGGGGTCTCGTCAGTATCTCCGGCGCAACTGGCCCTGCCGCAGGTGCCGGGCGGCAGTTCCCGAAAAACCAGTGGCGCGCGCTGCCATCCTGTCTCACTAAAGTACTGGCGAAAGAATGACAGGGTCAACCATTGTTTGCAGACCGTCATCCTTTACTTTTATCCGGGCCCGCAGACCGTTGCCCGGCGACCAGCGCCCACCCGAAGTGGGTATCCTGCGGGGCGGAATGGACTGGACTCCCGCGATCACTCGCCCGAAAGGTGAAGCAGGACNCGCCGCCGGCTGCCCCCGCGGCGGTGTTCGAACAGGAAGACGCCCTGCCAGGTCCCCAGCGCGGGCCGACCGTCGACCACGGGTATGCACAGCTGCGTTTGGGTCAGCGCGCTGCGCAGATGGGCCGGCATGTCGTCGAGACCCTCCGACTGGTGCCGGTAGGCGGTGGGCGATTCCGGTGCAATGCGCTCGAAGAAATCCGCGAGGTCCGCGCTGACGTCGGGATCCGCGTTCTCCTGAATCAGCAGGCTCGCCGAGGTGTGCTGCACGAACAGCGTTACCAGACCGACGCTGATTCCGGTCTGACGCACCCAGTCGGACACTTCCCGGGTGCACTCGTACAGGCCCTTGCCGGAAGTCCTGACCGTCAGTGTATGCGTCGCCTGTTGCATCCTGATCCCTCGTTGCCGATCTTTTTCGTCTCCGGGTGGTCCTAACGCCAAGGTTCCCCCTTGCTGACTGCAGGGTATAGTCAAGTCCCTCCGTCCGCCAGAGCGCGCCCTCCGCAAATGTCGCGACGGGCATGCCCTGGGGGTGGGCTCTTGCTATGATGGTGGACTGACCCGTTTTTGTATCGCCAGCGGAGACACAATGCTGCAATCGATTCGTGACAAGGCGACCGGCTGGCTTGCCTACGTCATCATTGGCCTGATCGCCATCCCCTTCGCGCTGTGGGGATTGGGCGAGTACTTTGGCGGCGCCGGCCCGCTGGTGGCGGCGGAGGTGAACGGCGCGGAGATCCCGGTTCGCCTCGTGCACCAGGAGACGCGAGCCCAGCGCGAGGAGATCGCGCGCATGTTCGGCGGCGAGATCCCCGCCGACCTCTTTGACGAACGCGCGATCCGCGAGGCCGCCCTCGAGGCCCTGATCGAGCGGGAGCTTCTTCGGCAGGCGGCCGAGGCGGCCGGATTCCGCGCATCCGAACGTGGCGTGGTCCGCGAAATCCACGCGATCCCAGCGTTCCGCGAGAATGGGCGGTTCAGCCCGGAACGCTATCACACCCTGCTCCAGGCGCAGCGGATCTCGCCCGGGGACTTCGAGCGCGACATGGCGCAGTCCATCGTGCTGGCACAGATCCAGCAGTCGGTGGGGGCCAGCGGCGATCTGCCCATGGCGCGGGCCGAGGAGTTCGAGCGCCTGCGCAACCAGGTACGCGTCGCGAGCTGGGGAATCTTCGCCGCGGCCGAGTTCGACCGGCCGGACGTTGTTGATGAGGCCGCGGTGGAGGCCTTCTACAACGACAACCCGGAGCGCTTCACCACGCCGGAGCGTCTGCGCATCGAATACCTTCGTCTGGATCCCGCGGCGCTCGAGGCTGCGGTCGATATCACCGAGGAGGACGTGCGCGAGCATTACGAAATCAATGCCCAGCGTTACGAGGAGCCGGAATTGCGACGGGTGCGGCAGATCCTGGTCCAGGACGATGCGCCGGACGCCGAGTCGCGGATCCGTGACCTTCGCGAACGGATCGATGACGGCGAGGACTTCGCCGAGCTGGCCGCCGAGTACTCCGAGGACAGCCTGTCGGCGGACCGTGGCGGCGACATGGGCCGCGTTGCGCGGGGTGACCTGGACCGCGTCCTCGAGACGGTGATCTTCTCCCTGCCCGAGGACCTGGTCAGTCAGCCGGTGCAGACCCGCCTGGGTTGGCACGTGGTCGAAGTCACCGAGATCGAGGAGTCGCGCCGGCAGCCGTTCGCGGAGGTGCGCGATGAGGTCGAGCGCGACCTGCGTGACCGGCGCGCGGAACAGCGGCAGATCCAGGCGCTGGACGATCTGTTGTCCCAGACCTTCGAGAATCCCGACAGCCTGGAGCCCGCGGCGGCCGCGACCGGTCTCGAGATCCGGACGACGGACTGGTTCACCCGGGAGTCGGGGGACGGTGTGGCCGAGTACCGCGCGGTGCGTCAGGCCGCCTTCGGTCCTGCGGTCCGCCGGGACGGGCGCAACAGCGAGGCGGTGGATCTTCCGGACGGCAGCACCATCGTGCTGCGCCTGGAGGACCGGGAAGAACCGTTTGTGCGACCGCTCGAAGAGGTTGCCGGGGAGATCCGCGAGATCCTGCAGGAGGATGCAGCGGCCCAGGCCGCCCGTGAACGGGGGCAGGAAGTCCTCGAGGCGCTGGCCGATGACCGCACCGTGGCCGAATTCGCCGAGGAGGAGCCGCAACGGTGGACCCTGTCTGCCACGGTCAATCGCACCACCGGCCCGGAGGAGCCCGACGTCGAACTGCCCGGAACGCTGATGAACCGCCTGTTCCAGCTTCCTGCGCCGCGTGACGACGACGTTGTGACCGATGGCGTGCGGCTGGCCGACGGCGATTTCGCGGTGGTGGTGCTGGAGTCGGTCCGGATGCTGGAGCCCTCGGAGGCCGTCGCGGACCTGGGCCGGGCCGCGGATGATCTGCAGGTCGCGTACTCGGGAGAGGAGCTGCGCGCCTACCTGGCGTGGCTGGAATCGGAAGCGAACATCCGCCGCTTCCCGGAGAACCTGGAGTAGTTTTCGTGACAATCATGGCCAAAAGCGCCATCCCCACACCATGAAAGCTCCCTCCCCCGCATGCGGGGGAGGCGAGGAATGCGTGGATTTCACGCTAATGGCATGGCTCCGGGCCACTCCGAACGATGACAAGTCCAGCCACGGATACACGCGGATCAACACGGATAGGGCTTCATTCAAAAAAGCCGTGTTCATCCGTGTTCATCCGTGTCTTCCGTGGCTCAGCTCGCTTTCGTGGCGCGCCTTTTCAATGGCGGAGGCGGAGTGCGGTGACGGTTACTCCAGCCCGGCCTCGCCCGGTCCGAGCCCGAGGATGTTGAAGCCGGAGTCGACGTAGGTCACC
>SL_5KL_010_SEDDRAFT_10000282_pt1 | contig 32677 bp, 31 predicted proteins | sample SodLakKL_010_SED_FD_9118 | JGI IMG/M metagenome (IMG submission 9118) | reverse complement strand
CAGACTATAAGAAGCTCCTCTCCCGGATTCATCAGGAGAAAGATTCCATTAAGGAGTTTTCGGCCAGGGTATGTAAATTTGACCGCTGCATCAGAGAATTCAACAGTCTGGAAAAGCTGATAAATGAGCTAAAGAGCAGAGATAAATCTTATAAATAAATTTCGACAAAATTTCTGCCGGGATTTATTTTTGATTTCAGAGGTTATTAATCCAGGGAGGTAAAAACTCATGAGAAAGGGTTCATTTCTAATTTTAATCTTAATTATTCTTTTAATTCTCTTCATTACCAATCCGGACGGATGATTTTGCCCGCTGGGTAATTGAGGATCGCAGTGATGAGGGGCTGGTACAGGATTTGATTTCAATTATTGGTGAGCCTATGATCAGTGAGATGGCAGAAAGGAATAACTATTTTATCTTCAGTACCTTTGAATTAAGTGCTGAAGGAGCAGGTGATGAGCTGAAGGCTCTGGGAATAGCCGGTAATTTTATTAAGCTGAATTTTTAGAAACTGAAAATTGGATAATTTTAGTTTTCCAAAAGGGTAATTAAGGGTGATTAACAGTTTAGACTAGCTTCTAGAGGGGGCGGAAAAACAGCTCGTAGAAGCAGGTAAGTTAGATGAAGTGATTGAAGATCAAGAGGACTGAGCTCTAAAATCATCAGCCGAGTCAAATCTGGCCGGCTGCTCAGTCCGGGAGAAAAGTTAATCATCAATAAGCTGGCAGGAGAGTAACTGACAGGAGAGTGACAGCAATAATTTTTGGAATCATTAATGCTTAATATAACTTACAATGTATTAACATAAAGCGAGCAAAATTTTTNATGTTTAGTTATAAGCACTTGATTTTTCTNNGAGGTTGATAATCATGAAATTCTATAAATTTTTTTCTGAGTTATTGTATATTTTTGATGTCCCTAATAAAAGAAAAGCAAACTTTGAGGACTGCAAATCCTGCAGGAAAGAATTCTGTCAGATGGGCAATAATGATTTTTGTTAGGAAATGAGCTGTCAGGCCTGTATCAATCTTATCCAAAACCAGGAATTTATTATTAAATACCAGAAATAAAACCCTCCCGTGAGAATAGCTGGGAGGGTTATTGCTATTATTCACAATTATTAATACTAAAACATTCTATTGTATATTGGTCTAATTATATTTGAATAAATCAGGATTTTTATATATTATTGAGACAGATAAGAACTTTAACCCGGGTAATACTATTTATTGTGCCCATTATCTACTTGATGAATTCACCTGATAAATTAAATTTATCAGTAAAAGCAATAAAAAAGATTGATTAAAATGACAGACAAAAATCTGACATCAGATACTTATCGTTTATAAATATTACCAGCAACTTTAGTTTTACTAATAAGAAATTGTTATCAAATTTTTCTGAAAAAGTCCCTGGGAAAAAGGTGCTGCTGGATAAATCTTGAATTAAATTATTAAGCAGGATAAATTTTTTGGATGAGTTTTTTTGTTTTCTCAAGATATTTATTAAAACTTAGGTGAAATCATTATTCCGGGGGGATATCAGGATGGGTCAGAATCAAAAAAAGCGAGGCAGAAGTGATTTTGAAAATTACTTTGATGAGGATTTTACCGGGCAGCTGGAGGAGAATTTAAAAATTAGAGAAGAACAGTATCAAAAAATTTTTGATAAGTCTCCCTCCGGGATTAAAATTTTAGATAGCGAGGGTAATATTTTAAAAGTCAATAAATCCTTCTGCAAAATTACCGGCTATGATATAAAATGAATTAGAAGGAAGTAATATTTTTGACATCCTGGTTCCTCCAGAAGATGAGGATATAGCCAGAGAAAACATAAAAAGAATACTGGCCGGTGAAGATCTGAAAATGACAGTTAAAAATCGCCGCAAAAATGGTGAAGCAGTACATGTTCATATTAATGAAACCAGAATTACATTATCTGATGGCAGTAATGGTATACTGTCGATGTGTGTTGATATTTCAGAACTTAAAGAAAAAGAAAAGGAGTTGAAGTATTTAAGCTATCATGATGGCCTGACCGGGCTGTATAACCGCTACTATGTGGAAGCAGAGATGGACAGGCTTGATACTAAACGTCAGCTGCCCATCAGTGTAATAATGCTGGACATTAATGGGCTTAAGCTGGTGAATGATACCTACGGCCATGATAAAGGTGATAAGTTATTAATTAAAGTTGCAGAAATTATCAGAGATAATATCAGGCAGGAAGATATTGTTGCTCGCTGGGCCGGAGATGAATTTGTAATAATTCTACCTCAAACAGACAACCGGTATGCCAGGGAGATCTGTCAGCGGATCGATGAAGCCTGCAAGGAGGCAGACTTTAATAATATTCCTATATCTCTGGGTATAGGCGTTGCTACTAAAAGCAAAATTGAAGAGGATATTTTTGATGTTCTCAATAAAGCTGATGGAGATATGTATAAAGATAAACTGGCTAAGAGAAGGAGCGCCAAGCACAGGCTTGTCAGGAATTTGCTAAATACCCTGGTGGCAAAAAGTAATGAAACCAAGGGTCATGCTGTTAGAATGACAGAATTTGCTCACAGTTTAGGAGAAGAGATAGGCTTAAGTAAGGAACAGCTGAATAATCTTTCCATGCTTGCTACCCTGCATGATATAGGAAAGGTTACAATTCCGGAGGAAATTCTAATAAAGCCAGGCAGATTGAGCGAGGAAGAAAAAGAAATTATTAAAGAACACCCCGAAAAGGGTTACAGGATAGTTGCTTCAATTGACGAATATTCTCATATAGCAAAATATATTCTTTATCACCATGAAAAATGGGATGGCAGTGGTTATCCCGAGGGTCTTCAGGGGGAGGAGATTCCACTTTTATCCCGGATTATAGCTGTGGTAGACGCCTATGATGTTATGACTGGTGGCAGGCCTTATCAGAAGGCTAAAAGCAGAGAAGAGGCTGTGGCAGAGTTGAAAAGCTGTGCAGGAAATCAGCTTGACCCTGAACTGGCAAAGGTTTTTGTCAGGCTTATAAATGAGAGTAAGATTTAGTTCTGGAGGTTTATTCCGATGAATGAAAGTGATAGGCATGATTCCCAGCCCTCAAACTGTCATGATTTTTACCTGGATGCTGAAGAAACTGACTGCCAGAGCTGTGAACTGCAATCCAGCTTTAACTGTCATCCAACAGCAGAAGATCATAATTTTTACCGGTTCAATTTACTCCCCACCATTATAACCGGACTGCTGGGAATGGCCGGAGCCTTGGTAATACTTAAAAACTGGCTGCCGCTGATTATAGTTGCGGCAGCCAGCTTCATTTTCTGGGGACTGGGATTAGAGGTCAGACTTCTCTGTACCCACTGTCCCTATTACGGCAAAGAAGGTGATAGGTTAAAATGCTGGGCTCTGAGAAAGTATCCCAAAAGGTGGAAATACCGACCCGGTCCCTTAAGCAGAGCTGAAAGAGCCCTGATCTGGCTTATGTATGCCGTTATTGCTGGCATACCTCTGCTTACAATGGCTTCCGGAGCTGGTATTGTTATATTAAACTATCAGGATTATAGTTTTCTTGCGCTGCTGGGCACCGCCGGATTATTAATAGCTTATATTTTCTCGGGAGTTCATATGCTGATGGTTAAAAAAAGAGTTTTTTGTTCAAAGTGTGCTAATATATACTGCCTTTTAAATGAAGCACCACCTAAATAATTTTAGTATCAGCCGTTCTGTTGCAAGGATTAAATCCCATTGTCAGACAGCCGTTTCCCGGACTTTATAACATCATGAAAAGACTCTGCTAAAAATTAATTAAAAGAGGATGATAGCAAATGAGAGATTTCAATTTAGAGCTGTCAGAAAAAATTATCAGAGAAATTGAGGATTTTGTTAAAACTGATAAAGCCAATAGATTGGTTCACCTTGATAATGAGAGGATATTTTCTGAGCCTCTGGTAGGATTTGCCAGTGGCAGTGATCCTTTATTTGCAAGATACAGGGATATTATTGGAGATTTTCATCTGACTCCATTGGAGTGGCTGGAAATACTTCCAGCAAGTAAAGATAATGAAGCAGAAAATATTACTGTGATCAGCTGGATTTTACCTATATCAGAAAAAACTCGAAGATCCAATGCCAGAGAAGATAAAACTCCCTCCCGGGCCTGGGCTCACACCAGAAACTGCGGGGAGAAGTTTAATGACAGGCTGAGAGAGCGGGTAGTTATGTATTTACAGAAGGAGGGTTATCAAGCTGTTGCCCCCATGCTGAGGGACGAATTTGCCAGAAAAGAAAGCCTCCGCTCGGGAATGGCTTCCAACTGGTCGGAAAGACATGCTGCCTATGCGGCTGGGCTGGGCACCTTTGGGCTCTGTGATGGCCTGATAACTCAAGCCGGCAAGGCCATGCGCTGCGGTAGTGTAGTTGCAGGTGTTAGTCTTAAATCCACGGAGAGGAAATATTCGAATCATCAGCAGTACTGTTCTTTTTTAAGCAGGAACAGCTGTGGTAAATGCAGGGAAAGGTGCCCGGCAGGAGCCATAACCGAAGATGGACATGATAAGGAGCTTTGCTCAAACTACCAGCAAGAAAAAATTGATCCGGCCGGTTATGGCGTGGAAATTGCTGGCTGCGGACTATGTCAAACTGATGTGCCCTGTGAGGCTGGCATTCCTGATCTGACTTAATAGCCACAAATTATTTAGAAGAGACTCAGGGTTCTGAAATTATTTATGAGTTTTAGTAAGAGAATTAAGGAATAGAGGTTTAAGAAATAGAGATTTAAGAAATGCTCGCAGTAAAAAAAAGTGCTTGAAATAATCTTTGAGCAATAAATCTGCCTGTTTAATTTAAAGGGTTTAAACAGGTTTATAAATGCAAGGAATAAAATTTTGCCACTAATAGCCTGGAGGCAAATAGTCTGGAGGCAAAAAAAGATGAAAAGCAATAAATTAATTGATTCGCTGCAATTTGTTATTTTTGGCGCTTCAGGAGACTTAAGTCAGACTAAATTGATACCCAGTCTTTACAAATTATTTAAACGTAAGCGGCTGCCTGAGGAGTTTTTTCTGCTGGGAGCTGACCACCACTTTGAGAATCGGGCTAAATTTTTAAAAAATTTATCTGAAACTGTTCGAAAAACTTTACCGGAAACCTTTGAAACAGCTCTCTGGGAGAAATTTGCAAAAAAGCTGGATTACCTGCAGTTAGACTTTGAAGATGATGCAGGATATAAAGAACTCAGCAGAAAACTGGATAAAAAGGAATCAGCAAGCAGAAATTCCAGGCAGAGAATTTATTACCTGGCTACAGCTCCGGGCTTTTTCCCGCTAATTGCAGAGAAACTTGATAAATTTAGCCTGACAGGAGCAGGTGTTGCTGGCTGGCCCCGGCTGGTTATAGAAAAACCTTTCGGATATGACCTGGAGTCAGCTGTTGAGTTTAACAGGAAAATATCCCGAATTTTCCCCGAGGACAATATTTACCGGATTGATCATTATTTAGGCAAAGAGATGATCCAGAATATATTAACAATGCGCTTTGCCAATATGATTTTTGAGCCAATCTGGAACAAGAACTACATTGATAATATTCAGATAATCTCAACAGAAGAACAGGGAATAAAAAGCAGGGGCAAATATTATGATAGATCAGGAGCACTTCGTGATATGATTCAGAGCCATCTGCTGCAGATGCTGGCACTTATTGCGATGGAATCCCCTGCAAATATGGCAACTGAGTCTATTCTGCAGGAGAAGATTAAACTGCTGAAATCACTTGCTGAAACTCCCCTGCCTGATTTAGAAAATAACCTGGTTTTAGGTCAGTACAGCAGACTGGATGGGCCAGAAAAATACATCCCGGGCTATCAGGAGGAAGAAAATATTAAGTCTGACTCCAGTACTGAAACCTTTGTGGCTGCTAAAATTAAGATAAACAATTTGAGGTGGAGAGGGGTGCCAATATACTTAAAGACAGGTAAGCGGTTGAAAAAGAAGAATACCAAAATTTTTGTCCAGTTTAAATCTGATTTTCACCCGTCTTTTCTGGATAACAATGAACCTGAGTCTAATCTTTTAATCATAAAGGTCCAGCCCCAGGAAGGGGTCTCCCTTCAGTTCAATGCCAAAAAGCCCGGCAGCCAGGATGAGATTGTGCCGGTATTTATGGATTTTTGCAATAAAACTCCCAGAGATTTACAGAGCACACCGGAGGCTTACGAAGAGCTTCTGGCCGGGTTGATCAGAGGTGACCAGAGTTTGTTTACCCACTGGATGGAAGTGAAAAATTCCTGGCTGTTTATCGATCAATTAAGAGAATTCATAGATGCCAGGGAGATAAAACCGGAAAAATATTTACCGGGGAGCAGTGGACCTGATGGCATGTACGGGCTGGTTAACCAGGATAATCGACGCTGGTGGGATGATTATGTTTTTGCAGGTTAACAGATTGATTTCCTGAATCTTTAGGTGTAGATAGTTTTTTATCTGTTTTATTTTATGTGTTCCATTTCTTAGTTTTATCAGCCCCAACATAAGAAGGTTTTTTTGCTAAGATTATTTCTGAGATATCAGGAGGTTTTATCTTGGATTCCCGGCCAAAACCCTCTCGCAAACAGGCCGACAAGATTTTACTGCTGCTGGGGGTGGTTTTGCTGCCATCTGCTAACAGAAAATGAAAAGAATTAAATAAAGAAATGCTGATAAATGTCTGAATAAACATAAAAATGGTGGGGCTATCGGGATTCGAACCCAAGACCTACAGATTAGGAATCTGTCGCTCTATCCAGCTGAGCTATAGCCCCACATATAATTTAATATTATTTTACTGTTAATTTAATCCTACAGTTAATATTATACACTATATATCGGTAATTTCAAGGCTGTTTTTCTTGCAGGTTTACCCTGGGCATTTTCTGGTTTTCATCATGAAATTTTTTTGGTTATACCAGAAAAAACTATTGAAGTAAAAGCATATAAACCAGGATGTTAGTGTGTTATTTAGTATCAGAATATGATATAATAATATAAAGAAAAAATGATTCGGCGAAAAATATTTATAAAANCAGGTTAAAATGGGGTAGGGGTAAGATGAAAAAGCATTTTAAAAAAATTGCGGGTTTTTTGATACTGTTTCTGCTGTCTGGATTATTTTTTTTAGGGACTCCCGGAATAACAGTTGAACAAGTTGAGAGCAGTGAGAGGGAAAGTCCGGTAGTGGCACTGACCCTTAGTTCAGGGGCAGCCTGGGGACTGGCTCATATCGGGGTGATTGAGGTCCTGGAGGAGCATGACATAGATTTTCAAATAATAACAGGAACCAGTGCTGGAGCCATTGTGGGTTCTCTTTATGCTGATGGAATGAGTACCGGAGATATGAGAAGTGAAATTGAGAAACTTGGCTGGACAGATTTTCTTTTCCCCACTTTAAACAATAAGGGCCTGGGATTTTTCACCACAGCTAGAATAGAAAATTATCTTTCAGAACTCTATCAGAATGAAAATATTGAGGACTTAAACCTTACTCTGGCCATTACTGCTACTGATATTGATACCGGGCAGCCGGTGACCTTTACCGAAGGCCCACTGGCCAGGGTTGTCAGTGCCAGTGTCGCGGTGCCAATTTTATTTGACCCGGTTGATATTGATGATAAGTGGCTGGCCGATGGTGGCCTGGTCAGAAACCTTCCGGTTGTAGAGGCTAAAGAGATGGGTGCTGATATTATTATAGCCGTAGATGTGGCTACCGGTTTTAGTTTTACGGGAAGGCCACAGGGCAGGATTGAATACGGCAACAGAGCCTATAACATCTTAAGAGGCTCTCTTCAGCGTCCTGAGGGTTATGATATCCTGATTGAACCTGATCTTAACGGCCTGCAGGGCTTTGATTTTGAAGCTCATGAAGAAATTATTAACCGAGGGCGTCAGGCTGCTGAGAAGAGCCTGGATGAGATTAAGGAATTGATTGAAAAAGCCGGCATTAGAGAAGGCAGCCCTTAAACTATTAAAATCATTAATGATAATTTCAGCCGCTGAATCAACTTCATATTTAATTGCTGGAAAAACTTAAAGTTCAGACTCCTTTTTCAGAATTACTGTAATGTCAGCCTTTTTGGGCTGGCAGTTTTTTTATTAAATTTTGCCTGATGATATTGTCAATAAAACCACAATATAGTATGATATAGTAAGGAAGATAAGAATTGCCAGGCTGAGGCTTTCCAGGTTCAGCTTTCAGCAGGATTTTCCAGAAACAAATTTCAAGAAAGAGAGTGATTGAAGTGGAGAGAAAAAACTACAGAGCTGCAGGTACAGGACTTTTTTTGGTTGTGGTTTTACTGATGCTGTCTTTTACTGGTATTGCTGAAGTTCAAGTTCGGGCTGAAACTGAGGTTGAAGAGCTTTTTACCAGGTCATTAAATATTATTGCTGATATAGCCCAGCAGGTTGAATACGGGGTGGTTAATGTTCATACTGAAAGAGAGGTTGAGCGGATCAGGACCCAGCCAGATCATCCCTTTCTGGATGATCCCTTTTTCCGGCATTTCTTTCCGGATTTCTTCCGGGACTTTTACCGGGATGAGCCTCCTATTCTCCGGGAGGGTATTGGCAGCGGCTTTATTGTTTCTGAGGATGGATATATTGTTACCAATGAGCATGTGGTTAATGGGGCGACCAGAATCAATATTGCCTTAAAAAACAGCGAGGATAAAATACCAGCTGAAATAGTCTGGAAAGATTACAGCCTTGATCTGGCAGTTATCAAGATTGATACCGATATGGAACTGCAGCCCATTCCTTTAGGTGATTCCGATCAAATTCGTCAGGGAGACTGGGCGATAGCCATTGGCAATCCTCTGGGTTTTGAGCATACAGTTACCATAGGAGTTATCAGCGCCCTGGGCCGTCCGATTCAAATACCAACCCAGGCCGGAGAAGTCCGGTATCACCGTAATTTAATACAGACTGATGCTGCAATCAATCCCGGAAACAGTGGAGGGCCCCTGCTAAATATTCAAGGAGAGGTAATCGGGATTAATACCGCAGTGGCCATGCAGGCCCGGGGAATTGGCTTTGCCATTCCTGTTAATGAGGTTAAATTTGCCATTGAGGATATTCGAGATTATGGTGAGGTGAGAAGACCCTGGATTGGAGCCAGCATAACAGATATTACTCCTGAAGTTCAGCAGTATTTCGGCCTGGAAAGAGATCAGGGAGTTCTGGTTCTCGAAGTGCTGGCTGACAGCCCTGCAGAAGAAGCCGGACTTAAAGCCTATGATGTAATTCTGGATGCTGATCGGCAGCGGATGGATGATACCCAGCAGTTTCTGGAATTTATTCGCAGCCGGGAAATTGGAGACAGGGTGATGTTAAGGATTATCAGGGAGGGAGAACAAAAACTTATATTCGTTAAGATCGGCCAGCGGCCCCAGCAATTTTAATTTTTATTTGCATCGGGATAAATATTTTTGATATAATTTAGATGTAAAAATGCTTTTTGGCAGGAATCTCTGGATAAAATTTATCCTGATGTAGTTTTGTTCAGGTCTGTCTGAGAATTATTGTTTTTCCCTTAGATCCAGGGTTTGTAGTTCCAGACAGATCTTCGCTTATCTCTTCAGGTATCAGATAATTCAGGAAAATGTCGGTTTTTCTTCGCTGGTTTTGGACAAAATAATGGGATAGAGGGGGATGTTATTGATGAAGCAGGTTATTGCAGGGTTTTTGCTTTTATCTCTGCTTATTTTTGCAGGAAATGCTGCTGTTCAGGCTGATTATGAAACAGAATTGACTGTGGCAGTTGGTGAAGTAGGTGCAGAATTTGATACGGTGGTGTCAGCTGCTGAGCGGTACATGGCAGAAAATCCGGAAATTTATATTGAAGTGGTTGATTCTCCAGCAGAATCGGGTGAACGATTGAGCTACTTTTTGACCTATTTTGAAAGAGAAAGTTCTGAAGTGGATATCTATCAAATTGATGTTATCTGGCCGGGAATTCTGGAGGAGCATCTGATTGATCTCCATGAATATGGAGCTGAGGAGCATCTTGAAGGGCATTTTGATTTTATTATAGACAATAATACCACTCCTGAGGGTGAACTTATAGCTATGCCCTGGTTTATTGATGCCGGGATGCTGTATTATCGGGCAGATCTGCTGGAAAAATATGAGCTGGATGTACCTGAAACCTGGGCTGAACTGGAAGAAAAAGCGGGGATAATTATGGAAGGAGAGAGGGAGGAGAATCCTGAGTTCGAAGGTTTTGTCTGGCAGGGGGCTCCCTATGAAGGCTTAACCACCAATGTGCTGGAATGGTTTGCTTCCAATGCCGGTGGTAATTTTGTCTCAGAGGACCGGGAAGTTACTGTGCTTAATGATAATAATCTCTATATGCTAAAGAAGGTTATGAGCTGGATGGGTGATATCACCCCCCTGGCTGTGACGGGATTTATTGAAGAGGATTCCCGGGCAGTCTGGCATGAAGGTAATGCTGCCTTTATGCGCAACTGGCCCTATGCCTATGGTTTGACAGAGGAGAGTGAAGCAATTGAGGATTTTGGGGTAACAAGGATTCCAGCCGGTCCAGAGGGAGAAAGCGCCTCAGCCCTGGGAGGCTGGCATCTGGGGGTAAGCCGGTACAGCGATAATCCTGAAGCAGCTGCTGAATTTGCTTTTTTTCTGGCCAGTGCTGAGATTCAAAAGATGAGGGCAATCGAAGCCTCTCTGCCACCAACCATCGAAGAGCTTTATCAGGATGAAGAGATTCTGGCAGAAAATCCCCTCTTTGAAGAATTTCTTGATATATTTGAAACAGCTGTTCCCCGCCCCTCAGCCCAGACTGCTCCCTATTATGAGGCAGTCTCGGAAGCAATTTTCTCGGAGATACATCTGGCTTTGACCGGAGAAAGGGATGCCCTGACAGCTCTGGAAAGTTTAGAAATTGAACTGGAAGAAATTATGCAGTGGGAATAAAGACTTCAATCCTGACTATTAACTTATCAACAAACTGGTATAAACAAAGCCATTGCTTTATTCTCCGCTTTCTTCTGCCAGCTCAGGAAAATCGGGGAGTTCAGGCAGCCTATCAAGAAAAGAAAGCACTACATCAGGCCGGTCTGTTATAAAACCGCTGGAATGAAATCGGGCCAGAACTTTAATCTGCCAGAGTTCGTTGATAGTATAGGGAAAGACAAACATACCCTTTTCATGGGCAGCTGCTATATGCCAGGGCCAGCTCATAAATCCCTTGGGGCCCAGGCCCTGGGCCAGATCTTCTTCCTCTGCCAGCTCCAGCCAGGATCTCCAGCTCCGGCGGCCAATCATAGTGTCAGTAATTAACAGCAGCCGCGGGACTTCCGGGGCCAGTTCTTTAAAATTTCGGAGACTCTGGGGACTAAAGGAAAAGAAAATTGTCCTGGCGAATTCCTGATCGTTTCCTGCTGGTTCAGGGAAATCATTTATATCTTCGTTGTTAAGCCAGTTTTCCTCCCGGAGTACTTCCACAATGTCCTCTTCAATTCCTCGGTATTTTTCTGGATGCTTGCTTTCCAGAATAAGTCCCGGGGTATGATCTCCCCCTTTAGCTATTTCGATTAATTCCTGGAGGGTAATTATCTTTTCACCTTCATATTCGGGTCTGGCATAATGTGATACCTCATTAAACCAGCTCCCGGCATCGAGCTCCTGCAGCTCTTCATAGGTGAAGTTTCCGATTTCCAGATGAGCCCGGTCAGGATATACCTCCTCGATATTAGTTGCTCTTTCCAGGGTGGCATCATGAAAAATCACCAGCTCTCCATCTCTGGTCCGCTGGACATCGGCCTCCAGATAATCAGCTCCGGTATCCCGTGCCAGAACATAGGCTGAACGGGTTGATTCAGGAGCTTCTATTGAGGAGCCCCGGTGGGCGATAACTGCTGGATGAGGAATGCCAAATTCGGTCAGGATATCCTTTCCCCGCTGATCCGGGTTTATTAGATAGTATCCTCCGTAAAAGATCATAAAAAGTGCAAAGAGAACGCCGAAAATTATTGCAGCAATTAATCTGCCTCTCATAACAATCACCCCTTTCAGTCTCTTAAAGTAGTTTCCATTTTTTCTCTGATGAAAGTAATTATATTGCGGGTTTCATCCTTCTGCTGTTCGGTTAGTTCAACTGTGGGATCTTCTCGATTCCTGACATGTCCGACTCTGTGAATTTCATCCAGCTCCTTGAGAAAAAGCTGATTCCGGTAAAAAATCTGGGGAAATTCGTGGAGGAAGTGTACCGATTTTTCTTCACCTTCCAGCAGAGAACGCCCGAGAAATTCGTCCGGAAGACTTTCTTTACCCAGCAGATCCAGAATGGTTGGAGCCAGATCGGTGATAGTTCCGGTTACTTCAATTTTTCCCGGTTCTAATTCCGGATGATAGATCAGCAGAGGAATATGCTCCGGCTTTTTCACATTTCTTTTCAGCTCAAACTCCAGACTGGAGGAATATTCCGGGGTATCGATGGAAGCATCGTGGTCAGAATAGATTACAAAGAGGGTATTATCTTTAAGACCTCTCTCTTCCAGCTCGCTGAAAAACATCTCCAGCGATTTATCGACAAAGGAGATGGACTGAAAGAAATCATGGACCAGAGGGTTTTCTATGTCAGCATATTCTTCAACCATCATCTCTTCTGGATAGAAATTAAAGGGAGTATGGCTGGTCACGGTGATAAATAAACCAAGGAAGGGTTCATCGTGATTTTCCAGAAAATCCAGGGACTGTTTGAAAAAATCATAGTCATTAATGCCGAGATAGCCCTCTTCCATATCCATCACCCTGTCTTCGGCAGAATAATCTTCCCGGCTGTAAAAACGGTCAAAACCCAGATCGGGATAGGCCTGATGGCGGTAGAAAAATTCTCCTTTATTTCCATGAAAGGCCAGGGNCTGATAGCCCTCNTCCNGNAATATATTCGGCAGTGAAGCAAATTCTGTCATGTCATTCTGCTTAAAGGCATAGGTTCTGTTAATCGGGTAGAGCGAGGTAAGCAGAGAAAAATCTGCATCAAAGCTGCCGTTGACATGTTTGGTATAGAAGCTGCTGCCGTAGAGGCTGTTATCCTTTAGATTGTTTAAGAAAGGTGTCAGCTCCCTGCCGTTGTGCTCGTACCCCAGCAATTTTTCATCCAGAGATTCAACCTGGATAACAATGATATTGCTGTCCCGGGGAATCACATTTTCTCCGTCAAGCTCCTCTGATTTCAGCATTTCAGGCAGCTCAGCTGTTCGATCCTGCAGGTCATTATAAAAGGTAGTATAATAAGCTTCATATAAATATAAAGGCAGGATACCATAGACACTGACAAAGGCTCCAGTGCTCCGGCGGTAAAGATCTACCGGCCTCTCGCTTCCCAGCTGCATATTGGTGGCCAAAACCTGGGTTGTCAGCAGCAGAATTAATACCAGCCCCACGAGCAGCTTCACTTTCCTTGTCTTTCGAGCTGAGGACGGCCGGAGGCTGGATTTGGCTGTCCTGGAATCAGCGGCAGTTTTTTCCTCAGGAGACAAAAGGAAGCCCATAATGATCAGGTCAATGAGGAAAAGAGGATCCCAGAAGTTCATAATATGGCGAAAAATGACCAGCGGCGAGCCTATGCTTTCGCCGACAATAATATCGGTAAAACCGAGATAGTTGCCAAAGTAGCGATTATACCAGAGATTGGCGGTAAAGACAAAGGTAAAAATGCCGGAGAAGATTAAAAGTTTTTTCCGGCCCGATCTGGTTCTGGTTAAAGGAAACAAAAAATAGGCAATAAACACCACAAAGAAAATATTTCTTAAAATACCCCCCAGCCAGGATGGGCCCCGGAAAATCTGGGTCAGGAGATAATTATACTTAACCAGGAAGCCAATCAGAAAAGCCAGAGCAAAGTACTTCTGTTCCCGGCTTAAATTCTTAAAGTCAGGCATGTTAATTCCTCCGAAAATTTCTTTTTCTTTTATGGTTTCTCTAATTTCTCTAATAACATTTTATCACCATTTGCGTTTTTTAACCAGGAAATGATAACATTACAAGAAATCTTATAATTTTTATTAAAAAACCATCATAATTTGGAGGTTGCCAAAATGAATAAAAAAGATTTTGAAGGGATGGAGCGGGAAGAGCTTAACAACTTGCTGGCTAAAAAGAAGGAAAAATACCAGGAAATTGAAGAAGAAAAAAATTTTGTGCTGGGTCAGTCAGGCCGTCATATTCCGGGAACTCTGCGGAGGGAGTACAAAATTGAGCTGCAGCAGATTGAAGAGCAGATCGAGACAATCAGAGAAGTTCTGTTAGAAAACAACAAACAAACATAGCAAAACCCCGGAAAACCGGGGCTTTGAGTTTTAAGCTTGATTTTAAGCTTTTTTAACTTAAAGGATAGCGAACTAAAAATTAATTCTGGCTGCTTCTATACTGCAGCACTGCCTTGCCTATCAGGCCTGTTAATAAGGCAGCCACGATCATTTCCGGGATTCCCTGAACCAGACCGGTAACCAGGCTGGCCTGGAGAGGCAGATATCCTCTCAGGGTTGATAAACCCAGAACGCCAACGGTATTAACTGCTGTGCCTACGGCACCGGCTAAGATAAAGCTGGCACTCTGACTCCTGCTGCTCAATGAACGATAACTATAATAAGCCAGAACACCGATCAAAAGCCGGGGACCTATTGCTATTATCGGGTCAGCAAACATAGGAGCAGTTGCTCTGGTAAAGCTGAATACTCCAAAAATTAAACCGATCAGAAGGCCGACCAGCGGACCTTCAATTACCCCGCCTAAAATTGCCGGCACATGCATAATAGTAGCATGAGCAGCGGGGGTTGGTACCGGAATGAAACCCAGACCGGTAGAGCCAAGAACAATTGAAATTGCACCGAGCATGCCTGAAACAACAATTCGCCTGGTGGTAAATTCCCATTCTCTTCCTGTAGAGCTTAAGGTTTGCATTTTTTCCTCCCTTCATCCCGGTCCCTATCGGGATCCAGGTGAAAGCATGGGTTGATGAGATTTTGCCAAGATTGTCAGCTGAATTTGGCTGGAGGCAGTAAAGCTCCTGTCAGGATGCTCTCTCTCCAGCCACCTGATATACCTTCTTTCTCTACTATATAATATTTTGAGCTAAATGTGAATAGAAATCAGCAAAAAAAAAGGAAAATGCCAATATATTTTACAATCTATCAGAATTTTTGACAGTTTTAAAAGGTATTTAGCCTGTTGGCTATAATTATATTTATAATTAGAGCTATAATAGGACCTAATAGGGTCTAATTTTAGCTGCGTAACTCTGGCTTTATTCTAAAATGCGGCCTTAGCCCCTTAATACCAAGAAAATGGACAGGAGGCAGATTATGATAATTAAAGATATTGAACTTTTTCAGCTGGAGCTTCCTATGGAGAGAGCCTTCAGCACCTCACTCCACACCGTAAAGGAGGCTGAGAGCACTGTTATCAGGATAGTCTCAAAAGAGGGTCTGGTTGGCTGGGGGGAGGCTTCTCCTTCGGAGATGGTTACCGGTGACAGTAATGCAGCAATTCAGGGTTTTATTGAAGACTGGTTAAAACCGCAGCTTTTAGGAGAAAATATTGAAAATCTGGAAAAAATAACTTCAATAATTCAAAATTCAGCCATCGGCAACACCAGCGCTAAAGCAGCTGCAGAAATGGCGGTTTATGATCTTTTTGGCCAGCAGCTTGGTGTTCCAGTCTATCAATTTTTAGGAGGTTATCAAAACAGGCTGGAGACTGATCTGACGGTTAGTGTATCTGATGCTCAAGAAATGGAGCAGGATGCCATCAGAGCAGTAGAAAGGGGCTTTCGAACTCTGAAATTAAAGGTGGGAAAAGATCTGCAGGAGGACCTGGAAAGAGTTGAGACTGTTAGATATGCAGTCAGTTCTGAAATAAATATCCGCCTGGATGCCAATCAGGGCTGGCAGCCCAAGGAAGCGGTTGAAATTATTAGAGAAATGGAGGAACTGGGACTGGATCTTGAACTGGTTGAGCAGCCTGTCCCGGCTCAGGATCTCACCGGATTGAAGTTTGTCAGAGATAATGTCTTAACTCCGATCATGGCTGATGAAAGCCTCTTTTCTCCCCGGGATGCCATAAGATTGATAAAGGAAGATTGCTGCGATATTTTTAATATCAAATTAATGAAAGCCGGTGGTCTTTCTCAGGCCTTAATGATTAATTCGGTGGCCGAAGCAGCGGGAATACAATGTATGCTGGGCTGCATGCTGGAGAGTAAGATTGCCATTACTGCTGCAGCTCAACTGGCCGGTGCCTGCCGCAATATTACCAGGCTGGACCTTGATGCTCCTCTGCTGCTGGCTGAGGATCCGGTTCAGGGAGGCATAAGCTATCAGGGATCTCAGATTGAGCTTCCCTCTGCCCCCGGACTGGGTATTACCGGAGCAGATAATCTGACGAAAATAAACTGAGCTGGCAGAGTGATATTTGTGGTTAAATATAAATTTATAGATATCCGTACGGGCAAACTTTGTGATTATCATATTTGAGGTGATTTTATGGCTAAAATTATTCTGTCTCCACTCTTTCTCGGACTTGGCTTTATTCTGCTTTTAAGCCTGATCATTCTGCTGCTCAGGGATAGAAAATCCTCTGCCGAATCCCGGAATAAATCAGCAATTTTGCTTCTCTTTATTACGGCTTTGCTCATCTGGCTGGTCAGCACACCTGTTGTTTCCCTGAGAATTGCCGGAATTCTGGAAGAGCCCTTCCGGGACAGCAACCTGTTAGTTCCCGACCAGGAAGCAGAGGTGGTTGCAGTTTTAAGCGGCGGTATTCAGCAGGGCCCTATACCCGAGCTTGATACTCTGGGTGATGCCTCGGCTCACCGGGTGATTAGAGGGGTGAAATATTTTCAAGCAAGTCAGGCTGATTATCTGATTTTTCAGGGAGCCCTTGCTGGAGATACCCCGGGAAGAATGACAGAACTGATGAAAGAGCTGGCTTTAAATATGGGAACTGATGAAGAAGAAATTTTGCTGGAGCCTGAATCCAGCAATACCAGGGAACACCCCCTGGAACTTTTAGAGCTTGCTGAGATATCTTCAGATAGCAATCTGGTTGTGGTTACCTCAGCCTGGCATCTGCTGCGAGCTGAGAGGGAATTTTCCCGCTATTTTGGTGAACTGACAACTGTTCCAGCCGAGTTTGTCTCGCATGACCGCCCTGAAGGTCTTAAAGCCTGGCTGCCTCAGGTTTCAGGATTAAGAACCTCAACCCGGGCTTTTCATGAGATAATAGGCATTATCTGGTATCATCTCCATTATCGTATAAACCGCTAATCTAAAGATTCAAGCAAATCTTAGAATATATTGACACCAATCTGAACAATTGATAAAATATAGGTGTAGAATTGAAATAATATTATCGGACTTTTTTCTGACAGATTAATATATCATCCCTTTTGATAACTTTTAATTTGATTTGATAACTTTTTAATCTGGCATCTCTGCCTTAAAAGCTGAATGTCATAATTGACTGTTTAAAGACTGTTGTCCGTCTGTTTTTAACTCCAAAAGGGGGGAAAACGATGACTGATAAACTAGGTTTTGCAAAAAAACTGGCTGTTGAGAAGGCAGTTCAGAAAGGTCTGGATTATGCTTTCAAGGATCCAGCAAAGAATCTGCCCCGGCTGGTTAAACTGGCCCGGATGATCACCAGATCTGAGGATTATAAGGCTGGACTGGATAACTTTGCTGAAGTTATGGAAGATAACCCGGTTGTCTATCAATATACCGAACGTTTTCAGGAGCTGGATCCAGCCTATCAGGAGACTCTTCTAACCCTCTTTTTTGTAAATGCCACCCTGCTGGGAACCCCCTACCGGAAGGAAAAGGGTGAAGAGATCGGGGCGAATATTCCCTATACGATCCTTTTTGACCCCACCAGTGCCTGTAATTTAAACTGTCAGGGCTGCTGGGCCGGGAAGTATGAGAAGTCTCATACCATGGATTTTGCAACTATAGACAGGATAGTGAGTGAGGCCAAGGATTTAGGTATCTTCTTTTTTGTCCTATCCGGTGGTGAGCCTACAGTCTATCCCCGCCTTTTCGATATCTTTAAGAGACACCAGGATTGTGTTTTTATGATATATACTAACGGAACCCTGATAGATGAAGAGATGGCAGATAATTTCCTTGATGCAGGCAATGCCAGTCCCTGTATCAGTCTGGAAGGATTCACCGGTGAAACTGACAGCAGAAGAGGAAAGGGCACCACTGAAAAGGTGGCAAGGGCCATGGAGCTTTTGAAGGATAGAGGTGTTCTTTTTGGCAGCAGCATTACTGTAACCAGGGAGAATTGTGACCTGCTTTTGGAAAGTGATGAGCTGATTGAGCAGCTGATTGATAAAGGCGTATTTTACACCTGGTTATTTCATTACGTCCCGATTGGCAGCGACCCTGATCTTGAGATGATGTTGACGCCGGAGCAGAGAAAGGGACTGGTTGACAGGATACCTGAGCTGCGCTGGAACTATCCCCTGTTCCTGATAGATTTCTGGAATGACGGTCATCTGACCGGAGGCTGCATTGCCGGAGGAGAAAGATATTTTCATATTAATGCCAACGGCGATGTTGAGCCCTGCGCCTTTGTTCATTTTGCAGTTGATAACATTAAGGATAAACCTCTGGAAGAGGTGCTGAAAAATCCTTTTTTCCGGGAATATCAGGAAAGAATACCCTTCAGTGATAATCTTTACCGTCCCTGCCCGATAATTGATGTTCCCAGGCAGCTTAAAACAATGGTTGAGGCCACAGGGGCCAGACCAACCCATCAGGGCGCAGATGACCTCTTCAGACCGGATATTGCCAGAAAACTCAAGGAGAAATCGGAGAACTGGGAAAAATTGTCACGTCCTCTCCATTACAATAAGCTCTGTCAGCGGGGGGTAAAGTTAGAGGATCTGGAATGTCAGGAAGAGGAAAAGCTGCTGCAGAACCGGTAATTCATGTAATTATTAGAGCAGATTTTCTAAGATTGAAGGATATAAAGGAAAGTTTTTGGAAAGAGAAAAGCAGAATATTGCATTTTTCAGGGCAGCTGAACCAGCAGCTGCCCTGTTATCTTTTTATGATATTTGGAAGGATAAGCTAAAAAATTTTGAGAAGGAGTCTGCTTTTGCTGGCAGCCTGGCAAATAATTATCAGGAGATTCTTTTCAGCAGGCAAAGCTCAGCCAGCTGTTGCAGTAGGGATGGCTAGCTCAAAACGAATTTTATCATCCTGGCAGGTTCTGATAATAAAATCTCCACCTTTACTGGTAATAATCTCTCTGGTGATAGCAAGCCCCAGTCCCCGGCTGGTTTTCCTGGTGGTGTAGCCGGGATTTGCTATTTCAGCAATATTTTCCGGGAGTTTTTCCTGCTCCAGCAGGGGATTTTCCAGTACTACCAGGTACTTATCCTGCTGTTTTTTTATTTCAAGATAGATTTTTTTATCTCCTTCCTGATGTTTTCGGAGATGTTCAATGGCATTATCAATAAGATTGCCGATAACCCGGCAGAGCTGGTTGGAATCCAGGGCTGGATTTTCCAGCTTATCCTGAATATTTACTTCCAGTTCCAGATTATGCCTATCAGCCTCAGATATCTTGTAATAGAGCAGGCCGTTCAAAGCCTCATGACCTGTGCTGGTGACAAAATCAAGCTGCTGAAGTTCATCGGATAGACATCTAATATATCTTTCCAGTCTATCGTATTTTTCCATCTGGATCAAAGATGAGATAACCTGCAGGTTATGCTTGAAGTCATGCTGCTGATACTGGAGAGCCTGATTGAGGGTTGAAAGATTATCGACCTTTTCTCTGGTAAGTGAGAGATCAATTTCATTTTCAATGAATCGGCAGAGAATAGCATCCAGGATACCGGCCAGCAGTGATAAAAATAGTGCAATGGTTACCATATAGGGGGCATAGGCTGGCAGGGGAGGGGAGAGGACAAAACTGTAAATTATGTAATATATAATAATTAGATTTTCTGCAGCCAGGAATATCAAAATCCAGATGCGGGTTTTGTTTTCAATTTCTGTTTCGATGAACTTTAACTTATTTGGCAGCATTTTGATATTTTTCTTGCGAACGACATAATAGACAGTTAACAGCAGAGTGACAAGCATTAGTATAGCCGATAGAGCCAGCCCCGGATTTGACAGCACCTGGCTGAAGCTCAGATTAAAGTTATGAATAAAAATGGCCAGGGCTAACATTTCCATGGGAAGAAATAGAATAACAGACTTGATAACCACCAGACTGGAGGTTATCAGATTAAAGCTAAAAAAAATTCTGACCAGAATAAACATATTAAAGAAGGCCAGAATTATCATCAGCAAAACCGGGGTATTGAAGTGATAAACCAGTCTGGAGATTGAGGCCTGGAAGAAACCCACTGCCAAAATTCTGGGAAAGCTGAGTTTTAAATTAAAGATAGTTATTCCTATGAGCAGGGAAAGACTGAAACCCAGAGTATAAAAAGCCATATAAAAAAATGTCAGCATGGGCAAGCAACTCCTTACAGCTGGCTTTTTTAAAAGAGGTCTTTAATATTAACTTCTCGGAAAAGTTTTTTTATCCTGCCTGAAAAGCGGTAATTACCAGGGAATTTGTCGATTATAAACTTGATAAAATAGATTTATTTAGTCGATTCTAGTGACAATTATTATCGCAGATATAATGCAGATAACAGGATTAAACTGCAGAGCAATAAAACCAAGTAAATAACTTGACTTTAGCTGCCGGACATGGTATAATTTTCTTATAATTTAGAATATCATCTCATGGTTCAAATATTTGTCATCGGTGGTGAGTATATTGAAAACCAGTTATGAGAAACTCTACATATATACTTTCGGTGATCTTCTGGTCCGCCGGGAAGAAGAGCTGCTTTTTTCAGGTCGAGGCAGACAGCTGAATAAGCAGTGGAGGCTTTTTCTTCTTCTGCTGTTCCAGCGGGGAGAAACAGTTCCCTATAACTACCTTATCGAGCAACTTAATCTGGATAAAAATTTCACACCCCGGCAGTCGTTGAGAACACTGGTCTACAGGTTGAGACAGGAGTTAAGCATCAGCGGCTGCAATTTTATCCTCAGCAAAGAAGGAGGTTACAGCTTCAATTCTGATTCCTGTTACTGGCTTGACAGCCGCTATTTTACCGGCCTGGTGGAAAAGGCACGCGAAGCAGGTGATGAAGGCGAAGAGAAACGGGCTCTGGATTTTTACCGGCGGGCTCTGGATCTCTATCGCGGTGGTTTTCTGGAAGGTCAGAAGCTTAAATGCAGAGAGATGATTGACAGGAGGCAGGAGTATCGTCAGCTCTATCTAGAGGCTGTGAGGGAATCCGGTAAGCTTAATCTGGCCCGGGATAATTATGAAGAGGCCATTGACCTCTATGAGACTGCTCTGCAGACCCACCCCTACAGTCTCGACCTCTATCTGGACCTGATCAGTGCTTTCAAGGAGAAAGGGCAGCCTGATATGGCTCTGGTCAGAGCGGAAGAAGCAGCCTCCTTTTTAAAAAACTCACATATGGAACTACCTGAGGAACTGGAGTTAGAAATTAAAAACCGGCTGCCTGCAGACAGGGGATCTTCGCCGGCAGGATTTCTCAACCATAATATGATTGAGAATGAAAGGATACTGGAGTGCGGTCCACTTACCTTCAATAATTTTTATGCTCTAGAGAAGAGAAAAGCTGAACGGTCACAAACCCCTCTTTATCTTATTCAGTTCAAACTGACAGAAGGAGAGTCTCCAGCAGGAATGAGGGAGGCAGAAGTAATACTGCGGGAGGTGCTCCAGGATAAACTGAGGGCAGCAGATATTGTGACCCGCTGGAAACCGAGACATTTTTTGCTGCTTATAACAGGAATGGAGGAAGAGGACATCGGTGTTATGCTGGAGCGCATTGACCGCAGTTATCGTGATAGGTTTCCGCCTTCCGATGTAAGCTTAAACTATGAATATGAGGAAGTCTGAATATCAACTCTTCAGGTTTCTTTCATATATAAAAGATAGATTTAATATTTCTAAAAGCCACCCTTTAAGGGTGGCTTTCTCTATGTCAGGGGCCATAAGATAGTGACAGCAGATTAAAAACAGATAACATATCCCATAACATAATACTGTGATAGTTATTACTATTGATTATAGTTACGGTTAATGGTATTTTGACTAATAGATACCAGAGAAAGTGAGATGAGGAGAATGCAAGCAAAATTTGCCAGGCTAAAAATCTATGTGCTGGGCGATCTGCTCATCAAAAAAGGAGATAATGTGCTCTATTCTGGACGCAGCAGAATACTCATTAAGCGCTGGAAGCTGCTGCTTCTTCTCTTATTTCAGGAGGGAGAGAAGCTAACGGTAGAGGAGCTTATTGATAAGCTGGATCTGGAAAAAAATGAAGCACCACGGCAGTCGCTGAGATCGCTGATATATCAGCTGCGCCGTGACATAAGCAGCGAAGGTTTTACCTATATTGCCAACGGCAGCGGTGGCTATCACCTGAAAAGAGATACCCCCTACTGGCTGGACAGTGAGCATTTTGTCGAGCTTTTGCAGAAGGCCGGCAGAGCTGAGAATGCTGGAGAGAAAGGTAGAGCTCTAAATCTCTATCAGGAGGCGCTCAATATCTACCGGGGCCAATTCCTGGCCAATCAGCACCTGGAGGAGGAGATATTTCAGAATGCCAGGAGCAGATACCGAAGTAAATATCTGGAAGCTGTAGTCTCTGCCGGGAAACTCTTCAGGGCAGAGGAGAGATATCAGAAAGCAATTGAGCTCTACAGAAAGGCCTTGAGCAGACATCCACTGCAGACTGACCTGCATAAAAAGCTGATCAATGCCTATAAGGAGAATGGACAACCCGGACGTGCTATCATTCAGGCTCAGGAGATGCAGGCCTTAACCTGCGGCAGCAGTGAATTCTCCTGTGAAAAGATTGAGGATGATATTTCTAAACTGGTGGAACTCAATATCAGTTCCAGTCCGGTTTCCTTTCTGGAAGAGGAAGATTACGATGAAGAAGAGGCCTATGAGTGTCATCCTGGAGAGTTCAGCCAGATCTATAATCTGGAAAGAAGAAAGGCAGAAAGAAAAGAAAAGGAGCTATTTCTGGTTCATTTTCGGCTGAAAGGAGGAGAACCTTCAGCTTTAAACCGGGCAGATATCCTGCTGAGGCAGGTGCTAAACCGCTATCTTCGTTCATCTGATGTTATTACCAGATGGGAGCCTGGCCACTACATTATGCTGGGCATTGATATTTTTCCTACTCAAATTGAAAATGTAAGTAAGCGGGTAAAGGAAAAATTTGAGCGCCAGCTAGATACTGGATCGATCAGACTGGACTGCCAGTATAGAAGCGCCTGAATTTTAAGATAAAAAATGTTATTTGCCATAACATTTAAATATAATGAAGTATAATATTGCTTATAATGGAAATAGTGATATATTTATAATCAGAGAATTTATCAAGAATAATTATCAAAAAACCCCACAAGAGGAGGAAGGTAAGGATGAGATTTTCTCGCAGACTGTTGTTCCTGGCGCTGGCTATTGTTCTTGTTTTTGGCATGACTTCCACCGGGGCAGCATTTCCTGATTTTGATGCTGATTGGTACATTGACACCAGTGAATACTTTGGCGATGTTCCCTATAAAGCAGGTCTAAATGCCGAGGTGGTTCAGCTGGGTGATGAAAATGTAGCTGACGTTGAGCAGATTGGAGAAAATTATATTCATATTGGACAGGGTATAGACGAAAGACTGGGTGGTGTTAAAGGGCTCAGTCAGGATAATCACGCATTTGCCCTGCAAATAGGCGAGCAAAATGAAGGTGAGATCAATCAGCGGGGCGAATCAAATGAAGCTCTCCTATGGCAAATTGGAGATTCAACTTCAAATTATGCCGGCATAGGCCAGGATGGAAATTATATGTTTGCTGATGTATTCCAGGAAGGTGATGATAATTTCATCCGCTCAAGCCAGTTTGGCGGGGAGGGTTCCGAGTCATATATTCTTCAATTTGGCAATTTAAATCGCAGTAGAACGATCCAGGAGGGTGATAATCACAGCGTTGAGATCCATCAGGGTTATTATGGCGAACCTCCTTATGATGATCCTACTGTGCGTGAAACAGCTGATTTTAACTATGCTTTTGTAGATCAGAGAGGAGAATCTCATTCCGCCCTGGTAAGGCAGTTTGACGGCGAAAAGAACGCCACTTTGATTGAGCAGGCAGGCAGTCACAGGAGTGCTGAAACTTATCAGGAAGGAGACCTCAATGAGGCTCTTGTAAATCAGAAATAACATTTTTTTAAAGTCTGCTATCCTCAATCAGATGATTGAGAAAAGCCTGGGCAGCTTCACCCAAATTTGAGCAAGCAGGCTAAATATAACAAGCTAATTATAAAAAATATAATCCAATTCATTAACAGATCCTCCATATAACTTTGAAAATGGATCAGCGAAGGGGGTGTATTACAAAACAGCAGCAAAATTAACTTAAAAGCTTGATAAGAAGCAGTTTTGGGAAGGCAAAGTCTGACTGACAATACTGGAAAGTCATTTTCATTAATTATCTTAACTGCTCTTTGGAAGCTGAGACCTGTCATTTGAAACTGGTCACCTGAGATAATGACAGCGAGCTAATGGTGAAACCGGCCAATGAGCTAACACAAACCAAAGAGGAGGAAGATAAAAATGAAACTTACTAAAAAACTTTTCGTACTGGGTCTGGCACTGGTCTTTGTATTGGGCATCTCGGGAATTACTTTTGCCGGCGGTCACTTAGGTGGTCCCTGGTATGTAGATACCGGAGAATATTTTGATCTGCCCTGGGTAGTTGATTTAAATGCTGAAATACTGCAGTATGGAGAAAATAATGCTGCTGAGATTGACCAGATCAATCATGGATTTGCCCATATCGGGCAGGGTATAGATAATCATCTCGGTGCTCAAAGTCACAGCGTCGGAAACATTGCAGCAATAGATCAGGACAATGAAGTGGAGGGAGCTCCCAATCAGGCTGAGATTAATCAGCAGGGTGATTACAACAAAGCCTTAATTGATCAGCAGGGCCTGGGCAACTATGCTGGAGTCGGTCAGAATGGCATGAATATGTTTGCCGATCTTAGACAGGATGCAATTGACTCCTTTATCAGAGTCAGCCAGTTTGGCGGCAGCGGCTCAGTGGCTGAAGTTGTGCAGTATGGCAATTTAAACAGAGCAAGAGCCAGTCAGGATGGCGATGAACATGATGTCAATATATTCCAGGGAGAAGAAAGTTACTTTAATTACGCAAAGGTAGAACAGAGCGGTAATGATCAGGAAGCAACCATTAAACAATTTGGTGCAGAAAACGGTGCCTTTGTTGATCAGGCTGGAGCATACAACTGGGCTTCTGTTACCCAGGATGGAGAGATGAATGAGGCTGAGGTTTATCAGGATGGTACAGAATTTACCGCTCTGATTGATCAGGAAGGCGACAGTAATTCTGCCTTGATTACTCAGTCAGGATTTTAACCAGAGTCATTACTAAAGATTAATCTTGAGTGGTTTATCCAGTGAAAAACCACTGAATAATACGGACAGTCTGGGTAGATAAAGCAGCTAGATATCCAGGCTGTCCCTATCACCATAGATCATCATAAATTCGATTGTTAATTTATATTTTTCGGGATCGCTCTAGAGTCTGGAGGTGAGGATGTGGTTAAATTTAAAAAAGTTTTTGTGCTATTACTGGCCTTTACTTTAGTGCTGGGCATGAGCGCTGCTGTTTTGGCTCAGGGGAATAGTGGCAATGTTCCCGGCAGCCCACCTGCTGATCCGGGACCACCGGATAATCCCGGCCAACCAGATTTTAATCTGGGTATCCCTCCGGGGATAATTGGACCTGGTGGAGGCCCGGGAATGCCCTTTCCCGGCCCCGGTGATTTTCCAGGAGCATTAAATCCCTTCCTGCCCGGAGATGAGGAAGAGGAAAATGGCAAACATGGTCCTTTTTATAATAGCGGAGCCTTCATTTTCCAGTATGGAAATGAAAATCAAGGTGAAATAAATCAGCAGGGTAAGATGCTCTGGGCCGGTATTTACCAGCAGGGTGAGAACAATTATGCTTCAATAGATCAGTTTGACAGCAAAAACATTGCTGCTCTTGTTCAATCTGGTGAAGATAATACCGGAAGCATCAAACAATCTGGCTCTTATAATAAAGCCTTTATCGGTCAGAAGGGTAATGATAATCTAGCCGATATATTGCAGAATGGTCGCAATAATAGAGCAGCAATAGGCCAGATTGGCAACGAACAGGAAGCAGAGATCATACAAAATGGCAATAATAATAAAGCTGGTATACTCCAGGTTGGTGAAAACAATACCAGCAAAATAGAGCAGCAGGGAGATAATATCGACCTGCAAGTTATATTCGATTAACCCTTATAAGATTTAATCAGACTTATCCGCTCAAGCTCAAATGGTTTTATTCAGGGCCGCTGATTTTTATCAGAGATTGTACTGCCAGATAAAAAAGTTCAGCGGCTTTGAATAAAATCCTGATAAAGTGACCTGCTGGATAGGTTAGAAGGGATGTGATTTAAATTGAGAAAAGCTGGACTGATTGCGTTAATTCTCCTGCTGGCAGTTTTTATAACCGGTTGTGATGCGGTTTTCCAGGAAGATACCTCTCCCACCAATCCAGAAATATTGCGAATCAGGGGTGATGAATTGGGCGGAGAAATTATCTATCCTGGATCCGGGAATTTTGTTTATGAAAGAGGGACAATTGCTGAATTAGAGCTGCAGGCAAATGAAGGTTATGAATTTGCTGGCTGGCGGGGAGAAAATGCCGATGAAGTAATGAAAGTTGATGATTATAACTGGCAGATTTATATGGATGATAACAAAGAGCTTTATTCTGAGTTTACTCTGATAGAGTTTTTGCTCTGGGACAGCGAACCAAAAAGTGATGCTGAAAAGGTTTCTTATGATATCTCCGAAGTTATTCTTACCTATAATAACACTGTAGACCGGGAGAAACTGGCTGATGATATCAGTGTATATCAAGTAGATGAGCCTGAAACAGAGGAAGAGGAAGTCGAGAGCAATATAATTCAGGATATAGTGGTTGACAATAACAAAATAATCCTGGAACTGGAGGGTAATTTGAACTTTGGAGCCGAATATGCTGTAACGGTATCGGAAAATATCTGGGATATTGAAGGCAACTTCGCTGAGCCAGAAGATTTTGTCTTTACTGTTGAAAAGGGCGAGCCCGGTATTCCGGTGATTAACAATATCAGACAGAGTAATGAAGAAGATATTGAGATAATCTGGGAAAGCAGCCTGGAAAATATCAAGGATGAATCAGAACGGAATGCAGGTCAGTACAGAATATATCGCAGCTTAAGTGAAGATGATGATTTTGAAGAGCTTGTTGAGCTTAAGGCTCATGAGGATGATGATGAAGAGGATAATGATTTTTCCCGGGAGGATAACCTGATAAGTTATACTGATGGAGATATTGATAGTGATAACATTTATTATTATAAAATCACAGCAGTTGATGAAGCTGGCACGGAAAGTGAACCCAGTGATATTTTGAGCTCAGATAATTAACTTCATTCAGGGGTTGAAAATTATGAAAAAAATAAATCTGCCAATAATAATTCTTATCATAACAGCTCTGTTTTTCTCCTTTCCTGGTTTTGAAATGCCCGTTAGGGCAGAAGGTTCTGACTCTGCTATTCTAATTGACAGCCAGAGTAATATTTATGTGAGGCAGGGGGTAAATCAGCCGGCCTGGATTATCCAGCTCGGTCAGTCTAATTTTACCCTGCAGCTTTTGACAGGCTGGCAAAACAGGGCGGTTGTATTTCAAAAAGGAAGCAGTAATTTTATCTGGCAGAGACAGACTGGCAACTCCAATTATTCCCGGGTAACCCAGCAGGGAACAAATAATACTGCTGTCATAAATCAGAGCAAGGATGATTAAATATCTCCGGTTGAAATTTGACCGGGTTTGTTGAAGGGAGATAATAATCATGGCGAAAAAATTAACGCTTCTTGTTTTTGTAACTGCTTTAATTTTTATGCTGGTCTTAACAACAGTATCAGCTCAGGCACAGTCGGAAGAGGAAAGACTGAGGTTAATCAGAGCTTCACAGCAGCTTTTAGAAGCAGAGGAAGAGGAGATTTTTTCTAACAAATTTGGTGTTTTTGTAACCACTTATGGAACCAGAGGCACAGCAGTCAATCCCGGAGCCCGTCTGGAGATAGTTCTTCCGGTTATTCAGCAGCTAAGTTTCATGATGGAAGGAATTTATTTTCAGGCCACTGGATCCGGCGCTGGCTTTGTTTCCTTAAAAGCAGCACCTCTGGCAGGTCGAAATATCTCACCGTATCTAGGCGTGGGGGGAGAGGTTACTGATCAGGCTGAATATCAGCTTTTTGCCGGACTAGAAATTTCTGACAGTTTATTTCTGGAAGCAAAGTACATCAATGAAGCCGGTGACTTTGAAGACAGTGAATTTAGTTTTGCCACCGGTTATCAATTAAGTTTTTAAGCAGTATTGCAAAAATCACAGGACCAGGAGGTTTTAATAATGAAAAAACAGCTAATTACCTTAGCTATTCTGGCGGTTCTAATTTTCGGGACCTTCAGCAGTTCAGCAGCTGCCTACAATTTTACCATGAGCTGGAATTTCCAGATCTTTAACAATCCTAATGCCAGGCAGGTCGCCATTAATACAGCTGAAAAACAGGCAGAAATGTATCAGGAGGAGCAGGACCCCATAGAAAGATTTCAAGAAAGCTTCGAGCGCCGGCTTACCAGCAGAATTCAAAGAGAAATGGTTGATAAGATAATGCAGGATGAAGAAATGGCCTTTGGAGATTATGAAGTCGGTGATTTGAGGGTCTCGATTGCAGAGGATCCTGACACTGGTGAGGTCTATGTTGAGATTAGAGACATTATCACTGGAGAGACCACAACCATTACCTACTCTGCAGATGAATGGCCGATGCAGGAAAGCTGGTAATGGGAATTGAATGGAGGTCAAAGCAGATGAAACTAGCGGCATACCTTATAATTATCGGTCTGATTTTTTCAGCAGCCTTTCCCGGTTTAATACTGGCAGAGGAGCCAGAAGCAGAGGAACTGGAAGAACTGAGCAGTGAAATTCTTGATTCAGCCGATGATATTCTGTCAGCTGACCCCAACGTTACCACTGCAACCCAGCTGCTGGCAGCTCTGCCTGAACCCGAGGAAAGGACAAAAATAGCAGTTTATAATATAGCTGATAAAACCGGACAGTATGATGATACCGGATCACCGGTCATAACACAGGGAGCAACAGATATGATGGCCACTGCTCTGATAAGATCCCGGCAGTTTATTGTTCTGGATAGGATTAATTTTAGTGACTTTATGAATGAACAAAACCTGCAGGGAGAAGACAGGCTGGCTTTAGGAGAAGGCCCGGCTTTAGGAGAAATGACAGGAGCGGATTATGTGATTGAAGGAGCTGTGACCGAATATCAGGTAGACAGAGAGGGCGGAGGTACCGGCCTGACAATCGCAGGAATTGGTGGTTTTAATGAAACAGCAACTGCCAGTACTGCCATAGATATCAGGGTGACCGATACCACCAGTGGTGAAGTTGTCTGGTCTCAAAGTCTGGCTGGAGAGATTGAAGGCAGTCAGGTTGGACTGCAGGCCTTCTCCTTTCTCGGGGATAATATAGTAGAGTTTGAGACAGGCAGCGGAAAACAGGAGGTAATTAACTTAGTTGTCCGTACTTTGATTGAAGAAGCAGTTTTTGAAATTGTTGAAAGCGATGTGCTGTAATCAGAAGTCAGCACATTTTCCAGGCCAAAAGAATAGAGGTGAAAAGGATGAGGAGTCAGAGAGCTACTGAAGTAAGATACAACAAAACAATAGTAATCCTTATCTTTCTGGTGCTTATCTTTGGGGTTATTTTCTCTGAAGTTAGAGCTGTTGAGCAGGATGATGATCCGGGAGAAGAAAATATTGAAGAAATAGATGAGTTTGAACTTCTGGCCCAGGAGATACTTGATAAGACTGATGATATCCGGGTTTCCAGACCCAATGTTACCACTGCAACCCAGCTGCTGGCAGCTCTACCTGAAAGAGAAAATAAAATCTCAATAGCAGTCTATAACATTGAAGATAAAACCGGACAATTTAAAATTGGCGGCTCAACCATGGTAACGCAGGGGGCTGAAGATATGCTGATTACAGCGCTTAAGCGCTCCCGGCAGTTTAAAGTTCTGGATAGAATAAACTTTCGTAACCTTTCAACCGAGCTGGATTTAAAAGAGTATCAGCGTCTTGCTGAGGGAGAGGGTCCTAATCTGGGAGAATTGACCGGGGCCGATTATGTGATTGATGGAGCTGTCACCGAGTATCAGATTGACAGAGAAACAGGAGGTACTGGTTTGGCCATAGCCGGAATTGGAGGCAGCAGAGAAGTTGCAGTTGCCAGTACAGCTCTGGATTTAAGATTGATTGATACTACCTCAGGGGAGATTGTCTGGGCAGAAAGTTTGAAGGGAAGGATTGAAGGCAGCAGGGTCAATGCCCAGACCTTCTCCTTTCTGGGCGATAATATTGTGGAATTTGAAAGCGGTCAGGGTGCTCAGGAAGTGATTAATCTTGCTGTCCGGACACTGCTGGAGGAGGGAGTATACAGGTTGATTGAATCGGGAATACAAAGCTGAAGTATCTGCCTGAATTCGGCCTAATACCTGATTGTGGTAATATCTGTTAGATTATTATAGCTGGATACATTTTAAGCCCGGCCCCCTACTCTACTCCCCCACGCCGGGCTTTTTTCTTGCAGTCTTGGCTGCAATATTATATAATCAGGGCAAAGCAAACCCCTCATAGTACTGTTAACATTTCACTATAAATTTTACTTTTCCCAGGAAAGGAGAGATACAGCATGTTTGCTGCTAAAAGATTCAGCAAAATATCAGCATTAACTATGGTTTTACTAATGGCGTTTTTGATAATTGTTCCGGTCAGACTGCAGGCTGAGAATGTTTTTGAGGGAGAGTATTTTTCTCTGGAGTATCCAGCTGACTGGATAAGCCGGGAAGAGGCACCTCAGGGTATGATTCTGGAATTTGTCCTGCTGGCACCGGAAGAGGTTGCTGCTAATGAATTTACCAGTAATTTAAATGTTATGGCTGAAGAGCTTCAGCAGGATCTATCAGTAGAGGAATATACCGAGCTGGTTCTAATGCAGGTTGAAAATATGCTGGAAGATTTTGCTCTCATTGAACAGCAGGAAATTATGGTAGATGGCAGGGAAGCTGCAGAATTAACCTATTCCGGGATTGCTGAGGATGAAGCTGGGGATTATAATCTTACCTGGAGGCAGGCAATAATGATTGAGGATGAGCTGGCCTATATTGTTACTCTGACTGCTGAACAGGAAGTTTTTTCAGATTATCAAAATATTTACGATAATGTTGTAGAGAGCCTGAGTGTTGCTGACTAAAGCGGATGCAATGTCAAGGCAAAAGGGATAAGACCTCAGGCTAAACGAAAGAAAATCAATCCTTGCAAAGAAAGACAAAATCAAATCACCTCCTATCACTTGACAGCGGCGGGCAGTATGATATAATTATTAGGAGTAAAATAATTTTTTACCAGCAAAAAAAGACAAGAAAAAAATAAACAAAAACAAATATAACTAAAAAGCCAGGAAGGGGAGGAGTAATCTGGTGAGTGTTATCAGAGAGGAAAGCTCTCCGGCTGAAAAGCTTTCCAGCATTCTCAGCAGATGAAGGTCGCCCCGGAGCTTTTCAGATCAGCCAGCTGGCTGTCAGTAAGGGTCTCTTAAGGCAAGCTGGTAATTTGAAACGGATGCCCCCGTTACAGGGCGAGGAGCAGCCGGCTGATTTTTAAGCCAGGAAAATGGGTGGTACCGCGGATAATAACCTCTTCGTCCCTGTCAGGGATGCAGGAGGTTTTTTTATTTCTCCTAAAGCATTATTTCTTGAGTTCAGAGCCAGCTCAATAGGATTATTCACAGGCTTTTTAGTTAAATTCAATCGTTTAAGTCTGAGTGAATCTCATCTAGGGGGATAAAATAATCCTGCTAAAGAATTTAAAATAATTCAAAAAATTGCAGGGAATTGGGAAACTATTTAACCATCAGCAGATTTTTAGAAGGGAGTTATGAAAAATGGAAGATCAGCTTGCCAAGACCTACAACCCTGACCAGGTTGAAACCAGATGGTATCAGTACTGGGAAGAAAATGATCTATTTTCACCTCCAGAAGAGGCAGAAGGAGAGTCCTTTACCATCATGATGCCTCCTCCTAATATAACAGGGGAGCTTCATATCGGTCATGCCATGGATAATACTCTCCAGGATATTATTATCCGCTGGCGGAGAATGCAGGGCTATAACACCCTCTGGCTTCCCGGTACCGATCATGCCAGCATTGCCACCGAGGTTAAGGTTGTGGAAAAACTGAGAGAAGAGGAGGGCCTGACCAAAGAGGATGTTGGCCGGGAGGGCTTTCTGGAGAGAGCCTGGGAGTGGAAGGAGGAGTATGGTGATAGAATTACCGATCAGATCCGGCATCTGGGGGCATCCTGTGACTGGAACCGGGAAAGGTTTACCATGGATGAAGGCTG
>SL_5KL_010_SEDDRAFT_10000281_pt1 | contig 32711 bp, 23 predicted proteins | sample SodLakKL_010_SED_FD_9118 | JGI IMG/M metagenome (IMG submission 9118) | reverse complement strand
GATGATGATGGCATTGAGATAAGTATGGATGATTTCGAACCGCCCCTGAATCCCCCTTCGATAGAAACCGACTGTTCCCGGCTGGAAGAGTCAGAGTCGCCAAGAGATTATTTCCGTCGCGAAATATTCTGAAAGAGTCGCGAAATATTCTGAAAGAAGAAAAACCACATCTACCCATCTGCTGATCTATGAAAAAACCATATGTTTTGCTGCTTTCTTCCCTATTACTGGCCCTGGTAAGCTTCGTGGCCGGCAGCACCCTGCGCGCAAGCGATATTGCCATCGGGCACTGGCGCCACCACCTTCCCAACAACACAATCACACGACTGGCAGAAACCGGCAAATACATTGTCGGGGCTACCCCCTATGGCATGGTGGCCTTTAATAAAGCCGACAACAGCATGAAGCGGATCAACAAGGTGGATGGCCTCAACGATTTCGGGCTTTCTGCCATTCAGTGGTCCGAAAAGGAAGAAGTCCTGATGATCGGATACGAAAACGGGAACCTGGACTTTATGATCAACGACCGTTTTATCAATGTGCCCGATATTATGCAGGCTTCCATATTGGGAAGCAAGAGGATCAACCAGATCGTACCCTATGAAAGTTCTGCCCTCCTGGCCTGCGACTTCGGGGTCGTGGAGCTGGATATAGCCAACAGGCTGATCATGGACACCTGGTTTATAGGCCCCTTTGGCAGCATGGTGAACGTACATGACATCCTGGTCACAGACACCGTGCTTTTTGCCGCAACAAATGCAGGGCTGCTTCATGCCTCCGCCGAAGCTGCCAATCTCGCCGACTACCGAAACTGGGACCGGATGACCGTCAGTGGCCAGGAAAATGAGACCTTCATGCATATCGTAAAACATCACGACAGGATATTTATCAGCCGCAGCGATACGGACACCGACATCCTCTATTATTTTAACGGCGGTGAATGGGTCGAATTATCGCCGCCCCAGGGATTTGACGGTGACGAGATCAAGTCGGTACGAAGCAGTGCCGGCAACCTGGTTGTAGCCTCAGGCAACAGGCTGGATGTTTTTGACGGTGACCTGAATGTTATAAAGCAGCTCGACTCCTATTACGGCGGCACCCCTAACCCCAACGATGCCATATATGACTCCGGTGGCAGGCTTTGGATCGCCGATGACCGCAGCGGACTGGTTAAGCAGCATGGACCGCAGAGTTATGAGAGGATCATTCTGGAGGGCATGGACTATGCTGATGCTTTTGGCCTCGCTGCCAGAGACGGTCGTATCTGGGTAGCCCCGGGAGGCAAATCCTATATTGGATCCAACGAATGGAACAATCATGGCTATTATTTCTTTGAAGACGGCAAATGGACCCGCTACCGCCGGTCACAGTTCCCCTTGCTCGACAACGTAAGGGACATCATCCACATAACGGTTGACCCGGCCAATTCACAAAAAGCCTATGCATCTGCCTGGTTTGGCGGCATGGTCGTGGTAGGCACTGAAGGTGCCATTAAGCTTTATGATGAAACAAACAGCACGCTGAGAAAGCGATCCGGCCTTGACGACTATCTGCGGGTTGGCGGTACAGCTATGGACAACCAGGGGAACCTGTGGGTTACCAATTCGGAAACGGATACACCCTTGTCGGTAAAGAAACAAAATGGCGACTGGCTGGCCTTCCCCAACGCAGGACTCTTTGACACGCAAACCAGGGTAGGGAAGATCATAATCGACATGCAGGGTCAAAAATGGATCAACCTGCATGGAAGCGGTATTTTCCTCTTTAAGGAACACAACCTGGACAATGCGAACAGCTTTGATGCACGCCGGCTAACAACACAGTCGGGACAGGGAGGGTTGCCTAACAACAGGGTACACAGCATGGCAGTAGATCACAGCGGCTACGTATGGGTCGGTACAGAAGAGGGAGTGGGTGTGTTCTATTCGCCCGGACGGGCATTCAGCAACGAGCCTTTTGATGCGCACCGGATCATCGTTGAACAGGAAGACGGATTTGCCGGTTACCTCCTGGAAACCGAAACCGTGACCGCGATCACGGTGGACGGCTCCAACAAGAAGTGGTTCGGGACAGCACGTTCCGGAGCCTTTCTGCTTTCAGCCGACGGGAGAGAAACCGTATTTCACTTCAATGAAGACAACAGCCCCCTGCCCTCCAACAACATCCTGGACATCACCATAAATGAAAAAAACGGCGAAGTGTTCTTTGCCACAGACCGGGGGCTTGCCTCCTACCGTGCCTTTGCCACCGAAGCAGGACCAAGGCACAGCGCCGACGTCTATGCCTACCCGAACCCTGTACGAAGAGGCTATGAAGGGTATATCGCGGTAAAAGGATTGGTAAGGAACGCAAACGTAAAGATCACCGACATCAGCGGAAACCTTGTCTGGGAAACTGTTGCCGAAGGAGGCCAGGCCATCTGGAACGGCCAGGACCTCCATGGACGCAGGCCATCCACCGGAGTGTATCTTGTGTTTTCAACAAACGACGACGGCGAAGAAACGATGGTCACCAAGATCATGTTCATGAATTAATCCCTGCCCTGCAAGTATGATATTCACCACCGAGGGCATAGTGACCCATACCCTGAAGTATGGCGAGTCGAGCATTATCGCCAGAATTTTCACCAGGGAAAAAGGTATGCAGTCATACCTGGTAAGGGGAGTCAGAAAATCAAAAACAAGAAGAAAACAATATCTTTTTCAGCCATTGACGCTGGTGAACATGGTGGCCTCCCACAAAGAGCAATCCAGCCTCCACTACATTAAAGAGATTCAGCTGCTGGTCTCCTACCGTCAGATACCTCACCAAATAGAAAAATCAAGCCTTGCCATCTTCATTTCCGAAGTCCTTGGCCATGCCCTGAAAAACCAGGAGGCCAGTGAGGATCTTTTCCATTTTGTGAAGCAGTCGATGTTGCAGCTGGATGAAACAAGGCAGCCGCTTGGCAGCTTCCACCTTGTATTTCTCCTGCAACTAAGCAAGCACCTGGGGTTTCACCCCCGGAACAATTTCAGCAGGCATTGTCTCTATTTTAATATGCAGGAAGGCCTGTTTCAAAACATGAAAGGGCATGATGCCGTTGTGATGAACGAGGAGGAAAGCGAAACCTTTTCCAGGCTGGTTGAAACCCCCATGGAAGAACAGGGCAACGTCTCCATACCCAAGCCGATGCGCAGCCTCATGCTTGACAAAACCATTGACTACTACCGCTATCACCTGGCAGGCATGCCTGAAATCAAATCCCACAGTGTGCTGAGAACCTTATTTTCCGGCTAACCTGGATTAATCTTGCTTCCAATTAAGACCAGGTTATCGAAAACCGCCGATACAACATCCTAATGGAGCTTTAACACCAACCCCTGGTTAGCAGGTATCGTCCAGGTGTCGAAACCTTCATATACCTCGCCTGTCAACACATCTTCTGCGGCGGTATAGCCATCCCAGCCTTCACGAAACCGCTCCAGGTCCAGGTCCGCATCCCTGTTGTTGCTGTTTAGAACGACCATCACGGTGTCGTTTGTATCGTACCGGAAATATACGTACACGTTATCTTCGGGCACGAACTGCAGCAGCCATCCGTTGTAGATCGCAGGGGTTTCCCTTCTGAAATGGGCAAGGTTGGTGATATGGTCCACTATCAGATTCTGTTCGGCTGTCCTCTCTCCCCTGTTGAATTTGTTGACGGGGTCCCCGGGCCATCCTCCGGGAAAGTTGGTTCGCAGCTCACCGTGCCCGTGATGCTCGAAGGCCGATTCGAGCAGCTCTGTACCTGTGTATACCTGTGGGATGCCGCGGGTGGTGAACAAAAATGTAAGCGCCAGCTTCAGGTTGCCTGGGTCCTCTCCCACCCGGGTAAAAATCCGGTCGGTGTCGTGGTTGTCGCCAAAAATGACAAGGTTATAGGGGTCGGGATAGAGAAAATCCTGTGCCAGCGTGTTGTACAGCCGCATCAGGCCCGTGGACCAGTTGGGTTCTTCATTGAAAGCGAGTCCAATGTCATCGTAGATCGCAAAATCAAATACTGATGGGAAATAGGAGTCATAGCCGTCGTGATTGTCCTTGCCGCCCTGGTAATAGCTTACCATGGCGGGTATGCCCATCCATGCTTCGCCAATGATCATAAAGTAAGGGTATTCATACAGGATGTACTTCGCCCAGTCTGACATGAAGAACCTGTCGGCATAAGGCTGTGTATCCATGCGGATGCCATGAATGCCCGCATATTCGATCCACCAGACGCTGTTTTGCTTCAGATACCTCGCCAGCAAGCGGTTTTCCTGGTTCAGGTCGGGCATGTTGGTGTCGAACCATCCTTTTACCATCCGTTCGTAATCATATTGCGAGCCGTGCGGATCGGTAATGGAGGTCATACGATAGGTGGTGCGTGTAAATTCATCCCACTGGTTCAGCCAGTCGCCGGTTGGGAGGTCCTCCATCCACCAGTGGTGATGGCCGCAGTGGTTCAGGATAAGGTCTTTGATGATCTTTACACCTTTTTCGCCGGCTGTTTCGATAAGGTCGAGATAGGCCTCATTGCCTCCGAAACGGGCGTCGACATTATAAAAATCAGTGATCGCATATCCGTGGTAGCTGTAGCGGGGCTGGTCGTTTTCAAGTACAGGGTTCAGCCAGAGGGCAGTGAAGCCCATGCCGGCAATGTGGTCAAGGTTGTTTATGATGCCCGGGATATCTCCTCCGTGGCGCCCTGACGGGTCCTGCCTGTTGCTCTGCTCCAGCATCCCCGGCTGGTCATCGAGGGAGGGATCCCCGTTTGCAAAACGGTCAGGCATCAGCAGGTAGATCGCATCCGACACATTAACTCCTTCACGGTACCGGCTGCCACGCTCGCGCTCCCTGAGTTCGTATTGGTATTCATATACCACCTCCCCATCCCGGGAAAACCTTATCGGAAAGATTCCGGGGGCAGCATTTTCTATATCAAGCCATAAAAACAAATAATTGGGGCTCTCAACGGCCGTCACCTCCTTCACCTTTACCCCGGGATGATCAACCTCCACCCTAGCATAACCTATGTCTTCTGCATAAACCAAAACCTGTAGTTCGGTGTGCATCATGCCGGCCCACCAGAACGGGGGTTCAACGCGGCCGGGTTCACCGGAAAAGGCCGTGCCCGTCACAAAAAAGAAACAAAAAGCCACCAAAACAAAACGCAGACCTGATCCGCGGAACAAAAATCTCATTACATTATCCATGTGTGTACGATTTAATGTTATATCAAAAAGTCGAAATCCTTAAACGGTCACAAGTTGTCACCAATCAAATCCTCTATTTCACTGATCACCTTTTTCTTTATCCCCGGCTTTAATCCAAGGGTATCCAGCATTCCCCTCTGTTGATACAGCTGGCGGCACAGCACAACTTCCTTTTCAAGCAGGGCTTGTTTCTGCTTCTGGTTAAGATGGGTCAGGACAGTGACCGGAAACAAGCCGGTTTTCTGGATCATGTCCCTGAGGCCTTCTTTTCGTGGATAATCCCAGCTCACCATGCGCAGCCCGACGCACCGGGCATACTCCATGGCGTCCTCGGTAAACCTGGTGTTAGTGAACACCCAGCCGTGGAAGCTTCTCTTCTCAAGGCCCGGCGTAGACCTCCAGCGTTTTTCAATATCCATAAAGCGGGAATGGATGTAGAGGGGGACACGCACATTGCAATATTTCCCCTGGCTGTTGTAATACTTGCATTCCACCATAAACTGCTGGTGGTCGTTATGGGCCACCACATCCACTTCGTGTTTTACACATTGCCCCTGAACGACCCGGCCCACCTCAATTTCATAACCCATATTTTTCAGCAGTTGCCCAACAAAGTGTTCAAAAGGGTAACCCGAAGGGCCCAGCTCCATGATGGCCTTTTTCAGGCTATAGCGGGCGGCAGTGGCACGCTGCATCTTTCGAAGCTCCCGAAAGGCTTTGCGGTAAACGGCTGCCGTGGTCATTCCATCTTCCAGCATGGGGAGAATGCTCTCCTCCACCTTTTTTGCAAGTGCCGGCGAAGCCCCCGCCCGCCGAAGCGAAGCATGCAGCTTATCCGGATTAAAAGCTTCCTTCTCCCCGGAATGCTTCTGTATGATGACCTTTTCTGACATGTCAGGCATGTTTTTCGAAAGCGTAAATTTACATTTTTTCGTGAAAATACTGACCCGCCCTGATTTTTGTTTACAAAAAGTGTAACCCTATTTCAGGACGAGACATTCATTTTTCATGTGTATATATTTTTTCACCTTATTGGTTATGTGATGTTTATATTTTAAACAGAACTGCTATTGGCTGTTGGCTTTTAGCTTTTGGCTTTCTTGCCAATAGCAAATAGTTAATAGCCTACTTAGTCTTAATGCCCCCGTGACAATAATCATCCTCCTGTGTGTCAAAAATCCTGTCATTGGCGTTTCATTTTTCATTCTTCATTTTTCATTCCTACTTCCATTTCCCGTCGCCGTTTAAAATTCTGTTTCGCCGGTTCCGCGAGTTTCTGTTATCTTTACAACGCACAAGCCTTACAGCCATGCAGAAAAATTTTCGTGTTTACAAGTCTGCTGCCGGAAGCGGGAAAACATACACCCTTGTAAAGGAGTATCTCAAACTTGTGCTGGTAAACCCTTCCCGTTCGAAGCATATTCTTGCCATTACCTTCACAAATGCTGCTGCCGCAGAGATGAAAGAAAGGATCATCGAGGCGCTGGGAACTATTTCCCGGGCCGGGAGCTCCGGCAACAAGAAGGGAAAAAAGCTCATTTCAGAGATCATCAGCGACCTGGCAAACGAAAACGCAGATAACGTTCCGACAGAAGAAACCATCATCGGCAATGCCAAAAGGGTGCTGAAACAGGTTCTCCATGAGTACACAGATTTTGCTGTAAGTACCATCGACAGTTTTGTACACAAAATCATCCGTACGTTTGCCTTCGACCTGCACATACCTTATAACGTCCAGGTTGAACTGGACACCGAAAGTCTCCTTGGCAAGGCCGTAGATTTGCTGATAAAGAAAGCCGGGCAGGACAGCACCCTTACGGACCTCCTGGTACGTTTTATCCTGTCGCAGGCCGACGACGAACTGGACATACGCATAGAAAAAAGGATCGCTGAACTGGCGTTCAACCTCGTGGATGAAGACAGTATCCCTTACGTGGAAAAGCTGAAGGAGGTCCCCCGGTCAACATTCCTTGAAACTGCCACCAGGCTGAGGGAATCCACCAGGTCCTTTGAAAAAAGCATCCAGGCAGAAGCGAAGGCAGCCCTCAACATCGTAAACGGGAAAAACCTGGGCCGGGAAGCCTTTTACCGGGGCCGCTCGGGCATAGTATCCTATTTTGAAAGCCTTGCCGCAGGAAGAATACGTGAAAAGATCCATCCCAACAGCTATGTTCTGACAACCATAGAAGAAGACAAATGGCATGCAGGCAAGTCCACCGGTGAAGAGAAAAAAAGCATTGATGAGATCAAAGGGAGCCTGGCAGCTCATTTCGCAGCCATCCGGCAGCTTGCCAACGATGGGCTTGAGAGGTACCGGTGCGAGCTGGCCGTGCAGAACACCATATACCCCCTTGCTTTGCTCAGCGAGGTGGAAAAGCTCACCGGCGAGATCAAGGCAGAGGAGCTGACACTGCATATTTCCGACTTTAACAAGCTCATCGCCAACATCATTGCCGACCAGCCCGTGCCCTTTATTTATGAAAGGACAGGTGAACGTTACCTGAATTATATGATTGATGAGTTTCAGGACACTTCACTTCTGCAGTGGCAAAACCTGCTTCCATTGATTGCCAATGCCCTGGCCACCGGAAACATGAGCATGGTGGTGGGTGACGGCAAGCAGGCGATCTATCGTTTCCGCAACGGCGACGTAGAGCAGTTTGCCCGACTTCCGGGGTTGACAGAAGGCATCAGGGGAGTGTACAAGGACGATTGGGAAGTGGCACTTAGAAACAACTTCCAGGAAATAGAGCTGGACACCAACTGGAGGTCGGCAAAGGCCATAGTGGAATTCAACAACCGCTTTTTCAGATCTGTCAACCCGTTGCTTCATGAAGACCTGAGGACCATTTATGACAAGGTAGAGCAAAAGCCCCGTCCCGATAAGCCGGAAGGCTACGTTAGGATAGATTTTGTGGATGGGCCGGACAACCAGCAGTATAAAGATGCCCAGCTTGACCGTATCCGGGATGCTATCAGGCAATGCATTGACAGCGGACATCCCCTCAGCGACATCACCGTATTGTGCCGCTTTCACAAAGAAGCCAGCCTGGTGGCGCAAATGCTGCTTGCCAATAAAATCCCGGTGATCTCTGAAGAATCCCTGCTGCTAAGCTATTCGGATGAGGTAAATATGTGTGTCGCAGCCATTAAATTGCTCGCCAACCCCCACGACAGGATCTCTGCCGTGGAAATGCTCACCCTCCTGCACCGCTCAGAATTTCTGAAAGGCCATCACTCGCTGCACGACTGCATTACCGGCGCCGGCCTGCATTCGTATGACAATCATGATCGCGGTGAAGCATTCGGTGCCGGCGGGGTGGAAAAGGTCTTGCAGGAAAACGGCATTCCCTTTTCTTTCCGGGAGTATATACATCTTAACATCTATGATACCTGCGAAACCATTGCCAGGACATTCTTCTCAGGCGGTCCGCCAAATCCTTTTGTGGCGTTTTTTCTGGATGCCGTCTTCGAATTCAGCAGTCAGCAATCCCTCTCTTATGACGATTTCATAGAATGGTGGGAAGACAAAGGGAAATCCAGTTCCATAGTCGTTCCTGAAGGCACGGAGGCAGTGAGGGTTATGACGGTGCATAAATCCAAAGGCCTTCAATTCCCGGTGGTAATTCATCCCTTCGCCGACCAGCAGCCTCACAGGCTGACACGCAAGGGACTGTGGACAGATGAAAGCCGTACCGGTGTCAGCGACCTTCCGGCCCAGTGGCTCGCGATGAACAAAAAGAACCTGGAAGGCACCGTGTTTGAAAAGGATCTTGAATGGGAACAGGCCAAGACATTCCTGGATATGCTCAATGCCACATATGTAGCCCTCACCCGGCCTTCAGAAAAACTCTTTGTCATTTCAAAAAAAGAAGAAAAAAACTACAAGCCCCTCAGTGTAAATGGGATGCTTTACAACTTCGTTCAACAGCAGGAGGAAGGGAGAGTGAGCGATGACACCTATACAGCAGGGTTATTCGAAGAAGCCATCGTCAAAAAGAAAGAAGTAGAAAAGCCTTCGGAAAGCCCCTACCGGGAAATGATCTCAGGGCTCTGGAGCCGCACCCTCAGGATGCGCTCGCACCAGAAAGAGCGAAGCGTGCTTCCGGATGCTGAGGATCCCCTTGAACGGGGCAACCTGCTGCATCGTGCCATGGAAGAGATCAGCCACAGCGAAGATGTGCAGCCCGTCCTCAGCAAAATGCTGGCAAGAGGAGAAGTAAACAGGGATCAGTCAGAAAAATGGGAGACAAGGATCAGCACACTGCTGGCAGAACCCGCCATAGCACCCTATTTTGCAAAGGATACGAAGATAAAAACCGAAGCCGGGCTTTTTAATGAAAAAGGAGAACTGTTTCGCCCCGACAGGGTGGCATTNCTTGAGAACGAAACCGCCGTTATCGACTACAAATCCGGGAAAGAACGCGACGCACATCGCCGGCAAATGGATACCTATGCAAGCATATTAAACCAAATGGGCTATCCTAAAGTAAAAAAAATCATTCTCTACCTGGACCAGGGGAAGGCAACAATATGGTAAACAAGATATCCGCCCGGGCTGAAATGCTCAGCAGGATCCAAACCTCAAAAACAGTCTAAATAAAAACTGCTGGTTGTCAGGCATGTTGGTATCTAAATAGGGGAATGTTTTAAACAATTATTCGTATTTTGGCACCCTGGTTTGTGATGGCGGGGGTGATCCGGCGAACGCACGAACGATCTGCCCGGTCTTTCCTGTACCCAAACAAGCGCTTCTAATGCATTATTAAACCACACCTATATGTCCATAAAAGAGATCATCAAGCAATTTGAGCCCGAGCAGCACAACCTGTTGCATATCCTGCATGCCCTGCAGGATGCCAATCCGGCCAATTATATCACCGGGGAGGCGCTGGAAGAAACGGCGCGCCACCTTGGCATCACCAAAAGTTCTGTTTATGGCGTTGCACGGTATTACACCATGTTTAGCCTGGAGCCCCGGGGTAAATATATAATCCGGGTATGTGCCTCCCCTGTATGTGAGCTCCTCAGGGCCAATGAAATCATTGCCCTGCTGGAGGAGGAGCTGAAGGTAAAAACGGGGGAAACTACGGCAGACGGCATGTTTACGCTGGAGCTAAGCGAGTGTCTCGGCCAGTGCCAGGAGGCTCCATCCATGATGATCAACGACAAGGTATACAACAGCCTTGACCACGTCCGCATCAGGGAAGTCCTGAAAAGTTACCGTGGCTGACAGCCGGGATGAGGGACGCGGGCCGCTGCCCGTTGGGGGCAATGACTTGCTGACAGCGAAATAAAGGGGTTTTACACAATATAACACAGATATGCAATGAGTATTCAGGAGACCAGGATTGTTTTAAAAAATATCGGCAAAATTGATCCTTACCGTATTGAGGACTATATAAACGCAGGCGGATACGAGGGTTTGAAAAAGGCATTGCAGATGAAGCCTGTTGATATTATTGATGAATTGATGGATGCAGGGTTGCGTGGCCGCGGTGGTGCAGGTTTTTCGACCGGCATGAAGCAGAAGTTCACCAGCGAATCCTGTCAGCGTTGCCCTCAGCGATATGTGGTGGTTAATGCCGACGAAGGTGAGCCAGGCACTTTCAAGGACCGGGTCATTATGGAGCAGGACCCTCACCTGTACCTTGAAGGGACTATCATCGCTGCCCGTGCCATACAGGCCACCAAAGGGTATATTTATATCCGTGGAGAGTATCATGAATCCATAAAAGCGACACAAAAAGCCATTGAGGATGCGTATGCTGCCGGTTTTCTGGGCAAAGACATTCTGGGTTCGGGCTTTGATTTTGATGTAGAGATAAAGCTGGGCGCGGGCTCCTACCTTTGCGGGGAGGAGCTTACCATGCTGGAATCGCTCGAAGGCAAGCGCGGAAATCCGCGAATCAAGCCGCCATTCCCTGCCGAGAAGGGGGTGTTTGGCATGCCCACGCTGGTCAACAATGTGGAAACACTTGCCAACGCACCACTGATCATCTTACATGGCAAAGACTGGTACAGGAAATACGGCACCGAGCGATCGCCGGGCACCAAGGTCTTCACCATAAGCGGCCAGGTAAACGCACCGGGTCATTACGAGGTGCCTTTTGGCGTGAGCCTGCAGCAACTGATAGACCTGGCGGGAGGCATACGCGATGGCAAGCGGTTTAAGGCAGCTTTGCTCGGGGGTGCCGCAGGTACTTTTGTGGATGCTTCCATGCTTGACGAGAGGATGACATACGACAACCTGCGGGAGAAAGGAGCCACCCTTGGTTCCGGTGCCGTTATTGTCATGGCTGAAGGCGATCCCGTGTATGACATCCTGCACAACTGCCTGCGTTTTTTCAGGCACGAGTCGTGCGGCAAATGTGTTCCCTGCCGGGTGGGCACCACCCAGCTCGTCTTGCAAGCCGACAAGCTCAAGGAAGGCGGCGGCGACAAGGAAGCCCTCCTGAAGCAGATGGTCAGGGAGTCGGAGATCATGGCCGGCACCTCGCTCTGCCCGCTCGGACAATCGCCCATCCTGCCTCTTGAATCCGCCGCCAGGTATTTCAGCAAGGAATTATGCACCACACAACACTAAATCATCTGTTGATTACATATACCATTACGATCAGATGAACCAAGCACTTGCGAGCCCGGCGAAGCCAAACCCCATGACAGGATTTTTGACACACAGGAAGATGATTATTGAGACGTTTCGACATTTCGACGTTTCGACATTTTGACAGTTGCAACACAACCCCTAAACTTTTGCCAAAAACACAAGCACTTCAACAACAACTAGTTACCAAAAAACAAACAGATGAAACAGATCACAATTACCATCGACAATCAAAAAATAAATACCACGGAAGGAGCCAACCTGCTCCAGGTAGCCAAGGACCACGATATTGCGATCCCCCATCTGTGTTATCATAAGAAACTGAGCCCCACAGGCGCATGCCGTCTTTGCATCGTAAAGATAAAAGGGCAGCGCGGGATGGTGGCATCCTGTGCCGTTCATGTCAGCGACGGGATGAAGGTTACTGCTTTCGACGAAGAACTGGAAGAAGCGCGCAAATACCTGCTCGACTATCTCTTGTCAGAACACAACGAAGAGTATGACGGCACATACCATGACGAGTTTCGTGAGCTTATCTATAAGTACGGGCTTAACAACAAAGAGAACCGGCGTTTCCCTTCGATATGGAAGGAGCTGGGCTATCCCGCAGATGAGACCTCCCCTGTGCTCGCCTACGATGCGGCCAAATGCATCAGATGCTTCCGCTGCATCAAAGGTTGTGACGAGGTACAGGGAAAAAACGTGCTCTCTTTCACCAACAGGGGTATCCTGTCGTATATCATCGGGGGGTTTGACAAGTGGGGCGAGAGCGAATGCGACGGCTGCGGCGAATGCATCCAGCTCTGCCCGACCGGGGCGATCGTCGAAAAGCCCCATCGCGAAAGCATCAATATTGAAAACGGCATCAAAAAAGTGCGCAGTACTTGCCCGTATTGCGGTGTGGGATGCCAGCTGGAGCTGTGGGTACAGGACGGGAAAGTGGTGCGAAGCAATGGTGTGGAAGGCGTAAGCCCTAACGACGGCCGCCTTTGCGTGAAAGGACGCTTCGGATACGACTACGTGAGCCACCCCGACCGCCTGACCACCCCCCTGATAAAAAAAGACGGAAAATTTACCGAAGCCTCGTGGGATGAAGCACTCGACCTCGTTGCCCGCAAGTTTGGAGAGATAAAAGAGAAATACGGCCGCAAGTCGCTGGCAGGCTATGCTTCGGCTAAAACGACCAACGAGGACAATTACCTCTTCATGAAGCTGGTCCGCCTGGTGTTTGGCAACAACAATGTGGACTATTGCACCCGCTTGTGCCATGCCTCCACAGTCACGGCCATGCTGCGTTCGCTCGGCGACGGGGCGGGAAGCAACTCCATTGAAGATTACGAAACCAGTGATTGCATGCTGGTTACCGGCAACAACATGATTGAGACGCATCCGGTGACGGCCACCTTTGTAAAATATGCGGCACAGCGTCATGATGCCAAAATCATCATCATCGACCCCAAATGGACGCCCCTGGTCAAAGATGCCCACATCTGGCTGCAGCCCAGGCTGGGTTCCGACGTGGCCCTGCTTAACGGAATGATCCGGGTGATCGTTAAGGAAGATCTGATCGACCGTGAGTTTATCGAAAAGCGCGTGGAGGATGGGATGGAGGCTTACGAAGCCCTGAAAGCCCTGGTCGAAAAGTACACCCCGGAGTACACGGAGGAGATCACCGGCGTTCCTGCAGAGCTGATGCAGGAAGCGGCCCGCATCTATGCAAAGGCAGAGCGCCCGCTGATAGCCACAGGCATGGGCTACAGCCAGCAGGTGACCGGAACGCACAATGTATTCTGCCTTATCAACATGATGCTCATTACCGGCCAGATCGGACGGGAAGGTGCCGGGCTGAACCCGCCAAGGGGACAGAACAACGTTCAGGGTGTTTCCGATGTCGGGGCATCCCCGTTTACCTATCCCGGCTATATTTCTGTTGAAGATGAAGAAAACCGGCGCAAGGTGGCAAAGGTGTGGGGCGTTGACCCGGACGAGCTCGACGGCGAAAAAGGGCTTTCTACGGTAGAGATCATGCAGGCAGCGTATGACGGTGGCATCAGGGGGATGTACATCATGGGCGAAAACCCCATGCTAACCGACCCCAACCTGAACCATACAGAAGAGGCGATCAAAAAGCTCGAGTTTCTTGTGGTCCAGGACATCTTCCACACTGAAACAACCCCCTATGCTGATGTCATCCTTCCGGCAACAGCCTTTGCGGAGTCGGAAGGCACCTATGTCAACAGCGACAGGCGCGTGTTGCGGGTGCGTAAGGCCGTGGACCCGCCGGGAGAAGCCAGGCAGGACTGGGAGATCGTCGCAGAAATCGCCCGGCGCATGGGCAAACCCCTGGGCAACTACCGCCATGAAAGCGATATCTGGGACGAGATCGCCAAAACGGCACCGATTTTTGCAGGCATCTCTTACGACCGCCTTGAACAGCATGGCATCCAGTGGCCCTGCCCCGACAAAGGCCACCCCGGGACAGCCACGCTCTTCGAAGAACGCTTCAACACACCTAATGGCCTGGGGAAGTTGCACCCGGTAGACTATGCCGAGCAGAGCGAGAGAGCCAGCGAGGAATACCCCCTGATCCTGAATACCGGCCGCATCCTCTACCAGTACCACTCCTCCACCATGTCGAGGCGCAACAAGGCCCTTACTGATTTTGCCAACGACGCTTATGTCCTGGTGCACCCCACAGACGCAAGCAAGTTTGGAATAGCGGACAGGCAGAAGGTAAAGATCATCTCGCGCAGGGGAGAAATAGAAAACATCTCCGTGAATGTAAGCGAAGAAGTGCTGCCCGGCGAACTGTTCATGCCCTTCCACTATTCGGAGGCACCTGTAAACAGGCTCACCCGCGACGAGCTGGACCCCTACTCCAAAATTGCTCCATTTAAACTTTCGGCAGTGAGGATAGAAGCCTGAGAGCCATGATCAACATCCGATAAATTGCTATTTTTGCAGGCGTTACCATCGCATCGCTTTGCATGCGAATGAACTTTTGACGACCTTTGCCCAATAGCAATTTTTATTGAGTTGATTTATGACAGACATAAAATATGCAAGCCGGATCAAGGCTGCCAAAGAAAAATCAGGCGCCGTCATCCTGGCCCATTACTACCAGCTTCCCGAAATTCAGGACCTCGCAGACCACGTGGGCGATTCCTTTGCCCTGAGCCGCCTGGCCGCCACCCTTGACAATGAGGTGATCGTCTTTTGCGGTGTCGGTTTTATGGCCGAAAGCGCGAAACTGCTTAGCCCCGGCAAAACCGTGTTGCTGCCGGTAAAAGATGCCGGCTGCCCGATGGCCGACATGGCCGGGGCCGAAGATGTGAAAAAGTTGCAGGAGATGCACCCGGAGGCAGCAGTTGTATCCTACGTGAACTCTACGACAGAAGTAAAGGCCCACAGCCACATATGCTGTACCTCTTCCAACGCTCTCAGGGTGATCCGTTCGCTTCCGCACGGGAAGATCATATTTGTCCCCGACAAAAACCTGGGGGCCTATGCGGCCGAACAAGTCCCTGAAAAGGAATTTATTCTCTTCGATGGCCATTGTCCCCCTCACAACGAAACCAATGCGGAAGACGTTGCACGCACCCGCAGAGCACACCCGGATGCCCGCTTGCTGGTACACCCGGAATGCCCCGGCGATGTGCGCCGGGAAGCAGACTTCATAGGCAGCACGGCACAGATCATTGCCCACGCCGGCTCATCATCATCTATGGAATTCATCATTGGCACCGAGGAAGGCATCCTGCACCCGCTGCGCAAGTATTTTCCGGACAAAACATTTCACCTGCTGAGCCGCGAACTCAACTGCCCCGACATGAAGAAAACCACTGCCCGGGAGCTTCTGTACAGCCTGGAAAACAGGCAACACCAGGTCCATTTGGATGAAAACCTGGCAAGAATGGCCAGAAAACCCCTGGAAAGAATGCTTTCCATGTAATCTCGTTATAAAAAATCTTACTGCGAAATAAAGAGCAACCTTATGCGCCGGTATCTTTACGACCATACCACCTCAGCAGGCGAGCCGCGGCACTATGATGTGATCATTGCAGGGGCAGGCCTGGCAGGATTGTATGCGGCGCTGCTCCTGGATGAACGGCTTTCGGTGGCGGTGCTTGTCAAAGACCGCCTGAAGCAATGCAACTCATCCCTGGCACAGGGCGGTATCGCAGCCGTCACACGCAGCTCGGACAACACCCGGAAGCACCTGGAAGATACCCTGCAGGCAGCCAAAGGCCTTGCCAACGAACAGCACGTGCGCCTGATGGTCGAAAACGGCCCCCGCGAAATACGCCACCTGGCTGCACTTGGTGTGCCTTTCGACACAGACCACCGGGGCCATTACTATACCACGCGGGAGGGCGGGCACACAGACAAACGCGTCCTCCACTGCGGCGGCGATGCCACAGGGGAATACATCATGCAGGCCCTTATCGGCAAGGTAAAGGAAAAAGCCAATGTGGAGCTGGTGGAAAACTGCTTTCTGCTGGATGTGCTGACAAACCAGCAGGGAGATGCCTGCGGGGTGATGGTAACCGGAGAACAAACAGAACTCCTCATAGCACCCCACACAGTCCTGGCAACAGGAGGCATCGGCCAGGTCTACCAAAATACCACAAACCAGCCCGGTATCACCGGGGATGGCATAGCAGCAGCACTGCGGGCCGGTGCGAAAGCCACGCATATGGAGTTTGTTCAGTTCCATCCGACGGCATTCTTTGACACACAGACGGGAAAAACAGCCTTCCTGATATCCGAGGCGGTGCGTGGCGAGGGCGGCGTATTGCGCAATCACAACCGCGAGGCATTCATGGAAAAATACCATCCCATGAAAGACCTGGCTCCGCGTGATGTGGTATCCAGGTCCATAGCCACCGAAATGCAGCAGGCAGGGAAGCCCATGGTGTTTCTCGACATCACCCATCACAGCAGGGATTTTCTTTCCAGGCGCTTTCCCACCATTTTCACCAACTGCAGGGAGTACGAAGTTGATATGTCCAGTGAAGCTTTGCCCGTAGCCCCGTCGCAACACTACATCATGGGAGGCATTCGTACCGACAGTTTGGGCAGAACCAATATCCCCGGCCTCTATGTTACCGGCGAAGCGGCCTGTACCGGGGTGCACGGCGCCAACAGGCTCGCCAGCAACTCCCTCCTTGAATGCCTGGTGTTCAGCCGAACTTGTGCCGAACACATCAACAACAGCAAAGCCGGCATCGTCAAACCAGAGCAATTACAGACAATACCATCAGGGACTGCTTTCACCGGCAACATCCTGTCACTAAGTAAACAAATAAAAAGCCTGATGCAAACCTATGGCGGCATTGTCCGCCACGGCGAAGGGTTGCGATATGCCATCGAAAAAGTGCGGGAAGCAATAGCTCCCCTGGAGCAGGCAAGGATACACACCGTTGCGGAGGCTGAAACTTACAACATGGGCCTGATCGCCCTGGAAGTGTTGCAGGCTGCCCTGCAAAGGGAAGTCAGCATTGGAGCACATTTCAGAACGGCTTAAACCAACGCTGCCACCCCGTAGGCCAGGGCCTTTCGTTCTTTTGTCTTTTTGTCTTTTTGTCTTTTCGTCCTTTTGTCTTTTTGTCCTTTTGTCTTTTTGTCTTTTTGTCTTTTTGTCTTTTTGTCTTTTTGTCTTTTTGTCTTTTTGTCTTTTTGTCCTTTTGTCTTTTTGTCTTTAATAAAACCATCCATACTATGATAACACACTCCCTCCACACAGATCAGATCATCAGGCTGGCCCTGGCGGAAGACATTGGCACGGGCGACGTGACCACGACCAGTGTTGTGCCTGCGGGCAGGTCCATCGAAGGGCATCTGAAAGCAAAGGAGGCCGGTATTATTTGCGGCCTTGAGGTAGCTGCAAGGGTCTTTTCCATGCTTGATGCCGGCATTCAGTTCATAAATAAATGTGCCGATGGCGACGCTGTTGATCCCGGCCGGTTGATTGCCGTCATCAGGGGGCCGGCGCAGGGCATATTAACGGGCGAGCGTGTTGCCCTCAACTTCCTGCAGAGGCTCTCGGGGATCGCCACCCAGGCAAGGCTCTATGCTGACATGGTTAAAGGCACGGGAGCGGTGGTGACCGATACCCGGAAAACCACGCCCGGCATGCGGTACCTGGAAAAATATGCGGTAAAGACGGGCGGTGCCAGCAACCACCGGATGAACCTGGCAGATGGTGTGCTTATCAAGGACAATCATATCAGGGCGGCCGGGGGCATTATTGCAGCCGTCAATATGGCGAGAGAAAAAGCACCACGCATGCTGAAGGTGGAGGTGGAAGCGGAAACCCTCGAAGATGTTCGGGAGGCATTGGCTGCAGGTGCCGACATCATCATGCTTGACAATATGGATGTTGCCACCATGCAAGAGGCCGTCCGGATGATCGGTGGCAGGGCACTGGTGGAGGCTTCGGGCAACATGGACCAGAGAGATCTCCGGGAAGTGGCCCTGGCCGGGGTCGACATGATCTCGATCGGCGCACTCTCACACAGCGTCCGGTCACTGGATATCAGCCTGAAGTTTACGAGCCAGGAGACATCATAAACGATCGATGGCCTCTGCCAGGCGCCGATCCTTTTCGGTGACCACATCACCGGCATCATGGGTCGACAGCCGAATCTCCACTTTGTTATACACATTGCTCCACCAGGGGTGATGGTTATGCTGCTCGGCGAGCATAGCAACGCGCGTCATAAAGGCAAAGGCAGCTGAAAAATCTGCAAACTCAAACTGCCTGGTCAGTTGGTTGTTCTCTTCTTTCCACATGATAAGCTCTTTTTATGGTTCGTGCCCAGGAAACAAACAAGCAGCGCTGAATGTTTACCCTGTTCAGGGAAACGGCTGCCAGACCAGCTGGTTCAGGCAGGCGGCCGGCTGCTCAGAGGGTTTAGCTTCATGCGATATACACGTTTGTTTTTGTACCTTTGTGTACATGGTAACCGGTAAAGGGTTTGCTTATATGGAAAACAATCCGGAAAATAAAAACAGGAAGGGCTCTTCTGCACTCAAGGTGAACAAGGGCATACCACAGCCTTCTTCGCTGAATCAGCAGGCTGCTGATTCATACAAGCTAAAACGGCGCAGGATGTTAAGCCCGGAGGAGTATGTGGAAGGGATCCTTGCCGGGGATCGTGTCATGCTGAGCCGTGCCATCACTCTTATCGAGAGCTCACTGGACAGTCATTACGAGGCGGCCCAGAAAGTGATCGAACAGTGTGTTTCCTATTCGGGCAATTCGCTCCGGGTTGGGGTCACGGGAGTCCCCGGGGCCGGCAAAAGCACTTTTATCGAGGCGTTGGGCAACTTTCTTACCGGCAAAGGACATCGTATCGCCGTGCTGGCCGTCGACCCCAGCAGCGAAATATCCAAAGGCAGCATCCTGGGCGACAAAACCAGGATGGAAACCCTGTCGGTCAACGAAAATGCCTTTGTAAGGCCCTCGCCATCGGCCGGATCGCTCGGGGGAGTGGCGCGCAAAACCAGGGAGATCATCATACTGTGTGAAGCAGCAGGGTACGATGTAGTGCTTGTGGAAACGGTGGGCGTTGGCCAGTCGGAGATAGCCGTGCATTCCATGGTGGACTTTTTCCTGCTCCTCATGATCTCGGGTGCCGGCGATGAGCTCCAGGGCATAAAAAGAGGGATCATTGAGATGTGCGACGGCATGGCGATCAACAAGGCCGACGGAGACAACGTCAACAAGGCACGTATTGCACGTTCCCAGTATGAAAATGCACTTCACCTCTTCCCCCCGCCTTCCACTGGGTGGAGCCCGAAAGTGAAAACATGCTCGTCAGTAACCCAGGAGGGCATCCCGGAAGTATGGGAGATGATAAAGGAACACGAACACCTCATGAAGGCCAAAGGCCATTTCGAAGACAAAAGAAATCGCCAGCAGCAATATCGTTTGCACGAAAGCATTAACGAGAGCCTGAAATCCCACTTTTATAACAATTACGTTATCCGGGAAAAAATCATCGAAGTGGAAAAGATGCTTGCCACCAGGCAGATGACATCGTTTCAGGCAGCAAAAGTTTTGCTGGATACGTACTTCGGCAATGACAATCACCAGGACGACAAACAGTAAGACGCATCATGATTTCTGAAGCCCTCTTTCGCCATATCAGCATGATGCTGATCCTCGTTTTCAGCAGCGTATTGCCGGCCGAGGGCCGTTTCTCTGTAGCCCTTAACCGGGAACAAAACGNCGAAGACACAGAAGTTCGGGCTATACGGTACACCTATGGCATCAATGTGGGAAGTTATTTTGCAAACGACGGCACTGCGAACTACTACAACGGCAGCGGCAGGCACAGCCTTGAGTCTGCTATCAACAGGCAACACAACTACAACCGCATTCGTGAATCCATTGGATATGATTTCGAGTTACACGCACTCCCTATGGACATGGCCTACAACCCGGCCATGATGGTAGGTGTCTTCGGAACACTCATGGTAGGCGAGAGAACAGGCATACACGGCGAGTTCAACTATACCCGCCTCAGGACCGAAGACTACTTCAGCCTTAAACTTGACAGGCCAAGTTTCATTGAAGGAGACAACATATATCTTTACCCTCTGAGGGGATCAGAAGAGCGGTCGGAAATTCGCCTCGGCCTTCAGCACACCGCCGAAACGGAAGGTTCCTCCGTGCACCCCTTCTTTGAAACCGGCCTGAGCCTTATTAATACGCGCGTAAGGGAAAACAGCGCCCGCATCGGAAATTCTTCATACAGCATTCGCAACATCAGCGATACGTACTATGACTTTCGTGATGACGGGATCGGATACGGAGGATATGCCTCCTTAGGACTCAGATTGGACATCGGCGACAGCTATGCCCTCTCCATTGGTGCAGGAAGCAGTTTTATCAACATAAACCTGGGCGACTACGACGGCTTCTACCTTAACTACAGCCTTTTTGCAAGAATTTTTCTCACGCAATGAAACGCACATATCCCTGATCCGGCATAGTATCCCATTTTTCCCGGCTTCCGCTACGGAACACCTTTGCCCGCCTGGACAGTCCAAGTGCGGACAGATCAACTGCGGGACAGCCAAAGTGCGGGGCAACCCAACCTCGGAATACCCCAACTGCAGAACAGTCCAGGTACTTTATGTATAGAACGCATTCAGCGGGTTGGTGGGCCGGCCAGGTCCGGCCACGACTGGTCACACCGGGATGGGAAAACGGCAGGCGGGACAGCCCAGGACAATCCAGCATCGCCACCGGTTTAGCCCTCCTATTCGGAGAGGTTAAAGCGTTCCGGGTTCCTGGCTGTTTTTCCCCGGTAAAAAGCCTCAATTTCTTTGAAGTCCTTTTCGAAATCGCCTGAAGGGTATATTAATTTGCCCACACCGCCTTCCTTTTTCCTGTAATCGAGAAAACCAAGGAATATGGGCACTTTCGCAGTAAGTGCGATAAAGTAAAACCCCTTTTTCCATCTTTCCACCCGCCGCCGGGTCCCTTCGGGTGTGATGAGCAAATAAAATTTCCCGTGCTGATCAAACTGCCTGGTGATATTTTTTACCGTATTCTGGCTGTGGCCCCTGTCTACGGGGATACCTCCGAGCCAGCGCAGCAGGGGGCCTATCACAGGCTTGAAAGCCTCCTTTTTGATAAGGATCTTTGGGTTGATCCCGTACTGATAAAAAGCGAGCCGGCCAATCACGAAGTCCCAGTTGCTTGTATGGGGTGCCATGATGATAACCGCCTTGGGTATCTCCAAAGACACTTTAGAGTAGATATTCCATCCAAATGTACGGAGAATAAAGCGGGATATGCGTTTCATCGTTATGTTGTTTGTCAGAATGACGAAATGATGATGGGTCAGGAAGCCGAAAGGCCAGACAAAATTAAAGGAAAATCGCAAATAAAAACGGCTTTTGAACGTATTTATAATGATAACAGGCAGGCAAAAGAATTGGAAATCTGCATACAAATGCATACATTTGATGTCTGCAAAGTAAGAGTCAGAAATGGAGCGCATTTTCACAACCAAGCACCTGTACATTAACCTTAAGCGCCGCGACACCTGTCCCTTTTAATCTCCCGGGCTTGCAGCGGTGAACTGTATCCAGCCGGGAATGCCCTTGCCCGGACCCGCTTTTCCCCGGTTCGGTTTTTTTCCTGTAGTATTTTGTTTCATAATTAATTAAACTATTTCCTGATGGAACTTCCATTTGCAGAACCCTATAAAATCAAAGTTGTAGAACCCCTGCGCCGCAGTTCGCGAGAAGAACGTGAAAAATGGATCAAAGAGGCCAGGTACAATCTTTTTAACCTGCGCAGCGAGCAGGTTTTCATAGACCTTCTTACGGATTCAGGCACCGGCGCGATGAGTCACCACCAATGGTCGGAGATGATGCTTGGTGATGAGAGTTATGCCGGCTCCGCATCCTATTTTAAACTGAAAAAGGTTATCAACGAGTTGCTGGGTATGCCCTATTTTGTGCCTACCCACCAGGGGCGGGCAGCTGAAAATGTCTTGTTCAGTGCCACAATAAAAGAAGGCGACCTGGTTCCCGGCAACTCGCATTTCGACACCACCAAGGGGCACATAGAATTCAGGCGTGCCACCGCTGTCGACTGCACTATCGACGAGGCTTCAGAAACCTTACTCTATCATCCCTTTAAGGGAAACATCGACCTCAACAAGCTGGAGGACGTGTTTAGAAACAACCCCAGGGAAAAAATTCCCATGTGTATCATTACTGTTACCTGTAACACCTCCGGAGGACAGCCTGTTTCTATGCAAAACATCAGGGAGGTAAGTGCTCTGTGCAAAAAGTACGGCATCCCGGTAATTTTTGACGCAGCCCGTTTTGCGGAAAACGCATATTTCATCAAGCAACGCGAAAAAGAATATGCAAACCACAGCATTACTGACATTGTGCGGGAGATGTACGACCATGTGGATGCTGCCACTATGAGCAGCAAGAAAGACGCTATCGTAAACATCGGGGGCTTTGTTGCCTGCCGCGACAAAGAGCTTTTTGACAAGATCAGCATGTATTGCATTCTTTACGAAGGCTATCTTACCTATGGCGGCCTTGCCGGGCGCGATCTGGCTGCTATGGCACAGGGGCTGACAGAGGGTTGCAGGTACGATTACCTGGAGTCGCGTATCGGACAGGTGGCCTACCTGGGTAAGTTGCTGAAGGAATACGGCATACCTTGCCAGGAGCCCACGGGCGGGCATGCGGTATTTGTGGATGCCGGGAAGGTGCTGCCTCATATCCCGAGAGAAGAGTACCAGGCCCAAACCCTTGCCATTGAACTCTATCTTGAAGGCGGCGTGCGCGGTGTGGAAATTGGCACACTGCTGGCCGACCGCGACCCAAAAACCCGCGAGAACAGATACCCCAACCTGGAGTTGGTCAGGCTTGCCGTGCCAAGGAGGGTCTATACCAACAACCACATGGCTTTTGTGGCAGCCTGCCTGGGAAACATTTTTGAAAGAAGGGACAAGATCACAAAAGGCTTCCGGATCACCAAAGAAGCCCCTATCATGAGGCATTTTACCGTAGAGCTGGAAAGAAAATAGACAACAAACCAGGCATATTATGGAACTGATCATCACATTTATCATAGCGCTGGGGCTGGCCATGGATTGTTTTACCATCTCCATCAGCAACAGCAGTGTCAGCGGCGAGGTGAAACCGGGCATCCCCCTTAAGGTAGCTGTTGCGTTTACGTTTGCACATCTCCTGATGCTCTACCTCGGAAGCCTGCTTGGCGGTGCCATTCAGCATCACTTCGAAGGCGTTGAATCATGGGTGGCATTTATCATCCTGGGTATCATCGGTGTAAAGATGATCCTGGAGGCTCGTAAAAGGCATCCCAAACAGAAGGTGTTCGATATAAATAATGTTGGCGTTATCATAGTCTTGTCGCTGGCCACAGCAATGGACGCATTTCTCACAGGAGTGGCTGTTGCCATGACGGATATAAGGCTTTCACTGGCAAGTGTTCTGATTGCCATCACTGTTTTTATCTTTAGCCTTGGCGGGATGGCAGGAGGCAAGCAGCTGGGGGTAGCGTTTGCACAGCGAACAGCCTATTTTGGAGGCGCCTTCATGCTGCTGGCCGCTGCAACCTTCCTGTTTTTGATCCTCTGAGGAGCCTTACCGGGAGACAGAAAGCCCGTGCCGCAAATCCTGTGATCGGTTAATACGTTTACGTGATCTGTTCGCAGCGTCTGCTTATTCAGCCATGAGGTTGCAGCCACGCACGTCGCTGTGGTCAAAACGTCCGGCCACTTCAAAGCTGCCTTTCTCCGGGAGCCTTCCAAGGTCCTGGGTGGCAATGAAGCTGCAGGAGTAATAATTGGCCAGGTCAATGATGTTTATTCCGCCTCCCCTGTCATTTCCAAGGAAGCGAAACGGATCACTTATATCGCGGATAAGCACGCGCATCCAGGGAGGGCATGAAAAGCGGCCTTCGCCCTGTGAATAGGCCTGCGACAACAGCTCGGTCATTCCGTATTCGGAATGAATGGACTCCTGGTGAAAGGCACGGCAAAGGATCTGATGCAGCTCTTCGCGGACCATTTCCCGGCGCCTGCCTTTCATCCCCCCTGTTTCCATAACCACGGCCGTGGGAAGAGCCATGGGATGTGACCCGGCAAAATCCAGCAACGCAAAGCTCACACCGATCAGCATGATTTTTTGCCTTTTACGGGTCAGTATTTCCAGCGCAGATGCCAGGCGGCCATAATCATAAAGGTAAAAGCCGCTGTCGGGATGGCCGCTGGCGTCAATCAATCCCTGGACCATATGAACCAGGGATGCATCGCTTCTTTCAAGGTATCCTGGCAGTAGGGCGAGGATACAATAATCGGAGGGGTTCCCGTAAAAAAGCCTGAAGGCATTGCGGTAGCTCTGCTCATAGAGGCCGGTGTCAGCGACATAATGCCTGGAGGGCGCTTGCCCGGTTGTGCCCGAACTGACAAAGACCTTCCCGGCATCGCCCTCAAAGGCCGTCACACGCCTCTTCTTAAAGAGCTCAATGGGCAGAAACGGGATTTCGTGAATAGCAGAGACCTTTCCGGGCTTCACATCGAGCGCATCACAAAATTCGCGGTATACCTGGTTATGGCTGTGCTGATGCCGGAAAACAGCAAGGGCAGCCTGCCGGAAGCCCTCTTCGTTTCCGGGTCTCAATGAAAAAATGTCCTGAATATCATGTATCATGCATGAAAGGTTTTCAAACCAGGTGGCCGTCCGGCCCCGGGAGAATGCATTTTTTACCAGGCAGTTTATCAAAGATACGTATTAATAGCAATTATTGATCAACGCTGCAGCAGGCAAATCGATACTGCCTTTCCCGGGCGGTCCGCTTGCTGGCCGCGAAGCAGCTGTCGGGACCGATGCCTATGGCTGACAATGCAATTCAACGGATTGTTTATCAGTAACAAATCGTGCTTACATGGAATTTCCTAACTTTGCAGGTATCCGGCAACAGCCCGGACCGAACCCGTGCTGTTCCGGCACTTGAGCTGTCTTTTATATAAATGATATCTGTGAATCAATCAGGTGGGATGCAATTATGAATGAGAATCTGGACCCTTCAGGGGAAAAATTAAGCAAAGAGGAGCGCATCATCGAGCAAACTTTGCGGCCGGGGAGTTTCTCCAGTTTTACCGGCCAGTTTAAAGTTGTGGAGAATCTGAAAGTCTTTGTAGGTGCTGCCTCACAGCGCGGTGAAGCGCTCGACCATGTCCTTTTGCATGGCCCGCCGGGGTTGGGCAAAACAACCCTGGCACACATCATTGCCAACGAAATGGGTGTGGGCATCAAAGTCACATCCGGGCCGGTGCTGGACAAGCCCGCCGACCTGGCCGGGCTGTTGACCAACCTGGAGGCACGTGATGTATTGTTCATCGACGAGATACACCGGCTGAGCCCGGTCGTGGAGGAGTATCTCTACTCAGCCATGGAAGACTTCCGCATCGATATAATGATCGAAACGGGACCCAACGCACGAAGCGTTCAGCTGACCCTGCATCCATTCACCCTTATTGGCGCCACCACCCGTTCGGGGCTTCTGACCTCTCCCCTGCGCGCACGTTTCGGCATAAATGCCCGACTGAACTATTACGATGCGGACCTGTTGCAACAGATCGTAAAGCGTTCGGCAGGCATTCTGAACGTTAAGATCAGCGATGAAGCCTCGCGCGAGATCTCACGGAGAAGCCGCGGCACACCCCGTATCGCAAACGCACTGCTCAGAAGGGTGCGCGACTTTGCCCAGATCAAAGGGAACGGAGACATCGACCTGGAGATCAGCCTGTATGGCTTGTCGGCACTGAATGTCGACAAATACGGGCTTGACGAGATGGACAACAAGATCCTCTCGACGATCATCGACAAGTTCAAAGGGGGGCCGGTCGGCCTCAGCAATGTGGCCACATCGGTGGGCGAAGACGCCGGCACCATCGAAGAGGTATACGAACCCTACCTGATCCAGGAAGGATACATCATGCGAACGCCAAGGGGGCGCGAGGCTACTGAGCTGGCCTACCAGCACCTGGGAAGGGTGAAGGCGTCGGGGCAGAATACCTTGTTTGATGATGTATAAGGTAGTTTAAAGTTTGAAGTTTTGATTTTTGATGTTTGAAGCTGATCGAGAGCGGTGCGGTTGGTGATTTGATGTTTGAAGTTACCCGGGCGTTTTTGTGATGATCCTGGTTAGGGTTGCAGGCTTTTTTTGGAACAGGTGATGAATACGGCAGAGCTAACAGAAGCACTGAAGATGAAAGCCCTGGAGCTTGGGTTTTCTGCATGTGGTGTGGCCAGAACCCGGCGGTTAAGCCACCAGGAGGTTTTTTTGCGCAGCTGGCTGAACGCCGGTTATCAGGGCAGGATGCATTACATGTCCAATCATTTTGAGAAAAGGGTGGATCCTGGCTTGCTGGTGCCTGGGGCTACTTCTGTGGTTTCCGTTGCCCTGAACTATTTTCCGGCCGAAGGGCAGCCTCCCGGCACCCGGTGCCGCGTGTCGCGCTATGCCTTTGGAAAAGACTATCACCACGTCATAAAAAACAAACTGCATGAACTGGCCTCCTGCCTGGAGCGTATGGCGGGCCCGCATCAATACCGGGTGTTCACTGATTCGGCACCGGTGCTTGAGCGCTCATGGGCACAGGAGGCAGGCCTCGGAGGAATCGGCAAAAACACCTGTTTCATCATCCCCCGAAAGGGGAGCTTTTATTTTTTGGGAGAGCTGATAACCGATGTACCCCTTGCAGCCGGCAGCGCATTTCAAAAAGACCTGTGTGGGAAGTGCACCCGGTGTATCGACGCCTGCCCCACCAAAGCCATCACCGGACCGGGGATACTGGATGCCGGCAAATGCATTTCCTATCTTACCATCGAACTGAAAGACAACATCCCTGAAAAATATCGTAAGCTTTGCGGGGGATGGATCTTTGGATGCGACATTTGCCAGGAAGTATGTCCGCACAACCGGCACGCGACACCACATAACCACGAGGAACTAAGGCCCCTTCACCCAATTGTTCATTGGAGTGACAAAGATTGGGCCCGGATGACCCATGAGGAGTATAACAGGCATTTCAAAAGATCAGCCTCTGCCCTGAACAGGATATCCTATGAAAAACTAAAGGACAACATCCGCTGTGCTACCGGGGACGAAGACTGTCGATAAGCAGCTCCGGAACATGTTTCTTCCTTTCTTGAATAAATAGCTGAAACTCCTTTTCGGAGATGTTGTTTTTGTCCATCACCAGCATCTTGATGGCAAACGGGAAAGCAATGAGAGACAGCATATCCACAAAAAAGTGGGTGGGGTCGGTAGGCCTGATATTGCCTTTCTTGGCTTCTTCGATAAGCTGCCTGGTGAACTGATCCGTTGCATACAGGTTGCTTATCGCCTTCATTTCCGTAATTCGTTCACGGCTGCGGTGGATGATGGCCATCACAAAAGAAACCAGCAAGGGGTTCTCTGACAGCATATCGATATATACATTCACATACTGATGGATTTTTTCAGTAAGCTCCAGGTCACTGTCAAGGATACGTATCAGCTCCGCAGAGTTTTGTTTCACCAGCTGTGAGAAAATGGCATCAAAGAGGTTTTCCTTGCTGCGGAAGTAATAATTCATCAGGGCCAGGTTAATGCCTGCCTTCGATGCAATCTCCCTTACACTCGTTCTGTCGACGCCTTTTTCAAGGAACAACTCGGTGGCTGCGTCGAAAATCTTTTGTTCTGTATTTCTGCTTTTTGCCATGATGTTATTTTTTTAACAAAGATACAATTTTATTTCGTTTTAAACGCTGTTTAAAACGATTTATGTTACCTTTGGTACAGATTTTTTTCACCGCATTCCAATCGGAGGATCCCTGCAGAAGTAACGAAACAAAATGCAAAATCATATCATAAAAAAATGATCATTACCGGATTTCCTGACCGCAAAGTCACACTAAGCATCCTTACAGGTGTTTTGCTTGTTTTGAGCTGGCCTGCAAGGGGTTTTCCCTTCCTCATTTTTTTTGCTTTTATCCCTTTGCTTTTTTTGGAAGAGCACTTTTATAGCTTCAGGTACAAGCTCCGCATACGGGCTTTTTTCCTTTACACCTGGCTGGCATTTTTCATTTTCAACCTGTTTACAACCTGGTGGATCCTTTTTGCTTCTGTGCCGGGCATGGTTGCAGCAGTGGTGCTCAACTCCCTGTTCATGACAATTCCGTGGTGGCTGATGCATGCAAGCCGCAGGATACTGCCTGCGCGGCAGGGCATTGTATCCCTGGTCGTGTTCTGGCTTACCTTTGAGTTTTTGCACAGCAAATGGGAGCTCAGCTGGAACTGGCTCGACCTTGGGAATGTTTTTGCCTCCTACCCGTCGTGGGTCCAATGGTACGAATTCACCGGCACGGCAGGCGGGGCTCTTTGGATCCTTGCTTTAAACGTGGTGTTGTTCCTTGCCCTGAAGCATGTGCTCTCGGGGTATTCCAATATGCGCAAGGCGAGATCGAATGCCGTTATGGGCATCGTGTTGTTTGCGGTCCCTGCGCTGATCTCTTTTTACATATGGATAAGCTACGAGGAAGATGCGAGTCCGAGCCATGTGGTTGTCATTCAGCCTTCGCACGACCCGTATGAGCCGGCAGCAGACAGCCGGGAGCAGCTCGACCGGGTGGAGCAAATGATCGCACTTGCCGAGGGGAGGATCGTCGAGGGAACCCGCTTCGTCGTGACCCCCGAGGGGGCTAACCCCCGCGGTATTTGGAAGCACGAAGCGGAACGGCACATGACCATTCGCCGGATCAGGGAGCACCAGGAAGAGCACCCTGGTGTCACATGGATACTCGGAAGCTTTGTATTCGAGCTTTATGAGCCGGGTGACAAGATACCGCACAGCGCCAGGCCTTATGACCAAAGCGGCAGGTTTTACGATGCCTATAACGCCGCAGTGCTTATCGCACACGGGCAGGAACTGCAATACCATTACAAATACAAGCTTGTACCCGGTATCGAGAGGATGCCCTATTTTTCGGTGCTTAGGCCCCTGGGCCGCCTGGTTGATCGCTTTGGAGGTATTGCCGGCAGCCTTGGAACCCGTGACGAGCAACAGGTATTTGTCTCACCCGAACATATCAGGATCGCACCCGGCATCTGTTATGAGTCGGTATATGGCGAATATATGGCAGGATTCATCAGGCAGGGAGCCTCACTGGTGTTCATCATCACCAACGACGGATGGTGGCGCGACACCCCCGGGTACCGCCAGCACAAGCAATACGCCAGGCTCAGGGCCATTGAATCGAGGCGCAGCATAGCCCGTTCCGCGAGCACAGGGATCTCCGCCTTCATAAACCAACGGGGAGAAACCATCAAACAAACAGCATGGTGGGAAGCCGACGCCATTGCCGCCAACCTGAATAAAAACCAAACGACCACTTTCTTTGTGCGGTCAGGCAACTACCTGGGACAGTTTGCCACATTCCTGAGTGTGTTGTTCCTGCTGTACATGCTTTCACAAAAACTCATCGGCCACCGCCGCAGGAAAGGGTTTGGCGTCGGCACCTGAAGGCTGGGTTACCCCGTCTTTTTGTCCTTTTGTCTTTTTGTCTTTTCGTCCTTACGACGGCATCCGGAAGTCGGGAGAGAGATAAACGGGGTATTTCCTGAAGAAACGGGAGGTATTTTCTGCTGCCTCTTCTACGGGTCTGAATTCAACATCGAGGGTATTTTTGATTTTCTCGTTGGAAAAATAACGCCTGATGTTAGCATTGCGGGCTGTTTCCTTTGACAGCAGCGGTTTCTGCCCCGTTATGAAGCTCCGGGTAAGCTCCATTCTCCATGCCACCTCGCTCAGGAAGCGCCCCGCACGGTATTTTGGCGGCCTGGCACCGGAATAGTGAGCAAAAAGGGCAAAAAGCTCACGATAGGATAAGTTTTCACTCGTAATGACAAAGCGTTCGTTAAGGATGTCGCTTTCCTGCAACTCCGCCATCACATAGGCAACATCGCGGGCATCCACGAAGCCGGTTACGCCGGAAGTGTAAAACTTCATGCCGTTTTTTACCGACTGGTACAGCTGTGCACTGGAGCGTGCCGGGTCACCCGGGCCGATCACCACGGTAGGGTTGACGATCACCACGGGCAACCCTTCTTCGGAAGCTCGCCATACTTCCCTTTCCGACCCATACTTGGTGATTGCATACCAGGAATTCTTTTTTGAGGCCTTCCAGGTAAGGTTTTCATCCACGGCCCTTCCTTTCTGCGGGCTTCCGAGGGCCGCAACCGAACTGCAGTGGCAAAACTTTTCGATGTCGTTCATCATAGCTACGTTCACCAGGTTGGCTGTCCCTTCCACGTTGATCTTTTTCATCAGGTGGCGATCCTCAGGGAGAAAGGAGACCATGGCTGCGCAGTGATAGATCTGTTTTACCCCCTGCATGGCCTCTTGAAGGCTTACCAAGTCATTCAGGTCACCTTCGGCCCACCGGATGTCTTCAAAAAGATCTTCTCCCTTGTCCGGGTCGTACCAGTGAAAGAGCCGCTTGACCAAATCCGTGTTGCTGCCATCACGCTTCAGGGCACGCACACGGCGTCCGCGCTTTGCCAGCTCATAAAGCAAATGAGAACCCACCAAACCTGTACCACCTGTGACAAGGATCATATGCATTCGGTTTTAATCAGATGCAAAAGTAGAAATTTTTTGTTTCTTTGTAATTTGCTAACAACCAAATTACAAAAACATGAAGATACAACATGCATTTCTAAGCTTTTTACTAATTGTCGGGCTTGGCACGATTGCAGCCCAGGAGCAGCAACCCCTCGACCCGGAGACCATGTGGGAGATGGCCCGCCCCGGGAGCCCGGTCTCATCGCCCAATGGGCAGTGGTCTGTCTTTCCGGTAACGGAATATGATGTGGAAAGCAACACGTCCGCCACGAACCTGCACCTGCTGAACAACCAGACCGGCGAGACCCGCCAGATCACCTTCAGCGACAGGGACAGCGGTCCGGCGTGGAGTCCTGACGGCAGCCGCCTTGCCTTCGTCTCGCGCAGGCACGATGGTCCTGGCCAGATCTACATCATAGACCTGGAAGCAGGTGGCGAAGCAAGAAAAGTTACCGATCTGCCCGTGGGGGTTTATGGGCTGAAGTGGTTCCCCGACGGCCGGCGCATCGCTTTCGCAGCCGATGTCCTGCCCGAATACGACGGTGACTGGGACAAGCAGCGCGAACTGCAACGGGAGATGGAAGAGAGCAAGGTCACGGCCAAGGTAACGGAAAATAACATGTACCGGTACTGGGACCACTGGCTGACCGACGGCTATGTTTCCCGGCTGTTTACCGTGGACCTTGACAGCAGGGAGGTGACCGACCTGATGCCGGAAAACGGCAACTTCTTCGGGCTGATGGGTGGTGTTTCCTATGACATCTCACCCGATGGAGAAACCATAGCGGTAAGCAAGAACTCCACTCAGCCCCCCTTCGAGCGCACCAATCACGCGATCTTCCTTGTCCCCACCGATGGCAGCGGCCAGCTCACCAACATCACACCGGATAACCCTGCCAACGACCTCAACCCCGTATTCAGCCCGGATGGCCAGCATATCCTCTATGGCCGCCAGTCGATCTACCATTTCTATGCCGACAGGGTCGTGATGGTGCTCTACGACACCGAAGACGGATCGGTTACCGAGCTTACAGATGATATTGACCTGAGCACCGAACAGTGGTTTTGGTCAGAAACCGGAAACACCATCTATTTCATCGCTGAGGACCGTGCAAAAAAGTCCATCTTCAGCATTTCTGCCGATGGGGGCCCGCATACCGAGGTCTTCAGGGGTGGCACCAACAACGGGGCCGCGCTGGCCGGCGGACAGCACCTGGTGTTCAACCATCACAACCTCAGCGCCCCGCCGGAGATTTACAGGGTTGACCTTCGCCGTGGGGATGTCGACAAAATGACCGGCTTCAATGACCACATCGTGGAAAATATCAAGTGGGGAGAGATTGAGAATGTCACTTACGAAGGCGCCAACGGCGAGGATATCCAGATGTTCATCAATTATCCGCCCGATTACGATCCCGACAAGGAGTATCCTTTGGTGATGATGATCCACGGAGGCCCGCACGGCATTTTTGGCGACAGTTTCCACTTCCGCTGGAACAGCCAGGTGTTTGCCGCACCGGGGTACATTGCTGCCATGCCTAACTTCCACGGGTCGAGCAGCTTCGGGCAGGATTTTGTCAAGAGCATCCACGGAAACCACTCCGAGCTACCCTTCCGCGACATCATGAAGGCTGCCGACTACCTGGTAGAGCGCGGATTGGTGGATGAGGACCGCATGGCCGCCACTGGCGGCAGCTATGGCGG